>Ga0335081_10002729_pt1 | contig 27801 bp, 25 predicted proteins | sample Lox_Sample_35_FD_206713 | JGI IMG/M metagenome (GOLD analysis project Ga0335081, IMG submission 206713) | Soil microbial communities from Loxahatchee National Wildlife Refuge, Florida, United States - Lox_Sample_3.5 | ecosystem: Environmental > Terrestrial > Soil > Wetlands | place: USA...
AACGAACTCGAACGCGCCCGCCTGCGCCACGCCCACCGCCTGGCCTCCGACCCCCACCACCACTGGACCCGCGACGACCTCATGCGCCTCGAACCCGCCGACATCTACACCAGCCACACCGACCTGCTGGCCGAGCAGCAGCTCTGATCTTGCCGGGCACGGCCGTCCGGGCGGGATGTCCGCCGGTCAGGCGCCCTCGCCGGTGCGTTCCAGGACCCGCAGCGAGCCCTGCACAGCCACCTCGGTGAACGCGCCGGAGGCCAGGGCCCGCAGGTAGATGCCGTACGGCGCCCGGCCGCCGTCGGCAGGGTCCGGGAAGACGTCGTGGATGGCCAGCGCGCCGCCGGGCGCCACCCAGCGCGCCCAGCCCTCGTAGTCGGCCGTGGCGGCCGCCTCGGTGTGCCCGCCGTCGATGAACAGCAGCCCGAGCGGGGCCCCCCACAGCCTCGCCACCTGCGCCGACCGGCCGACAACCACGATCACGTCGTCTTCCAGGCCCGCGGCACCGAGGGTGGCCCGCACGTGCGGCAAGGTGTCCAGCCGCCCGGTGCGGGGATCGACCAGGCCGGGGTCGTGATACTCCCAGCCCGGCTGGTTCTCCTCCGACCCGTGGTGATGGTCCACCGTGATCACCGGCTGGCCGGCCTGGCTGGCCGCCGCCGCCAGGTAGACCGTGGACTTGCCGCAGTAGGTGCCGACCTCCAGCACCGGGCCGGCCGGGGCATACGCAGCCGCCGCCCGGTACAGCGCCATCCCCTCCGCGGGCGGCATGAACCCGGTGGCCGCCTCGGCGATGCGCCGCAGCCTGCCGGGCATCGGCGCGGTCCCGGCGAGGGCCGGCCGGCCAGCCCCGCCCCGGGCGCGGTCAGTCATGGCCCGGCCCGCCGGTGGCCGTCTGCCTGGGGCCGGGGGAGAATGCTGCCATGCGGGTCACGGTCGATCACGATCTCTGCGAGGCCAACGCCGTGTGCGCCGGGCTGGTGCCCGAGGTCTTTGACGTCGACGACGAGGACATCCTGCACATCGCGGCGGGCGAGGTACCGCCGGAGCTCGCGGACGGGGTCCGCCAGGCGGTGCGGTCATGCCCGAAGACGGCCCTGCGCATCAAGGAGTGAGCAGCCCGGCGGCCGCGGTGCCGGGTGAGCAGCGCGGGCCGGGTCACCTGCCCGCCGGCGGCTGCTGCAGCTCGACCCGGTTGCCGGACGGGTCGGTGACGAACGCCTGGCGGCCCGCGCCGACCGGCACCGGGTCGGTGACGGCGACACCCAGCGCCCGCAGTTCCGCCACCGTGGCGTCCAGGTCGGTCACGGCCAGGGCGAAGTGCTGCCCGAGTTCCGGCGGCACCTCGGCCTCGATGAGGTGCACCTGCTGCCCGCCGACGTCGAGCCAGGCCCCGTCGAAGCTGAAATCGGGGCGGTCGGCACGCTCGGTCAGCCCGAGCACCCGGGTGTAGAAGTCGCGTGCCGCGGCCACGTCGCTGACGTTGATCGAGACGTGATGAAGTCCATCCGGTCGCATGCTGTCAGTCTCCCAGCCCGCCTCCGCCGCGGCCAGCCCGCGCCAGCCGGCTCAGGGCCTCGGCCAGGACTTCGTCTTTCTTGCAGAAGGAGAACCGCACCTGCGACCTGCCCGCGCCAGCGTCGTCGTAGAAGACCACGCTGGGGATGGCCACCACGCCGACCCGGCCCGGCAGTTCCCGGCAGAACTCCATGCCGTCGGCGTAGCCCAGCGGGCGCACGTCGGTGGTGACGAAGTAGGTCCCGGCCGGCCGGTAGACCTCGAAGCCGGCCTCCGCCAGGCCCGCGCACACGAAGTCGCGCTTGACCCGCAGATCGGCGCTGATCGCCGCGAAGTAGTCGTCGGGCAGGGCCAGCGCCAGCGCCACCGCGTACTGGAACGGCCCGCCGGTCACGTAGGTGAGGAACTGCTTGGCCGTGCGGACCGCTGTCACCAGTTCCGGGCTCCCGGTGACCCAGCCGATCTTCCAGCCCGTGAACGAGAACATCTTCGCCGCCGAGCTGATCGTGACGGTGCGCCCGGACATCCCGGGCAGCGACACGATGGGCAGGTGGACCCCGTCGTACACCATGTGCTCGTAGACCTCGTCCGACACCACCAGCAGGTCGCGGGAGCAGGCGAGCTCGGCGATCTGGGCCAGCTCGTCCGGCGTGAACACCGCCCCGGTCGGGTTGTGCGGGGTGTTCAGCAGGATCAGCCGGGTGCGGCTGGTGACGGCCTTGCGCAGCGCGTCGAGGTCCGGCCGGAAATCGGGCGGGCGGAGGGTGACCGGCACCCTCTTCGCACCGGCCATCGCGATGCAGGCCGCGTAGGAGTCGTAGTAGGGCTCGAACGCGATCGCCTCGTCCCCGGGTTCCAGCAGCGCGATCAGGGCCGCCGCGATCGCCTCCGTCGCGCCCGCCGTGACCAGCACACCGGCGTCCGGGTCGACGTCGAGGCCCCAGAAGCGCTTCTGGTGGGCGGCGACCGCCTGCCGCAGCTCCGGGATCCCGGGGCCGGGCGGGTACTGGTTGCCACGGCCTTCCATGATCGCGGCGGCGGCGGCCGCGGCGATCTCGCGCGGCCCGTCGGTGTCCGGGAAGCCCTGGCCGAGGTTGACGGCGCCGGTCGTGTCGGCCAGCGCCGACATCTCGGCGAAGATCGTGGTCCCCATCCCGGCGAGCCGGGCGTTCAGCAGTGGTCGGTTCACCCCGTCATGACATCACGTCCCAGCCTTTGCACGCTCCCCCTGGGGCCAGCCCCTCCATGCGCGCCCGGCAGCCAACCTGTCGCACCGTAAACCGACCCCGCCGCACCTGGTTTCCGGGGTAGCGCGGTTACGCTGCGGGTATGCGTGTTGCACTGTGCCAGCTGCCGGTCAGTCCTGAGCCGGCCACCAATTTGGAGCGGGTCGCCGAGGCGGTGGCTACGGCTGGCCGCCAGGGGGCTGACCTCGCGGTTTTCCCGGAGGCGACGCAGGTGCGGTTCGGCAGCGACCTGCGGGGGGCGGCCGAGCCGCTGGACGGGGCGTTCTGCAGCGGGCTGGCCGGCCTGGCCCGCGAGGCCGGGGTGGCGCTGGTCGCGGGGGTGTTCGAGCCAGCCCCGGACGGGCGCGTCTACAACACGGCGGTCGCCTACGACGGCTCGGGGGGGCTGGTGGCGGCCTACCGCAAGATCCACCTGTTCGACTCACTCGGCGAGCGCGAGTCGGCGGTGGTGGCACCCGGGTCGGAGGTGGTCGTCGCTGACCTGGCCGGCATCCGGACCGGCTTCGCCACCTGCTACGACATCCGCTTCCCGGAGCTGGCACGCGCTCTGGCCGCGCACGGCGCCGAGCTGGTTGTGGTGCCGGGCGCCTGGGCCGCCGGGCTGTTCAAGGAGGAGCACTGGGTCACCCTGGTGCGGGCCCGCGCGATCGAGAACACGGTCTGGGTCGCCGCGGCCGGGCAGGTCCCCGACCCCGATTCACCGCCGACCCGGGCGCCGACCGGCGTCGGCCGCAGCATGCTGGTCGATCCCATGGGGACCGTGCGGGCCGACCTGGGGCTGTGGCCGCAGGTGACGGTGGCCGAGGTGGACAGCGCCATGACCGCCCGGGTGAGGACGGTGCTGCCGTGCCTGGAGCACCGGCGCAGCGACCTGTTCGGCTCGGACGGCCTGGTCAGCGGATCCGGGCCTGCCAGAGGACGGGATGCCGCTCAGGCCCGGTAGCTGTGTAGCCGACCCCGGTCAGCAGGTTTCCCGTCGCGCTCAGCCCCGTGATCTGCTGGGCGCCTGGCCCCCTGAGCCATCTGCCAGCCGGCCGGACCGCGTGCCAGGCAAGCCCGTCGGCCGACCACCACACGACCACGTCCTGGGTGCCGCCAGCGCCCAGCGCGCCGGTGGCCAGGAAGCCGCCCCCGGCCGTGATGAGGGCCGTCACGCTGGCCGAGGTGCCGGGCACCGGGAGAGCGGCCTCCCGCCAGGTGCGGCCGCCGTTGGCCGAGACGGCGGCGAACGGCACCGGCCCGGACGGCCGCGCCTGCATGCCGAGGGCGGCGATGCGGTTTCCCTTGATGGCCACCCGCTGGAGCACCGCGCTGCTCGCGCCGGCCGGCACCGCCAGCAGCCGCGACCGCCACCGCTGGCCGCCGGTGGAGACCCAGACGGCCGGGTGCGTGCCCACCGCGCCCACGGCGGCGAAACCGGTCCTGCCGGCCGCCACCGTGAGCAGCGCGGACGCGGCGCCGCCGGGCGCGGACCCCGTCCACGATCCCTGCGGTACCCAGGTCGTGAGGTCGGCCGACCACCAGAGCGCGGCCGCGGGCTGGCCGTCATCGTCACGCACGCCTGCCACCACGTAACCGGCGGGCCCCGCCGCCGCCCCGGCCAGGATGACTCCCGGGCCGGTCAGCGAACCGGCGCCAGCGGACGGCTGCCAGGCCTTCCCGTCCGGTGAGGTCACCAGGACCGGCTGCTGCCCGCTCAGGGTGACGGCAGAGGCCAGGGTGCCGGCCGCACCCAGCTGGACGGCCGCGGCGGCCCGCGCGCTCTCGCCGCCGACCGCGAGCCAGCCCGCGTCACCATGGACGACGCTGGTCAGCCCCGGGCCGGTGCCATGCCAGGACGGCGGCGCCGCCACCGGCACCTGCTCCCACCGGCCGCCCGCCGGGCGCACCCAGATCGCGGGCGCCCCATCGGCGTGGCCGACCGCGACCTGCCCGGCCGGGCCCGCGGCGAGGCCGTTGACGCCGAGCCCGGTGGTCACCGCAGCCGCCAGCGCCGCCTGGCCGACCGGCAGCCGGTGCGCCCCCGCCAGCAGCAGGAGCGGGCCCGGCCGGGCTGCGCCGGCCGCCACCACCTCGGCGCCCGGCCCGGCCGTCGCGCTCGTCACGGCCATGGCCGAGGACCGGCCGAGGTCGGCCGTCCGCCGCCATGACCAGCCGTGCACGCTGGTGAAAGCCACCCGGCGGCGGCCGGCCGAGCCGGTGACCACCACGCCCTGGTCATCTCCTGCCACCGCGGCGACATGCAGCGAGGCACCCTTGCGGGCGGTCAGCCTGGCGGCGAAGCGCCAGGCGTGCCCGCGGGCCCAGACAAAGGCCACCGCGTCCCGGACCCGCCCGGTGCGGTGCCCCGGCCGGATGGCGACGATCCCGGTGGCCGTCGGTGCCAGCCCGGCGAGCTGCGCGGTCGCCCCATGACTGACCGGCGGGTCCGCCCGCAGCCAGTGCGCGCCATTGTCGGTGCTCCGCCACACCGCCCAGGAGTCCCTGACCACGCTCACCTTGCGCTTCCCGCGGTGCGTGACCACCGTGCGGGCGACCTCCCCGGCGACCATCAGCGTGCTGCCGTGCGCGGCCACCCACCGCAGGGCGACGGCTCGTCCCCTGCCCGCCGGCAGGGCGAGCTGGGCCGCGTCGCGGCGCTGCCAGGTCAGCCCGTTGGCGGATATCCACAGCACCGGTGCCCGCACAGTGCCGGTGCCCGCCGACCGCACATTCTCGCCGGCCGCGACGAACCCGCTGCCTGTCGGGGCCAGCGCCGCCACCCGGTCCCCGCCGGCCAGCGGCGCGATGGCCGGCCCGAGCCGCCAGTAACGGCCGTCCGGCGACGTCCAGACCCCGTCCGGCGCCACGGCGAGCCACCGCCCGGGCGCCCCGGCGACCATCAGCGGGACGGCGCCGGCCGCGGGCCCGCCACCGGGGGCGCGCAGCACCGCGGACCGCCAGCTATGGCCGCCGTCGGGTGAGATCAGCACCAGCGGGCGGGGGTAGGGAAGCGCCGCCTGCGAGCCGACCGCCACCACCGTGGCGCCGGCCGCGGCGACCCCGGTGAGGGTGGGCGGCACCCGCTGCGCGGGTGACCCGCCGAGCCCGGCGAACTGCCCCGCGGGCGGGTAGGCCAGCGCCAGCCCGGGCAGGCCCCGGTCGTGCCCGCCGCTGCGCGGCCCGGTGATGATGATGCCCGCCACCGCCACCGCGAGCAGCGCCACGCAGACGATGGCCCCCACCAGCAGGGTGCGCCCGCTGCCCCGGGGATGCAGCCGACCGTGCCCGGGGTGCTCCCCGCCTCCCGCAAGGTGCCCGGGATGCTGCCCGGCCTGGCCTGCCCGGCCAGCGGCCCCGGAGCGCTTGCCGCCGTCACGGCCAGCCTCCCGCTCGCCAGCGCCGGGCTTGCGCGCGCCACGAGCGGTTTCCTGCCTGGCCCGGTGAGCCAGCTGCCTGCCCCGCCCGGCCTCCTGCTCCGCGCCCGCTGGCGCTGCCACCGCCGGCACGACCGGTATCGGCTCGGTGCGCTGCAGGTCGGCGTCGGCCGTCTCCCACCCCGCGGGCCGCTGCCACTCCAGCCCCGCGTCATGCCACGCGCGGGACGACTGCTGCCACACAGACGGGCCGGCCGGGCCGGCCGTCGCGCCCTCCTCCGGTGCGCGGGCTGCCCGGCCACTGGCTGCCCGGCCACTGGCTGCCCGGCCGCTCCAGGGCCGCTGCCGTTTCCCCTTCCCAGCGGCGGTCCCGGAGGCGGAGCGGGCGTGCGCCGGCAGTCCACCGGCCGTCACCGGCACACTTCCCGGGGGCGACGCGGAACTGGGTTCCAGATGGTTGCCGCTGACCGTCAGGCCCGACCATCCCGGGCCCGCCGCATCGATCCCGCCGGGGTACCCGCGCAGGGCGGGCGTGCGGCCGAGCGCGGGGATGACCCCGCGCAGCGTCCACGGCGAAACGGCAAGGCTGACGCCACCGTGGGCAGAGCCGACGTTCTTACTCACTCGTACTCACTGATCGTCCGATGTGCTGGTCCGGCGTGAGCGGGGATGCCCCTAGCGGGAGAGGAACGCCGTGTATGTCACGTCCGACGATGCTAGCGGCGCCGGGGCCCGCACCCGCGGAGATCCGGCCAGGTGCCAGCTGGTGTCATGCCCGGGGCGGATCGCCGCGCCCTGGTACGGATGCGGCTCGCTGGCGCGGATCGCGGCTACGACGCGGCCAGCCGCCGCGACCTGGCGTCCACAAGCGCGCTGCACAGGCTCTCCATCTCGTCGTCGCTGACGCGCTCCAGGAACCGCCGCATGGTCACGTCCTCGTCGCCGCCTGAGCGCAGGACTTCCGCCATCAGCCGGGCGTCGTGGTCCTCACGCGCTTCCACCGGCCAGTACTGCCAGGCGCGGCCGAGCTTCTCGCGGTGCAGCACTCCCTTGCGGTGGAGGATGTTCATGACGGTCATGACCGTGGTGTAGGCGACGGGCCGGCCGTACCGCATCCGTTCCCGGACCTGCCGGACGACGTAGCGGCCGTCGGCGGCCCACATGACCTCCATGATCGCCGTCTCGAGCTCACCGAACTCACGCACTGCCCGCCACCTCCGATCACCCATGTAAGCACGCCAGCCGCTGGGCCGGCAGCGGCCTGCCAGGGAGTTTGGGGAGGAAATGGGGGGAGTTTGGGGAGGAAAACGGCACCGTGGTGATGATTCCTCGCCCCCGGCCCATCTCTCGCCCCCGCGGGCGGGCCCCGCAGGCGGAAACCCCGCGGCCGGCGACGCCAGCGGTGGCGCCCTCAGCGCCGCGGCCGGCGCCGCTTCATGAGCTGGTGCCGCGGTCGGTGTTCTCGGCCCAGGCCGGCGCCCGGCGGTGACGGCGCACCGCCCAGACCACCAGCGCCGCGACCACCAGCGCCGCGAGCGCGATCGCGAATCCGGTGCCGATCCGGCGCTCGATCGCCGCGTAGGCAGACCCGGCAAGGTAACCGAGCAGGCAGTACCCGACCCCCCAGACGATCCCGCCGACCGCGTTGTACACGGCGAAAGTGCGGTACGGCATCCGGGCGGTGCCCGCCAGCGCGGGCATCAGGGCCCGCAGCACCGCGGTGAACCTGCCGACGAGCACCGCGGCCGCGCCGCGCGAGTTCATCGCCGACGTGGCCTTCCCCACGGCGCCCGACATCCGGCGCAGGTAGCGGGAGCCGACCACCCGCCCGCCCATCCGGCGGCCGATCTCGTAGCCCACCAGCGGGCCGATGATCGCCGCCACCACCACGACCAGCATGAGCAGCGGCAGCCAGACCCGGCCCCGGCTGGCGAGCACGCCGCCGATCACCACCGCCGCCTCGCCCGGCAGGACGAACCCGAGGAACAGCGCGGTCTCGCCGAAGACCAGCGCCGCCACCACGGCGTAGACGAGCGGCCCCGACAGGTGGGCCAGCTCCGTCGTTATCGCGCTCAAGCCTGCTCCCTTGGCTGGCGGCGGGCGGTCTGAGGGTCGCGCCACTTCGACGATAGACGGTGGGCGGCCAGCCGGGCGCTGGCAAGCCCGGCCCGGGCCGGTGGCTGCCGCCCGCCCACCCCGGCGGCCGGCTGGCCGGTGCCGGGCAACCCGGCCCGGTGACATCTGCCGCTGGGCCTCACATCCGTGCAAGATCAGGCATCATCGAGTGAGCGTCCACGCGTCGTCGTTTCGTCAGGCCTGCGAGGGGGGTGGTCGATGACCGCACCTCACCCGGGCGCGGAAGTCGTGCCCTACTCCTACACCGCCCGGCCGACCAGCTTCAGCGGGCTGATAACCCGCGATGGCTCGACCGGGTACGCGGCCGAGGCTGGCCGCTACCAGCTCTACGCGTCGCTGGCCTGCCCCTGGTCACACCGGGCGCTGATCGTGCGCGAGGTGCTCGGGCTGGAGCAGGTCATCGGCCTCACCCTGACCGACCCGATCAGGGATGAGCGGGGCTGGCGGTTCCCGGCCGGCAACGGCGGGTTCGACCCGGTCACCGGCGCCCGGTACGTCTCTGACCTGTACCTGGCCACCGACCCCGGCTACGTCGGCCGCTTCACCATCCCGTGCGTGTGGGACACCCGGACCCACCGGATCGTGACCAACGACGTGCCGCAGATCACCGTGACCCTGGAGACGGAGTTCCGTGCCTACCACCGGCCCGGGGCGCCGGACCTGTACCCGGAGGAGCTGCGGCCGGACATCGACGCGCTGGGCACACTCATCTTCCACGCGGTGAACAGCGGCGTGTACAAGGCGGGCCTGGCGACCACCCAGGCCGCCTACGAGGACGCCTTCGACACCCTGTTCGCCACCCTGGCGGCGCTGGAGGAGCGGCTCTCCACCCGCAGGTTCCTGGTGGGAGGGCAGCTCACCGAGGCCGACGTGCGCCTGTTCCCCACCCTGGTCCGGTTCGACGCCGTGTATCACACCCACTTCAAGTGCAACCTGCACCGGCTCATCGACTACCCGAGCCTGTGGGGGTACGCGCGGGACCTGTACCAGCGCCCGGGCTTCGGTGACACCACCGATTTCGTGCAGATCAAGCGGCACTACTACCAGACACAGGACTGGATCAACCCGGCCAGGATCGTCCCCAAAGGCCCGTATGTGAACTGGCTGGCGCCGCACGACAGGGACCGGTTCCCCGGTACGGCATGACCTCGCCCTCCGGGTGCGGGGGTCTTCGCCCCAGGTAGCCTAAGGGACGGGCAATGATCACCTATTCAACCGTCGGAAGAGGGCGATGTCCGCCGTGCCTCCGGAGCCGCCGCGAGCAACCGCGGAAACCACCGAGCCAGCCAGCGACCATGCGGGCGGGAAGGCGCCGCCCGCGCCCGCAAGCACGGACTTCGGTCCCAACGAATGGCTTGTGGATGAGCTCTACCAGCGTTACCTGGCCGATCCGGGTTCGGTGGACATGGCATGGTGGAACTTCTTCGCCGACTACTCGCCACCGTCCGGGGCCGCCGACGTCACCTCCGAGGCCCCGCCGGGCGAGGGGCGCCCGGCCCGGGCCAGCGGGCCTGACGGCGCCGCGCTAGCCCCCCGGGCGGCCGCGGCGGCCGGAACCGCTCCCAGCGCCCCCGCGGCCGGGCCACCTCCAGCGGCCGCTCCATCCGCGGCCCCGGCCGTCAATCCCCCGGCCGGCCAGCCCCCGGCCGCGACGGCGCCGGCCCCCGGGCCGGCCGCGGCGGCCGCCCCGCCCGCTCCGCAGGCGGATGTCCTCCGGCTGCGGGGAGCGTCGGCCCGGACAGCGGCGAACATGGCGGCAAGCCTCACCATGCCGACCGCGACCAGCGTGCGCGCCATCCCCGCCAAGCTGCTCATCGACAACCGCATCGTCATCAACAACCACCTCAGCCGCGGCCGGGGCGGCAAGGTCTCGTTCACCCATCTCATCGGCTACGCGGTCGTCCAGGCGCTGGGCGGCTCCCCGGAGCTGAACTCCGCCTACACCGAGGTGGACGGCAAGCCCGCCGTGGCCCGGCCCGAGCACGTCAATCTCGGCCTGGCGATCGACATCGTCGGCCGCGACGGCTCCCGGCAGCTGCTGGTGCCGAACATCAAGGCCGCCGAGACGCTGGACTTCCGGCAGTTCTGGATGGCGTATGAGGACATCGTCCGGCGCGCCAGGACGGGCAAGCTCACCGTCGAGGACTACGCCGGCACCACCGTCACGCTGACCAACCCCGGCACCATCGGCACCGAGCACTCGGTGCCCAGGCTGATGGCCGGGCAGGGATGCATCGTCGGCGTGGGCGCGATGGAGTACCCGGCCGCCTACCAGGGCTCCTCCGACGAGACCCTGGCCCGGCTGGCGGTCAGCAAGACGGTCACGCTCACCTCGACCTACGACCACCGGATCATCCAGGGCGCCCAGTCCGGGGACTTCCTGCGCCGCATCCACCACCTGCTGCTCGGTGAGGACGGCTTCTACGACACCGTCTTCGCCGCGATCCAGATCCCGTACGAGCCGGTCCGCTGGGTGCGGGACATCCCGGCCGGGCACGAGGACGACATCACCAAGTCGGCGCGGGTGCACGAGCTGATCCACGCCTACCGGGTCCGCGGCCACCTGATGGCCGACACCGACCCGCTGAACTACAAGCAGCGCAAGCATCCCGACCTGGACATCAACCAGCACGGGCTGACCCTGTGGGACCTGGAGCGGGAGTTCGCCACCGGGGGGTTCGGCGGCAAGCCGCTGATGAAGCTGCGGGAGATCCTCGGCGTGCTGCGGGATTCCTACTGCCGCACCGTCGGGGTCGAGTACATGCACATGCAGGAGCCGGAGGAGCGTGCCTGGCTGCAGGCGCGGGTGGAGCGGCCGCACGGCAGGCCAGACCACGACGAGCAGGTGCAGATCCTGTCCCGGCTGAACGTGGCCGAGGCGTTCGAGATGTTCCTGCAGACCAAGTTCGTCGGCCAGCGCCGGTTCTCGCTCGAGGGGGCGGAGTCCCTCATCCCGCTGCTCGACGCGGTGCTCACCGAGGCCGGCCGCGCCTCGCTGCACGAGGCCGTCATCGGGATGGCCCACCGGGGCAGGCTGAACGTGCTCGCCAACATCGTGGGCAAGTCGTACGCACAGATCTTCGGCGAGTTCGAGGGCAACCTCGACCCGCGCACCACCCACGGGTCAGGCGACGTGAAGTACCACCTCGGGGCGGAGGGGGTGTTCACCGCCGCCGACGGCTCCCAGATCCCCACCTCGCTGGTGGCCAACCCGAGCCACCTGGAAGCGGTCGACCCGGTGCTGGAGGGTGTGGTCCGGGCCAAGCAGGACGTCCTGGACATCGGTGAGCCAGGGTTCACGGTGCTGCCGGTGCTTATTCACGGCGACGCCGCGTTCGCGGGCCAGGGGGTGGTGGCGGAGACGCTGAACCTGTCCCAGCTGCGCGGCTACCGCACCGGCGGCACGGTGCACATCGTGGTGAACAACCAGGTCGGCTTCACCACCGCGCCGCAGTACTCGCGCTCCAGCGTGTACTCCACGGACGTCGCCCGGATGATCCAGGCGCCGATCTTCCACGTCAACGGGGACGACCCTGAGGCCGTGGTGCGGGTCGGGCAGCTGGCGTTCGAGTACCGCCAGGCGTTCGGCAAGGACGTGGTCATCGACCTGATCTGCTACCGCCGGCGCGGGCACAACGAGGCGGACAACCCCTCGTTCACCCAGCCGCTGATGTACGACCTCATCGACGCCAAGCGCTCCACCCGCAAGCTGTACACCGAGGCGCTGATCGGCCGCGGGGACATCACGATGGAAGAGGCGGAGCAGGCGCTGCGCCACTACCAGCAGCAGCTCGAGCGGGCGTTCACCGAGACCCGGGAGGCGGCCCGGCAGCCGAGCGCGCCGGGCGCGGTGATCAGGCCGGAGCCCGCCGCCCCGGCCCCGATCGACCATGGCGCCACGCCGACCGCGATCACCGAGGACGCCATCAAGCAGATCATCGACTCGCAGCTGAACGTGCCGGACGGGTTCACCGTGCACCCGCGGCTGCGGCCGGTGCTGCAGCGCCGCGCCACCATGGTCGCCGAGGACGCCATCGACTGGGCGACCGGCGAGCTGCTCGCGTTCGGCTCGGTGCTGATGGACCGTCATGCGGTGCGGCTGGTCGGCCAGGACACCCGGCGCGGCACGTTCGGCCAGCGGCACGCGGTCCTGGTGGACCGCAACACCGGCGCCGAGTACACCCCGCTCAGGCAGTTCAACTCGGCCAGCGCGAAGTTCCACGTCTACGACTCGCTGCTGTCGGAGTTCGCGGCGGTCGGCTTCGAGTACGGCTACTCGGTCGCCCGCCCGGACGCCCTGGTCTGCTGGGAAGCCCAGTTCGGCGACTTCGTGAACGGCGCGCAGACCATCATGGACGAGTTCATCAGCTCCGGCCAGCAGAAGTGGGGCCAGCTCTCCAGCGTCGTGCTGCTGCTCCCGCACGGGTACGAGGGGCAGGGCCCCGACCACTCCTCTGCCCGGGTCGAGCGGTTCCTGTCGCTGTGCGCCCAGGACAACATGGCGGTCGCGATGCCGAGCACGCCCGCCAACTACTTCCACCTGCTCCGCTGGCAGGTGCTGTCGGGCCGCCGGCGGCCGCTGGTGGTCTTCACGCCCAAGTCGATGCTCCGGCTGAAGACGGCAGCGTCGCCGGTGGCCGACTTCACCGGCGGCACATTCCAGCCGGTGATCGGGGACAGCTCGGTCGCCGATCCCGGCGCCGTCAGGCGCGTCCTGCTGTGCGCCGGGAAGATCTACTACGACCTGGCGGAGCAGCGGGCCGAGAAGGGGCTGACCGACACCGCGATCATCCGGGTCGAACGGCTCTACCCGGTCGCGGCGGACGAGCTCGCGGCGCAGCTCGCGCGCTACCCGGCCGCCACCGACATCGCCTGGGTGCAGGAGGAGCCCGCCAACATGGGCGCATGGCCGACCATGGCGCTGGCGATGCCCGGGATCGCCGGCCCCAGGCAGGTGCGGGCCATCTCGCTGCCGCCCAGCTCCGCCCCCGCCGCCGGATCCGCCGCCCTGCACTCGGCCGAGCACCGCGGCGTGATCGAAGCGGCGCTGAGCTAGGACACCCACCATGTACTCCACCGACCAGGGCATCGAGGAGCTCGCGCAGCGGCGCTCAGACGACGAGGTCACCCTCGGCTGGCTGGCCGAGCGCCTGCGCCAATTCGTCGACGAGTCCCCCGAATTCGAACCGGCCGTCGACCGCCTGGCCTCCTGGCTAGCCCGCCTGGACACCGACGACGACTAACACCCCCGCCCGCCGGCACCACACCGGCCCCCCACGACCCCTCGCTTCCCACCCCCCCACGACCGCCACCATCGTTTTCCCAGGTGCGGACCGCGGGCGGACGGTACGACTTGGCACGCGCTGAACGCTTGTGCCAAGTGCACCGCCCGCCCCGTGCCTGACTCCCCGCCTCCCCCGGCGGAGGTGTGCGTCTGGCACAAAGCGTTCAGCGTGTGCCAGATGCACCCTCCACCGGGGCCAACGCCGTTAGACCTACGGACCAGCGCCAGCGCCCGATCATGGCGCGAGCCTTTTGACTTTCCCCCAACGAGATATATCGTGTTAGTGACCCAACCGGGCAGGAAGGACGCGCGATGGAGCAATGGACGGTCGACGCCCCGACCACGCTCGACTTCGATGGGGTGGCCGCGCTCCGGGTGCGGGTCGTCTCGGGGTCGGTCGCGGTGCTGTCCACCGACGAGCGGCCCCGGCTGGACGTGGCCGGCCTTACCGGGCAGCCGCTGCTGGTCAAGCACGAGGCCGGCATTCTCACGGTCACCTACCCCGACCTCACCTGGGATGGGGTGCTGGGCTGGCTGCGGCCGCAGCCGCACTCGGCGGCCATCACGATCATGGTGCCCCGGGAGTGCCCTACCCAGCTCGGCGTGGTGAGCGCCAGCGCCGTGGTGTCCGGGATCAGCGCGGCCACGTCGGTCAAGAGCGTCTCCGGGAAGATCACGCTCGACGGGGTGACCGGCGCCGTCGACGCGACGACCCTGTCCGGTGACCTCGAAGCGCAGGGCCTGGACGGGCGGGTCGGCTTCAACTCGGTCTCCGGCGACCTGACGGTGGCCGACGGTGCGGTCGAGAAGTTCGAGGCCAAGACCGTCAGCGGCCGGGTGACCGCGGACGTGGAACTGAGCGAAGGCGGCGCGGTACGGGTGACCACCGTCTCGGGCGAGGTCGCGATCCGGCTGCCCTCGCAGGCGAGCACGCGGGTGGAACTGCGCTCCACCACCGGACGGGTGCAGAGCGAGTTTGACGGCCTGACCGCCTCCCGCAGCCCGGGCGCGAGTACCCTCAGCGGGACCCTCGGCTCTGGTGCCGGGCGGCTGCTCGTCACCACCGTGTCAGGTCAGGTCACGCTGCTTGAGCGCAACAACTCCGGTGCCCCGCCGGCCGGGGGCGGACCCGAAACGCAGAAGGATGCCTCATGAGCCCGGTGTTCCGCCATGGAAGCCTCCGCCTCTACCTGCTCAAGCTGCTCGACGAGGCGCCCCGGCACGGTTATGAGGTCATCCGGCTGCTGCAGGACCGCTTCCTGGGGGTGTACGCGCCGTCACCCGGCACGATCTACCCCCGGCTGGCCCGGCTGGAGGAAGAAGGCCTGGTCACTCACGACGAGATCGACGGCAAGAAGGTGTACCGGATCACCGACCGGGGCCGGGAAGAGCTGCACGCACGCTTCGATGACCTGGCCGAGCTCGAGGAAGAGATCACCGCATCGGTGCGCGACATCGCCCGCGAGGTCTCCGAGGACGTCCGGGAAACCGTCCGGAACCTGCGCGAGGAACTGACATCCGCCGCCCGGGACATGCAGGGCAGGGGCCGCCCGCGGCCCGGCCGGGATGACACCAGGTCGGCGCAGCGGGAAGCGGGCCGGGCCCGCGGCGGCAAGGGCGGCGGGCGGGCCAGGAAGGGCAAGGACGCCTGGGACGAGGCGACGGGGGACGAGGCGACCGGGGACGACACCGGCTGGCCGCTTGGCGGCCGGGAGCGGCCCGGCCGCGGCTGGGGCGACTGGTCAGGGTGGGCCGGCGGCCAGGACTGGGGCGGCTGGCCGGGGGCGGGCGGCCCGCACGGTCACCGCACCTACCGCGATCTGGAGCGGCTGGCCAGGCAGTTCGCGCGGGAGCTGCGGATGGCCGCCTGGCACACCCAGGCCGTCAGCGAGGATGCGCTCAGCGACCTGCGGGTGATCCTCGACGAGACGCTCGACCGGATCAGGACCGAGGTGTTCGCCACCCCGGCCGGCCGCCGCCAGCCGAAGGATTCCGCCGCGGAGACCGGCCCGCCACCGGAGGCTCACACGGACAAGGAGACTCACGCGGAGCCGGGGCCTGACGCGGAGCCGGACCGGGGTGGCGACGGCACGAGCTGATGTTCGTGCCGCTGACAGGCCCGCCCCGGGCTAGACGGTGAACACGACCTTCCCGAACAGCTCACCGGCGATCATCGCGGCGAACCCGTCGCGGGCCTGCGCCAGCGGGAGCGCCCGGTCGATAAGGGGCCGGGCGCCGGTCTGCTCGCAGAACCGCAGCAGCCGGCCCAGCTCGCCACGGCTGCCCATGGTGGAGCCGACCACGGACAGCTGGAGGAAGAACACCCGGTTCAGCTCCGCGGGCGGCACCTGCCCGCTGGTCGCGCCGCAGACCACGATCCGCCCACCCGGCCGCAGGGCCCGCAGCGAATGCGCCCACGTGGCCTCGCCGACGGTCTCCATCACCGCATCGACCCGCTCCGGCAGCCGGCTGCCGGCCGGGAACACCTGGTCCGCGCCGAGCTCCAGCGCCCGTTCCTGCTTGGCCTCGCTCCGGCTGGTCGCCCACACCCGGAAGCCGGCCGCCCGCCCCAGGATGATCAGCGCGGTGGCCACCCCGCCACCGGCGCCCTGGACCAGGACGGTGGACCCCGGCTCCAGGCCCGACCGGCTGAAGAGCATGCGGTAGGCGGTCAGGTACGCGGTGGGCAGGCAGGCGGCCTCCTCGAAGGACAGCGCGGCCGGCTTGGGCAGCAGGTTGCGCCGGGGCACCATGACCCGCTCGGCGAACGTCCCGTCGTAGCGCTCGGACAGCAGCGACCGCGCCGGGTCGAAGGTCTCGTCGCCGCCGGCGCTGCCGGGGTCGCCGATGACCGAGTGGACGACCACCTCGCGGCCGGTCCCGTCCACGCCGGCCGCGTCGCAGCCCAGGATGATCGGCAGGCGGTCGGCCGAGATCCCGACCCCGCGCAGGGTCCAGACGTCGTGATGGTTCAGTGCGGCGGCCCTGACGGTGACGGTCTCCCAGCCGTCGGGCGGGGACGGGTCCGGGCGCTCGCCGAGCCCCAGTCCGGCCAGCGGGTCGTCGGCATCGATGCGGGTGGCGGTGACAGCGAACATGCCCGCACCCTAACCGCCGGCCCGCGGCGGGGACGGCCCGGCACCGCAAACGGGGCCAGGCAGCGCGCTGACATGGGCGCGGGCGGTGATTCACGTTACCGAAATGAAGCCGTGTGCCTTCTTCTCATGTCCCTTGACGATCATTACCATGAGCCCCAACCTACGTATCGCCCCGCATGCGAACCCGGAAGAAGGTTCGAACATGGCTAGTGAATCTGCGGCCGCCCCTGAGACCACGCCGGGAGACGTCGGCCTCAAACGGGAAATGGGCCTGATCGGCGCGACCTGGGCGTCCGAGACGTCGATCATCGGCTCTGGCTGGCTGTTCGGCTCGCTGTTCGCCGCGCAGGCGGCGGGCACCGCGGCTCTGCTGGGATGGGTCATCGCCGGAGTCATCGTCATCATCCTGGCCCTCGTGCACGCGGAACTGGGGGGGATGTATCCAGTCTCCGGCGGCACCGCTAGGTTCCCGCACTTCGCGTACGGCAGCGTCGCTGGCATCTCGTTCGGGTTCTTCTCCTGGCTGCAGGCGGTCACGGTGGCGCCGATCGAGTGCTACGCGGTGATGCAGTTCGGCTCCCACTACTGGCATGGCCTCTACAACCCGGTCACGAAGAACGTGACGACGCTGGGCTTCTGGATGACGGTCATCCTGATGGCGATCTTCACCGCCGTCAACTTCCTGGCGATGAGGCTGTTCTCCAAGGTCAACGCCGGCATCACCTGGTGGAAGGTCGCGGTCCCGGTCCTGACGATCATCGTGCTGCTGTTCAAGTTCAACCCCAAGAACTTCGGCGCGGGCGGCGGCTTCATGCCGTTCGGGATCAAGGCGCTGTTCGGCGCGATCCCGTCGGCGGGCATCGTGTTCGCCTACCTCGGTTTCGAGCAGGCCGACCAGCTCGCTGGTGAGATCAAGAACCCGCAGCGGAACCTGCCGCGGGCGATCATCCTGGCCACCGGGATCGGCATCGCGATCTACGTGCTGCTGCAGTTCGTGTTCATCGGCGCGATCCCGCACAGCCTGATCTCCGGCCCCAAGGGCTGGGCGGGCATCCCGGACACCAACCCGATCTCCATCGGGCCGTTCGCCGGGCTGGCCGGCGTGGTGGGGCTCACCTGGCTGGCCACCATCTTGTACATCGACGCGTTCATCTCGCCGTTCGGCACCGGGCTGATCTACTTCACCTCGACCTCGCGTGTCGGGTACGGCCTGGCCCGTAACCGCTACTACCCGCAGATCTTCCAGCGGACCGACTCCCGCGGCATCCCGTACATCAGCCTGCTGGTCGCGTTCGTGTTCGGCCTGTTCTTCCTGCTGCCGTTCCCGAGCTGGCACGCCCTGGTCGGCCTGGTCACCGGGGCGAGCGTGCTGATGTACGCGGGCGCGCCGCTGTCGCTGGGCGCGTTCCGCCGCACGGTCCCCGACGCCAACCGGCCCTACAAGCTGCCGGGGGCTGCGGTGATCACCCCGCTCGCGTTCATCTTCGCCAACCTGATCATCTACTGGTCGGGCTTCGAGGTGCTCTGGAAGCTCGCCGTCTGCATCCTGATCGGGTACACGCTGATCGGCATCTCGATGGCCTTCGACAAGGAGCGGCCGCCGCTGGACTGGAGGTCGGCGCAGTGGCTGCCGGTCTACCTGATCGGCATGGGCATCATCTCCTGGCAGGGCCAGTACAGCGGCGGTGCCGTCGCCGCGCCGGTCAACACCGGTCACATCCCGTTCTGGTGGGACATGGTGGTCGTCGCGGCGTTCAGCCTGGCGATCTACTACTGGGCCATGGCCACCAGGCTGTCCAGGGACGAGATGATGAACCTGGTCGAGCGGCAGGCGGCGCCCTCGGCGATCGACGAGACGCCGATGCGCCACTAGTACCGGCATCACCCAGGCCGTGAGGCCACGGAGGGCCCGCCCCGGTCACCGGGACGGGCCCTCCGGCTGTCCGCGTCAGGAACCGGCCGGGCGGCCGCGGTGATAGCGCAGCAGCACCCGGCCCTCGATCAGGCTGGGCGGCACCGGGCCGAAGGCCCGGCTGTCCACGGCGCCGGCGCCCGGGTTGTCGGAGGCGAGCCACCAGCCACCGCCCTCCTGCCGTGCCGCCCGCTTGACCAGCAGCAGATCCGGCCGCCCGGGATGGCGCGCCACCACCACCTGGCCCGGCCGCAGCCGCAGCACGTGGCCCGGCCGGATCGCCCGGCGGACGAGCAGCCAGTCGCCCGGATCGAGGGCAGGCTGCATCGAGCGCTCGGCAACCGCGACCCGCCAGATAGGCCAGCGCATGCATCCCCCGGAGTACAGGATCGCCGACGGAGTAATGTCGGACACCGGTACCCATGATCCGACATGAGAGAAGGAGATCGATGAGGCTGCTCGCACGTCTCCTCGAGCCGAAGGCCACCGTGTACGCCCACTGCGACCTTCCCTGCGGGGTCTACGACCCGGCGCAGGCCCGGATCGAGGCCGAGTCCGTCAGGGCGATCTGCCAGAAGTACGCCGACAACGACGACCCGGCTTTCCGCACCCGCTGCATCCAGATCAAGGAAGAGCGGTCCGAGCTCGTCAAGCACCACCTGTGGGTGCTGTGGACCGACTACTTCAAGCCGCCGCACTTCGAGAAGTACCCCCAGCTGCACCAGCTGTTCAACGAGGCGACCAAGCTGGCGGGCGCCGGCGGCACCAAGGGCAGCCTGGACGTCAGCACTGCCGACGAGCTGCTCGGCAAGATCGAGGAGATCTCCAAGATCTTCTGGGAGACCAAGCAGGGCTGACGTCACCGCAGGACGCACCGACGCCGGAGGCCGCGCGGGACCGCGCGGCCTCCGGCGTTGCGCCACACCAGACCAGGCCGTCCCGCCAGGCACAGCAGGTATCGCTGGCATGGGCGAGGCGAACCGTCGGCATCACTTGCCGCGGGCGGTAGGTTGCATGACAAGAGCAGACGGCGGCTGGCGCCAGCGAGGGCGGCCGCCGCAGTGGAGGACGCAGTGACCGGAAAGACGGGTGCGCGAGGGGGCGCGACCGCGCCGACGGCCGTGATGGCCGAGGGTGAGGCCGTGAGCGACCATGCCGTCCAGGACCAGGTGACCATCCGCATGCCAGCCGAGGGGGCCTACCTGTCCGTGCTGCGCACAGCCACCGCGGGCCTGGCCGCCCGGCTGGACTTCACCCTGGATGAGATCGAGGACCTGCGCATCGCGGTGGACGAGGCCTGCGGCATGCTGCTCGCCCAGGCGGCGCCCGGCGCGGACCTGGTGTGCGACTTCACGCTGGCCGAGGACAGGATGAGCATCGCCGTCTCCACCCTCGCCACGCAGCCCCGCCCGCCGTCGCGCGACACCTTCGCCTGGACGGTGCTCTCGGCGCTGGCTGGCAGCGCCGACGCGTGGGTCGGGCCGGGTGACAAGGTCACCGTCATGCTCAGGAAGATCCGAGAGTCGTCGAGGCCCGGGTGACAGGCGAAACCGAGACCCGGCTGACCGAGAGCGTCGGCGCGCAGGTGACCGAGAAGATCGAGATCACGGTCACCGAGGGGCTCGACGCCGCGGTGGACGAGGCCGCGCTGGACGCCACGCCGAAAATCCAGCACGCCGTCCCCGACCGTGGCCGCGCCAGGGATCTGTTCGAGCGGCTCTCGGCGCTGCCAGCAGACGACGAGGAGCGGCTGCGCATCCGCGGCGAGCTGGTCGAGCTGCACCTCCCGCTGGTGGAATACCTCGCGCGGCGGTTCCGGAACCGGGGCGAGTGGCTGGATGACCTCACCCAGGTCGCCACGATCGGCCTGATCAAGTCGATCGACCGGTTCGACCTCGCGCGCGGCGTGGAGTTCTCCACCTACGCGACGCCCACCATCGTCGGCGAGATCAAGCGGCACTTCCGTGACAAAGGCTGGGCGGTCCGGGTGCCGCGCCGGCTCCAGGAGCTGAAGCTGGCGCTGACCAAGGCCATCGGCGACCTCGCGCAGCGCGAGGGCCGGGCCCCGACCGTCGCCGAGATCGCCGCCCACCTGCAGATGACCGAGGAAGAGGTGCTGGAGGGGCTGGAGTCGGCCAACGCCTACTCCACCGTCTCGCTGGACGCGCCCGACTCGGGCGACGATGACGCGCCCGCCGTCGCCGAGTCGCTGGGAATGCTCGACGACGCGCTGGAGGGCGTCGAGTACCGGGAGTCGCTCAAGCCGCTGCTGGAGCAGCTGCCGCCGCGGGAAAAGCGGATCCTGCTGCTGCGCTTCTTCGGGAACATGACCCAGTCACAGATCGCCAGCGAGCTCGGCATCTCCCAGATGCACGTCTCCCGGCTGCTCGCCAGGACCCTCACTCAGCTCCGGGCCGGGCTGACCGCCGACGACTAGGCCGGCTGGCCCGGCCGGGCGGGCTGGCGGGGCCGGGCGGGCCGGACGGCCCGGGCTCCGGCTGCGGGCGATCTGGCCGCGGCCGCGCCTCCCCCGCCGCTGCCTCCGCCGCCTCCTCCTCATCATGGGCCGTCATGGCGCGCAGGCTGGGCGGCGCGAGCAGGGCGGCGAACCCGGCGACGGCCAGCACGACCGATGGCACCCCCCAGTCGAGCCGCTGGCCCTGCAGCAGGTAGATCCCCACGATGCCGACGAACAGCTGGGTGAGCAGGGCCGGCGTACGGCTCCAGCGGCGGGCCCGGGCGAGGCCGGATGCCACCAGGGCCAGCGCGGCGGCGCACCCCACCCCGATCAGCGTCAGCGCGATACCGCTGGCCTGCTGGTAGGACCGCCCGGCGACGGTGTCCACGCCGACCAGCACCGTCGCCACCAGCACCATGGCCGACTCGGCCGCCTGCACCACGGCAGCGGCGCGGAGCGTGGCCGGACCATGCCCCATATGCCGGGCACCTCCTCACCCTCATTACCCTGATCACGTGCGCGCGATGCTCATCGTTAACCCCCATGCCACCTCTACCACGGCCCTGCGCAGGGATGTCATCGCACGCGCGCTGGCGTCCGAGCTCGACCTCACGGTCGTGCAGACACGGTACCGGGGCCACGCCGCCCATTTCGCCGGGGAGGCCGCGAAGGGCGGTTACGATCTGGTGCTCACCCTCGGCGGCGACGGCACCGTCAACGAGGCGGTCAACGGCCTGCTCCACGCCTCCCCGTCCGGCGGCCCGGATGCGCGCCCGGCCCTGGCGACCGTGCCGGGCGGCAGCGCCAACGTCTTCACGCGGGCGCTCGGGATGCCGCCCGATCCGGTGGACGCCACCGGCCGTATTCTCGCCGCGCTGACCGGGGGCGGCTCCCGCACCATCGGGCTGGGCCTGGCCCAGGACAGGTACTTCACCGTAAACGCGGGCCTGGGCTTCGACGCCGAGGTGGTCCGCGCGATCGAAGGGCTGCGCGCGGATGGGCAGGAGGCGAGTGCCGGGCTTTATGTGTGGACCGCGATCCGCCATTTCTACGGCGTCACCAATCGGCGCCAGCCCGCGCTCACCCTGGAGCGGGACGGGAGGACGTTCAGCAAACGATTGTTCTTCGCGATCGTCTCCAACGCCGCGCCCTGGACCTACCTGGGCAGCCGGCCCGTCAACCCGAGCCCGGAGGCCCGCTTCGACGCCGGCCTCGACGTATACGCCGTGTACACGCTGGCTACCCTGCCCACGCTGGGAACCCTGCGCCACATGCTCGGAATCGGGCACGGCTGGCCAGGCGGCCCAGACGGCCCGGGCGGGAGCACCGGCCTCAAGCATGCCCTGAGCCTGCACGACGAGCGCGAGCTCACGTTCCGCGCCAGCCGCCCGATCGCGTTCCAGGTCGACGGGGAGTACGTCGGCGAGCGCGAGCAGGTGACTTTCTGTTCCGTTCCTGATGCGCTGCGCATTATTGCCTGACGGCCAATCCGCCGCCGGCCGGGAAGTGCCAGCAGCGGGACTGGACCCGGCGGCAATGCGGGCGGCACAACAGGCATCAAGAATGTGACCTATCTGACACAGAAAACAGCCCAAGCCTTTGCCACAGCCTCTTGCCATTGATCCACGAGATTGAGAGGCTGGTGACTGGTTCGAGTGCGCAGCATGCGTCTTGCGTGCTGTCGTCTGGTCAGCTGGGTGCACGCCCGGCTGCCGGGCTCGGGTCAGGGGCCACGCGGGGGCCAAGGCTCTATGAACCGGCGATAGACGTGTTCTCCAGGGCCAAGCGCGGGCCTTGCAACGTGGCCTAGCTCGTGAAATCGTTCACAAGCCAGGCCGGGGCGGATCCGGGCTACCAGCCCGGCATGTCGAAGAGGAGTGGCCGCATGGACTGGCGCCATCACGCCGCCTGCCGTGAGGTGGATCCGGAGCTGTTCTTCCCGATCGGCAACACCGGGCCGGCGCTGCTCCAAATCGACGAGGCCAAACGGGTATGCATGCGCTGCCCGGTGATCGAGCCCTGCCTGCAGTGGGCGGTCGAGAGCGGCCAGGACGCCGGCGTCTGGGGCGGCATGAGCGAGGACGAGCGGCGTGCGTACAAGCGCCGTGCCGCCCGCATCCGCGTCCGCGCATAGCGGCGCCCCTGAGATCCCAGCGCCGGGGCCAGGACTCCCGGCGCCCGCGGGACCGCCGGCTACCCGGCGTGGCCCGGTCCGGGTTCGCCCGCCTGGGGTGCTGGTTCCAGCGGCAGGGCGACCAGCACCGCGGTGCCGCCGCTCGCGCGCGGCGATATCTCCAGCCGGCCGCCGAGCTCGGAAACCACCAGCGTGCGCACGATCTGCAGGCCCAGGCTTGCCGCCGCGTCCAGGCGGAATCCCTCCGGCAGCCCCACCCCGCTGTCCTCGACCGTCACGGTGAGCCCGGCGGGTGCCCGGTCCACGGTCACCGTCAGGGTTCCCGCTGGCGCGGCGCCCGGCGGGTGAGCCAGGCCGTGCTGCAGCGCGTTCTGCAGCAGCTCCGTCAGCACCAGCGCCAGCGGCGTGGCGATCGTGGCCGGCAGCAGCCCGAACCGCCCGCAAACCACCGGGGTGACCTTCGCCTCCGGCGCCGACAGCTCACCCGCCATGGCGGCCACCCGCTGCGCGATGTCGTCGAAGTCGACGATCTCCTCCGGGGTGTAGGAGAGCGTCTCGTGGACGAGCGCGATCGACCCCACCCTGCGGACCGCCTCATCCAGCGCCGCCCTGGCCTCCGGCCTGGAGAGCCGCCGCGCCTGCAGCCGCAGCAGCGCCGCGACCGTCTGCAGGTTGTTCTTGACCCGGTGGTGGATCTCGCGGATGGTGGCGTCCTTGGTCATCAGCTCGCGCTCGCGGCGGCGCAGCTCGGTGACGTCGCGCACCAGGATCAGCGCGCCGGTGCGCAGGCCGCCCACGACCAGCGGGATGGACCGCAGCTGGACGACCGACCCGTTCCCCTCCACCTCGGTCTCCCGCGGCGCCCGGCCGCTGGCGGTCACCATCAGCGAGTCGTCGGACGGCTGGTCCGGGGCGCACAGCTGGGCGGTCAGCGGCCCCAGCTCGGCTCCCACCAGGTCGGCGGACAGGCCGAGCCGCCGGTAGGCCGACAGCGCGTTGGGGCTGGCGTAGCTCACCTTGCCGGACCGGCCGAGCCGGAGCATGCCGTCGCCGACCCGTGGCGACCGGACCAGGGCGGGCTCCTCACCAGGGTGCGGGAACATGCCCGCGGCCACCATCTGGGCGAGGTCATCGGCCCCCTTGAGGTAGGTCAGCTCCAGCCGGCTGGGGGTGCGGGCCGAGCTGAGGTTCGTGCTCCGCTCGATCACCGCGATCACGGCGCCGTCGCGGGTCACCGGGATCGATTCCCGCCGGACCGGCACGCCGTGAGTCCATTCCGGGTCGCCTTCCCGGCAGATGCGCCGCTCGGCGTGGGCCGCTTCCACAAACGGCCGCTCGCCGGCCGCCGCGACGGTGCCGACCATGTCGTCATACAGCGCCGTGGGCCCGGTCGTCGGGCGCATCTGGGCCAGCGCCACCCAGCCGGACCGTGTCAGCAGCGGGGCCCACAGCACCAGGTCGGCGAACGACAGGTCGGCGAGCAGCTGCCAGTCGGACACCAGCGCGTGCAGCCACTCGACGTCAGCCTCGGTCAGCGGGGTCAGCCCGCGGGCCAGGTCGGTCAGGGTTGGCACGTCTCATCATCGCACCCGGTCCTGGCCGGCCCGGCCGCCGTGCGGGATCATGTCCGGACGGCGTCCCCAGCGGGAAGGATGTGACAGTGACCGCCTCCCCTGCTCGCGGTGACGCGGACGGCGGCCCGCCCCTGCCCGGCCAGCCGAGCGCGAGAATCCCCAAGTACTACGCGGTGAAGCGGCAGCTGCTGGAGCTGACCAGGGCGATGGCACCGGGCAACCCCGTTCCGCCCGAGCGTGAGCTGGCCCTGCGGTACGGGACGTCACGGACCACCGTGCGGCAGGCACTGGCCGAGCTCGTCGTCGAGGGACGGCTGCTGCGGATGCAGGGCAGGGGCACGTTCGTGGCCATGCCCAAGGTCGCCCAGATGCTGGAGCTGTCCAGCTACACCGAGGGGATGCGGGCTCAAGGGCTGAACCCGCAGACGGTGATCCTGGACACCGGCTACATCCCCGCCGACGACCAGCTCGCCGGGCTGCTCGGTATCCGGGCCGGCAGCCGGGTGCTGCGTATCCACCGGCTCCGGCTGGCCGACGGGGAGCCGATGTCGGTCGACTTCTCGCACCTGTCCGCGCAGCGTTTCCCGGGGTTGCGCCGCAATCTGGACCGCCACCCGTCGCTGTACGAGGCGCTCGCCACCGACTACGGCATCGAGATCGCCGAGGCGCAGGAGACGATCGAGACCGGGCTCGCCGACCCCAGGGACGCCCCGCTGCTGCGGGTCGACGTCGGCATGCCGCTGCTGCTGCTGTCACGGCACTCCTTCGACACGGCCGGCACCCCGGTCGAGTGGGCGCAGTCGCGCTACCGCGGGGACCGCTACAAGCTGATGACCCGGCTGCACCGGGGCACGCGGGGCCCGGGCAGCACCGGCCAGGAGCTCAGCTGACCGTCGGCGCCCCCGGAAGGGCCCGCATTCAGGGTGCCGAATGGCAGTCAAGCGGGCCAGCCGCAGGAGCGGCTGGTCCTCAGCCGGTCACCAGCTGCCGGGGCTGCGGGCGCCATTTCGCCGCGACTGGTTTGCGCATGATGAACCGGTCGAGCGGCGCGTACCCGCGGGAGCCCGCCGCGGCGCCGTAGTAGGTCACCGTGATGGAACTGGTGCCGCCGGGCTCGGCCGGCGCCACGTCGAAGGACGCGAACCCGAACGGCGTGGCCAGATCCCGGTGGGCCAGCCACGGGGCGGGCTCGGCGGCGATGACGGAGCGGCGCTGGCTCCGCGGGCTGCCGGGGCCCACGCCGGTGATGAGCGCGCCCTCGGCCGGTGTGCCGTGGTCGCCGGCCGTGGGGGGAACCGGGTGCCCACCGCCACCGATGATCATGTGCACGGTACCGTCGCGGGTGTCCATCACGGCCGGGTCGCTGCCGCGCGGGGCGGGTGTCAGCAGGCCGCCCGCTAGGACGCCGCGGACAGGGAAGCTCCGCTCGTAGTGGTGCTCATGCCCGGCGACCACCAGGTCGACGCCGTAGGCGTCGAACAACGGCATCAGCTCCTGCCTGATCCCGGGGTCGGCGCCGTTGAGATGGGCCGAGGACATGGCGACCTGATGCATGCAGACCACGATCCAGTCGATCTCCTCCGCCCGCTGGGCCGCCGCCAGCTCCGCCTCCAGCCAGTCCCGCTGGCGGCCGCCGCTGTAGCCCCGGATGTAGGGGTCGTAGCCGCGGGCCAGGTATCCCGGCACGTGGTCACGCCGGTACCCGCTGAACCCGCCGTCCTGGAGGCAGACGTCGTCGTTGTTGATGGCCAGCACCCGGACCGCCCCGACGGTGAACGCGTGCCAGTTGCCCCGGAACTCCGCCGAGCCGTTGCCGGGCAGCTCGAACCGCGTCTGGTAGGACGCATAGCCCTGCGGGCCGTTGCCCACCTCGTTCTCGTGGTTGCCGGCCGTGGGCATCCACGGCCGGTACCGCGCCGAGCGCGAGATGTTGGTGAAGTAGGCGTCCCAGGTCGCCACCGGCGCGTCGCTGATGTTCGCGTAGCACAGGTCGCCGTTCATCAGGTGAAACAGGGGATCGAGCGCGTTGACGGCGTCGACGATGTAGCCGGCGTTCGGCGTATGAGGGCCGAGCCCGCGCCCGGCCGGGGCCGGAATGGAGTGATCGCCGAAGCTGGTGAACCGGAACCCGGTCCCGCGCCCGCGCGGTCCGGTGCGCAGCGTGCCGCCCACCGGACCGGCACCGTCGTGGACGACCTGGTAGCTGAGCGCGGTACCCGGCGGCAGGCCGGCCAGCGAGGCGTGGTAGGTCCAGACCACCTCACCGGTCAGCGCCTCGGTGTAGACCCGCTCCTGCGCCGGCACTTCCTGGCCGAATCCGTTGCCGGGCAGCCCCACCCGCAGCCGGGGACGCGCGGCCGGGGCGGGCGCGGCCCAGGAAACAGCGATCTGGCTGGCGGCGTCCGCGCCGAACTGGAGGTGGACCTGCCGCGGTGGCGGGGCCCCGGCCGCGCCAGGGCGGCGGACAAGTGCGGGAGCGCGGCGTGCATCCGCCATCAGCGGCGCCGCTGCGGCCGGGGCGGCTGACCGGGGAACCTGCCGGCGGGGTTTTCCGCCCGGTCGCCCCTCACACGCCTCTCCCATGGTCATTCGCGGGCAGCCCCTGCCCTCGGTCACCAGTATGCTGCCCGCCCCTGCCCCGGAGGTTCCCGCCAGGTGAACGTGCCTGGTCGCGGCCGTGAAGGTTGACGGCTGCCGCGCCACGCCGTGGGCGGCACGGCCACCCCTGGCACGGACGTCGCCTCCTGGTAGCGTCACGGGCGTGACCGAGCAGAGCACCGGGCCCGCCGGGGCGGGCACAGCGCAGGGCCCGCGGCACGGCAGCGGGGAAGCACCACGCCACGGCGGGGCGCGGGCGGTGGCCGCCGCCCGCGCGCACGGTGTGGCCACGATGTTCACCCTGTCCGGCGGCCACGTGTTCCCGCTCTACGACGGGGCGGTCACGGCCGACCCGCCGATGCGGCTGCTCGACGTCCGGCACGAGCAGACAGCGGTGTTCGCCGCCGAGGCGACGGCCAGGCTGTGCCGCCTTCCCGGCCTGGCGGTGCTCACGGCCGGGCCGGGGGTGACCAACGGGGTGAGCGC
>Ga0335081_10002730_pt1 | contig 27799 bp, 19 predicted proteins | sample Lox_Sample_35_FD_206713 | JGI IMG/M metagenome (GOLD analysis project Ga0335081, IMG submission 206713) | Soil microbial communities from Loxahatchee National Wildlife Refuge, Florida, United States - Lox_Sample_3.5 | ecosystem: Environmental > Terrestrial > Soil > Wetlands | place: USA...
AGCGTTGGCGGCGTTGCCACCGCTCATCTGGCCCGGGGGCGGCCCGCCGTAGGGCTTGTTGCCATTCCCATTGCCGTTGCCGTAACCATGGTTCGGGTCGTTGCCATGGGCAATCGCGGGGCCCTGCGGCGGCTGCGGAGCAGGCGCTCCGTGGGCGCGGACGACGCCCGGCGCGTTGAACGCCCCGGGATGCGGGGTCGCCGCGATTACGGGGCGGCCGCCGTTGTTGCGCGCGAACAGGTCCGGATTGTTGGCGGCCTGCTGCACATGCTGGCGCTGCATCGGGGTCGCCCTGAAGTGCTGCTCCTCCTGAATGTAGCGGCGTTCCTCAGGCGAGGGCCTCGCAGCGATACCGCCGGCGCCGCCGTTGTAGCTCACGCGATTGATGGTGGTGTTGTTGACCGTGACGTTGTTGACCACGGTCTCCTTGTAGACGTTGTGCACGACCGTAACGTTGACGTTGGTGACGGCCTGGTTGTAGTGGAAGGAATTGCCCACCCAGCGCCCGCCAACGAAGCCGGTACCGCCGTAGCCGAAGCCGTAGTTCACCCCGCCGTAGAAGCCGACGTGCGGGCCCCAGTAGCCGGCGTGGAACGTGTACACACCGCCGACGAAGCCCCAGTAGCCGGGGGTCCACAGCAAGCCGACCTGCGGCGGCATCACCCAGGTGCCGGGCACCCAGTAGTAGCCGGCGGGCCCGAAGGCCCAGTAACCCGGAGTCCAGACGTAGCCGGGGCCCGGCACCGGCGGCTGCTCGTAGGTCGGCAGCGGCGGCGGCGGCTCGTAGGCCTGCATGTCGCCGTCGGTATCGCCAGCCGGCGCTTCCGCTGCCGCAGGTTCCGCGGGCGCTGGGGCCTCGTAGGCCGCAGGGGGCGGCGGAGCCGGAGCAGGCCCGACGTACCGCACGACGCAACCCGTCAGCTGGGTGGCGCCGGCCCACAAGAGCGCGAGGCCGGCGAGGGGAAGAAGCTTGACCTCAAGACGCTGCGAGGGTTTCGACATAACACAGCCCTGATGGTGGTGGTGAGGCAGCCTACGCACTCGCGCAGACCGGTTGGTACCCACAACGTCACAGTTTGAGAGCGGGTGACCCGCGTGAACGGAACGTAATGCGCGCGGTGAGCGGAGAGTCGTCGCGCGGCTGCTGCCTGCGGACGCCGGCGCTCGGAGCACGGCTTCAGGCTGGGTTCAGGCGAGGCGGAACCTGAGTGTCCCGAGCTTCTCGATGGTGCTCACGATCTCATCGCCCGCCTTGAGCCATACCTGCTTTTCCTTCGGGTAGCCGAGAATGACGCCCTCGGGCGTGCCCGACCAGATGATGTCGCCGGGCTCGAGCGTCCACATCCGGCTGATATAGGCGATGAGCTTCTGCGGGTTGAAGATCATGTTGCTGGTGTTCGAGGACTGACGCCGCTCGCCGTTCACGTGGGTCTCGATCGTGAGATTGTTGGGATCGCCTACCCGGTCCGCCGACACGAAGTACGGCCCGATGGGCCCGAAGTTGTCGAGCGTCTTGCCGATCATCCACTGCACGCTCGGCGTCTCGAGCTGCAGATCGCGCGCGGAAAAATCATGCGCGGTGCAATAGCCCGCCACGTACTCGAGCGCCTGCGCCTCGGCGACGTTGCGGGCGCTCCTGCCCATGACGATGAGCAGCTCCGTCTCGTAGTCGAACTTGTAGGAGATCTCGGGCGGCGGCAGCTTGATGGTGCAGTTGTGGGCGGCGAGTGCGTTGTTGTACTTGTTGAAGAGGATCGGAACGCTCGGCAGCTTCAGGTTGGTCTCCGCGGCGTGCGCGCGGTAGTTGAGCCCGATGCAGACGATCTTGCCGGGATGGGTGAAGAGCCTGCCGAAGGTGATGGCAGACTCCCTGACCCGCGCGGCATCGGCCCGGCGCGAGGTCTGCGCCGCGGCGATGAGCTCGCTCAGGCCGTGCGCGTCGCCTTCCATCAGCAGCTCCTCGAGCGTCAACGGCGCGGCCATGCCGAGCAGCTGCGAGGCCTTGCGCACGTCGAGCACCGCATCGTCGTCGAGCTTGGCGCCGAGCTTGGCGCCGAGGGTCTCCGAGCCGTCGGCATTGCGCATCGCGAGCAGCGTCACGCCGCGCGGCATCCGGTGCGGGCCCTGGTACTTGTTCGTCATAGCGCTCTTTCCCGGCGCGGCGGAGGCCGTGGCGGCGCCCGCGGCCGCCGCGCCGCTCTTGAGAAAGTCCCTTCTGGAGCTCATGTACACCTCAGCTGAGCGCCGCAGTCGTGCACCGCGCGCGCAGATTCCCGCCGCATAGCGCCGCTCAACTACCGGGCGTTGACGAGAAGAACCCGGAAATGCTCGCGCTCGCGAGCACGTGTCCCTTCAGGCCCGCCTTGAGCAGCTCCTGGTAGAAGCCCTCAGGTCCCGCCGGCACGAACTCGCCGAAGGCCGGCACGACCGGCAGCATCCGGTCGAGCGCGTACACGGTGAACTGATACTGATGAGCGAAAGGCGTCACGTTCGGGGGCGGACACGGGCCGTTATAACCGGGAACGCCATTGAAGAAGTCGTTCTCGTTCTGCACCCCGAAGCTGCTGCCCGGGACTCCGGCGTTGTCGGGGAGGCCGATCGTGCCGGCGGGGATGTTGTAGATGATCCAATGAGTGAACTGCGCCGTGATGTCGTAGGCGACGACCGCGAAGCTGCGGGTGCCCTCGGGGGCATGGCGCCAGGAGAGCTGCGGCGACTGGTTGCCGCCAGTAGAGCCGTCCGCGGTGCAGGCGTTCTGCCCGTTCGGGAGCTGAATTTCGCTGATCATCGACAGCGGCAACGTGCCGCCGTCCGTGAAGGTCGCGCTGTGCAATGTCATACGATGATCGTCGTCCCATGCCGCAGAGGTGCCTGCCGCGAGCCCCAGAACGATCGCCGGGATCGTCAGCAGCCAATTACGCGGATGTCCTGAGCTGAGTCGAGCGTTCATGATCCGTACCCCTTATGGTTGGTTTTCTCCCCGGGGATTCCCTCGGTAAAAATACTGTGGTCCTGCGCGCGGGTGGTGTCAACGAGACGCGCTCAACGAACACCGCCGTCGCTGCGGCCGCGCCTGCGGTGGCGCTCCCGGTGTGCCGTGTGGTCGCCAGATGACACTGATGTGACCGGGCCATTTCACGATTGGGGAAGCGGCGGCGCCAGTGCCATGATGAGCCCCAGCGCGGCCAGCACCGACAGGTAATAGACCAACACCGCGCGATTCGGCGCCGCCGGCACATCCCGGATGAACGCCTGGTAGGCTGCGCCGGCCGCGACCAGCAGGAGCACCGGCTGCGCAGAGGCCGCGGCGCACGCGACCGCGGCGCACGCCAGCACGATCCGTTCGGCCTTGTTGAGCGCCTTGATCGCCTGTCCCCCGTCCAGCACCCAGACGGGAATCAGGTTCAGCACATTGAGCAGCGCGGACAGACTCGCCAACCCGATCCACAGCCTGTTGCCGGTCTGCACCCACAGGAGGGCACACACCGCGGCGCCGATGCAGCCTGCCAGCGGGCCCGCAAGGCTGATGCAGGCGCGCGTGCGTGTGGTAACGCCCAGAGCGTTCCAGCGTACGTAGGCTCCCAGTCCCGGCAGAAACACCGGCATCTCCGCCGGCAGGCCGCGGCGCTTGATGTCGACGAAGTGCCCCATTTCGTGCACCAGAATCAGAATCGCGAAGCCGACGCCGAATGCGGCGCCGAACGTCGCCCAGTAGAAGGCGGCGAACGCCCCCAGGCTGAGGAGGAACTTGAGGTTGAAAAGTGCCAGCAGCCACTTGCCGCTGAGCAGCACGATCGCGAGCGGTGCGAGCGGGCCGAGCTTGCCGGCCCAGGCCGGAGGCGCCGCGCTCTGCGCGCCGGCGGCGGCCGTCGCGTGGAGGCGCCTGACGGAGTCACGGACCCAGGCTGCCTGCGTCGAGTCTTCGGGCAATAGCGGCAGCGCGCTGATCCAGGCGTCGCGCGCTGCGATGGTTTCGCCGCGCTCCTCGTGCTGCCGCGCACGCGCGGCCAGCCGCTCGAGCTGCGCCGCGTGCACGAGCGCGTGGCACTTGTCGCAGGCCAGGGCTCCGGGCGCCAGGGCGGCCTTACAGCCGGGACACTCCTGGATCGGATCAGGAGCTGCAGATGACATGCGATGGGAGACTGGCGGCTCGCTAGCGAGACTCTGCGGGCGCGGCTCTGAGGGCCAACGGCCCCGATATCTCCAGTGTCTTCGCCGCCGTGAGCTGCCAGGCGATGCGCATTCCGACCAGCAGAATGATGAGACCGATGACCCCGTGCATCGGATCGTTGGCCAAGTCGAGGAACGGCGACGCCAGGCCGAGCAGAGTCAACATGCCGAGCGCTTTGCCGAGGCTCATCTTCGCTGCGGGTGCCGGTGCCTGCGTCGGTGCTACGGGCGATGCGCCCGCCGCGCCCGATTCCGCGGCCGACGGAGGCGCTGCCGACGGCTGAGCGGTGGGCTTGCCCGCCTGGGCGTGCTGTTGAGCGTTCTTTTGCTTCATATGCACGGAGATCGCGATCGGCACCGCCGCCAGGGAAACGGCCATATAAGTGAGGAGGACCGCGGCGATCTGGTAGCGGCGGCCGCCGACGCCGCGTGAGCCGAGCGAGATCGCCTTGCCGACCAGATACCCCACCGCGAGAGAGACGTAGCCGATCACGAGCCCGGTGCTGAGGGCAAAGACGACGTACAGGCCAAAGCCGACCAGCGCAGCGCCGACACCGAACAGCAATCCACGCACGAACGCCTGGTGCGAATCCTGTGGCATCTGCTCCTGCAGGCGCCGCGTGCACTCGCCGCAGACCGGCGCGCCGTTTACCCGGTAGAAGGGGCCGCTGATCCTCTGCCCGCAGGACTTGCACGCGACCTCGGAGGACTTGTCGGAATACTCCGCTGTCGCGAACTGCGGCGCGCCGCTGCTGTCGTTATTCGTCACCCGTTACTCCCACTCGATGGTCGCGGGCGGCTTGCCCGAGATGTCGTACACGACGCGCGAGACGCCGGGCACCTCGTTGACGATGCGCCGCGACACGTGGTCGAGGAACTCGTACGGCAGCCGTGCCCAGTGGGCCGTCATGAAGTCCACGGTCTCGACCGCGCGCAGCGCGATGACGTAGTCGTAACGGCGTCCGTCGCCCATCACGCCGACCGAGCGCACCGGCAGGAACACGGCGAAGGCCTGCGCGACGCGGTCGTAGAGTCCGTGCCGGCGCAGCTCCTCGATGTAGATGGCGTCCGCACGCCGCAGGAGATCGGCGTATTCCTGGCGCACTTCGCCGAGGATGCGCACCCCGAGGCCGGGTCCGGGGAAGGGATGGCGGTACACCATCTCGCGCGGCAGTCCGAGCTCGAGCCCGATGCCGCGCACCTCGTCCTTGAAGAGCTCGCGCAGCGGCTCGAGGAGCTTCAGCTTCATGCGCTCCGGCAGTCCCCCGACGTTGTGGTGCGACTTGATGACGTGCGCCTTGCCGGTGCGCGCGCCGGCCGACTCGATCACGTCGGGGTAGATGGTCCCCTGTGCCAGGAATTCGACGCCGGAGAGCCGGTGGGCTTCCTCGTCGAACACCTCGATGAAGGTGCGGCCGATGATCTTGCGCTTCTGCTCGGGGTCGGTGACGCCGGCGAGCGCCGCCAGGAAGCGCTGCGCGGCGTCGACGCGGATCACGCGCACGCCGAGGTGCTCGGCGAAGGTGTGCATCACCTGCTCGCTCTCGCCGAGGCGCAGCAGCCCGTGGTCGACGAACACGCACACCAGCTGAGCGCCGATGGCGCGATGCAGCAGCGCCGCGACCACCGACGAATCGACTCCGCCCGAGAGGCCGAGCAGCACCCTGCCGGCGCCGCCGACCGTGGCGCGCACGTGCGCGACCGCATCCTCGATGATGTTGCCGACGCTCCAGAGCGCGTCGCAGCCGGCGATCTCGCGCACGAAGCGCTCGAGCAGGCGTGCGCCCTGCCGGGTATGCGTGACCTCGGGATGAAACTGCACGCCATAGAAGCGCCGCCGCTCATCGGCCATGGCGGCGTAGGGGATGGTGCCGGTCGCTGCGGTGGCCACGAAGCCCGCGGGCAGGGCATCGACGCGATCGCCGTGGCTCATCCACACATCGAGCTGCGCACGGCCGGCCGAGTCGCGGCGGTCCTCGAGCTGATCGGTGAGGCGCGATGGCCCGGTGACGGTCACCTCGGCATAGCCGAACTCGCGCTCGCTCGAGGGCGCGACCCGGCCGCCGAGCTGCTGCGCCATGGTCTGCATGCCGTAGCAGATGCCGAGTACCGGGACGCCGAGCTCGAACACTGCAGCGGCGGCGCGCGGCGGATCGCGGTCGGTAACCGACTCCGGTCCCCCGGAGAGGATCACGCCGCGCGGCGCGAAGGCGCGCACCTCGGCGTCGCTCATGTCCCAGGGATGGATCTCGCAGTAGACGCCGAGCTCACGCACGCGGCGCGCGATCAACTGGGTGTATTGCGCGCCGAAGTCGAGGATCAGGATCCGGTGCGCGTGAATGTCCGGATGCGGCGCGCCCGCGGCCCCTGCGGTGTGAGCGGGATGGGTGCCTTTGGGAACGCTCGCCATGGCGCTCGCCGTCACGAGGCCCGGTAGTTGGGCGATTCCTTGGTGATGCTGACGTCGTGCACGTGGCTCTCGCGGATGCCGGCGTTGGTGATGCGTACGAACACCGGGCGCGTGCGCATCTCGGCGACGCTGCGGCTGCCGGTGTAGCCCATCGCCGCGCGCAATCCGCCGGCGAGCTGCTGCAGGATGGTGACGATGCTGCCCTTGTAGGGCACGCGGCCCTCCACGCCCTCCGGCACCAGCTTCTCGAGCTCGGTGGCAGCGTCCTGGAAGTAGCGGTCGGCCGAGCCGTGACGCTCGGCCATCGCACCGAGCGACCCCATGCCGCGGTAGGACTTGTAGGAGGCGCCCTGGTAGAGCTCGACCTCGCCCGGCGACTCCTCGGTGCCGGCGAACAGGCCGCCGATCATGACCGCATCCGCCCCCGCGGCGATGGCCTTGGCGATGTCGCCGGAGAAGCGGATGCCGCCGTCGGAGATCACCGGCACGTCGGCCGCGTGGAGCGCCTCGGCGACGTTCGCCACCGCGGAGATCTGCGGCACGCCGACGCCGGCGACGATGCGGGTGGTGCAGATGGAGCCGGGACCGATGCCGACCTTGACCGCATCGGCGCCGGCCTCGACCAGAGCGCGGGCCCCTTCGGCGGTGGCGATGTTGCCGGCGATCACCTGGGCGTCGGCCCATCTGGCCTTGATGCGCCCGACCGTCTCGATGACGCCGCGCGAGTGGCCGTGCGCGGTGTCGACCACCACCAGGTCGACGCCGGCCTCGCGCAGCGCCGCGACCCGCTCGAGCGTGTCGGGCGTGGTGCCGACTGCCGCCCCGACCCGCAGCCGTCCGCGCTCGTCCTTGGCCGCGCGCGGGAATTCGGTGGCCTTCTGAAAATCCTTCACCGTGATCATGCCGACGAGATCGTGCTCGCCGTTCACTACCAGCAGCTTCTCGATGCGGTGCTTGTGCAGCAGCCCGAGCACCTGTTCCTTGGAGGCGTCCTCGCGCACCGTGACGAGGCGCTCCTTGGGAGTCATCACCGAGGACACGGGCGCCTCGAGCTTGTCCTCGAAGCGCAGGTCGCGGTGCGTCACGATGCCGACCGCCTTGCGCCCGACGACGACCGGTACGCCGGAGATGCCGCGCGAGCGCGTCAGGTCGAGCACCTCGCGGATGGTCATGCTGGGGGACACGGTGATCGGGTCCTTGATCACGCCGCTCTCGAATTTCTTCACCCGCGCGACTTCACGCGCCTGAGCCTCGATCGTCATGCTCTTGTGGATGACGCCGATGCCGCCTTCCTGGGCGATGGTGATGGCGAGGCGCGCCTCGGTGACGGTGTCCATGGCTGCGGACATCACCGGCAGATTCAGGCGGATGCGGCGCGTAACGCGCGTGGACAGGTCGGCCTCGCGTGGCAGAATTTCCGAGTAGGCCGGAACCAGGAGGACGTCGTCGAAGGTGAGAGCTTCTTCGAGGATGCGCATGCGTAATTATAGGCGGCGGAGCCGCCCCGGTAAACCTCATGCTAAGGTGCCGCATGGCCCTGAGAACCGAGACTGAGCCCGCCGGCGCGCGGCGGGATGTCTACAGCGTCTCGCGCCTCAACCGCGAGGTTCGCTCGGTGCTCGAGCGGGCCTTGAGCGTGATCTGGGTGGAGGGGGAGCTGTCGAATTTCTCCCAGCCGGCCTCGGGCCACTGGTACTTCTCGCTCAAGGACCGCGACGCGCAGCTGCGCTGCGCGATGTTCCGCCTGAAGAACTCGCTCGTCGGGTTCACGCCCCGCGACGGTGCGCACCTGCTGCTGCGCGGGCGTATCAGCGTCTACGAGGCGCGCGGCGAGTACCAGCTGATCGTCGAGCACCTCGAGGAGGCCGGCGTCGGCGCGCTCAGGCGCGAGTTCGAGCGCGTGAAGACCCGGCTCGCCGCCGAGGGACTGTTTGCGCTCGAGCGCAAGCGCGCGCTGCCGCGCTTTCCGCGGCGCATCGGCGTCGTCACCTCGCCCTCGGGTGCGGCGCTGCACGACATCCTCAAGGTCCTCGCGCGGCGTTTTCCGCCGGCGGCGGTGCTGGTCTACCCGACCCCGGTGCAGGGCGCGGCGGCGGTGCCGGCGCTGATCGCGGCGCTCGCGACCGCCAGCGCGCGCGCCGAGTGCGACCTGCTGATCCTGGCGCGCGGCGGGGGCTCGCTCGAGGATCTTTGGGCCTTCAACGACGAGCGCCTGGCGCGCGCCATCGCGGCCAGTGAGCTGCCGGTGGTCTCGGCGGTGGGGCACGAGATCGACTTCACCATCGCGGACTTTGTCGCCGACGTGCGCGCCCCGACGCCCTCGGCCGCGGCCGAGCTGGTGGTGCCCGACCGCGCCGCCTGTCTCGATACGCTGGCGCGCAGCGCGCAGCGGCTCGCACTGTCGATGCGGCGCGAGCTGCACGCGCTCACCGCGCGTCTCACGGGTGCGCAGCGCCGGCTGGCGCTCGCTCATCCGGGCATACGCCTCGAGCAGCAGGCGCAGCGCCTCGACGACCTGGCGCTGCGTCTTGCCGGTGCGGCGCACCGCAGCCTGCAGCGCGACGGGTTGCGCCTCGCGGAGCTGCGCGGGCGCCTGCTGCGCGGTTCGCCCGCCGTCATCCTCACGCGGCAGCAGGCGCGCCACCGGGATCTGCGGCTGCGGTTGCAGCACGCAGCGAGCGGGCGGCTGGCCGCCGCCGGGCAGCGCCTCGCGCTCGCGCAGCGGGCGCTGAACGCCGTGAGCCCGCTCGCGACCCTCGCGCGCGGCTTCGCCGTCGTCACGCTCGCCGACGGCACGCTGGTGACGGACGCGGCGGCGGTCGCTCCGGGCGCCGAGATCGAAGCGCGCCTGGCGCGCGGCACGCTCACCGCGCGCGTCAGCGGCCGCAGAGAGGAACCGTGAGAGCGGCGCACTGCGTGACACTGCTGCTGGCCGCGTGCGCGCTGATACCAGTCGCGGCTCTCGGCGCGGATGCCGCCGGGGCACAGCGGCCGGCGCCGCAGCTCCCCGAGGAGGAGCGCGTTCCGGGCGGCGTGGCGATCCTCTCCCTCCCGGGAGGCACCGGCCGTGCCCCGGGTGTCAGCTTCGACGGGCGCCGCGTGCTGGTGGTACCGGCGGCGGGTCAGTGGCTGGCGGTGGTCGGCATTCCGCTGTCGCAGCCGCCCGGACCTGCCGCGGTGAGCATTGCCCAGGACGGCGCGGAGGGCTCGACGCTCGGCTTCGAGGTCGCCAGCAAGGAGTACACCGTTCAGCACCTCACCGTCCCGCCGGGCAAGGTGGACCTCTCGCCGCAGGACCTGGCACGCGTCAACCGCGAGCAGCCACGCATCCACGCGGACGTCGCCACCTTCTCCGAGGATCTGCCGGCGACGCTGCGTCTGCTCGTGCCGGTACCGGGCATCCGCTCGAGCTCCTTTGGCTCGCGGCGGGTCTTCAACAACGAGGCGCGCAGCCCGCACAGCGGCATGGACATCGCGGCCGACACCGGCACGCCGGTGCGGGCCGCGGCCGATGGCCGCGTGATCGACACCGGCGACTTCTTCTTCAACGGCAACACGGTGTTCCTCGATCACGGCGGCGGACTGGTAACCATGTACTGCCACCTGAGCGCCATCGGCGTCACGCGCGGCCAGCGCGTGCGCGCCGGCAAGGTGGTCGGCAAGGTGGGCGCGACCGGCCGGGTCACCGGGCCGCACCTGCACTTCGGGGTCGCCCTGAACGCGAGCTTCGTCGACCCGGCGCTCTTTCTGCCGCAGCCGCCGGCAGCGCCGCCCGCCGCCCCGAGCGGCGGCCGCTGAGGCGTGGCCGACTCCACCGGCACCGGGCGCGACGTGGCGCACATGCGCGTCGCGCTCGAGCACGCGGCCGCCGCGGGCGCGCGCGGCGAAGTGCCGGTCGGCGCCGTGCTGGTGCACGACTCGAGGATCGTCGCCGCCGGCGGCAACGCTCCGATCGCGAGCCACGATCCGACCGCACACGCGGAGATCGAAGTGCTGCGCGCCGCGGGCAAGGCGCTCGGCACCTATCGGCTCACCGACGCCATCTTGTACGTGACGCTCGAGCCGTGCGTCATGTGCGCGTCCGCGATCGTGCATGCGCGCGTGCGCCGCCTCGTATTCGGCGCCTGGGATCCGCGCGCTGGAGCTGCCGGCAGCATCACCGACGTGTTCGCTCTGCCGCAGCTCAATCACCGCGTGGAGGTGTTCGGCGGCGTGCTGATGGAGGAGTGCGCGCAGCTGCTGCGGCAGTTCTTCGCCGCGCGGCGTTAGGGAATGAGGCGGCCCGCGGTGCGGGGAGCAGCCGCGGCGGGTGCGGCGGTGGCAGAGACGGCAGTGATGTGCGCGGGCGCGGCCTCGCCCGGCTGCCACTCGAGCAGCGTGAGAAAGCGCTGGATGCGGTCGACGAACTGCACCGGTTCCCAGCCGCGCGCGTAGCCGCGCTTGGCGCGCGAGTACCAGCGGTCCTGGGCGAGCAGCGGCAGCTGCTCGCGCACCTCGGCCCAGGAGTCGGGATCCTTGCCGAGACCCTGGGTGATGACGCGCGCATCCTCGAGATGGCCGAAGCCGACGTTGTAGGCAGCGATCGTGAGCCAGGTGCGGTCGGGCTCGGGAATGCGGTCCGGGATCATCTCGCGCACCTGCGCGAGGTAGCGCGCGCCTGCAAAGATGCTCTGCTGCGGATCGCCGCGGTCCTTGATGCCCATCGCCTGGGCGGTGTCGGCGGTGAGCATCATGAGCCCCTGCGCGCCCTCGCCGGAGGCGGCGTGCGGGTCCCACTTCGACTCCTGGTAGCCGATCGCAGCCAGCAGCCGCCAGTCGATGCCCACCCTGGCGGCGGCCTCCTCGAACCAGCTTCGATAGCGCGGCAGCCGCTCGGCGACGTGCGTCTGGAACTCGCGCGACTCCTCGTACTCGAAGCGGCGTGTGTCGCCGGAGGCCGCCTGGATCAGCTGCGGCAGCGCTCCGGACTCGGCCAGCGCGCCGAAGAACTGATCGACGCCCTCGAGCAGGCCGGGGGCGCCCTTGCGCACGATCCACTGCACCGGGCGCGTCTCGGGCAGCTCGAATCCCACCAGCACGTTCGGATAAAGGTGGCGCGCGAAGGAGAACTCGCGTGAGTCCGAGATTGCGTAGTCGGCATTCCCCGAATCGACGTCCTCGATCGGGTCGGCGGAGCTCGGCGCCGTCTGCACCCACTCGAGCGTCGGCGCCACGGTGCGGCGCAGCTTGTCGAGGATGCGCTCCTGGGGACTGCCGGCGCGCACCGCGAGCCGCGCCCGCTCGAGCTGCAGGGTATCGCGCGGACGCACGCCGCTGCGCCGGTAGAGCACCAGCTGCGGAAGGTTGGCGTAGGGCACGGCGGCATCGCCGACCTTCTGCCACTCGGGCGAGTCGCTGAGCGAGGCGGCGGCGATATCCGCACGGCCGGCGCTGAGCTCATCCTGCATGGCGCGCTCGCTCGCGACCGGATACATCGTGAGCTTGACGCCGAGCTCGCTCGCGAAGCGCTCCGCCAGCTGGTACTCGAGCCCCTCGGTCCCCTGCGCGCCGAGGTAGTAGCAGGTGGGCAGGTTGAGCGTGACGACGCGCAGCTCGCCGCGTGCGCGCAGCTGCTCGAGGGCGGATGGCTCGTGCCGCGCGCAGCCCGCGAGCAGCAGCGCCGCGGCGGTGACGAGAGTCAGTGCCCGCACGAAGGAGGCCCTCCTGGCGTAGCGGCTTTCCGCTAGAATACCAGCCCCGCAGACGGGTCCTGGTCGCGGAGCCGGAGAGGTACCGAAGCGGTCATAACGGCGCCGACTCGAAATCGGATGGTCGGGTAAAACCGGCACGTGGGTTCGAATCCCACCCTCTCCGCCATACGCCCGGGATGATTCAGCCGACTCCTGACCGACAGGCGTAACCGCAACTCAGGGGATAACGCCCGCAGGGCGGCCCCGGAGGGGCGAGGCGCGCAGCGCCGAGTAATCCCACCCTCTCCGCCATGCCCGCGCCGCCGTCAGGATTCCGGTTTCTTCATCGCCTCGCGGTACGCGGCGCTGAATGCCTCGACGAAGGTGTGCGGCAGGTGATCGGCCGGCATCTCGATGAGATTGCGGTAGAAGTTGACGAACAGCTCCCAGTACTGCGCCTTGTCGGCCGAGCGCGCCTTGCCGCGGCGCGCGGCGCGCTCGAAGCGCGCTTCGAGCTCGGCGGGATCGAGGCGGTCGAGGAACTCGACGAAGGCGGCACGCGTGGCGAGCGCGGTGGCGTTCTCGTGCAGCTTGGCCTCGCCCATCACCTCGCGCAGCCACTGCACCGAGTCGAGGCTGCGGCTCTCGTGCTGCACCAGCATGCCGATCAGCAGGTCCTCCACCATCGAGTCGGCGAGCGAGGGACGCGGATCGTCGCTCTCGCGCGCCGGGGTCTCGATGCGGTAGCGGTTGCGGGTGTTGGCGCGGGTTCGCTCGAGATCCTTGAGCCCCACCAGCACCTCGCGGAACAGCCGGCCGGCGAGGTGCAGGAGGCGCGTCTGGGCATCGGCCGGCAGCCGCTCGGTGTCGATGCCGGCGCCGCGGCAGAAGGCGTCGAGCCCCGAGTAGACGTCCGCGAGCGCCATGGCGCCGTTGCCGTTCTTCGGCTCGCGCGCGACGGCCTCGGCGAGCCGTGCCATGCGCTCGCCGTGCGCCTGCGCTTCCGCGTCCGCGGCGGGCGCAGGCGGCGGGGCCGCCGGCTCGTCGATGAGCTCAACGCTGTCGGCCAGCGCGCGCACCGGGGCGGACTCGACCGCCTGCCCGTAGGCGTTGACCGGCAGCACCGGATCGGGGCGCCGCTCGGGGACCAGCAGCTCGTCGAGATTGAGCACCGCGCCGATGTCGCGCTCCGGCGAGCGGTCGAGGGAGCGCAGGGCATGGATACTGGTGGGCACGGCCGCGGCCACCGGATCCTCGGCGTGCACGGCCGCGGCACGCTTCGCTTCCAGCGCCGCGACGATGTGGTACTCGCCGATGCGCAGCACGTCGCCGTTCGCCAGGCGGTAACCGCTCGAGCCTCGCTTGGCGAGCGGCTCCATGTCGTCGTTGACGTAGACGCCGTTGGTGCTGACGTCCTGGAGGTAGAAGTGGCCTTCGCGGAACTGTACGCGGGCGTGGTGCGCCGAGACATAGCGCAGGGGGTCCGGCAGCACCCAGTCGTTGTCCGCCGAGCGGCCGATGGTGCCGCCTTCCACGGAGAAAACTGCGCTGCTGCGGTCGGCAAGCGACCGCCGCTGGTCACTGACGACACGCAGCCGAAGCGTCATGGTTCCCCGAGTCAAGGAAGGCCCGTCCGTTATTAAAGGAAGCCGCCGGGCCGCCCGCGAGGCGCGGCAGCGTCCCCGGCACGCCCGGACATATAATGCCAGCGTCAAAGCTACCCGACGGCACCGTTGCGGCCATGGCAGTCAGTCACATTTTCCGCGTTATGTTCGTGAATCAGGGCAAGGTTTACGAGGTGTACGCCCGCAAGGTGGGCCACGGCGAGCTGTTCGGCTTCATCGAGGTCGAGGAGCTGGTGTTCGGCGAGCGCTCCTCGGTGGTGCTCGATCCGTCGGAGGAGCGCATCAAGGGCGAGTTCACCGGCGTCAAGCGCACCTTCCTGCCGATGCACTCGATCCTGCGCATCGACGAGGTCAAGAAGCAGGGAACGGCCAAGATCACCGTGCTCGAGGCGGGCGCCAACGTGGCGCAGTTTCCCATGCCGATGTACTCCGCTCCGCCCGGCGAGAAGAAATGAGGCGCGGCTAGCGCATGCTCGAGATCCCGGGCGCCCCGGCACTGTCCGCCTTCCGCATCGCCAAGCTCCTCGATCGACTGCGCGCGCTCGAGCCCGCGGTCACGGGGCTGGCGGCGCGCTTCGTGCACTTCGCCGAGCTCGAGCGGCCGCTCGCCAGCGAGGAGCGCGCCGTGCTGGCGCAGCTCCTCACCTATGGCCCGAGCCTCCCGGCCGAGAGCGGCACGGCGCCGGGCGAGCGCCTCCTCATCGTGCCGCGGGCCGGCACGATCTCGCCCTGGTCCAGCAAGGCGACCGACATCGTGCACGTCTGCGGACTCGCAGGCGTGCGGCGTGTGGAGCGCGGCATCGAGTACCGGCTGCGCGCCACGCGTGCGCTCGCGCCTGCCGAGCTCACACGGCTCTCGCCGGCGCTCTTCGACCGCATGACCGAGATGGCGCTGCTCGATTCCGCGCAGGTCGCACGCCTCTTCGAGCACGCCGCTCCCAAGCCGCTCGGCATCGTGTCGCTCGCCGCGGGCCGCGCGGCGCTCGCGCAGGCGAACGAGCGGCTCGGACTCGCGCTCTCGGACGATGAGGTCGATTATCTGCTCGCGAGCTTCCGGCAGCTCGAGCGCGATCCCACCGACGTCGAGCTGATGATGTTCGCCCAGGCGAACTCCGAGCATTGCCGCCACAAGATATTCAACGCCGCCTGGACGGTCGACGGGAAGCCGCGCGCGGAGTCGCTGTTCGCGATGATCCGGCACACGCATGCCGTGAGTCCTGCCGGGGTGCTCTCCGCCTACCGCGACAACGCCGCGGTGATCGAGGGGAACACCGGCGCGCGCTATTTTCCCGATCCCGACAGCGGCATCTACCGCCGCAGCGTCGAGCCGATCGACATCCTCATCAAGGTCGAGACCCACAATCATCCGACCGCGATCTCGCCGTTTCCCGGAGCCGCGACCGGCTCGGGCGGAGAGATTCGCGACGAAGGCGCGACCGGCCGGGGCGCGAAGCCGAAGGCCGGTCTCAGCGGTTTCTCGGTCTCGAACCTGCGCATCCCCGGGTTCGAGCGGCCCTGGGAGCGCGCCGGCGACGCGCCGGCGCGCATCGCCTCGGCGCTCGAGATCATGACCGAGGGTCCGATCGGGGCTGCGTCCTTCAACAACGAGTTCGGCCGGCCGGCGGTCTGCGGCTACTTCCGCACGCTCGAGCTCGAGGTGCCCGGCGATCGCGCCGGGCGGGCGCGCGGCTATCACAAGCCCATCATGATCGCCGGCGGTCTCGGCAACATCCGCCGCGGGCACGTCGAGAAGGCCGCGGTGCCGGTGGGGGCACGGGTCGTAGTGCTCGGCGGCCCGGCGATGCTCATCGGCTTAGGGGGCGGGGCCGCTTCCTCGGTCGGCAGCGGCAGCTCGAGCGCCGAGCTCGACTTCGCCTCGGTGCAGCGCGGCAACCCCGAGATGCAGCGGCGCGCACAGGAAGTGATCGATCACTGCTGGTCGCTCGGCGAGCGCAATCCGATTCTTCTCATCCACGACGTCGGCGCCGGCGGGCTCTCGAACGCGGTGCCCGAGTCGGTCGCGCATGATGGCCGCGGCGCGCGCCTCGACCTGCGGGCGATTCCGAGCGCGGAGTCCGGGCTGTCGCCGCTCGAGCTGTGGTGCAACGAGGCGCAGGAGCGCTACGTGCTGATCGTCGCGCCCGAGTCGCTCGCGCACCTCGAGCAGGTCGCCGCACGCGAGCGCTGTCCGCTCGCGGTGCTCGGCGAGATCGACGCCAGCGGCCGCCTCGAGGTGTCGGACCCGCTGTTTCACGACCGCCCGGTCGACATGCCGCTCGAGGTGTTGCTCGGCAAGCCGCCGCGCCTCAGGCGCGACGTGGTGAGCGTCGCACCTCTCAGGCAGCGCCTCGAGCTCGGCTCGGTCGAGGTCGCGGAGGCACTCGGGCGCGTGCTGCGGCTGCCGGCGGTCGCCGACAAGACCTTCCTCGTCACCATCGGCGACCGCACCGTCGGCGGCCTCATCAGCCGCGATCAGCTGGTCGGACGCTGGCAGGTGCCGGTGAGCGACGTCGGCGTCACGCTCGCCGACTACGAGGGTGCGGCGGGCGAGGCGCTCGCGCTCGGAGAGCGCACGCCGGTGGCGCTGCTCGATGCCCCCGCCTCGGGGAGGCTGGCGGTCGCCGAGGCGATCACCAACATCCTGGCGGCGGATATCGACTCGCTCTCGAAGGTGCGCCTGTCGGCCAACTGGATGGCCGCGAGCGGCGAGCCCGGCGAAGATGCGGCGCTCTATGCCACCGTCGCGGCCGTGGCGAAAGAGCTCTGCCCCGCGCTCGGCATCGCGATCCCGGTCGGCAAGGACTCGCTCTCGATGGCGACCCGCTGGAGCGAGGCCGGCCTCGAGAAGAGCGTGGTGGCGCCCGTGTCGCTCATCGTCTCGGCATTCGCGCCGGTCGCGGACGTCGCAGGTACGCTCACCCCGGCGCTCGAGCTCGACGCGCACGCGAGCTCGCTGTGGCTGATAGATCTGTCCGCGGGCAGGAACCGACTGGGCGGCTCTGCGCTCGCGCAGGTGTACGGCGAGCTCGGCGAGCAGCCGGCGGACCTCGACGAGCCGGCCCGCCTGCTCGCGCTCGCCGCGGCGCTGAAGGAGCTGCGCCTGGCACGCATCCTGCGCGCCTACCACGACCGCTCCGACGGCGGACTCATCGTCACCCTGCTCGAGATGGCCTTCGCAGGGCACTGCGGGCTCGACATCTCGCTACCCGCCGCGCGCGGCCCGGCCGCGGCACAGCTCTTCAGCGAGGAGCCGGGCGTCGTCGTGCAGGTTCGCGAGGCCGACGAGCCGCGTTTCCGCGAGATCCTGGCGCGTCACCGGCTCACGGACGCGGCGCTCAAAGTCGCAGCTCCCACGCCTGAGCTGCGCGTGCGGGCGCGAGTCGGCGCCGTGACCCTCGATGAGGCGTGGGTGGACCTGCGGCGCGCCTGGTCCGAGACCTCGTGGCGGATGCGCCGCCTGCGCGACGATCCCGAGTGCGCCGACGAGGAGTTCGCCGCGCAGACCGCCGCGGCCGATCCCGGCCTGACCGTGGACCTGAGCTTCGATCCCGGGGAGGACATCAGCGCGCCCTACGTGGCACGCGGCGTGCGCCCGCAGGTCGCGATCCTGCGCGAGCAGGGCGTCAACAGCCAGACCGAGACCGCGGCGGCTTTCGATCAGGCGGGATTCGAGGCCCACGACGTCCACATGACCGACCTCATCTGCGGACGGCGCGCGCTCGGTGAGTTCAAGGGACTCATCGCCTGCGGCGGCTTCAGCTACGGGGACGTGCTCGGGGCCGGCGAGGGCTGGGCCAAGTCGATCCTGTACAGCGAAGCGCTGCGGGCCGAGTTCGAGCGCTTCTTTGCCCGCGGCGACACCTTTGCGCTCGGCATCTGCAACGGCTGCCAGATGTTCGCCGCCCTGAAGCAGCTCATTCCCGGCACGGCGCACTGGCCGCGCTTCGTGCAGAACCGCAGCGAGCAGTACGAGGCGCGCTTTCCGCTGGTCGAGCTCCTGCCATCACCCTCGGTGCTCCTTCAGGGGATGGCCGGCTCGCTGCTGCCGATCGCGGTGTCGCACGGGGAGGGGCGCGCTGAATTTGCCTCGCCCGCGGCGGCGGCGGCTTGTGCCGCGAGCGGACTCGTGGGGTTCCGCTACGTGCGGCACGAGCGCAGCGTCGCCGGCAGCTACCCGGCGAATCCGAGCGGCAGCCCGTTCGGCATCGCGGCGCTCTGCAACACCGACGGCCGGGTGACGATCACCATGCCGCACCCCGAGCGCTCGTTCCGCTATCTGCAGAATTCCTGGCGCCCGCCCGGGGCCGCCGGCTACAGCGGCTGGATGCGCCTGTTCCGCAACGCGCGCCGGTTTGTGGGTTGATCGGGCGAATTCGACTGCGGCGCAGCCGGCAAAAACGACGCTTTTTGCCGGCGGCCCACGGAGTAATATCCGGCGAAATCGCCGTAGGCGATTTCGCCCAATCAACCAACGTCAGCTCGCGGACTGCAGCGGCGTCACCTTGTGGCTGCCGGTCTCGTCGAGAAAGAAGCGCCGTACCATGATCGCCTGCTGCAGGCGCCCCTTGCGCACGTAGGCCTCGTACAGGAGGTCCTTCATCACCTCGAGCATGACGCCCGCCTGGTAGCCATCGAGCAGCGGCAGGCTGGCGCGGGCGTCGAGCTCGGCGCCGAACAGCACGTTGCGCATGCGGGTGAAGAGATCGGGGGCGATGTCGGTGAGATCGCGCAAGCCGTTCAGCTCATCGAACAGACGCAGCTTTCCGGCCTCTCCCAGGTCGGCGAACATCGCCTGCGCCGTGCGCCGGCACATGGAGGCGAAGGCGTTGAAGGCATCGTGCGTGAAGCAGACCAGGGCCTCGCGGAACAGCGCCTCGACCTCCTCGGGAATGTAGGTGAAGCTGAATTTCTCCTTCGCGCGCTCCACCTCGGTGAACTGCGGCGAGAGCTCGATGCGCGCCGCGCCGTACACCCGCACGGTGAAGCGCAGGAAGATCGGCGCATGGCAGGCGTCGCACAGGTAAACGACCCCGACCTGCTTGGGGCGATAGAGCTGCAGGTCCTCGAAGCGCGGCACGGCGCTCGGGGTGATGTGCGCGACGGTCTGGCAATGCGGGCACGTCACCACCAGGTTCTTGTCCTGGTCGTGATGCAGGCGGCTGGCCGAATCGATGTACAGGGACATAAGCCTTCATCGCGCGGTGCGCGGACTGTTGTTTTCACGTCCGTCGCGCTCGCCGCCCCATGTTAACCGATCGCGCCGCGAGCCACCCCACCGCGCGCCCGGTTGCGCCGGCGCCTCGCTGCGCCGGGCCGGGCGAGCCGGGCGGGCGCGTTATGTCACAGGACGTGCGCTGCGCGCGAAGGCGAGGATGCGCTCGGCGAGCGTCGCGTACTCGCCGCTGAAGTGATGGCCCCGACCGACCTGCACGCGCGCGATGCCGGAGACGGCCGGGAGCCCCGGGCAGATCGAGTCCGATTCGCCCTCGCCGTAGATACACAGCACCGGAACGTGGGGGAGCGCCGCGACCTCCGGGCGGGTGGGGGGGCCGCCGTCGCCGCTGCCGACCCAGTCCGAGATGCTCACTTCGAAGGAGGCGTTGGAGTCGATGCCGAGGAGACTCACGCTCGCGATGCGCGCGCGCAGCTCCGGCGGCAGGCGGTTCACCACGAAGGGCAGCACGTCGGCGCCGAAGGAGTAGCCGACCAGCAGCACCCGCTGCTTGCTCCAGGCGGCGAGGTAGTGGCGCATGAGGCGCGCCACGTCCTGCGCGGTCTGCTCGGGCGTGCGCTGCGTCCAGAAGTACTTGAGAGAGTTGAGTCCGACGGTGGGCACGCCGCTCGCGGCGAGGCGCGCGGCGAGCTCCTGGTCGAGGCCGGCCCAGCCGCCGTCGCCGGTGATGAGGAGCGCGAGCTCGTCCGAGCTCCCGGCGGCCGGCACCTCGGTGACCGGCAGATCGGACACCTCGGGCGCCCGTACCGGGGCGGCTTCGACGCGCGCTGCGAGGCGCGCGAAGGCGGCGCGAAACTGCGGCAGCCAGTTGCGCTCGACCGAGAAGCCGTGGCCGACCAGCGGCAGGTGCACGATCTCCCCGCCGGTGACCTGAGCTGCGAACTCGTGCGCCGCCTGCGCGCTGCACACCTCATCCTTGTCCCCCTGGAGCGCGATCCATGGCTCTTTCAGCGTCGCGGCGGGCGAGAGCACCAGCTCATGCTGCTTGTTAGGCGTGTAGCGGAGCCCCGCTCCCGGACAGAGCTCGGCGCCGGAGAAGTCCTGGTCGGCGCAGAAGCCGAGGCTGAGCGCGCCCGCGAAGGTCCCGGGCGGCGACTGCACCAGCGCGGCATAAACGACCGTCGCGCCCGAGGAGTAGCCGACCAGCACCGGCACGTGGTACTCGCGCATGCCGATCTCCTTCTGCACCTGGTGGCTCAGCGCCTCGAGATCCGCCGCGATCATCTGGCAGGGCGCCCCCGGCTTGCCCGCGGCCGACTCGAGGCTCGCGAGGTAGCGGCGGATGTCGGCACCCACCACCACCGCACCCAGGTCGCGCAGGGCGCGCGCCATGCCGATGACACCGAGCTCCCAGCCGCCGTCGCCGGAGAGAAAGATCGCCACGCTGTGCGGCTTCCCCGCGGGGATGTAGACGCTCACCGTGCCGAAGCGCCCGCCGTGCGGGTGTGCGTCCGCTCCGTCGCCGGGAGCGGCACGTGCGGTCGCGCGCGGCGCGGCGGCCGCCGCTGGACCCGCGGCGATGAGCGACAGGAGGATGAGGGCGGGGAGGTGGCGGATCATCGCGCGAACAGCTCCTTCACTCCTCCGGCGATCAGCGTCGAGACATCGATCAGCACGCGCGGCAGCGCGATGCCGCCACGCGCGACCAGGTAGCGCGCCTCCCACACCGGAGCGAACTTGGCCTTGTAGCGGCGCAGCCCTTCGAAGTTATAGAAGTGCTCGCCGTGGCGGAAGATGAAGTTGCCGACGCGGTGCCAGGCGGGCGCGAGCGGGTGCTGCTCGAGTCCCGAGAGCGGCGCCATCCCGAGGTTGAAGTGGCGGAAGCCGGCGCGCTGTCCCCACAGCATCAGCTCGATGAAGAGGTAATCCATCGCGCCACGCGGCGCCTCGGGCGCGAAGCGCATGAGATCGACGGACAGCTCCGCCCGGGTGCCGGTCGTCCACAGATTGGCGAACGCCACCGGCGCGCCTTCGGCGCGCACGATCGCGAGCGGAAACTGCTCGAGGTACGGCGCCGAGAATGCGCCGACCGAGAAGCGCTTCTCGCCGGTCGATTTGCTCGCGAGCCAGGCATCGGAGACGCGCTTGAGCTGCGGCAGCAGCCCCGCCACGCTCTCGGGCGGCACGACCTCGAAGCTGGCGCCGTCGCGTTGCGCGCGCCGCTGCGCCTGGCGCAGATCGGCGCGCGCGCTCCCCTCGAGCGAGAATTCGGCGAGCGGCACGCGTGCCTCCTCGCCGATCTTGAGCGCGGCGAGCCCGAGGTCCACGTAGAGCGCGAGACGCTCGGCGCACACCTGGTAGAAGACCATCTCGCAGCCGTGACGGTCGGACATCTCGCGCAACCGCCACACCAGCTCTTCGGCCCCCTCGGGCGCGCCGACCGGATCGCCGAGCGCGACCCAGCTGCGGCCGGCGATCTGGTACATGACGAAGGCGGTGCCGGCATCGTTGAAGAGCAGCCGCTTGTCTCCGGTGAGCGCGGCGTTCGCCACCGTGCTGTCGCAGCGAGCGATCAGCGCGCGCGCCCGCGCGAGCTCGTCGGCACCCGCGACCGCGGGCTCCGGCCGCGCCGGGCGCAGCATATTGAGCAGTACGTAGGCGGTGCCGAGCACCACGATCGAGAGCGATGCCCGCAGCATGCGCGGCGCATTACCATCGAGCGCGAAGGTCCACCACAGCTCGCGCGAGTAGGCGACGTGCCGGTAGGAGAGCACGCCGAGCCACACCGCGAGCGCCACCACCCCCGCGACGCTCGCCACCCACGCGGGAGTGAAGCGCTCGGCGAGGATCGCGGTCGGGCGGTAGAACGCGCGCCGCCCGAGCATCAGCACGGCGAGCACCAGAGCGAGCAGCGTCGCCTCCTCGAAGTCGAGCCCTTTGAGGAGCGAGGCGAAGATGCCCGCGACCAGCAGCCATACGGTGATGTGGTAGGCGCCCTGCACGCGCCGAAACAGCGCGCGCGACAGCACCAGGAGCCCTACGCCGATCACGCTCCCGGCGAGATGCGACACCTCGAGCACCGCGAGCGGCAGGAAGCGGTCGAGGACAGCGAGGCGCTCCTCGACTGCGGGCGTCGCACCGGAGAACAGCAGCAGCGCCCCGGCGAGGAAGGTGAGGGCGCCGGCCACCTGCGGCACGACCGGCGCGATGTAGACGGACGCGAGCTCCTGCGCGCGCTGCATGCGGCCGCGCTGCGCGGCCAGCTCCTTGGAGCCGAACAGCAGCGTCCCGAACACCAGCGGCACGAGGTAGTACACGCCCCGGTAGGCGAGCATCGAGCCGAGCAGCGCATCCGGCGGCACCCCCGGGAGGGTGAGCAGCATCACCGCCTCGAACACGCCCACGCCGCCGGGCACGTGACTCACGATCCCGGCGATGACCGCGAGCGCGTAGGTACCGAGAAAGGGGATGAAACCGATGTGCGCACTCGCGGGCAGGAGCGACCACAGCACCGCGCAGGCGAGCGACAGGTCGACGACCGAGAGAGCGAGCTGCGCGAGCCCGATCGCAGGCCCCGGAGCGCGCAGCGCCCAGCCGCGCAGCTCGAGCGTGCCGCGCGCCAGCGTGGCCCACAGGGCATAGAGCGCCACGGCGCCGAGCAGCACCGCGCCGGCGAGCAGCGACCAGTTGTGATGCAGGTGCAGGATCTGCGAGGCGTGGCCGGGCGAGAGGAACAGCGACAGCCCCGCGACGGTGGCGAGCCCGATGCCGAGCGACAGGCTGCAGAAGGCGGCGATGGTCGCGACATCCACCGCGCCCACGCCCGCGGTCGCATAGAGGCGAAAGCGGATGGCCGCGCCGGTGAAGGCCGCGAACCCGAGAGTGTGGCCGAAGGAGTAGGCGATGAAGGAGGTGAAGAGGATGCGCGGGTACGGGATGGCGCGCCTGAGGTATGCGAGCGCCAGCACATCGTAGTTGGAGAGCAGCCAGTAGCTCGCCGCGGTGAAGCCGAGCGCGGCCAGCACCTGGCGCTGTGGGATGGCGTGCAGGTGCTCGATGACGCTCTTCACGTGCAGGTGCGCGAGCTGGCGGTGCAGGATCAGCACCACGACGGCGAATACCAGCAGCGCCGCGCTCGGTCCCACCCAGCGCCAGCGGCTGCGGTCTTGCTCGAGCGGCGCGTCGTTGGCGGTCGGCGCAGGCAAGGCTTGGGCTCGCGCTCGGCTCAGCGCGTCAGGGGCTTGTACTTGATGCGGTGGGGCTGCAGCGCGTCGGCACCGCGGCGCCGCTGGAAGTCGGCGACGTATTCCTGGTAGTTCCCCTCGAACCACACGACCTGCGAATCGCCCTCGAAGGCGAGGATGTGCGTCGCGATGCGGTCGAGGAACCAGCGATCGTGGGAGATCACCACGGCGCAGCCCGGAAAGGCGAGCAGCGCCTCCTCGAGCGCGCGCAGCGTCTCGACGTCGAGATCGTTGGTCGGCTCATCGAGCAGCAGCACGTTGCCGCCGGCGCGCAGCACCTTGGCGAGATGCACCCGATTGCGCTCGCCGCCCGAGAGCTCGCCGATCAGCTGCTGCTGCTGCGCGCCCTTGAAGTTGAAGCGGCCGACGTAGCCGCGCGAGGGGGTCTCGTAGGCGCCCACCCTGATCATGTCGAGGCCGCCCGAGATCTCCTGCCACACGGTCTTGCGGTCATCGAGCGTCTGGCGCGACTGGTCGACATAGGCAAGCCGCACGGAGGGACCCAAGCGGATCTCGCCGGCGTCGGGCTTCTCGGCGCCGGTCAGCATGCGAAACAGCGTGGTCTTGCCGGCGCCGTTCGGGCCGATGATGCCGACGATGCCGCCGCGCGGCAGGCTGAAGCTGAGGTTGTCGATGAGGAGGCGCTCGCCGTAGCCCTTGCGCAGGCCTTCGACCGCGATCACGAGATCGCCGAGGCGCTCGCCCGGCGGGATGTAGATCTCATTCGTCTCGTTGCGTTGCTGGAACTCGCGCGCGGCGAGCTCCTCGTAGCGTTGCAGGCGGGCCTTGCTCTTGGCCTGACGCGCCTTGGGGTTCTGCCGCACCCACTCGAGCTCGTGCGCCAGCGCCTTGCGCAGCGCCTCCTGCTCGCGCTGCTCGAGCGCCAGGCGCGCCTCCTTCTGCTCGAGCCAGGAGGAATAGTTGCCGTGCCAGGGGATGCCATAACCACGGTCGAGCTCGAGGATCCACTCGGCGACGTTGTCGAGGAAGTAGCGGTCGTGGGTCACCGCGATCACCGTGCTCGGATATTCCTCCAGGTAGCGCTCGAGCCAGGCAATCGACTCGGCGTCGAGATGGTTGGTCGGCTCATCGAGCAGCAGCATGTCGGGGGCCGAGAGCAGCAGCCGGCAGAGCGCCACGCGGCGCTTCTCGCCGCCCGAGAGCGTGGCGATGCTCGCCTCCCAGGGCGGCAGACGCAGCGCATCCGCGGCAATCTCGAGCTTGCGCTCGAGCTCCCAGCCGCCGCACGCCTCGATCGCGTCCTGCAGCTGCGCCTGCCTCTCGAGGAGCTTGTTCATCTCCTCCTCGGAGAGCTCCGCGGCGAAACGCTCGCCGAGTGCCATGAACTCCTCGAGCTGGCGGAACGTCTCGCCGAGGCCTTCCATCACGGTGGTGCGCACATCGAGGCTCGGGTCGAGCTGCGGCTCCTGCGGGAGGAAGCCGATGCGGATGCCGCTCTGCGGGCGCGCCTCGCCGTCGAAGCTCTGGTCGATGCCGGCCATGATCCGCAGCAGCGAGGACTTGCCGGCGCCATTCAGGCCCAGCACGCCGATCTTGGCGCCGGGAAAAAACGACAGGCTGATGTCGCGCAGGATCACCCGCTTGGGCGGGACTACCTTCGACACACGATTCATCGTGTAGATGTACTGGGCCATGGAGCGACCGGCGGCAGGGGATGACGAGGATTATACGGGGTCGGCGGCGCGCGGCACGGGAAGTGCCGCATTCCGCTGTGTTAGGCTCCGTCTCAAAGAGATGAGAGGCGCGGGGGCGGCGGGGCGCACATGAGCGATAGCGTTGGGGTCGTGGTGAGCGAGCGGCTGGCCCGCTACTCCTTTGGTGACGGGCATCCCTTCGGGCCCGACCGGCTCGCTGCCTTCATGCGCGAGTACGAGGCCCGCGGTCTCGACCGCCGCGTGCGTGTGCTCGAGCCGCGTACCGCGTCCGCGGATGAGCTGCGCGCGTTTCACACTCCCGCGTATCTCGAGTTCGTGCGCGAGCGCTCCGCGAGCGGCAGCGGACTGCTCGACGCCGGCGATACGCCCGCCTTCCGCGGGGTGTACGAGGCGGCCGCCGGGGTCGTCGGGGCGACGCTCGCCGCGATGGAGGCGATCATGCGCGGGGACTGCCGCCGCGCCTTCGTGCCCATCGCGGGACTGCATCACGCGGCGCGCGAGCGCGCCGCGGGGTTCTGCGTCTTCAACGACTGCGGGGTGGCGATCGAGCTGTTGAAGCGCGCGGGCCTCAAGCGCATCGCTTACGTCGACATCGACGCGCATCACGGCGACGGGGTGTTCTACGCCTTCGAGGACGACGCCGCGGTGGTGTTCGCGGACCTGCACGAGGATGGGCGCTTTCTCTACCCGGGCACCGGCGCGAGCGGCGAGACCGGTCGGGGTGCGGCGCTCGGCATGAAGCTCAACGTGCCGCTGCCGCCCGGGGCGGACGATGCGCTGTTCGAGCAGGTGTGGCCGCGGGTCGTGAAGCACCTCGAGCGCTTCGAGCCGGAATTCATCCTCCTGCAGTGCGGCGCCGACAGTCTCGAGGGCGATCCGATCACGCATCTGCGCCTCTCGGCCCGCTCGCACGGGCTCGCCGCGCGCTCGCTGAAGGAGCTCGCCGAGCGCCTGGGCCACGGCCGCGTGCTCGCCCTCGGAGGCGGTGGCTACAACCGCGGCAACCTCGCCCAGGCCTGGAACGCGGTGCTCGAGAACCTGCTCTAGGGAGCGAGGGGCGCCCGAGGCTGTCGCGAGGCTTCAGCCGGGGCGCGCGCCCCGGACAAGGGCGACTGCCGCAGGCTTCCGGTAGAATTCACGGCTCGCGCTCCGCCCCGCAAGACTCGAGGCTCAGCCCGCATGTTCCGCTCGAACGAGACCATCGCCGACTTCGACCCCGAGCTCGCCCGCGCCCTCGAAGGGGAGCGCCGCCGCCAGGAGGAGCACGTCGAGCTCATCGCTTCCGAGAACTACGCGAGCCCCCGGGTGCTGGCGGCGCAGGGCTCGGTGCTCACCAACAAGTACGCCGAAGGCTATCCCGGCAAGCGCTATTACGGCGGCTGCGAGTTCGTGGACATCGCCGAGCAGCTGGCGATCGACCGGGCGAAGGAGCTGTTCGGCGCGGCTTACGCCAACGTGCAGCCCCACTCGGGCTCGCAGGCGAACGCCGCGGCTTACCTCGCCCTGGTGCAACCCGGCGATCCGATCCTCGGCATGAGTCTCGATCACGGCGGACATCTCACGCACGGCGCCAAGGTCAACTTCTCCGGCAAGTTCTTCCGCGCCGTGCAGTACGGCATTCGCCCCGAGAACGGCGAGATCGACTACGCCCAGGTGCAGCGCCTCGCCGAGGAGCACCGGCCGAAGATGATCGTCGCCGGCTTCTCAGCCTACTCGCGCATCGTCGACTGGGCGCGGTTCGCCGCGATCGCGCGCTCGGTCGGCGCGTACTTCGTGGTGGACATGGCGCACGTCGCGGGGCTGGTGGCGGCCGGCGTCTATCCGAACCCGCTGCCGCATGCCGATGTCGTGACGACGACGACCCACAAGACACTGCGCGGCCCGCGCGGCGGCCTGATCCTCGCGCGCGCCAACGAGGAGATCGCGAAGAAGCTCAACTCGATGGTGTTCCCGGGAACCCAGGGCGGACCGCTCATGCACGTGATCGCCGCCAAGGCGGTGGCGCTCAAGGAGGCGCTGCAGCCCGAGTTCCGCGACTACCAGCGCCAGGTGCTCGCCAACGCGCGCGCGATGGCCGCCCGGCTCGCCAGGAACGGCTACCAGATCGTCTCCGGCGGAACCGATAATCACCTCTTCCTCATGAGCCTCGCCGACCGCAACATCACCGGCAAGGAGGCCGACGCGGCCTTGGGTAGCGCCAACATCACGGTCAACAAGAACGCCGTGCCGAACGACCCGCGGCCACCGATGGTCACGAGCGGGCTGCGCATCGGCACGCCCGCCTCCACCACGCGCGGCTTCAAGGAGCGCGAGGTCGAGCAGGTGGCCGACCTCATCACCCGGGTCCTGGACGCCGAGGGCGAGGCGGGCGTGGTCGAGCGTGCACGCGCGGAGGCGCTCGAGCTGTGCCGGCGCTTCCCGGTGTACGGGTCCTGAGAGCCTGCCTCACGCCGCATGCATTGCCCTTTCTGCGGCCACGTCGAGACCAAGGTGAACGACTCGCGGCTCGCCGGCGAGGGCCGCCAGATCCGCCGCCGCCGCGAGTGCCTGAAGTGCGGCGAGCGCTTCACGACCTTCGAGACCGCCGAGCTCCTCATGCCGGTGGTGGTGAAGGGCGATCGGGCGCGCGAGGCGTTCGATGAGGGGAAGCTGCGTGCCGGAATGGAGAAGGCGCTGGAGAAGCGCCCGGTGCCGCGCGAGCAGCTCGATGAGGCCGTGAGCCGCATCGTCCATCAGGTCCGCAGCCTCGGCGACCGCGAGGTGAGCTCGCGCGCCATCGGCGAGCTCGTGATGGAGGAACTGCGCCATCTCGATGAGGTCGCGTTCGTGCGC
>Ga0335081_10002731_pt1 | contig 27796 bp, 25 predicted proteins | sample Lox_Sample_35_FD_206713 | JGI IMG/M metagenome (GOLD analysis project Ga0335081, IMG submission 206713) | Soil microbial communities from Loxahatchee National Wildlife Refuge, Florida, United States - Lox_Sample_3.5 | ecosystem: Environmental > Terrestrial > Soil > Wetlands | place: USA...
ACGACTTAACTGGGTCATTTTCATGCCTCCGTTATGGGTGTCATTTCTTTATGAGGCAACGACCTGTTCCATCCCACCCCCAACCAGCTCCTTCGGTGTCATTTGATTTGAGGCAACTCGGTGACTTTTGGGGAGCACATTTTTCTCTTTTCAATGGGGCGGGGGTTTTGTAGCTTCGGCGCGACCCACCCCGTAGTTAAGACCATAATGAGGAGAGCATAGCGTTTATGACTGCATCAATGAATCGGGCCATGCAACGGATTACGAAGGGGAATCCGCGTTACAAGGTGTTTGCCACGCTGGCGTTGTGCGCACTGGCGTTATTGGCGGCGAACTGGGTTCGCGCTCAGGAGGCCGCGCGAGAAGCAGCGGCGGCCATGGCTGGGCAGACGGAGAAGGCGTTCGAGTTTTTCTCGTTCATGCGGAGTCCCGCTTATTCCCAAGGCGAGAAATTGGCCCTGTGGGTTGTGCTGGGTGTGGCGTTCGCAGGCTTGGGGTACGCCCTGATGCTGGTGGGTCAGGTCACGAATGCCGATCAGGGCACCGAAAAGATGAAAAAGGTCGCTGACGCGGTGCGCCAAGGCGCCAAGGCCTATCTCGGTCAGCAGTTTAGCAAGATCATCATTTTAATCGCCGTGCTGACGGTAGTGCTGTTCCTCACGAGGCTGGCGGGCGCACATACGGCGGACATGTATCCGGTCGCTTTCGGACGAGCAGGAGCGTTTCTGATGGGTTCGTTGTTCAGTTTCTGCGTTGGATTTGTCGGGATGCGGTTCGCCACGCTCGGTAATCTGCGCGTGGCGTCGGCGGCGCGCAATTCCTTCGGTGGCGCGCTGCAGATTGGCTACCGGACCGGCACGATCACGGGCATGTTAACAGACGGCCTTGGGTTGCTCGGCGGCACGTTGATTTTCATGGCGTTTGGCGACAAGGCCTATGAAGTGTTGCTCGGGTTCGGTTTTGGCGGCACGTTGATCGCCTTGTTCATGCGTGTCGGAGGCGGCATTTACACGAAGGCCGCGGACGTAGGCGCGGACCTCGTCGGCAAGATTGAAGCCGGCATTCCCGAAGACGACCCCCGCAACGCGGCCACCATTGCGGACAACGTCGGCGACAACGTCGGCGATTGTGCAGGCATGGCGGCGGACATTTTCGAGTCGTACGAAGTGACGATCGTAGCCGCGATGATTCTCGGCTACGCGTCGTTCGGTCACAAAGGCGTGATTTTCCCATTGCTGGTCCGTGCCGTCGGCGTCATCGGCTCGATTATCAGCACGTATAGCGTCCGATCCAAGGAGGGCGATTCCGGCGACGCGGCCCTCGCTTCCGTGCACCGTGGTTTCCTCATCGGGTCGATCATTAGCGTGATCGGATTCTTTCTGATCGGTTTGTTCTATCTGCGTTTCAGCGCCAGTTACCTGGATATGTACCACCAGGCGCGGGCGGGTTTCCCCGGAGGCGTGGGGGCCTTGCCGGTTTGGGCGAATTTCGGGAGGGCCGGGTTGGATCTGCGTCCGGCCTGGACTTGCTTGATCGGCGTGTTTCTGGCCGTGGCGCTAAACAAGTGCACAAGTTACTTCACACACACGTCGCACGCCCCGGTCAAGTCGATGATGAAAGCCTGTCAGACCGGTCATGCGACGAACATCATTCAGGGCTTTGCGGTTGGTTATGAATCCACCGTGTGGGCGATCATCATCATCGCGGCGGCCATCGGCAGTTCGGCGGCGATTTACGTGCATACTTCGCCGGTGTTCGTAGCGTTCGGGGTCGCCATGTGCGGTATCGGGATGTTGACGCTGACCGGCAACACGATCTCGATGGACGTGTTCGGTCCGGTGGCCGACAATGCCAACGGTATCGGTGAGATGGGGTACGACGAGAAGGAAATGGGCGCGGAGAAATACAAGAACGCTAGGCAAATCCTCGCCGACCTCGACGCGGTCGGGAACACGACCAAGGCAGAAACCAAAGGCATTGCCATTGGTTCGGCAGTGATCGCGGCGGTGTCGTTGTTCGCCAGCTTCATTGCGGTGATGACGGTCGGCAGCGAGGAGAAGATCTCGCAAATGGCGCCCGACATGTACAACCGGGTGGCGGGCATGCTGACCGTGGCCAGCCCGATCGTGTTCATTGGTTTGCTCATCGGCGGGGCGGTGCCGTTCCTGTTCAGTTCGATGACCATCCGGGCGGTCGGGCGCGCCGCATTTCTGATCGTCAAGGAATGCCGGGTGCAGTTCCGCGACAAAGACATTTGGGAAGGCCGCAAGACACCCGATTACGGGCGCGTCGTGGGCATCTGTACGAGCGAAGCGCAGCGCGAATTGGTCGGGCCTGGTTTACTGGCGATTTGCGCGCCGGTCGCCGTCGGATTCCTGCTCGGGCCATTGGCGCTGGCCGGTTTCCTGGCCGGCATGATCCTCAGCGGCCAACTGCTGGCGGTGTTTATGGTCAATGCCGGTGGCGCGTGGGACAATGCGAAGAAGTTGATCGAAGACGAACCGAAGAATCCCGAGAAGAACCTCGGCAAAGGCTCTGAGCGACACAAGGCGAGCGTCACCGGCGATACGGTGGGCGATCCACTGAAAGACACTGCGGGCCCGGCCATCAACCCCCTCATCAAAGTGATGAACATGGTGAGCTTATTGATTCTGCCGCTTGTGCTGAAATTCCAAAAAGTCCCAGGCTTGGAAAGCAGCGGTCAGTCGTCTTTTGCCATCGCGCTGATCATCGCGGTTCTGGCCTTGGCAGCCATCGTCTGGGCGGTGAATCGCTCCAAGCACGAGACCCCCGAGATGCAGGCCATGGAATTGGAACTCGAAAAAGCCTGAGGAGTCTCACCGTTTCATAGGGGCGCGGAAAACCCGCGCCCCTTTACTTTTGGTAGCGTCCCAAATTGCCGACTGGAGGGACGCGCTCCGTCGCGTCCATTCGGGAAATGCGGCCACGACAGAGCGTGGCCCCAAGATAGGGCACCAACTTACTTTTCCGAATGTTGCGGAACTGCAACCGGTAAAGTAACATTCGCTCCATGTGCATCAGGCTCCAATGGCCGGGCTTTCTTCTTGCGATACTCATTTCCGGTGCAGGCTGCGCGACGACAGGCCCGCATCGGTTGGCATGGGATCCTTTGCCTTTTCCCCGAAATTCGAACTGGAACGGACCGCCGGGCTCGCCGGCGAAAATCGAGGCTGGCGACCTTGTTTTGCAGGGGCAGATGGTGCGCACTCACGAAACTTATTCGGCGCCACTGGTAATCGAATGCGTGGTTGAATTGGAGAAACGTGAGGCCGCAGATGGATATTTCGGATTGGAAATCGTTCCGAACGGTAGTCCTCGGGATGTGACTCCTACCAAGTTTCGCTCCTTCCGTATGATTTACCGCAATCCCGGAGCCTATAGCGGCAAGGACGTTTTGGCGGTGTTCGGGCGGGACGATTCGTCAGGGGATAGAACGCTCTGGGGAGAAGAGCCGTTTCCCGTGGCTGCTCCGACACCTTATGCCCTCCGTCTGGAAATTGTGGGCGGCCACTTGCGCGGCGAGATTAATGGCAAGCGGTATAATTTTCAGGGCGTTCAAATTCCCTACAAGCAGTTTTACATTCAACTCGAAAGCTGGCAGCCGAGCAATCGCTGGCACGTGAAAGAGTTTTCCCTTCACTAGGTGCCGCGCTTGACGGTGACGCGATGCTCACCGATGATGACTGGCATGCGCGTCACGTTTTTGGGGACCGGCACGAGTCACGGCATTCCGATGATTGGATGTGATTGTGCTGTGTGTCGCTCGGATAACCCACGCGACAAACGGTTGCGCCCTTCTGTTTACGTCGAGAATGATGGCCAAGCTCTGCTGGTGGACGCGACTCCAGATTTCAGGACGCAGGCGCTGCGGGCGAATATTCGGCGGATCGACGCCGTGCTGATGACCCACACGCACGCGGACCATATGTTTGGGCTGGACGATCTGCGCTCCTTTGGCGAGCGCACGGGTCGCAAGATGCCGGTGTATGGCTCGCCGCATTCGATCGAAACGATTCGACGGGTCTTCCCATACGCCTGTACGGAAACACCCGCCTGGCCGGGGTTGCCGAGTTTTGAGTTGCACGAGCTGCAGCCGTGTCAAAACCTTGAAGTGGGCGGACTGAAAGTTCGTGCCTTGCCTCTGGCTCATGGGCGAATGACGGTATACGGTTTTCTATTTCGTCACGATTTTGCATACGTGACGGATTGCAACGCCGTGCCGGAGGAAGTGATCGCCGCAATCCGCGGGGTAGCCGTCCTGGTGCTGGATGCGCTGCGGTATCGTCCGCATCCGACGCATTTGACTATCGAACAGGCACGATCGCTGGCGGAGCAGGTCCAAGCAAAACTGACATTGTTTACGCATCTTTGCCACGAAGCCGAACACGAAGTCGTCGAACGCGAGCTGCCGCCCCACATTCGGGTGGCCTACGATGAAGAGAAGATTGAGATCACAGGAAATGAAATTCGGCATCTGGCGTAAAGAATTGGCAGCTCTCCTCGCACTGCTCGCCAGTGGCTGGACCAGCGTGGCAGGTGTGGCAGACAATCCGGCCAATCGCGTGGTGATTGTCTACAACGCAGAAGATCCAGAGAGCCGGCCGCTGGCCGATTATTACGCACAGAAACGCGGCATCCCGACCAATCAGATTTGCGCAATTCACGCGCCAGTTGCCGAGACGATTTCTCGCAAAGATTACAATGAAAAGATTCGCGATCCGGTGTGGAGGTTCTTGACGGACCAGGGATTGCTCCTCCAAGAGCCGCGAACGGTGATCGACCCGGTGTTGGGCAAGATTCCCTGGCTGGCCACGGTTGATTCCAGAGTTTCCGATCTTGTATTGATGTATGGAGTGCCGCTGCGAATCGAGCCCGACCCGGGGGTGGCGGAGAGAATGCCGACGAATGTGCCGAGTCAATTTCGGCGCAACGAAGCTTCTGTGGAAAGTGAATTGGCCCTGGTTCCCACCGAAGGGGCCCGGGTTTCAGGATTTCTGCGCAATCCTTTTTTCGGAAGCGGGCTGGGTTCGTTCGGACCGCCTTTGAATCGGGAGATGTTGTTGGTCGGGCGGTTGGACGGGCCCGATCCGCAAACCGTGCGGCGGATGATCGATGACGCCGTCACTGCGGAACGTTTCGGACTTCACGGACGCGCTTACTTTGACGCTCGCGGAACTACGGACAAGGGCTACGTCGAAGGCGACAAGTGGATTCGCCTTTCCTATCGCGCGTTCTGCAATGCCGGTTACGAATGCGAATTCGATGACCGGGAGCAGACCTTCAGCGAGGATTATCCGATGACGGATGTGGCGGTTTATGCCGGCTGGTACACGGGGGAAATCTCTGGCCCGTTTCGCCGGGCGGATTTTCGGTTCAAAACCGGCGCGCTGGCCTATCATATTCACTCGTTCAGCGCCGCCAGCGTGCGGACGCGCACCGCACACTGGGTCGGCCCGCTGCTGGCGAAAGGCGCAGCCGCGACGATGGGCAACGTCTACGAACCATACCTTTCTTTGACGCCGCACATCGACATGTTCTTCCAGCGACTGCTGAACGGCGCGCCTTTCCTGGAAGCAGCTTATTACAGCGAGCCGGCGTTGAGTTGGCAGACGACGTTTGTCGGGGATCCATTGTACCGTCCATTCGCGGTACCGCTGGACGAGCAAATAGAACGTTTGGAAAAGGCGCACAATCCCGATGTCGAATGGGCCTATCTCCGGCAGGCGAATCTGCTGGCGGCCAACGGCGAGCCGGGTGAAGCGGAAGGCCTGTGTCGCGACAAGGCGGAGGCGCTGGGAAGCAAGGTGCTTTATGAAAGACTGGGCGACTTGCTGCGCGTTACCCATCGTGACGCGGCGGCCGTTGAGGCCTATCAAAAGGCTGTGCGCGAGCCGGAGAAATCACCCTATCAGTTTATTCGGGTCGCGACCAAGATGGCGAGCGCTTACGAATCCAACCGGCAGCCGGCACAGGCCCTGACAGTTTATGAAGGCCTGATTCAGTCTTATCCGGCGAACGGCAACGTCATTGACTGGTATCGGCGAGCCCACGATCTTGCTCAAGCGGCAGGCAACAGGGCGAAGGAGAAATCGCTACAGGCGAAGATTGATGAATTGCTCAACGCGCAGCAGGCGGAGTCGAGTAAAAAGAAGTGACAAGCTTGGACCTGTTTGTTATCACGGCGCGCAAGCGCAGGAGAGTTGATGGCAAATCTTGAATGTGCCGTTCCAACCCAATTATCCGGAGAACGAATGAAAATTGGCATATTGAAAGAAACCGTAGCGGGAGAGCGCCGGGTCGCGTTGGTGCCTGACGCGATTGCGCCTTTGATAAAACTGAAGCTCGAAGTTCTGATCCAAAGTGGTGCGGGTGCCGAGGCGCTCTTCGGCGACAACGACTACGAAAAGGCAGGCGCCCGCGTTTTGCCCGATGCCGCCTCTCTGGGCCATGAATCCGACATCCTTGTGAAGGTGCAAAAACCTGCTCCGGACGAGGTGGGGCTTATGCGCGAAGGCACGGTACTCATCGGTTTTCTGCAACCGGCGACGAGTGCTGAATTGGTCAAGCGACTCAATGAACGAAAAATCACGGCGTTCGCGATGGAACTGATTCCACGCATCAGCCGCGCCCAGAGCATGGACGCGCTTTCGTCTCAGGCCAACGTTGCCGGCTACCGGGCCGTGCTGATTGCCGCAGTGGCCCTCGGCAAGTATCTGCCAATGATGACAACTGCCGCAGGCACCATTCGGCCCGCCAAAGTGCTGGTGCTCGGTGCGGGTGTGGCCGGATTGCAGGCGATCGCCACGGCGCGGAGATTGGGCGCGGTCGTTTGGGGCTACGATGTCCGTCCCGCGGTTAAGGAGCAAGTCGAAAGTCTCGGTGCCAAATTCCTCGAATTCGATCTTGGCGTGCAAGACGCGCAAGATAAAGGTGGCTATGCCAAAGAGCTTTCTGACGAAGCGAAGCGCAAACAGCAGCAAATGCTCGCCGAAAGGACGAAGGAATTCGACGTTGTGATCACCACGGCATTGATCCCCGGCAAGCCGGCGCCCCGTTTGATCACCAAGGAAACCGTGGCCGGTATGAAGCCGGGTTCGGTGATTGTCGATCTCGCGGCGGAGACGGGCGGGAATTGTGAGTTGACCGAAGCCGACAAGGAAATCATCAAGCAGGGTGTTACGATTATTGGCCGGACCAATCTACCCAGCACGCTGCCGGTTCATGCCAGCCAAATGTATGCGCGCAACGTCGTGGAGTTGGTGAAGTTGATGGTAAAGGACGGCAAACTCAACCTCGATTTCACCGACGAAATTATCAAAGGAGCCTGTCTCACCTACAACGGAAGCAAACCGGGGAGCTGATTTCCAAACGCTGGCGGCGCGCAGCAGAGGCGAAATTGCCAATCCGAAAGTCGTCCCTGTTGAAAAGCGCTCCGGTAAACCTTATCGCCGTCGCATGGAAAAGTCTGGAATTACCGGAATTGCCGATCTGTCGCGCGCACGCGCGCGCCTGCGCGTGACGGGAGCGGACCGGGTCGCCTTCCTGCAGGGACAATGTACTAACGACGTGAAGAGACTTGGGACGGGACAAAGTTGTTATGCGGCGTATCTCACGGCGAAAGGCAAAATGCGTGGCGAAGGAGCGGTTGTTTGCTTGGCTGACGCTTTTCTGTTGGAGGCGAATATTGGTTTGGATCCCTCGTTGCGAAAATTCATCATTACCGAAGATGTCGAGATTGAAGATGTAAGCGGAATCTGGGGTGAATGGTTGGTGATCGGAGGGGCGGAGACGGCGTTGGCGCCGGACGCGACTACGTTTGCCCATCCTCTGGGAACAGGCGTGCTGAGCCGGCAAGCGCTTATACCAACTGTAAACAGCGAGTCGCTCGAAGTGCTGCGCATCGAAGCCGCTGTGCCGAAGTGGGGCGTGGACATGGATGAGAATACGATCCCGAACGAGGCGGGACTGGAGAAACGAGCGATTAGCCACAATAAGGGTTGTTATATCGGGCAGGAAACGATCGCCCGCATTAGAACGTACGGACACGTGAACCGGCAACTGGTGCTGTTGGGCATACAAACCCAAGCCGGGACATCTGTGCCGCTGGTTCCCGCACCGGGAGAGAAGATTTTTTCGGAAGAGCGCGAGGTTGGTCACGTGACCAGCGGGGTGTACTCCGAGCAGCTTGGCAAAGTCGTGGCCTTGGGATATGTTCGGCGCGAATTCGCCAGGATGGGAATGAAACTGAAGTTCAATCAACGAACAGTGGAGGTTCTGAGAGTATGCGGCGCATAAGATCTTTGGCGACGATTGCTTTTCTGACCGCGCTTTTGATCGGATGTGGAAGAAAGGAAAAGAAGATGGAGGAGCCACAAGTAGCGGTGATCGAAACGAAATTTGGCAAGATGGTGGTTGAGTTTTACGATAAGGACGCACCCAAGACGGTCGCCAATTTCAAGAAGCTCGCTAACGAGGGATTTTACAACGGGACCACGTTTCATCGTGTGATACCGGGCTTTATGATCCAGGGCGGCGATCCGAACAGCAAGGACGATGACCGGAGCAACGACGGAACCGGCGGCCCCGGTTACACTATCCCCGCAGAAATCAAACGCGAGAACAAGCGTGGCACCATCGCCACCGCGAGATTGGGAGATCAGGTCAATCCAGAGAAGAGATCGAGCGGTAGCCAGTTTTTTATCAATGTGAAAGATAATAATTTCCTGAATGGAGGCTACACCGTCTTTGGCGACGTCATTGCCGGAATGGATGTAGCGGACAAGATTGCCGCCGTTCCTCGCGACAGCCGCGATAATCCCAAAGAAAAAATCGAGATGACAGTGTCCCTCGCCACGCGCGACGAGGCGCTTAAGAAATAACAACCCGAGCCGACGCGAGGCATGACGGTTGCCGAATTGACCGGAATTCTTGGAAGACTTGGGTGCCCCAAGAACAGATGCGCTGCCATGGCGGCACAACTCGATAGGCGCGCCCGGATGGATGCCGAACGGAAAGGGGTCTCCCACCAAGCGGCACTGGAACGGCTGATTGGCTTGATGGCTCAAGGCTGGGCTGCACAAAACAAAAAGGAGTAGGAAGATCGCGCATCGCTTTTTGCTCTCAATTCACCCAGATTCTGACCGATATCCTCGAATATCTCGGCATCGCCTTCGGTGCAGTGCTCGGTCGGGGTGTGCTGTGACTCCGCCACCTGCAGGCCAGCAGGTAACGCAGGCTCCACCGGCTTGGTTCGTCGAATGACAGCAGTGTCAAATTGCAGACACTTTTAGGAAAACTTCCAAAAAAGCTTGTAATCCGCCGTCATCTCCCTATTATCGCCTCTTGGAGAAGCGAGAGGGCGCGTGCCAGTTGTGGCCCGGGAACAAGGGAGCAGGGACATGAACGGCACGAACAGAGTTACTTGGGCGACAATTCCGATTCTCTTATTGGTCGTTTTTCTTACTCGTAACGGCGCTTCTGCGAGCAATTCCAGCTTGGCGACAACCCCCGAACCATCGTCCTGGGTGCTGGCGGGGCTTGGATTACTCGGGGCATTCACGATTTGTCGCCGTCGCTAGTCTTAATCAGCAAGCCTATCCCGGCCGGTCGAACTTTCGCAGTGCTATTTTGTTCGTTGTATGAAGTGGCCGAGTCAGTTATTCATTGAATTGATGCGCCTGATTGCAATCAGCTTGGTTTTCCTTTTTGCCGTTGTTGACGCTTTCCCGCGAGAAGTTGCGCTTACGATTCTCTGTACCTGCGATCTTCACGGCCATGTTCTTCCGACGGAGGATTATGAAGGACAAACCAACTTGGGCGGCATTGCGCGTTGTGCCACGGTCATCCGCCAGGTGCGGTCGCATGAGAAGAATGTGCTCTTGCTTGATGTGGGCGACACCCTTCAAGGCACAGCGCTGAGTTACTGGAGCGACGGACAGGTGATGGTGATCTGTCTCAACCAGCTTCACTATGATGCCTGGGCTTGGGGCAATCACGAGTTCGACTGGGGACTTGAGAAGCTTGCGGCCTGTGCAGAGCAGGCCGAGATGCCGGTTTTAAACGCGAACGTTCGAGTCTCTGAGCACGACCGAAACCCGCTCTCCCTGCAGATTGCCGCACGGCTGAAACCCTACATTCTGCGCGAAATGGACGGTGTCAAGATCGGTATCATTGGCCTGAACACACCCGGAATTCCGACGTGGAGCCGGCCGCGTCTGATTGACGGGCTGGAGTTCTTGGATTCGCTGGAGACGCTCCGCAAGATCGTGCCGGAGGTTCGTCATGCTGGCGCGCAAGTATTGGTGCTGATTTGCCACCAAGGATACCGTGAGGCTGGAGACGACCCGGCGAATCAAATCAATGCCATTGCCCGCAACTTTCCTGAACTGGATGTGATCATCGGCGCACATACGCACCGCAACTATCCGGAGTTCAAGGTCGGCCAATCTCTGTATTGTCAGGCGGATCATTATGGAATTCATCTTGGCCGAATCGACCTGGTATTCGACACGGAGAAGGGGCTCATCGTCAAGCGCCAGTCGAATACATTTCTGATGGACGAACACATCCCGCTGGATCGCGAAATTTTGAATTTGGCAGGCAGAGAAATCGACCGGTCCGAGAAGAGACTCAGCACCGTCATTGGCCAAGCCGCAGGTGACTTTGGCACCCGCGCCGGGCCTCGCAAGGAAACTCCGATTCACGATCTCATTTTCAACGCAATTGTCGAAGCATTGAGCAAGCAAGGGACGAAAGTGGATGCGGTTGTGCACGGTCTGTTCGAACGTCGCGCCACACTGAAACGGGGTCCGCTCACGGTCCGGGACATTTGGAGAATAGTTCCTTATGAGAACACCCTCGGTGTCGTACAATTGACCCCTGCGGAGCTCCGCGATGTTTTGGAAGAAGATCTGGATGCCTACAACAACTCTTCTTTCCGTGGAATCTGGGGGCTGAAATGGACGTTCAATCCTGACGCGAACAAGGGAGACCGAACAATTTCATTGCTTCATGACGACGGCAGCGCGCTGATCGCTACGCAGCGACTGGCTGTCGCCTTCAACAGTTACGATTTGGCCAGTGGCGGATTGCGATGGAAACGACTGCGCGATCTGGTGAACCGGCCCGAAACAAAGCTCGCGGAATACAACATTCAAGTGCGCGAGGCGGTTATCAACTACATTCGGAACCGAGGCACAGTAGCGCCATCGGTTGGAGATTGGTGGAAAGCTGAAACTCGATCCGCACGCTCCGTTTCGCAAGCCAGTCGATCTCGCTAATCTGGTATTCCCTTCCTGGATTCGGTAACGACTTTGTACATCGAAGCGTTACAAAAACGGACATCCAACGATACTTTTCGCACCGTCTGGACACGGATTTCGCCAAATGACCAATGGCATATTAGCTGCTGTTTTTTACACAGAATTAGTGGTGGCAGGAGCGGATTTAAAGAAAAACTATGGCGAGTTTCATATATCAAGCCCGCGACCCGTCCGGACGGTCGATCAGCGGTGACGTCGAGGCCCTCGACGAACACACTGCGGCGACGCAGTTAATGGACCGCGGCCTGATGGTGGTCACGATGCGCCGCGGTGCGACCCGGAAGATTGGCCGCAAACGACAGCAAGGCAAAGTCAAGCCGCAGGACCTGGTTGTGTTCACACGTCAATTGGCCACCATGATGGATGCTGGCTTGCCGTTGGTGCAATCACTGACAGCGTTGGAAGAACAAACCGACAACAAGGCATTCAAATCCATATTGCGCCAGGTCACCGAGGGAGTGGAAAAGGGCCAGGCGTTTTCGGAGGCGCTGACGGAGCATCCGCGCGTATTCAATCGTCTCTATGTGAGCATGGTCGAGGCCGGAGAAACCGGGGGATTGATTGCGGAGATTTTGGATCGGCTGGCCAGCTATCTGGAATCGACGTCACGCCTGAAAAAGAAAGTGAAATCAGCGATGACGTATCCGGTAATCGTGTGTTTCATTGCAATTTCCATTGCTCTGTTCTTGATCCTTAAGGTGATTCCAATCTTCGGCGGCATCTACAAAGATTTCGGAGCGCAACTGCCGGGCCCCACGCAAGTGTTGATTCATATCAGTGACATCTTGCGGCATTACTTCCTCCTGGCTGCGGCAACGGTGGCCGCCGCGATTTATGGGTTTGTTCAATTAAAACACACCAAGAAGGGCGCCGCGGTCTGGGACCGTATCAAGTTGCGATTGCCGGTTTTTGGAAAGCTGATTCATAAAATTGCCATCTCCCGATTTTCAAGGACGTTTGCCGCGCTGCTGAGAAGCGGCGTGCCGATCCTGGAAACCTTGCGCATCGTGGGTCAATCGTCGGGAAATACGGTCGTGGAAGATGCGGTCGAGAAAACGGCCGCCAGTATCGAACGCGGCGATAATCTCGCGCTGGCTCTGCGGCAGCATTCGATTTTTCCTCCCATGCTGGTGCGCATGGTATCTGCCGGCGAGCAGACCGGCAAGGTGGACGTGATGTTGGAGAAGATTTCTGATTTTTACGATGAAGAGATTGAAGCCACGCTGGCGGGATTGACTTCGTTGATCGAACCGCTGCTGATCTTGTTTCTCGGCGTGGTGGTCGGCAGCATTGTGATTTGTATGTTCCTGCCCATCTTTAAACTGAACCAGATCGTACAATTTTAGACGGGCGGGCAGCAAAGGGACCGGAGGGTTTTCATGGCCAAAATTGTGATTGTGGATGATGATCCGACCATGGTGTCGGTGCTCTCGGAAGTGCTACGGGAGCATCGTCATGACATTGTCCCGGCGAACAATTCAGAGCGTGCCTTCGAAATCGTCAAGGAGCAAAGCCCCGATCTTGTGCTGACAGATATCGAAATGCCTGAAGGTAAGCCTCAGGGTTTGAAGCTATTGCAGCAGATCAAAGCATTTAACCGTTCCATTCCGGTGATGATGATCACAGGCCAGGGCACGAAGGAACGGGCCGTCCAGGCGTTGCGCGGTGGCGCCCACGATTTCATTGAAAAGCCCTTTCAGATTGATGAATTGGTCAAGCGCATCGACAACGCATTGTTGCACGAGAAAGCAGTTCATGCGATCGAAGAAAACATCCAACTCAAGCGGCAACTTCAAGATAAATTCCGTTTCGAATCCATGATCGGAGTCAGCCCGCGGATGGAGGCGGTGTACCGCCTGATTGAGCGCGTGGCCAATACCGATTCCACTGTGTTGATTCTCGGCGAAAGCGGTACGGGGAAGGAACTCGTCGCGCGTGCCTTGCACTACAACAGCCGTCGCGCCGCCCTGCCATTCTTAGCTGTCAACTGCAGCGCCCTGCCCGAGCACTTGCTTGAGTCCGAGTTGTTCGGACATCGCAAGGGGGCTTTCACGGGTGCGGCTTTTGACAAGGTTGGTCTTTTCCAGCATGCCGATGGTGGAACCATCCTTCTGGATGAAATTGGGTCGATGGCGCCGAGTCTTCAGAGCAAACTGCTGCGCTTCCTGCAAGACAAGGAACTGCGACGCGTCGGTGATACCGAAACGATCAAAGTGGACGTACGCGTTTTGGCTGCCACCAACGAACCGTTGCAACAAAGGATGTTGGATAAGGTTTTTCGCGAAGATCTTTATTACCGGCTCAGCGTGATTCCGATCCAGCTCCCACCCCTGCGGGATCGGGTTGAAGACATACCGCTCCTGGTCGCTCATTTCATTCACGAAATCTCCAAACGTCAGGGTGTTCCTGCGCCTCACATTTCTGATGAAGTAATGACTGTGCTGAAAGTGTATAGCTGGCCGGGCAACGTTCGGGAATTGCAGAATGCCATCGAGCGCGCGTGTGCTCTGTGCGACGACGGCGTCATTGTGCTCCGCGATTTGCCCGAGCGCGCATTGGAAACAGTCGCGGGAGTAGGGCCTCAGCCGTCAGGCGCGACGTCAGCAGCATCCACGACGCCACCCGTTGCCGACACGGCCCTGCGCGAAAGATCGCCCGTCGCTGCGCCGTGGAATAAGGATGTCCCTCCTCTGCAACTCAAGGAGTTTTTGCGACGGCAGGAAGCGAGTTACATCGAACAAGTCATCCAACAGGCCGGTGGTGACAAGGAGAAGGCCTCTGAAATGCTCGGCATCAGTATGGCCACTCTTTATCGGAAACTCGGACCTGCGGATGAATTAGAGACCGTCCCCGCTTCAGCCTAGTCAGAGCATCAATTCCGTGCGGACGACTGCCGGTTTTGAGCGTCGGCCCTCGCGAAGCTGCAAATTTTCTCAACGTCTCTCCATAGTCAAGCGCCAAGATGCTCTGAAATCCATGCGAAATAATCATTTTTCAGTCTCAAAGGCGCTGGCATTTAGTCTGCTGTTCTATTCGCTGTGAAAGATAGAGAATTCCAGGAAAGGCAGGTGAAAAAAATGTCTAGCAAGATTCGCAGCAGCAACGCGGCGTTTACCCTGGTTGAAATCATGATTGTGGTTGCCATCATTGGGTTGCTCGCCGCCCTCGCGATCCCGGGCTTCGTCAAAGCCCGCAAACAGGCTCAGGGCCGCCGGATCCTCAATGACGCGCGCCAGATGGACGCCGCCATTGACCAGTGGGCACTGGAGAACGGTAAGAAGGATGGTGATGCGGTCGTCACCACCAGCGCCGCCACGTATCTGAAGGGAGCATGGCAGAACACCGATCTGCTCGGTGCCACCTATGACTTCACTCATGGCGTCGGCACGCAACAGGTAGTAATCGCGGCCTCAACAAAGACCGCCCTAAGTGGGGTTGGGATTGACTGGGGCGCCTATTAGAAAAACTGTTGTCGTTTACCAGCGCGCAAGCGCTGTCCGTGAAGCGGCGTGAGGCAGGAGGTTGTTCCTCCTGCCTCTGCCTCAAGAGGAGGAGACGACCAATCAATGAGCGGCAAGACGAGAGGAGGTGGATTCTGTGCCAAGGATCTGGCGTAAGCAACGGCAGGCGTTCACCCTCGTAGAAATCATGATTATTGTTGCCTTGATCGGCTTGCTTGCGGCACTTGCGGTGCCCACGTTCATCAAGGCGCGCAAACAGTCGCAAGCCAAACGCATTGTGAACGACGCGCGGATCATCGATGCTGCCGTTGACGCCTGGGCGTTTGAGAAGGGCAAAAAAGACAATGACCCGATTGGCGCGGCCGATTTGTTAGTCATTGCCCAATACACCAAGGCCGGCTTTATCAGCACGACGGATTTGTTAGGTAATTCCTACACGATCGGACCGGTGGGCACAAACCAGGTACTCATTTCACCGGACACCAAAGATGCGCTTTCGGGCGTTTCGGTTGACTGGGGACCTTATTAAACACCGGAATCAAAAGGCTTACTATCATGCGGCATATGACGTGCTAAAAGGCAGGGCGAATCAAGATGCTATTCCGACGCAACAAACAACCAAAACGCGAATTGGCACTGGGCATTGATCTGGGGAGCAGCCAAATCAAAGCTGTGGTGGTTCGACCGCAACGGGAGAAAATGGAATTGGTCGAATGCGCCACGCGAACCCTGCCGCACGAGCTGGCAAGGTCTCACAAAGAGCCGGAGTTTTCTGCCGAAATCCAGCAGCTTGTGGAAGGATTAAAAACCTCGGAGCGGCACGCGTTCGTAACGATAAGTTGCGGTTCCGCAATGGTTTGTCAAACGGAGTTTCCGCCGGTGCCCCTAGCCGAAATCAAAAGTGCCTTGAAACTGAACAGTTCCGGGTATCTGCGGCGCGATTTTTCTTCCTACTATCTGGACGTTTTCGAATTGCAGAGAGGAAACGAGGCGGCAAAAGGCAAGGAGGCGGCCAAGACCAAGGTGCTTGTTGGAGGCGCCCAGAAGGAAGAGGTGGACGCCCTGCGTGACGCGTTGGTGGCGGCCAAAGTCAAACCCGTGGTGATTGAGCTGGCTGCAGTCTCGGTAATCAATGCTTTTCAAGTTGGCAATCCGGGACTGCAGGACGAAGTCGTGGTGCTGGTGGACATCGGGGCGCGTATGACCAGCATCAATTTCCTAATGGATGGGATGCCGCTCATCACCCGGATCATGCATTTTGGCGGTGCTCAACTCAGTGATTACATCAGTCAGATTCTTCTGCTCCAGCCACATGAGGCGGAAGAAGAAAAGCGTAAGATGTCCGAGCCTGTGCAGAAATTGGTGAGGACTGCCATTTCGCCCCTCGCGCGGGAGATCCGGTCTTCCATCGACTTCTTCGAGAGGCAAAACGAGAGACATGTGCGCCAGATTTTCGCCTGCGGTGGATCCGCCAGTTCCCCGGCCTTGCTGACGGTATTGGGAGAGAGCGTAGGCGCGCAAATCGAGTGTTGGAATCCAGTGCAGAATCTGGACGTGAGCCGGTTGAATGGAGAAAAGGAACAGGTGTTCGCGCTCGGTCCCACCCTCGCGGCCGCGATCGGTGTTGCAGCGGCGCGCCTTTCTTGAGCAGGATTACCCCCCGTTATGACAGCCATCACTCTCAATCTTCTGGCAGAAGAACAACAGGCGCAGGCAGCGCGCGCGCATGATCCGCTCAAAATTGTGATTGCGGTGAGCTTGGGGTTGTTAACGGTGGTCGTGGCGTCGGGGAGTATATTGTCGGTGCTGCGAGCGCAAAAATCCGCCGAGTTGCAGACGCTGGAAGCGAACTGGAGCAAGATCAGCGTCTCCGACAAAGAGGCTGAATTCCAGAAAACCCGTGCGCTGGCCGAAGAAATCGTTGGTTTGAATCAGTCACGCGTTCTCATTGCGCCAGAGTTGGCGCTGGTCAAGGATCTGATTCCGCCAACCATCCAACTTAGCCGGCTTACCCTCGGATTGTCTGTGGAAACTGCTGCCGAAAGCCACGGCGAAGAAGCTGGGTCAAAGCATGGCGGGCGGCCGAAAACGGTCGAACACCTAGTTCTTCGGTTGGAAGGCATCGCCACCAGCAGTCGCCCCGAATTGGAAGTGGATCAATTTCTGCGGACATTGCGCGGCGACGCGCGCTTCGGAGCGCTTGTGGAGGACATCCAACTCCGCTCTATTTCGAGGGGCTACAGCGCGGCTGAAAAGTCAGCCCCGGTATTGCCGGACGCCGCCTTTGCTATCGAGTGCCGCTACAAAGAAAAAGATAAGAAATGAAACTTGGTTTCCTGAGCAAGTTGCCGAAGGACAAGCTGCAGAAGGTTGTCCTGGTTGGCATTTTGACGCTGGGTGCTAGCGTTGGCGTCGCCGAGCTTTACGTTCTCCCCAATTGGAAAAACCTGGTGGAGACAAGAACCCGCATTACGACGGTCAACGACCAGATCCAGCAGGCCGAAGAAGCCGCTCGTCAAGCGCTGAAAGAAGGAGCTTACCGGGCTCAAGTGAAGTCCTTCGTCGAAGCGCAGGAAGCCAGGATGATTGACGGCGACCCGTTTGCATGGATTGTTCGTGAGATCACTCTTCTGGCGGAAAAGCATCCGATCCGCATCGAGGGTTTACATGCGGGCAACAAACTCGAACTATCGGAAAATGAGAAGTGCCAGCCATACACCGCACGGATCGATCTTATGGGTAGTTACGATGAAATCGGGAAGTTCGTTGCAGACTTGGAAAACAGCTTCCCTGTCGGGGAGATTGGCAATTTGTCTATTGCGGCTAATGATGAGGACCGGCGTCGCCAAGAGGCGACGTTGGATATTATGCTGCGCATTCGGCCGGAGCAGCCTGTAGCGGCGGTTGAAGGGAAGAAAGCGACATGAAATCCCAAATCCATCCAGTAGTCTGGCCGGGTACATGGACTAACCTATCGCTGGATGAAGCTTTGCGCCGCGTGGAATTGGCTCCGAAGCTAAATCTCTCCGCCGATTCCGGGAAAGGCCAGACGGCAAGACCGAGCAGTGTTACGGCCCCCCTGCGATTCGTCAGGATTCTGGCGTTCTGTCAGGCGCTCATCTTTCTTGTGCTGTTCCTCTTTATGTGCGCTTGGGCAGGGGCACGAACTGTTGCCAAATCAAACGTTGATCTCCGGATCGTCACATCTTCTTACGCGCCGAAAAATGAACGCAATCCATTTGTCTCGGTTGCCATCGCCCAAACTGGAGATCCTGCTGCCACGACAAGCCCCGTGATCGCGCCCGGATTGTTGAAGTTGGACGGTGTATTGTACGACCCCGTCCATCCATCGGCGGTCGTAAATGGCCAATTAGTTGGACCGAAAAGAGCCGTGAAGGTACCGACGGCACAGGGAGAAATAGAGGTGAAAGCCCTGCAAATTGCACGCGAATCCATCCTGTTGGAGGTCGGTGGTCAAAAACTGGAGTTGTGGCTCAGCGGTCATGAGCCCAACAAACAACGGTGATTTCAGAGACCGCGCTGGCCCAAAGGATGCTGATACAAACAGATTACATGAAGACGCTCCGATTTCTGATCATTTGTGCCGTTCCCTTCTGGATGGCTTGGGAGTCGCAGGCCCAAAGTGCCACTGCGTCAGAAGCTCTCGCTTCGACCCGGATGTCGGTCTCGACGAACACACCGACAACAGCCTCCGCTGTGGTGTCGGCGCCCATTCCCGTAAGCGCGGCTGTTCCAGCGCCGTCAGCCCAAGAACCAATCGAAATCAGTTACATTGAAGCTGACATTCAAAATGTGCTGCGGACGCTTGCTGCCAAAGCCGACATCAATTTGATCCTTGGCGAAGAAGTAACGGGCAAAGTGACCGTGAACCTAAGAGGGGTGTCCTACGCGGAAGCGATGCAGTTGATTGCCGAATCCAAAGGGTATGCCTATGTCAAGGACGACGATGTCGTCAAAATCAAGTCCCGAGAATCCCTTAATACCGAGCCGGTCGAATTGCGCACTGTCACGCTGAATTATGCCAAAGCTGAGGATGTGAAAAAAACGCTTGATCCCATTCTGACGAAAGAAGGCAAGATTCAGGTCGACACCCGCAGCAACACCTTGGTCCTCTCGGATACTCCCTCCAATTTGGCCAAATTAGTTCCGCTCATTCAGTCGCTCGACACACAAACGCCACAGGTTTTGATCGAAGCCAAATTCGTCGAGACTACAAAGAACCCCAAGAAAGATCTGGGCTTCGATTGGAGCGGCACTTTGTTGGACCACCAGGTTGCAGCTGGCGGCAGTGCTATTTCGTCGGATCCCACGCAGCCGCCCCAAGTCATCGTCGACGATCAGAACAGGCCGGTTTCCGGATTTCAGTGGGTGAAGCAGGCCGGCGGCTCATTCATTACACCGTGGTCGGCGGGTGTCGCTCTGCTGGACGCGGGACGGGCTAGCATGGTTTTCTCGTATTTAAGCCAGGACTCAGATACCGAGTTGCTGGCCAATCCCCGGGTGGTGACGACGGATAACGAAAAGGCCCGGATCTCGATTGCCACTGAGTACCCAATTCCGAGTTTCGCGTTTAGTGAGCAAACCGCTTCCCTTCAGGTCAACGGATTTCAGTACAAAGATATCGGCATTATCCTCAACGTGCTGCCTCGCATCAACAAGGATGACTTCGTGAACCTGGAAGTGACACCCGAAGCCAGTAGTTCAACGGAGAATGCGACATTGCAGAGCGGCGGTGGCTCGTCCGTGCAGATTCCCATTATCAACACGCGGACAGCAACCACGACGGTACTAATTAAGAGTGGCAATACTCTGGCCATTGGCGGCTTGATGCGGCAAGACGTCAGTGACAATTACACGAAGGTGCCCTTAATGGGGGATATGCCGGTGCTCGGCCCATTGTTCCGGAGCAAGAGCCTCAGCAAGACGAAGCGCGACCTGTTGATTTTCCTCACACCGACGATTGTGCGGGGTGAGTCGCAGACAACGGGCTACGAGCAATATGTCAATGGCTTGCCAAAGGAACAGGTCTATACAAACGACAAATGGCTGCCGAAGGATAACGCGAAGCCGAGGGTGCGCAGTCTATTGGACGCCGTTTCGCCCAATCCGCCAAAGCCACCGGCGACGAACTTCGGTCCGTAAGCCTTCTTTTCAAGGCCTTGGTTCCCGAGGGGTGAGGGCGGGAACCTGCTGGGTGGGGAGGGGCGTCCAGTCGGACGCCCCTCGCACCAGTGCGAGAGTTCTCAGTTTTCCAAAGAAGAGCACCTGTGGTGACCCTAAAAAACGCTCGGGAGCCCGAACTTTATTCAGTTTTTCGCTGCCAGAGCAACGGGTATATCAAATGCTTTTTCTGAATTGAGCACGTGTCGCCCAGAGAAAAGAGAAGAGGATGACTCGAAATTTCTCAAAAGCCAATGACGGTTTCACGCTCGTGGAATCTGTGATGGCGGTCATGATCTTGGGCGTCGCCCTGGGAGCTTGCGTGCTGAGTTTTAGCATGGCGATGAAGGTCGTCGGCACCTCGAGCAATCAAATGGCGGCGCTGCATTACGCCCGTGATCAGATGGAAGTTCTGCGGACCAATTCGTTCGACAATTTGGTGGCTGGGCTTCCAGTCATTTCGGTTCCCACAAACTTCGCCGTCTCTTACTCAGTTTCGACAGTTGATTCGGCGACAAAAAACATCACCGTCAACGTGACGTATCTGAATCGTATTCATGGCGGAACCTCCACAAATACTTTGACGAGTTCCGTCACTTCCACATTGCATTCATGAAGAAATCGCAGGCTCATCAGGATCGATCGCGCGGCTTTACATTGGTGGAGATGGCTGTGTCCGCAGCAATCCTCACCATCGTGATTGCCGGCACCTTAAGCTTGTTCGTCTCGTTTTTGCGATCCTATAACGCCACCACTTTGATGCGTAACACTTCTTCACGGGCCAGTATGGCATTGGAACGAATGGTTTACGGCGTAGGCAGCAACTGCGGTCTGCGTGCGTGGTCGGCCGGGAGCATTTTGACCAATTATAGCGCGGGAGGCTGGAAGATTTCCTCGAACGCCACCTCGCTGCTCTATTTCCAGTACTCGACCAATACCATGAGCATCGTCGATCAATCTGGCAAGACGCTCTGCAGCAACGTCGTTTATTCGACCATGACGAATTACGGCGCGGGCTGCCGGATCTGGGTGGCCGTTTCCGAAACTGCCGGCGGGCGCACCTACACCGTCACCAATACAACTTTTGCCCAATTCAGGAATTAGGCAGTAAAGAAACACGCGAGCAAGACTCAATGAGGAAGGGGAACACGATGAACCCAAATACACACTCATACCGGAATGATGAGGGGTCTGTCCTGTTGGGAGTAATGGGATTTCTTTTTCTCGCCACAGGACTGGTGGCTACGATTCTTTTGGTGGGCAGCAGCCATCGAAAGGTCGCCGAAGAACAATTCGATATGGAACGCGCCATGGACGTGGCGGAAGCCGGTATGGAGCGCGGCGCCCGCTATGTGCAGTCAAATCTTGTTGCTCTGTCGGGATCCAGCGGTATCACCACCAACTCCGGCAATCTGGGCGCAGGAGCCTATGTGTACATAATCTCTAGAAGTAATAGCGTCTATACGGTGTCCTCCGTGGGTACCGTAAATAGTGTTTCCCGAACGGTGACCCTCAAGCGAATTTATCAGCCGACCTACGCGGAATTTGCCCTGTGGAGTTCCAATAACGCCGCGCTCTACTTCAAGTCCGGAGAAGAGTTCAATGGCCACGTGCACGCTGACACGGAACTCTACTTTAACGCCGCCAGTGGTGGGCCGGTTTTCCACAAGGAAGTCACGTCGAATTACGGAACTTACTCCATTACCGGAGGGAACATCAATGATATCGAACTCGACATGGGGCTCACTCTGAACTCCTTTCAAGGCTCGATGGCTGATGTGGACTTCAACTCGTCGGATTCAAGTTCGCTGAAAAGCGTCGCGCAGACGTCGGGTTTGGTGCTTGACGGCACTTCGACCATCACCTTCAACGGCACCCAGGTGAAAATCACCAACAGCCGTAAGAGCTGGAGTAATCACAGTTATACGTTCGGCTCGAATGCAATCATTTACGTTGAGAATGCCACCTCTGGTTCGTCAGATAAATCGGGTATCGCCTATCTGCAGGGCGGAACGGTTGACGGCCGATTGTCGGTTGTGACCGAATCGGACACGTATGTTCGAGGGAACATTACATACAATTCGGATCCACAGTCGAATCCAAATTCCGACGATGCCTTGGGCCTGATTTCCCGCGACGACGTGTGGGTTGACACCAGTGCTCCCAACAACTTGACGATTGATGCCGCGATCATGGCCACGGGTGCATCTTCTCCTACCGACGACGGTAGTTTTGGAGTCATCAATTACGATAGCGGCAATCCGCGCGGTACCCTGAACGTTTATGGCGGCATTGTGCAACAGACGCGCGGTGCTGTGGGAACGTTCAATTCCCGTTCCGGATCACTACAAACCGGCTATGACAAAAACTACAGCTACGACGCTCGCTTTATTGACAATCCGCCCCCCTACTATCCCGTAATTGCCAATAAGGTGGTATTCAGCCAATGGCAGGAGAGCAAATAATATGACTACCGGTTCCCATTCCCTCGATCCCGTCTCCAAACGCTGGTTAACGGTCCTGGCGATAGCCATGCTGATTTCCATCATCGTTCTGGCCAGATCGTTCATCAATGCATTCTCTCCACCACAAAGTGTGAAAACGGACCTGCAGTCCTCGGCGCAAACACCGTCAGCCGCAAGCACCACTCCCGCTACATCCCAATGGAATGGGCCGTCGCCATTCTCCAGCAGCGACCAGCAGCCCATTCATATCCAATCATCGTTTAAGCGCACCGAGTCGGCAACACCGCAGAATGACGCCGCAGCGCGCAAGGAAATGGTTCGCGTTCAAGCCGAAAACCTACGCACGATGGTGAAACAGAATAAGCTCCCCAAATCCTTCGGCAACCTGACGATCGAGAAGATAGACGAGATGGAGAAGAACGGAATTATTATCGAGTAGTTCGAGCATCGCTTCCAGCTTCCCGTCCGGACAAATTCGTCCACATCCAAGCGAAAAGTCCCGTCGCCACGACATGGATTCATCCTGTCCCAAGTGAGCAACCTCCGCCCCTGGCTGGCAAGTGCCCTGCTGCTTGATCCTTCAGAGTCTTCGTTACAAAAGCGAACGGGGACCGCAATAGGTTATCTCATGAAAAGTTTTCTCCTCGCAATCACCAACGGGCTCCTCTTCCCCGCGGAATGGACCAACGCAGTACTCATCTTGGCTCTGATGAGCATCTGCATGGTCTTGGCCTTGTTTGCGTATTTGAATTATCGGACCAGGAAACCCTACTTCAATCTTTGGATTGTCGCGTGGATTTTTTACGCTGTTTACCTGGCTGCCGCCCTCGGTCTACAGGAATCACCCAACGTTCCGTTCTTGGTGATGATGCGCCGCTCCTGTATCGGCTTGAGCGCTTTGTTTATGTTCTGGGGCAGTTTTTATCTCACCGGCCAGCCGCGCAGCCTGCGGGAACTTAAATTCGGGACGGTGATGATCGTCATCTGGAGTGCCGTTGCCGCTTTCATGGTGCGGGATCGATTTTGGATCACGATGCCGGTTTTCGCGCTCCTGGCCGCCGCGGGAATTTACACGGGACTCGCGTATTTCTTGCGGCGAAAGACTTATCATGGAGCCAGCATCTTGAGTTTCGGCTTTTCCCTATGGGGCGTACATTTGCTCGCATTTCCCTATATGGAAGGATCGCAGGTCCTGATGGCCCTTGGTTATCTGGCGACAGCCATTTTGACCATCATGATTGTGATCGGGATGACCATCGAACGCGAAGTGAGCGCGGCCGAGCAAACTTATCGGGTTCTTTTCGATTCGGCTTCGGACGCCATTTTCCTCGTTGACTTATTCCGAAAGCGGATTCTGGAGGCCAATGCTGCCGCACTGCGGCTGACGAAGCGCTCGGCAATCGAATTGGTCGGGCGGCCATTTGTTGAGATTTGCCCCTCCCTTCAAGGCCCCGAGACCGTATCGTTGAGCTCGGACACGATCAAGATCTTCAACGCGGTCTTCCGTCCCTTTAACGAGTTTCCTCTGGCGCGGGCCGATGGCACAAAGATTAACTGTGAAGGAGATACAGCGCTCGTGCAATGGCATCAAAGACCGGTCCTGCAGGTCAACGTGCGAGACGTCAGCGAGCGGCAAAAGGCCGGCAATCAGTTGCGGCGTGCCGAAAAACTCTCCGCTTTGGGACAACTGATTGCTGGGGTAGCGCACGAGCTAAACAACCCGCTCGCTGTCGTGACGGGTTATTCCCAAGTGCTGGCCCGAAAAGGCAATCTGGATAAGAAAATAAGGGAAAACCTTCAACGAATTCTTCACGAAAGCGAGCGCGCTTCGAAGATTGTGCGCGACCTGCTCGCCTTTGCGCGACCTAGCGATCCGCAAAAAACAGCGATGAACATCAATCGGTTGGTTGCCCAGGTTCTGGAAGATCAACAAGCCAATCTCCAAGCGGCCGGCATTCAGTTGGAGACTCAATTGGCGAAAGATTTGCCGGAGACCATGGCCGACCACGGACAAATCGAGCAGGTTCTGGTTAATCTAATCGGCAATGCCATCTACGCGTTGAGCGCGCGCCGCCAGCCGCGTGTCTTGACCATCGCTAGCGAGGAAACCGGCAATTATATCCGGATCGGCGTGTCCGATAACGGCGATGGTCTCCCGAAAGACATAGTTGGGAAAATCTTCGATCCCTTTTTTACCACCAAGCCGCTTGGCAAGGGCACGGGTCTGGGACTCACAATCTCCAATACGATCGTTCAAGAGCACCGCGGGAAAATCCTGGCGGAAAATCGATTGACCGGTGGTGCCAGGTTTACAGTGGAACTGCCCGTCATCCCCTGTGCCACCCGCGCGATGGAAGCCGAGAAGACGACAGAAACCGGATCGGCCACGAGTGCGCCCCTGAAAGGATCCGTTCTGGTCGTTGATGATGAGCCCGGCATAGTCGAAGTGCTGAGCGAAGTCCTGTCAGGACTGGGTCACAAGGTGGTCGCCGCCACCAACGGCGAGGAAGCTATGGAACGCATCGCGGTCGGCTCTTTCGACGTGATTCTTTCTGACATGCGCATGCCTGGCATGGATGGGGTGAAGTTTTTCGAGTCGCTCAAACAAGCCAATAAAACACTGGCGCATCGAATCGTTTTCGTAACTGGCGACACCGTCAGCCCGGAGACGCGAGCGTTTCTCGAAAGCACCGGCAATCGCTGGGTCACCAAGCCGTTTAACATCCAACAGATCATCGACACGGTAGATGATATGCTCGATGAGCAAGCGGTCGCGGCTTGAAATCCACGGCGGTGGCGACTGCGGGGTGAAACGTTTGGCCTACCGGACCTCAATCCGCGTTGCGATACCAAATCTGGCGATCCGTTTGCGCAAAGTAGCCCGGGTGATACCCAGCAATTTCGCCGCTTGCACCTGATTCCCATTGGTTTCCACCAGGGCTCGGGTGATCAGCTCTCGTTCCACGGCGGTGATAATTTTGACCTGGGGATCTTTTCGCGCCAGTGCATACAAGGGCCGCACAGCGGCATCAATCGCCGTGGCCAGATCTTCCGGCGGGACAATCGCAGGCTGCCGCTCGCGTGCCTCCGCCGGCAAATCCTTGGGAAGAATCGAATCGCCGCGCGCGACAACCGCCGCCCGCTCGATCGCATTCTCCAACTCGCGTACGTTACCTGGCCAGGCCGCTTGCTCAAGAAGCTCCAATGCGGCAGCGGATATCTTGGTGATTCTTGCAGGGAGCGCTGCCGACTTCGCCAGACGCTGGAGAAAATAATCCGTCAACAACGGGATGTCATCTCGCCGCTCACGCAAGGGCGGCAAATGAATACGCACGACGTTCAGCCGATAGTACAGGTCCTCGCGGAATTTTTTGGCGGCGACCAGTTGCTCGGGCGCCTTGTTCGTCGCGGCGATGACTCGAACATCCACGTGAAATGTTTGGTTTCCGCCGACGCGCTGGAACTCGCCATTTTGCAGAACGCGCAGGATTTTCGTCTGGGTCGCGAGCGGCATGTCGCCTATTTCGTCGAGAAAAATCGTGCCTTCGTCACACTGCTCGAATTTCCCAATGCGCCGGTCAGCCGCGCCGGTAAACGCGCCTTTTTCGTGGCCAAACAGTTCGCTTTCCAGAAGGTTTTCGGGAATTGCCGCGCAATTGATAGCCATGAATGGCTGGTCGGCACGCCGGCTGTGGTGATAAATTGCTCGCGCGACCAACTCTTTGCCGGTTCCGCTTTCGCCGGTGATCAACGCCGTCGCGTCCGATTGCGACACCTGGCCGATGAGTTTAAACACCTCCTGCATCGCTTCGCTCTTGCCGACGATGCCTTCCGCATAATCTTCCGTGTCGAGTAATGGTTGATAACTGACGACTTCTCTCATGTCGCGGGCGGTCTTGAGCGCTGATTCGATGAGCGCTTTGAGCTTCGGCACCTCCAGTGGCTTCAGCACGTAGTCATAAGCTCCCAGCTTCATGGCCTCGATCGCGGTTTGCGTCGTGCCGTACGCTGTCATCATGATCACCAGTAATTTCGGATCGAGTTCGCGCAGTTTCCGCAACGTATCAAGTCCGTTTGCAGCGCCCATGCGAATGTCCATGATCACGAGATTGGGGCGTTCCCGCGCCACCGCACCGATGGCATCGCCGGCTGTCGCCGCCTCCACCACCTGTAACGTCTCACTTTCGAGATTCCGTCGAAACGCGCGACGAATGTCGGCGTCGTCATCGACCACGAGAATTTTGTCCATGGCGGCGCATCTTAGTCAGCGCCTTGCCGGAGCGCAAGTGTGGTTGCTTGCGGCGGTCCAGCTTTGATGTTAGGGATAGGTATGCGCTGGTCGGTCCCCATCGGTCGTGTGTCAGACATCACGTTGCGATTGCACGTAACGTTCCTGATCTTCCTTGCATTCATCGGTTACGGCGGTTTCATGGAGGAGGGATTGAGCGGGGCGGGCTGGGCGATGGCCATGTTGGTTTCGATTTTCGCCTGTGTCGTCTTGCATGAACTGGGCCACAGCATTGTGGCGCAACAGTTGGGCGTGCAGGTGAAGAGCATTACCCTTTTGCCTATCGGTGGCGTAGCCGGGTTGCGCAACATTCCCGAGCATCCCTGGCACGAGATCGCCATCACTCTCGCCGGGCCAATGGTCAATGTTGTCATTTCCTGCTTGCTGCTGCCCTTTACAGGCATTCCTTCGCACTTGCTCTTTATTGAAATGCCGCACGACCTGCAGGGCCTGCTGCTGACGCTCGTTCAGGCGAATATCATGCTATTCCTGTTTAATTGCATCCCGGCGTTTCCGATGGATGGCGGACGGCTGTTGCGAGCGTTATTGGCGCTCGCGCTTCCTTACCGGCGAGCCACAGCTATTGCGGCGGGTATCGGACAGGGATTGGCGATTCTGTTTGTCCTGATCGGACTAAAATCTTCTCTTTGGCTGGTCATCATCGGCGCGTTCATTTTCATGGCCGCCGAGGGCGAAGGGCGCATGGTGCGCATCCGCAGCCTTCTGCACGATTTGGATGTGGACGAAGTAATGAGCCATGACTTTGCCGTATTGTCGCCTGACGACCCCGTTGCTCGGGCGACCGAGTTGATTTATCAGACGGGACAGGACGATTTTCCGGTCGTGGAAGACGGCCGATTGTTGGGAATCGTCTCACGCCCGCGCCTCGTGGAAACCTTGAATGCTCAAGGGCCCAACGCACCGGTCCGATTCGCCGTCAACCCGGATGTGCTGGTCGTTTCACCTGACGAAAAAGTGAGCCGTGTCTATGAGGGAATCCTTGGCGACGGTCAGCTTAGCGCAGTGGTCATGGATGCTGGCAAACTGGTCGGCGTTCTT
>Ga0335081_10002732_pt1 | contig 27792 bp, 27 predicted proteins | sample Lox_Sample_35_FD_206713 | JGI IMG/M metagenome (GOLD analysis project Ga0335081, IMG submission 206713) | Soil microbial communities from Loxahatchee National Wildlife Refuge, Florida, United States - Lox_Sample_3.5 | ecosystem: Environmental > Terrestrial > Soil > Wetlands | place: USA...
AGTGTTGTATTAGAAGAGAATGTTTTGTTGGGTCCGGGAGTGATTATTGTGGATCATTCTCATCGTTACGAGAATGTGGAGGTCCCTGTGAAGTTGCAAGAAGTATCAGAAGGAGGATCTGTTCGGATAGAAAGGGATTGTTGGATCGGAGCGAATGCATTTATCTTCCCGAATGTTACGATCGGCCGTCATGCTGTCATCGGAGCCAACTCGGTGGTCAAACAAGATATTCCGCCGTATTCCGTGGCAGTTGGCGCGCCGGCCAGAGTCGTCAAACAGTACGATTTTAATCGGAGGGAATGGGTGAAGCTAAATGAATGAAGGAGTCTCCTGGAGCAAGCTCTTCGGATATCGAGATCAGATCCACGCCCGTTATCCCCGGATCTGGGACCTAAAAATCCTGCGAAAGCGCTTTCCTTTGATGGTGAAGACGATACAGGACGGTGAAAAGGTTCTGGATATCGGAGCGGCAAACCGGAATCTTCAGGAACGACTGAAACGTCATCTCCCCAAAGTGATTTATAAGAGCATGGATATTGACCGAGAACAGTTTCATGACTTTTACAGCTTGGAGGAGGTTCAAGAGTCTTTCGACGTTGTTTTTCTTTTTGAAGTCATCGAACATTTGGGCCTTGAAGAAGGAGTCCGGCTTATCGAGAAGATTTACGATCTCCTCAATGAGAAAGGACGATTGATCTTGACTACTCCCAATGTCTTCAACCCCAGCCGGTTTTGGAGGGATGCGACGCATAGAGTGGCCTATTGTTATGATGAGTTGGGGGGTCTTCTCCTTGCCCAGGGTTTTCAAGTCAGGGCGATGTTCCGAACCTACAGCGACGCTTTTCACCGGTACCTCTTCAGGATCTATGTCATGGCCCCTCTGCATCGGTATCTCGGCATCGACTTTGCCAAATCCATTCTGGTTATTGCAGAGAAAAAGTCGAAGGGTTCGAGATGAGAATCATCTTCCTTACCCATTCCAGCGATCAGGGCCATCGGTTCCGGGTGGAACAGTATTTCCCTTATTTGATCGCCCACCGGGTGGAGCCGAAGTGGCAACCCCTCCCCGGTTCATGGAGGAAACGGCTCATCCTTTACCGCCAGCTTCCCCTCTTCGATGCGGTCTGTATTCAAAGGAGACTGTTGTCTCCTTTTGAATTTTATTGGGTCCGAAAAAAGTCTTCGAAAATCCTCTTCGATCTCGATGATGCCATCATGTACCGGTCTTCCAGCTCTCCTCGCCCTCATTCCTTCTCCAGGTGGATGAAATTCAAACGGATGGTGAGAGGAAGCGATGTCGTCACGGTAGGAAACCAGTTTTTGAGGAGCCAGGTCCTCGAGGTGGATCCGAATAAAAAGGTTTTTGTGATTCCCACCGCCATCGATACGAATCTTTATCCGAAAAAGAAAAAGATCTCTAACCATGAAGAGACCATCTTAGGGTGGATTGGAACCAAGGGAAACCTGAAGTACCTCAGAAAACTGGAACCTGTCTTTGAGACCCTTCGGCAAAGATTTCCCCGGGTCAAGTTAAAGATCGTGAGCAATGATTTTTATGATTCTCCTCATCTTCCCGTCATCAAGAAACCTTGGAAATTGGAGGATGAGAATGAAGATCTGATCTCTTTCGACATTGGTTTGATGCCCCTCGACGATGATCTATGGTCGAGAGGGAAATGTGGATTGAAGATCATCCAATATCTCAGTGTCGGGGTGCCGGTCGTCTGTACCCCCGTAGGAATCAATTCGGATATCGTTCAAGACGGTGAGAACGGTTTTTGGGCGGCGGATCATCAAGAATGGGTGGACCGCTTGTCGAACCTCATCCAACATCCGGACCTTAGGCTGCGAATGGGGTTAAAGGGGATAGAGACAGTAGAGCGGGAGTACTCCCTGACGGTCACCTCTGAAAAGTTTTTTCAAGTTCTCCAAGGCCTCGATCGGGGTAAAGGATAAATGAAAGTTTTATTCCTGATTCAAGGGTTTTCCGTAGCCGCCAGTCGGTATCGGGTGCTTCAATATGTTCCCTATTTGGAGTCCAAGGGGGTTGAGGCCGAAGTCAGCCTTTATCCCAGGACGTTGAAAGAGAATTTTCGATTCTTCAACGATCTTTCCCGATACGACATCGTTTTTCTTCAGAGAAAAAGGTTCAGCCAGCCCCGGCTTGGGCTGTTGAGAAGGAAAGCAAAAAGGATCGTATATGATTTTGATGATTCGGTGATGTATCGAAACTCAAAGGCCAACGATCCACTTTCGTCAACCCGAAGAAGACGATTTGTCCAGATGATCAAGAACTCTGACTTCGTCATCGCTGGAAATGAATTTCTGAGGAAGCAGGTGTTTCCATTTAATCCAAACGTTGAGGTGATCCCCACGGCAATTGATCAGGAAAGATATCATTTGAAAACCTATTCAGCTCGGCAGGAAGAGGTGATCCTCGGGTGGATCGGAGATCATGGGTCCATTCATTACTTGGAAAAGATGAAACCCATCTTCGAAAGGATAGGTGAGAGATGTTCTCATGCAGAATTGAAGATTGTCTGTGACACTTTTTTCGACTGTGATCGCCTAAAGGTCATTAAGAAAAACTGGAGTCCGGAAGAAGAGGTGGCAGATCTTCAGGGATTTGATATCGGGCTGATGCCCCTCGTTGATGATCCATGGTCATGGGGGAAATGCGGTCTTAAGATTATCCAATACCAGGGAGTAGGTGTCCCCGTGGTCTGTACCCCCGTGGGTATCAACAAGGACTTGGTCGAGGACGGAGCAAACGGGTATTATGCGACAACACCCTCCGAGTGGGAGGAAAAGCTCTCCTATTTGATTGAACATCCCGAATTGAGAGAGGAAATGGGCCGAGAAGGTAGAAAGCGGGTACTGAAAAACTATACCCTCCAGACCTGTGCGCCGCGTCTCCTTTCTATCTTATCTCAGGTGATAGAGAACCCTGTGAAGGAAAGGCGACCTCATTGAGAGAAACGATCGTCGACTCTGTTAAGTGGGCCATTGAGCGATTCCCCTTTGTGGGACCCATCGCCACGACTAATCATGGGGAGGAGGTATATCGATCTCGGTCGAAGAGAGGAGCAATGAAAGACGGATAAAGGATGAGGATAGGGTATTTCATTAGGAATTATGTTTTGGAAGATGGGTATGGCAAGTCGGCCGTTTCAGGCGGAGTGAAGGTGGTTTCTCAACATGTAAAGCTCCTCCATGAAGTGGGTTATGACGTACTCCTCATAACAATGAATATGAAGAGAGACTCGAATTTGACGGAGCTAAATCTCTATGAGCGACCAATCCTTGTCGAGACAGAGGAGGATATCCCGGAACGTGATATCTATATCGGAAGCCTCTATAGTGATGTGAAGAAGCTTTTCCAGAGAGGGAGAGGGAGGGTCGTCCATCTTTGCCAGGGTTTTGAGCCGATCGACTACATATCGAGGATCGAAAAGGAGACCATTACAGAAAAATATTTAAGAAAAGGTCTAGTTTCGGTATGGAGACATGCAGATACATTAAAGTTTAAAAGAAGGGTGAAACAGATTGAGTCGATCTACGCCTTGCCAACAATTAAGGCAGCTGTATCAAAACACTTAGTCGAACTGATTCAGGACCGGTATCGTCAGAAGTGTTTTCTTATTCAGAACGGTATCGATCCAAATATATTTTATCCCGATGAGACGAGAATCTGGGGCGAACATGGAAAGATAAGGATTTTATCCGTGGGTCCCATCGATGTTGGTTTTAAGGGTATTCCAGATACACTCCAATCTATAAGATTATTAAAAAACAGAGGAGTCTCTGTGGAATTCATAAGAGTCTCCCCTCATCCTCCTTCAGAGAGGGAGGAAGTGGGAAGAGTGGTCGATCAATATTACATGAACTTAAGAGAACAGGAAATGGCAGACCTCTATCGGCGCGTAGACATTTTTATCTCTTCCTCACTCGAGGGCGAAGGGTTTGGCTTGCCGGCCATGGAGGCGCTTGCGAGCGGTGTTCCTTCGGTTTTGACGGAAATATCGAGTTACAAGAATTTTGATGCAGGAAGAGACTTTGCCTATTTTGCTCCGACTCACAGACCGGATAAAATCGCTGAAGGGGTTATTGCTTTTATTGAAGGGAAAGGATTTCGGGAGAGCTGTATAGAGAAGGGAATAAATGTGGCAAAAGGGTATACGCTTGAGAAGACCAAAAAGGATCTCTTGAATTTCATAAGAGAATTGAGTTGAATTAGCGTACGGATCATTTGAGACGGGTAGACCCGTTATCGTTGGAGATCGTAAAGGCGTGATTGCTTTGTCAATTGTTATCGTTAATTGGAATACGAAAGAGTTTCTCCTCCCCTGTGTGCGGTCGATTTTTAGGAATGAGCAAAGGGTAGGCTGGGAGATTATTGTGGTGGACAACGGATCCTGGGATGGAAGCGCGGATGAAATAAGGAAGACATTTCCCTTGGTGCGCGTCATCGAAAATGAGAAAAACCTCGGATTCGCCAAGGCCGTCAATCAGGGGCTTCAAAAAGCATCCGGGGGATACGTTCTTCTTCTAAATCCGGATACACAGGTGAAGGGAGGAGCCATTGAACGATTAGTGTCGTTTATGGACGCCCATTCCGACGTCGGGGTGGCGGGGGCACAATTACTCAATTCCGATGGGTCTAAACAGAACTCCATCGCTAATTTCCCTTCCCTGGCAACGGAACTCCTTAATAAGAGTCTCCTGAGATGGTTTTTCCCGAAAAAGTTTCCAGGAAAGGAGAGTAGCTATTCAGGTCCCGTCGAAGTAGATTCTGTGATTGGCGCCTGTATGATGGCGAGACGGGATGCGATAAAGCAAGTTGGTTTATTGGATGAAGATTATTTTCTTTTTCTTGAAGAAACGGATTTGTGCTATCGCATAAAGAGGGCAGGTTGGAAAGTCTACCATGTTCCTCAGGCTGAAATCTATCACTTCCAGGGGAAGAGCGCTGAGGCGGAAAGAAAAAGGGCAAGGGTTGAGTATTTTCGTTCTCGATACCATTTTTTCAAAAAAAATAGAGGAAGTTTACAGTGGGCGATTCTCCTTGGCGGGTTGATGATAAGATTAGTATTCGAACTGCTGATGACGGCCGTGGCTTCTCTGATGACCTTCTTCGCTGTCAAAGGCTGGCGAAAAAAACTCTCCATCTATGTCTATCTCTTTTGGTGGCATCTGAACTGTTTCCCAAAAGGGATGGGATTGGAGGGGTCGCTTGGCCGGATCATAAATAGGAAAGAACAAAGGTAATGGTTGAAATGATAATAAGCCACCAGGAGTTTAATTATTTCCATGGATTTTTTCCAAGGACCGACCTGATTGAACTCGTTCCCAAAGGAGCCAGGAGAATATTGGATGTCGGGTGTGGTTTAGGGAAGACAGGACAAATGCTTAGAGAGAAGGGATTTGAAGAGGTGTTTGCTGTTGAAGTCAATCCTCATGCAGCCCAGCAAGCAAAGTCCTATTATCGAGAAGTAATCATCGGTGATATCGAAAAGGATGTCTTGCCCTTCAGCAGAGGTTTCTTCGACTGTATTCTTTACGGGGATGTGTTGGAACACTTGGTTGATCCCTGGAAGGTTCTTAAAAACCAAAGGGAAATTCTGAAAGATGACGGGATCATTATCTGTAGCATTCCTAACATCCGATATTATAAGATTCTAAAACCTCTCATTTTGAAAGGACGATGGGAATATGTTGACTTAGGGGTATTGGATAGAACCCATTTACGTTTTTTTACTCTGAAAACGATTGAGAATATGTTTCAAGAAACAGGGTATGAGATCAAGAAGTTGATAAAGAAAAAACGCTGCAGCAAAACGATGAAGTTCATTAACAGGTTGGTTTTTAATGGGTTGGTCGATTTTTTGGTGCTTCAATATCGAATTATAGGAGTGAAAAGCGGGTAGGATCCCTTAAAAGACTTTGGAAGACGGGGCCAGGCGATCATCTTAGGGGTGTGATTGGAAGCGAGATGAGAATCACTCCCTCAAATGTAAAATCATAGATGGGTTGTTGGAGGAGGTTCTATGGTCGGCGTTGCTGTCGTGGGAGCCGGGGCATGGGGGAAGAATCACATCAGGGTATTTTCCGAAATTCCCAATGTTCGATTGAAATATGTCTGTGATCAGGACACCTCGAAACTGCTCTCGTTACAGAAGGCCTACCCCCAAACGAAGATGGTTGAAGGTTTAAACCCCATCCTTCACGATTCGGAGGTAAGAGGAGTCGTGGTGGCTTCTCCCGCTCTCTCTCATTATTCCCTTTCAAAAGAGTTGATGTTAGCGGATAAAGATGTGTTGGTAGAGAAACCCATGGCTTTGAGTACGAAAGATGCCGAGGATATGTTGAAGATCGCAGAAGAGAGGAAGAGAATCCTCATGGTGGGTCATCTTTTGATCTATCATCCTGTGATCGATCGGCTAAAAGAAATGGTCGGGTCCGGAGAACTGGGGAAGATTTATTATATTTATACACAGCGGGTCAATCTCGGGGTGATCCGTCAGGATGAAAATGCCCTTCTTTCTTTTGCCCCCCATGATTTGTCGGTCATCCTATACCTCCTCAAGGAAGAACCGGTTGCCGTGACCGCTCATGGAGAAAGTTACATTCAAAAGGGGATTGAGGATGTGGTGTTTCTCGGGCTTCAATTCTCTGACGGCAAGATGGCTAATATTCATTTAAGTTGGCTGGACCCTCATAAGTTAAGAAGGATTACCATCGTGGGATCGAAGAAGATGGTGGTCTTTGATGATATGGAGGTTTCTGAGAAACTGAAGATCTATGACAAAGGGGTTAAGAATCTCTCCTACGATACCTATGGGGAGTATCTCAGCCTCAGGTTTGGAGATATTACCATCCCGAGTATTAAGATGGCAGAACCGCTCCGGGCTGAGGCAGAGCATTTTATTCAAAGCATCGAATCGAGGAAAGAGCCTAAGACCGGGGGCCGGGATGGACTTAGAGTGGTAAAAATACTTATGGCGGCCCAGGAGTCTTTGAAGAAAAAGGGATTTCCAATCCGCCTCGAAGGAGAGTAAGGAGATGGGAAAGGAATACTATGTTCACCCCACGGCTGTCGTCGATGAACCCGTAGAGATTGGGGAGGGGACAAAGATCTGGCACTTCACCCATGTCATGTCGGGCGCAAGGATCGGGGAGAGCTGTATCATCGGCCAAAATGTCTTTATCGGCTCGGGCGCAGTCTTAGGAAATAATATAAAAGTTCAGAACAATGTCTCTATCTATGATGGGGTGATCTTAGAGGATGATGTCTTCTGCGGGCCCTCTATGGTTTTTACCAATGTCTTTAACCCCAGGAGTTTCATATCGAGAAGGAAAGAATTTCGTAATACTTTAGTGAGAAGAGGAGCCACCATCGGTGCCAATGTGACGATTGTCTGTGGGAATACGATTGGTCAGTATGCCTTTATTGGCGCCGGTTCTGTCGTCACCAAGGATGTTGCCGATTATGCCTTGGTTTATGGGAACCCGGGGGAAGTGAAGGGATGGGTCTGTCAGTGTGGCGAGGAGATTGTTTTTCGATCCGGGAAAGCTTCGTGCAAGGCCTGTGGAAAATCTTACGGCAAGATAAAGGATAAAGTTCAGTTGTGGGTAGGTATTGAATGATCGGTGAAACACAACAACCCGAAGTTTCGATCATCATTGTGTCATATAACACCAAAGACTTAGTCGGAGACTGCATTCGGTCGGTCCTCGCGGAGGAAGATTGCCGTAAGGAGATCTTTGTTGTGGACAATGGGTCGCGTGACGGAAGCGTAACCTACCTTCAAGAAGTATTTCCCATGGTGTCCTTCGTTGCGAACGGGGAGAATCGGGGGTTTGCGGCGGCAAATAACCAGGTTCTACACCAATGCCGAGGGAGATACATTTTTTTTCTTAACCCGGATGCAAGGCTCAGGAAAGGAGCCTTGCGAGCCATCATATCCTACATGGAATCCAGCCCCCGCGTAGGTTTGGCAGGAACCAGGTTAGTGGACCCGGACGGAACGTTACAGCGGTCGAAATCTGAACAATACCTGGGACAGGAGTACACCCGGGATGAACTATCGGGGCTCCCCGGCTCCATTGCATCCGTGATCGGTGCGAGCATGGTTGTCCGCGCGGATGTGGCAAAGAAGATCGGGGGGTTCGACGAAGATTTTTTTCTCTACGGAGAGGATCAGGACATCTGCTTAAGAGTGAGGAAGTGCGGGTACGAAGTCGGTTATATAGACGAAGCCGTCATTGTTCATTTGGGCGGTCAGAGCGAAAGAAATACGACACCCCTCGGAGTATGGGACAAGAAAATTCGTGCTGAGCATATCTTTTATAGAAAGCATTATCGTCCGGAGACCGTCAAGCGCATCAACAGAGAGAAGGTGTTGAAAGCATGTTGGAAAATAATTACGCTGACCCTTTCGCTTCCCTTTGTTAAGGATAAGGCAAAAAGAAAATACAAATTGAAAAAATATCTCCTTGCTTACCGACACGCCAAAGACTCTGTAAGAGTGGGCAAATAGTAGGGACATGTGGAGGGTAGCCTGGGCCATTTTTGAGCCCATGGCACAAAGAGGTTTGAGATAGAGGTCATCCCCCGTGGAGCCGAAGGAATGAAGATCGTTACCATTGTGGGAGCAAGACCGCAATTTATTAAGGCCGCAGCCACTCGTCGGGCGATCCAAGAAATGAACCGAAGGAAGAGGCGGATTCGAGATGTGCTGGTTCATACCGGACAGCATTATGACTACAGGATGGATAAAGTTTTCTTTGAAGAACTTAAGCTCCCCAAGCCGGATTACCATCTGGGGGTGGGTTCGGGCTCTCATGCCAGGCAGACCGGGAAAATGCTTGAGCGTATCGAAACAGTCCTTCAAAAGGAAAGACCTGATACGGTCATTGTTTATGGCGACACGAATTCGACACTGGCCGGCGCTTTGGCAGCGGCAAAAATGAAAATTCCTGTCGCTCATGTGGAAGCTGGTTTGAGAAGTTACAATCCGGCGATGGCGGAAGAAATGAACCGTGTTCTAACAGACCATCTTTCTACTTTCCTCTTCTGTCCGACAGACCAGGCGGTTCGAAATCTGTCGAAGGAAGGCATAAAAGACGGACGGGCTCGAGTCGTTAGAAATGTCGGCGACGTCATGTACGATTCGATCCTCTATTATTCTAAAATAGCAGAGAAAAGATCAACGATTCTTACGAATTTGGGTTTTGACACGAGACACGGGACACGAAGCACGAGTTACTACCTGGCTACCCTTCACCGTGCCGAAAACACGGATGATCCCAAGAAGCTGAAATCTATATTGAAAGCCCTGAACGCGCTTGGGAAAAGTACTCCTACGGTACTACCCCTTCATCCAAGGACGAAGAAGATGATGAAGGTGCATCATTTCTCCTTCGGATTCAAGAATATTAAATTCGTTGAGCCGGCGTCCTATCTGGATATGCTCGCACTGGAAAGAAGTGCGAAGGCCATTCTGACCGATTCGGGGGGTGTCCAGAAGGAGGCTTATTGGCTCGGGGTTCCGTGTTTGACGCTGAGGGAAGAGACGGAATGGGTGGAGACGATGAGAAGTGGACGGAATGTATTGGTGGGGACAAGCGTAGGAAGAATTATCAAAGCGGCAAGTCGCGCAAAGGCACGAAGAAGGTATTTAAAGGAAAATAAGATGTTTGGCGATGGGAAAGCAAGCCAGAAAATCATCCAAATTTTAATAAGGCATTCCGCTTCATTCGAATAGATATGGAAAGAGAAATATCTTATTAAGAGTACTTATAATAATCACAACATTAATTTATTAAATCCCTCCCGACCTCCCTTTCCAAAGGGAGGAATAACCCCCTCTTTTGAAAAGAGGGCGGAGGGGAGATTTTCCAGTAAATGTCCATTCAATTATGAGACCCTTAATAACTCCCTTTTCCTAAGATAAATTTGAATCTATGATCGGTAGGCTGATTGGTTTCTTAAAAACCCTAAATGAAAAGCAGGCGCTGCTCCTTCTCATCGGGATTTCTTTCGCCTTAAGGCTCTATGCTGTGCTGATGGCCCAGGGGATCGCCAATGATGGCGCTGCCTATGGGTTCATCGCGAGGGATTTCTTAAAAGGCAATTTTATAAAAGGACTGTCTTCTCCTGCCCCGCCTTTCTATCCTTTCTTGATCTTCTTATTTTCTACAAATACCGCCCATGTTGAAATAACGGGAAGATTAATCTCCCTCTTTTTCGGGACCCTTACCATCATTCCATTGTTTTATTTAGTCAAAGGGGCAATCGGCAAAACAGAAGCCATTATTTCAGCGCTTCTCTATTCTTCCCATCCCTACTTAGTGACTTATTCGGGAATGCTTCTTACGGAAGCCACTTATTGGGGATTACTGATTTTATCGGTTTATTTTTTGTGGACAGGGCTAAAGAAGGAAAAGGTGTGGAGGGTAGCGTTATCAGGATGTTTTCTGGGTCTGGCCTATCTTACGAGGCCAGAGGGAGTCGGGTGCCTCGTGATTTATGTGGCCTGGCTGGCTGTGGATGGGATTCTTAGAAAGAAATGGCTTAAGAAATTGATTCTGACAGGGATCCTCGTGTCGAGCGTTCTTGTTTTTGTTATTCCTTACGTCCTCTATATCCATTACGAAACAGGCCAATGGTTGATTAGCAAAAAGGCAGTGGGAACACAATCTCGATTCTTAAAAAAGACCGTAGGGAGGGAAGATTCTTTAAAAAGCATTGAGCAAAATAAACCCGTAAAAAAGAATTCTAGAATCCTCCGGATCAGCCAAAACATCGTGCGATTTCTCCCTTACGTGATCTATCACTATTTAAGGGCCTATCACTTTTCATTGTGGTTATTTCTATTTTTTGGGTTAATAAGGATTAGAGGAAAAATTATAGCTTATGAGTTATTTTTAGGCTCTTTTGTTCTGTTTCATCTGTTTTCTTTATCCGCCTTTAACCCTTCGACGATCCGTTTTTCAGTTCCGGTCATTCCCCTTTCCCTCTTTTGGGCGGGGACAGGTATCCTGGAAATAAGAAGACTTTTGGAAAAAATTAAAATAGCCGATCCGGAAAAGGTCGTTTTCTTAGTCATCTCCTTTGTTATTTTAACCCAGTTGCCGCAGTGTCTGATACCGGAAAGAAGAAGTCGAGCAGACCAGAGAAAGGTGGGAGTCTGGCTAAATCAGAATACCCCTGAAGACGCAATCATTATGAGTAATAGTCCCATTGAAGCATTCTATGCCAACCGGGAATTCATGCTGCTTCCCCAGGGAATTCCCACGCCTGGGAATCCTGGCAAGTCCTACAACGAGATCATAGACTATGCAAAAAAGGAAGGGGTTCGATATATTCTCGTCAATAGACATACTCATGAACTGAACCCGGGTTTTATTGAATCGATCCGGTCGACGGATTTAAAAGAAATTTTTGTAAGGGCGGATCGGACATCCATTATTTACGAGGTGATTTATTGAAATGGTTTGGATTTAAAGATGAATTCGTTAAGCAAACCGGGTTGGTGTTTATCGGTATGGGGCTATTCAACCTGTTCAACCTCCTTTACCACTTGTTCATGATCAGAACCCTCCCACCCGCTGATTACGGAAACCTCAACAGCCTCGTCGCCCTCTTTGCGATCGTCTCTGTTCCGGCGGGTACGGTTCAAACCACTGTCACGAGGTTCTTTTCATCTTTCAGAGTTCAAAACCAGTATCGTCAGGCCATTGAACTGCTGCAGCATTTCCTCTTATTGATGTCTATTATCGATCTATCATTTCTTCTGTTGACTGTCTTAGGGGGTTCCTTCCTCTCCTCCTTTCTCCAAATTTCTTCCCGGGGGCTGATCATTCTTTTCGGAGTGAGTCTGGTTTTCGCCATGGTCATCCCGGTGCCATGGGGTGGGCTTCAGGGATTACAGAAATTTGGCTTATTAACTCTCAATCTTATTGTTAACAGCGGTCTCAAATTGGCTCTGGGGGTCTTCTTCGTCTTTTTGGGTTTTGGGTTATGGGGAGCCATGGGCGCTATTGCCGTCTCCTATATCATCACGACGATTCTGGCCTTATTCCTCGTCGGGGTCAGCCTTTCTAAAGAAAAAACGGCAGCCGGGCAGGAAGTGAGTTTAAAGAAACCGGTCTCATCGAGTTTTTCAGAGGTATATCATTATTCCTTCTCGGCGGGGTTGGTATTATTATGCTTTATGGTTCTTACCAATATTGATTTAATTTTAGTCAAACACTTCTTTACACCTGCTGAGGCGGGTTATTATTCCATTGCCCAAATGGTAGGGAAAATCATCCTCGTTCTTCCCATTCCCGTCGTCACGGTTATGTTTCCTAAACTGTCCTCGTTGGAGGGACGGAAAAGGGGAATGCCCTCGACACTGGGAAAGAGCCTTCGAATCGCCCTTTTTCTGTGCGGTGGGAGCATCCTATTCTGCCTTCTTTTCCCTTTGCCCATCGTCAGACTACTGAGTGGGAAGGTCTACCTGGAATGCGCACCTTTGATAGGAATGTTCTCTGTCAACATGGCCCTGTTCTCCCTCACGTTTATCTTACTTTACTACCATCTCTCTACCCCCAGGAGATGGTTTCTTTATCCTCTGGTCTTCTTTACTTTGATGGAGGCCGGTTTAATGATACTATTCCACGACACATTGAATCAGGTTCTTATGATCGTGGGTATCGTTGCTTTCTGTCTTTTTATAATAAACCTTTATTTGGCTTACCGGCCTTATAAGGGTGAGGGGAAGAAAGATCTGTTTAGAACGGGTTAAGAAAAAATGCATCGGGGGAGTTGAGACGGTTTATTCAAATAGGGTGAACCCCTTTAGAAATGACGCCACTGTAAACTCTCGCTTCCGAATCGGGCTCATTCCTGCTTTTAAGGGCAGGGTTTTCTAACGGGGTGGATAGAATAATGGATAAAATGCGCCATTGGAAAGTTCGGGATGGGAACGAAGGGGATGTGGAGGGGATCTTTTCTCTTAGAAGAGATGCTTTTGGGGAAGTTGAAAAAGACAAATTAGATCCCAGGTTCTGGCAGTGGGAATTCAAGGAGGGGCCGGACGGAAAAGCGCTCATATACATCGTGGAAGATGAGGAAAGGGTGGTCGGTCACCTTGCTGATTTGCCGCGGGAGTTTTCGCTCCATGGGGAAGTCGTCCGTGGAACGCTCTCCGTGGATCTCATGGTTCATTCTGACTATCGGAGAAGGGGTATTTTTGAGGCGTTGGGAAAATATGCCATCCAGCGCGTTAAGGACGAAAATAGACTATTCATGATGTGTTACCCTATACGCAGGGAAACCATTCGTGGATTCAAGAAAATTGGTTGGGAAGAGGCGGTCGAACTTCCCGTTTTGGTCTATCCCATAAGATTTCGTAACGTTGCGAACCGTTACCTTCATTTTTCTCCGGTCAGCTTCCTTGTTGGAGGAGTGGCGAGGTTCTTCTATTTCCTTTTATACGGAATAAGGAAGAGAAACGGAATGGAAGGCGTTGAAATAGAAGAAGCGAGTCTGTTGGATGACCAGTTCGATGATTTTTGGCAAAAGGCATTTTCCCTCTACCCCGTCATAGGGGTCCGAAACCGGAATTATTTAACGTGGAGATATCTTCAACACCCAACGCGGACCTATACGATTTATCGGGCAAGACAAAATGGGGAGATGAAGGGCTATATTGTATTGAGAAGGGTCGAGCTCCTCAATTTCAACAGCGCTGTCATCGTCGATTTGCTGGCACTGGATGGGGCGACGCTTGTCGCGCTGGTGCGAAAAGGAATTCAGCACAGCCGGCAGGAGGGGACTGATCTTCTCGGGTTCATGGTTCCAAAGAATCACCCCTATTATAAGATCCTGAGGAACATCGGATTTCTTCCAAGTTTCAAGACATTCTTGTTGATGATTTATTCCATCGAGAAGGGCAGAAAACTATCCGACGCGAAAGAATGGTACGTTAACTGGGGAGATACTGATGTCATTTAATTGCCCGGAAAATAGGACTCGGTCTTACGGCAAAGGTAACGACGCCCGTATGGATATTCGGTTACGTAACTCGTCTTAAGAACTTGACGTAACCCTCTGACGCTAAGCGAAACGGGCTTCGTAGCCCTATCCGTGGCCTATTGAATAGTTTCCTATGGAAAAAATCAATGCCTTATCAATCGATTTAGAGGAATGGTATCACTCGGAGCTGGTGGAAGGGAGAAGATCCTCTTTCTCTCAGGCTGAAGAGGCTACAAGACCTATTCTTGAGCTGCTGGACCGATATCAAACGAGAGCTTCCTTCTTTGTTGTGGGGGAGGTAGCCGAGCAGAATCCCCGCCTTATCCAGTCCATCTTCGAGAGAGGACATGAGATCGGGTGTCACACTTATTCTCATAAACTCGTATGGAATTTGAATGAAAGCCTCTTTCGAGAGGAACTCGAACATTTTCATTCTACCATGGAGAAGATTCTGGGAAGAATTAAGATTAGAGGGTTTCGGGCGCCCTGTTTTTCTATTGACAACCGCAACCGGTGGGCACTCAAGGCTCTTTCGGATTTTGGGTACCAATATGACGCGAGCATCTTTCCCGTGAAGATTACCCCTCTTTACGGGATAAGCGGGGCTCCCACTCAACCCTATCGGATTTCTTTAGAAGATGTAAGGGAAGAAGATCCCGAGAGCCCTCTCATGGAATTTCCTATGTCTCCGTTGAAAATAGGGAGATTGAAAATTCCGATTGCAGGAGGATTTTATCTGAGATTATTTCCACTCCCCTTTCTGACCTGGGGGCTGGCGAGAATCAATCGATCTCAGCCCTTTCTGCTCTATTTTCATCCCTGGGAAGGCTGCGCAAAGACGCCCAGGTTGAAACTCCCACTGTTGAATCGTATCATTTCATACTACGGCATCGGTTCAGCGCTGGGAAAGCTCGAGGCTCTCCTCAGACATTTCAAGTTCGGGAGAGTAGATCAGGTTCTCGGGTTGGAATAATGTGATGGCGAAGGACAGCCTCCTTTGGCTTCAAAGGGAAAGATTGTAAACGGATGACTGACCAGGAATCCCCTCTCATCAGCGCGGTGGTTCTCAATTGGAACGGACATACCGTGCTGGACAATTGTTTAAGGTCTCTCTATAATCAGACCTATCGGCCCTTAGAAATTATTGTGGTGGATAACGCCTCCACCGATGACTCGGTCGATTTCTTAAGGGAGAAGTTCCAGGATGTCCATCTGATTGTGAACGAAAGAAACCTCGGCTTCGGCGCCGGAAATAATATCGGGATTCTGGCGTCTCGTGGCAAATACATCATGATTTTGAATAATGACACCCGCTTGGATCCAGAATGTGTCGAAGAACTGAAGAAGTCCATTGAGAAAGATAAGAACTATGGCGCTTGCGCTTCCAAAATACTTTTGGAAAACGAGCCAGAGGTCATCGACGGGGTGGGTATTGTGGTCTGCCCGGATGGCCTTTCTTTCGGAAGAGGAAGGCTTGAAAAAAGAGACCGGTACGAAGAAGAGGAAGAAATATTCTTCGCCAGTGATTGCGCTTGTCTCTATCGGCGAGAGATGTTAGAAGACATCGGTTTGTATGACGAAGATTTCTTCGCCTATGCGGACGAGACCGATATGGGGTGGAGAGCGCGGCTGGCGGGATGGAAATGCATCTATAGCCCGAAAGCCATCGTTTATCATCACCATTCTACCAGCTCCGGGGGAAGGGTTTCCGCTTTCAAAGCCTTTTTGGTCGAGAGGAACCGGATTTGGGTGGCGTTGAAGAATTTTCCTGTTCCCCTAATCATTCTTGGTCAATTTTATACGTTGTGGAGATATGCTTTTCAGGCCTACGGTGCCTTGAGAGGCAAAGGAGCGGCAGGTCGGTTTACGAGTGATTTTTCTAAGGCAGAGCTGGTCAAGATATTGCTGAGAGTCTATCTCTCCGTGTGGAAAAAGCTTCCGCTGATGCTCAAAAAGAGAAGAGCGATTCAACAGAAGAAACGGGTTTCCAACCGGGAGGTTTATCGATTGATCAAGCGATTTGGAATCTCCGCAAGGGAAATTGCCTTGAGTGAGTAACGGAGGAAGATCCATGATACCTGTGTTTAAGCCTTCATTCGGGGAGGAAGAACTGGAAGCCTTACGGGGACCTTTCAAAACGGGATGGATCGGTCTGGGTCCGAAGACCAGAGAATTTGAGGAAAGGTTTGCTGAATATATCGGCACCAGATTCGCAGTGGCTCTCAACTCGGGGACAGCTGCCCTCCATCTGGCATTGAAGGTTCTTGAAGTTAAAGACATGGAAGTGATCACCACCCCTATGACGTTTATTTCAACCAACCATGCCATCCTTTATAATGGCGGAATTCCCGTCTTTGCGGACATCGAGCCGGATACGCTGAACATCGATGTCGTGGAGGTGAGGAGACGAGTGACTTCCAGGACGAAAGCCATCATCGCGGTGCATTATGGCGGCCACGCCTGTGATATGGATCTCATTCTGAGGCTTGCCAAAGAGAGAGGCATCCATGTCGTAGAGGACGCGGCCCACGGCTGCGGTGGGGAATATAAAGGACGAAAACTGGGCTCCCTCGGGGATCTTGCGTGCTTCAGCTTTCACGCGGTGAAGAACATGTCGACGGGTGAGGGAGGGATGATCACCACGGACGATCCGGAATTATACGGGCGGCTACTCAAGCTCAGATGGATGGGAATATCGAAGGATACCTGGTCGCGAGAAGAGAAGGATGAAAAGTATTCCTGGTATTATAATGTGGAGGAGGTGGGCTTCAAATACCATATGAATGATATCCCAGCCGCCATCGGGCTGGTTCAACTCAAGAAATTGGATAAAATGAACCAGAGACGGGAGGAGATCACGAAGAGATACAACGAAGGCCTGAGGAGCTTAAAATGGTTAGAACTTCCTGTGGTCAAACCCTATGCAAAGTCTTCTTACCACAACTACGTGATTAAGGTCGATAAGAGAGACCAGCTCAATGGTTCCTTGCAAAAGAAGGGGATCTCAACGGGCGTTCATTACATCCCCAATAATCATTATGAAATGTACCATTCTTTCAGAGGTGAAACTCCTGTCTCAGACTCTGTCTGGAAAAAATTGTTAACCCTCCCGCTCTTTCCCGATTTAAAGGATGACGAGGTGGACTCTATTATCCGGGAAATCAGGGAATTCGGGAAAAGAGACGCTTGATGGAGTACGTGGCCTGCAACCTCTGCGGTCTTGATGACACGCAGGTCCTTTTCCGGAAGAAAGATAAGTGCCATATCAGTGACGACGAATTTCAGGTGGTGGCGTGCAAGCGATGTGGGCTTCTTTATGTGAACCCAAGGCCTACGGAGGCGGAGATGGGTAAATTCTACCCAGAAACCTATTCCTGGAAGGAGACACTGGAGGCAAATCTATTTTTTATAAAATGGGTGAGGAGGCTGGAGAGGAGCTACCGGTACCATCTCCTTCGGGACGAGGTGTCGAAAGTGGTGAAATTTACGGGTAGGAGTTCTGGTAGGGTCTTGGATGTGGGGTGTGGCACAGGCGATCGACTCGATGTATTCAGAAGCAAGGGTTTTGAAACTCATGGCGTCGAAACTTCTGATTCGGCTGACTACGCGAAGGAACACCTGAACCTGAGTGTCTCGAAAGGGAATCTGTTTTCCGTTCGATTTCCCGATCGGTTCTTCGACATCGTGACTTTATATAATGTTTTAGAACATACCCATGATCCGACAAGGGTTTGCGATGAAATTCACAGAATTCTGAAGGACGATGGTTTTTTGATCATTCAGGTCCCAAACAAAGATTCTTTGCAACATAGAATTTTTGAGAAGAGGTGGGCAGCCTTCGATCTTCCCAGAGACCTCTATTATTTTGGGACAGAAAGTCTCAAGTCATTATTGGGGAGGGTGGGATTTACTATGACGAAGATAGATCACTTCATGAATTGGTGGCACCCGCCAACCCTGGTCATATCTCTATTCCCAGTTCTTGATCCGCAAAAAGCCTGGGGGGAAGAGCATCGAGGGAAGAGTTCTATCTTTCAGCGGCTGGCCTGGATATTATTTACCCTCCTGGGGGGTCCTTTTACCTATTTGGAGAGTTGGTTTGGGAGGGGAGCTATCGTTACCTGTTATGGCGTCAAGGGTACGAAATGGCATAGATGATCAAGAAAAGCGAAAAATTTGACGGATTTCAGTACAGATAGAAAATGGAGCCCGGAGATCTGAAAAGGTGATTCATGTTAGGAATAGCAATAAGATTTCTGATCCGGTTTAATCTTAGTCTCCGTTACCTTTTTTGGAAAACCATATTGAAGATATATGGCGGATCGTTGGGCAAGAATGTGAAGATTTTCGAGGGCGTGAAGATGGCTTTAAAGGAAGGATGTCCTATCAGGATCGGAGACAATGTAAGCATTGAGAAAGGTGTCGTCATGAGCACTTCGGAAACAGGGAAGATTAACATCGGGAGCAATGTTTATATAGGAGAATATTCTGTACTCACCAGCAATCAAGAGATAGAGATAGGGGACAATGTTTTGATTTCGCCGCATAACGATATTGTTGATTTCAACCATATTTATCAAGATCCATACATGCCAATTTATCGACAAGGCGTCACTGCAAAAAAGATTACGATCGAAGAGGACGTTTGGATTGGCTCTGGGTGTAAAATTCTTCGGGGGGTTACGATCGGGAAAGGCGCGGTTGTAGGCGCAGGCTCTATTGTGACCAAGGATGTTTCATCTCACCATGTGGTTGTTGGAAATCCAGCTAAAACGATCAAGCAGAGAGGGAAACAGAAGAGTTGAGAAGGGTGACAGTGATTGATGATCGTTTCTAAGCGACCGATAGAGGATTCGGAGGTTCTTCAGTTTTTGTTTGAGAATTCTTCTTGTTTCTTTAATAGAGAAGAATGGTTTCGGGTACTGGAAGAGGGATTCAAAAGACCCGTCGTGATCTACTGTTTGGAGAAGGATGGAAAGATTTGCCTGGTCCTCCCGGGGGTGATTTTTAACTTCGGCATCGTCAAAATGTTCTACTCGAATATCCCTTACGGAGGGTTTGTAGGAGATTTTGACTTGATTCATCCGTCCTTGGTTCTTTTTGAAAATTCCATCAGAAAGGATGGGATCCACTTAATCAGGATTGCAAGAAGCTGCAATAATGAATTCCCTGGCTTGGATGGGTATGGACAGGAAATTGCTTTTACCCATTTGATCGATCTTCAAGGTTTGAATGAGGAACAGTTATGGGAGGGTTACAAAAAGAGGGTAAGGAGGGATGTCAGAAAGGCGGAGAAATCCGGAATCACCATCCACGAAGCGGTCCACCCCGGAGAGATGGACGCCCTGTTTGGTCTATACCTGGAGACCATGAGGCGAAATGAAGCGTATAACATCTGGACAAAGAAGATGTTTTACGCCATTTATCGCGATCTATCCCAGCAAGGCAAGGCGGCGGTTTTGTTGGCGAAACTTAAAGATGAAATCATTGCAGGAATCATCCTTCTCTTCTCTCCTGAGACGACTTACTATTTCTTTGCTGCCTCGGCAAAGAAATATCTTTCCCTATGCCCCAACGACCTTCTTGTGCACTACGGGATTTGCTTGACGATTAGAAAAGGAATAAGATATTTCGACCTGATGACTTCCCAAAGAGAAGATAGCGCTCTCATGAATTTTAAGGAAAAATGGGGGGCTCAGAAGCATCGGTTTTATTTTTACGAAAAGAATTTGACTCCTGTCCGCCCATGGTTGTGGAAAAGGGTATGGCGGTTGATGAATACTTCTATCGGTGTTCGGCTAATGCGTTCGTTGCGAAGAGCGTAGCCCGACTTTGCTGCCGTAGGAAGAGAGGTTCATTTCTGATGAAGAATATTGGGATTCTCACTTCAAGCGGAGGACATCTCACTGAGGCCATGAGTATCATCGAGGCATTTGAGGGGTGTGACCGGTTTTTGATTGTTCATGATCTCCCGACCCTGAAAGGGATTCAAATAAACGAGGTCAAGAGGATTTACCAACTGAGGGTCGTCATGGGCTATACGTCACTGATGGCTGTCTTCCTGACAGCGTGCGTAAACGTTTTTGAGATCCTTCGGATTTTTTGGATTGAAAAGCCTTCCATTCTTTTTTCGACAGGGGCTGAAATCGCGATTCCTGCGTTCTATATAGGAAAAATATTATTCCGAACGAGGCTCATTTATCTGGAAACGTTGACCCGCGTAAAAGACTTGTCCTTAACAGGGAAAGTCCTTTATCCCGTAGCGGACCTGTTTCTCGTTCAATGGCCGGAGCTTTTGAGAAAGGCAGGTCCCAGAGCGGTCTATGGAGGAAGGTTAATTTGATTTTCGTCACGATCGGGACGATGGTGAAAGTAAATGAATTCACACGGCTGATCACGAAGATGGACGAGGTGGCAGGTCGGGTGGGTGAGGAAGTGGTGATGCAGATTGGATCGGTTCCCTATGAACCGCGGAATGCCAAACATTTTAGCCACACCTCCTATCAAGAGAGTCTTTCTTATTTTCGGAACGCGTCATTGGTCGTTGGGCACGGCGGAGCCGGGACCATCTTGAATGCGCTAAGATTCCATGTTCCCATCGTTGTCGTCCCGCGAAGCCAGCGCTTCGGGGAGCACTTTGATAACCATCAAATGGAGCTTGCCCAGCGGTTGATGGGGAATGCGTTGATCAAAGTCGTCTATGATATAGACGCCCTCGAGTCGGCAGTAAAAGAAATGCTCGAAAAAGGGAGAGACCTCGACAGGGGGAAAATTTCTTCTGAGAGAAAGGCTTTGATCAAAAGCATAAAAGATTTTGTCAGTCGCTCCCCGTAAAACCCTATACACACTGGGTGTCCCATCAAAAGAGAAATGAAAATAGAATCTTTTTCTGCTGCCTAATAGTCGATGGTCAAAGCCGCGAAATAATTCCTATCTCACGAACGAAAAGGTGGTAGAGTTATCGGATCTTATCAGCCGTGAGACAAATAGACTCTCTCGGGATTGAGCAGGAAGGCGAGGATGTCGTTCTTAAAGAAGACGGATACTATTTCTGAGCGGTGGAAGGTATCAGGAATGATCCTCCTCTTATCATTAGGGTTGATGATCGTGGGCTTAAGCACTAAGCTGTATCTGGGGGATGAGATTACGCATTATCGATTTGCCAAAGGGATATTCACCGAGGGAAAAAGAATTACCTTCGATCCTCTTTTTGGAAGGAATTATTCGAATCAGGTTAACTATCTAATTCCCCCTCTATGGCATATTCTTTTGGCCTTTTTATGGAAGATCGCGGGGAGGATCTCTTTTCCTTTGGCGCAGATCTACCACACGATCTATTATGCCCTTTTACTCTTTTCAACTTATCAGGTAGGTAAAGAAATTTGGGGAGAGAAAGAGGGAAAATATTCGATGATTTTAGTTGGCACTTTGCCGATGATCATCAGTTTTGGAATACTCTTTTATGTGGATGTGCCGCTGGCTGCGTTGACCACTTTGACCTTCCTTCTTCTCCTGAAAAGGAGACATCTCACAGCAGGGTTCGGATTCGGGCTCATGTACTTTACGAAATGGAGTGGTGTGGTCTTCGGATTTCCTTTTCTTCTGGTCATCCTCTTTCTTAACTATAAGGATAAATATTTGGTGAAAATGCTGGGTTTTATTTTAGCCTCCTTGGTAATCATTCTCCCCGACATCTGTTGGAGAGAGAAACATACTTCTGGAGAAGAACATTGGATAGGGAATGCCCGGACCACATTGAAAAGTTTTGTTTCTGGCGTATCCAGCAACACGAATCAGTGGACGGCTCCCAAGGGACATATCGCTAAGGAATCCATCGAGAAGTTTTCCTATGCCCACAACTCGACGTTTTTAAGCATGAAAGACCAACTAAAGTATTTCGGATTGGCGCTCCCTTTACTCTTAATGATTTATCTGTTCAAGAGACGATTTTTGAAGAAGGAGTGGTTGCTCTGGATGCCTGTCTTTTTCTATTTTCTCTTTTTCATCCTATTTTTTAATATCGATGCAGATATTCGATACCTGATGCCCCTCTCTCCCTTTTTATGCGTGATTGCATCGAAGGTGACAGCCCTTTGGGATAGAAAGAAACTCAAAATATTATTTTTGGTGATCTGTTTGATTCAGTTTGTTGGCGTATTGGGCTATGTTTATTCACAACGCCGAATAACGCCAGCAATTCAGGAGGCGGTCGAATATATTAAGATAAATACTCCCGAGGACGCTATCATCATGTACCCCGAATATAATTTAACGGAGTACACAAACAGAAGAATCGTTTGGGGCTCGAATTTCTGGCGTCTGGGAAAAGTTTTCTGGGGGAATGACGAATCAACCAAAAATTTGTTAGTCAAGAATAGAGTCCAATATGTTTTAATAAAAAAGGCAAAAATTTATGATGATCGAGCAAGACGCCATTTAAGGGGTTATCCGCTTTCGTTTGTCCGAAGACTCTCCACCTCGCGATCTTTTGATCTGATATTTAATAACGGTGAACTTAGTCTATGGAGACTTAAAGAAGAAATATTGGACAAAAATGGATAAATTGGCGGCAAGGGAACCGTGGAACGGTTAAGGAGAAATGAGTTGATAAAAGTCCTTTATGATATAGAAGACCTCGAATCACCAGTGAGGGAGATGCTGGATAGATGGAAAAAGTGGGTAAGGGAAAAACGTATGCCGAGAGAGACACTTTGATCAAGACAATCAAGGATTTTGTTAATCGTTGCCCCTGAAATCTCATCTTTGCTGCCTGAGACATGAAGAGAGAGATGGAGAAAGCCACTCTTTCGTTTAAAAGGTATTGATATCTCAGCAAAAAGGCGTTAAGTTAGTGCAAAAAATATTGGATATCCTATGAAAGTTGCGTTATGGTGCCATTATACTCATGTGGTAGTAAGAAGGACAGTTTATCCTTGTTTTTTAAACAATTTGGCAGTAATTTGATAAAGGTGGAAGTCTATTTATTTGCCCAGTTTCTATATCGGAAAGGGCTAACCTTCCCTGAGGCGTGGATGATCTGGTCAGATGACGGCAGTATAGTATAAAACCCCCGCAATAACTTGCAGATAAGGATCATTACGATTTTTTTGGAATGGTCTCTTAAAAAATTGATCGAAGCGTTCGCCCTTAGGAGGCTTACAACATGAAGTTGGACTGTTCAAATATAAAATCAAGGCTTGGTTGACATCTACACCCGCATTTGGAAACTATCCTAAGGAAAAATATTGAATGGTAGACGGCCCAGGCTAACCACGAAGATATGTTAACGCCGGAAATCAACCGGATTCAGGAGTATGAGTATTGTAATAATTGAGGAGAAAGGAGATTCGGATGCATTGTAGATTTTGCAATCAACAATTAAAATACCTCAGTTTAGTGATTACAAGAGGTTAGATACGCCCTTAGATATCATGCCGAAAAAGACTGAAAGAGGAACAGTGTGCGATCTCCCAAAGATATGCGCGTGATTCAAATAGAGGTGACTAACGCCTGTATCCACCAATGTTCAAACTGCACTAGGTTCTGCGGACACCATAAGATTCCGTCATTCATGGACCTTGAGACTTTCAAAAAAGCAGTGCTCTCCTTGAAAAATTTCCCCGGTATGATAGGCATCATGGGCGGAGAACCTACCTTGCATCCGGATTTCGCGAGAATGATGGAATTTTACTCCGAAAACATTCCGGCGAGAGCAAAATATAAACTTCTTCAACTGGTAAAAGATATCGCTGCTTTCAGGAATGAAAACCTGAACCATCTGTCCTCTCGACGAGGTCTCTGGACTTCGCTGGGCAAGGGATATTACCGGCATTTCGAATTGATTCAGGATACATTCCCATATCAGTGTATCAACGACCATCAGAATTCTGGATTGCATCAGTCTTTGTTGATAACCCGCAAAGAGCTGAATATTCCGGACCAGGAGTGGCTTAAAATGCGTGACGAATGCTGGGTACAGAATCTGTGGAGCGCGAGCATCACCTCAAAAGGAGCTTTTTTCTGCGAGATTGCCGCCTCCCTGGATATGCTGTTCGATGGGCCGGGCGGCTGGCCAATAGAAACTGACTGGTGGAAAAGAACACCTGAAGAGTTCGGCGAACAGTTGAAGTGGTGCGAACTATGCGCGGCACCGTTAGCGGTGCCGCGCATCGAGGCTAAAGCGGATACAGATATAATTTCTCCAATGCTGCTAGAGAAGTTAAAAAAATTGGAAAGCCCCAAAATAAAAAAAGGCCGGTATCTTCTGTTCGATACCGAGTCGTATAATGCAAAAAAGTACATCAGAAATACCAAAAATTACCAATGGTATCTGCCAAACCAGGACAGTATCGAACGAATTTCCGATACCAACTCATCAATAAGACCCCGATCGCTGGCCGTTTTCAACCCTGTGGAAAGTACCCAAGACAGCAATGTCAACACGGATGCGATACTGAGCCGGGAAGATTTCGAAAAACTGGCCTTTGATGAATGGTGCATGGTGCTGAAAAAAGATACGATTCTGCCGAACGGTTTTGTTGAGGATTTCAAATCCTGGGTATTTAATCCTGGATGTGTGTATTTTGGTTTGAATAAAGGGCTCAAATTCAAGCCGAAAATACTCGAAGATATTGAAACACTGGCTAATAAAAGCCATGTGGTTATTTTTAATAAAAACGCGTTGTCCTTGCAAGGCCGCGAAACGGTTGACGTAGAACTCTCTTTTCTGCGGGAATGGCCACGGGAAAAGTTGGTGTGCCTGAATAAATTCCCAAAAATTTCACCACCGTTAACGCTCCGGTCGATCGTCGTGAGGCTGGCGTATAAAGTGTTGAGCATGTGGCGTAGACTGACCAGCGTCTAACTTGACGGAAGAAGCCCTGTTCAAACAAGATATTTAGCGTGAGAAAGATGAGCAGCGCAAACGGATCGATAATACTCTCCATTGTTATTCCGACATTGCAGCCGGAAAAATACCTGCCGGCACTTTTCGAAACAATGGCCGAATTGGACCTGACGGGATGTGAATTGATGGTAATCAATCAAGGGAAAAACCCGCTGTCTAAAGCACTGGGGGACATGAATCGACTGGTAACGACCACACTGTCTCCCTCCCACCGACTTTCCGCGCCGTCAGCTCGTAATTTCGGAGCGGAACACGCCAAGGGAAGATTCGTGATTTTTCTGGATGACGACTGTACGATGATTGCTGAAAACGAAGAGTTCAGGAACTTGATTGCCATTCTCGAACGCAACGATAGTGACGTACTGTTGCTGCCGAAAGGAAAACTGGTGGAAGGCAAATACATTATGGACTGGCCCAAGCGGCAGAAGGCAAAGCTGGGCTATTTTTCCGCTCCGAAATACGCGATTGAATGGAACTCTATTTTCAACCGCCAATTGTTCCTTGAAATGGGCGGTTTTATCGAGATCGGCCCTGGAACAGATACCGCGGCACAATGCGGAGAAATCCTTGTTCTGATTTTTAAATTCCTATCGAAAAAGATAACCATCAGGTTGTTCCCAAGAGTTAAAATCGCCCATCCAGACGGGCATCAGGCCCAAAAAAAGAGTTGGACAGTATATCAGTATCATTACGGACATGGATTCTCGGTCGGTCACGCTATCCGTGGCATCCCGTTGTTATTACGATTGACGATTCTTGCCGGGTTTAGCCTCAAGTTTTTGCTTCTACTTATGTTCCCGCATCTGCAGAAATTTACGGTTTCCGCCGACAAAAAGTATGACAATGCTTACGTAAGAAAAAATATCCGTTACGTTTTTACCGGCTTTTTTGACGGTTTCTCAGGCAAGCCTCCTCGGAAAGAGCTGCCCTGTGGACGGATAATGAGATAATGATTTTCAAGATGTCCCTGATGTTTTTAGCGGAACGGTAGAGATAGATGAAATGTATATTTGTAGCCAGTGGAAAAACAAAGGAAAAACCAAAGGGCCATAGAGCCATAGCTTCTCTGACGTAAAGCAATGCTCTCAAAACGCGCTTGCGCTCGATCCCCGTCTCCTCTGCGATACCCTGAGCAGAAAGACTCTTAAAAAACGTCATCACTATTGATCTCCATTGCGATGCCTTCAACCTAAGGGGCAAACGGTGGGATTGCCACTCATAGTTACATCTGACACAACGGCGCTTTTCTCGCCTAATTACATAGCTTTTGGCATAAGAACACCGAGGACATTTATATATCTTTGTCATGCTACCACACTATCATAGTTGGTAGTTTAATGGGACTTTACCCATATTTGTATAGGATGTGCCCATAATGTACTTGTATTTGAGTTGACGCGACGTGGCTATAAGCTAGTTGGTGTAGATTTTAGCAAAGAAAGCATTCTAGCGCTGCAAATAAGATTAAGAAGACGTTGTGATTCACGCACATCATTTTTCGTCATATGGATGTTTTATCCAATGATTTGGCAGAAAAGCAACATATTGTGATTATCATGTTTGAGGCATCAGAACATATCAAGGAGGATGTAAGGGCTTTATGGGAATTTCACCGAATTTTGAAAGACGATGGTCTACTATTACTTTCTGTGCCCTATACGGAACATGTTAAAGAATATGATAGACCCGTTGGCGCTTGTAGAACGAGAGATGGCGTTGACGTTTGTATTGGAGAGGGGGGAAGCCATTATCGGAATGGGTATAATCTGGATCGTATGAAAACCCTGTTGATGACGAATGGATTCACAATAATGAATTGGGAATATTTGTGTCTCCTCAAATGGCTGGAGGCATCCATCTTATCCTTCCCGTTTAAATTCCCCCTGTCGCTCGTACTAACCCATTTCAGCAAAAACCGCGTGAGATTAAAAGTAATGGCCCCCCAAAATACCATTGGATCTGCTTCTATTGAGAAAGATTGGTATTTCTGGTAAAAGTAGCTTATCGATCGATCCCCGAAGGGAACATTGCGATGGTTTTAAAGCAAAGGGTTTTAGTTATTATCCCTGCTTATAATGAGGAGGGTTCGGTGGGAAAGGTGGTTGAAAAGGTTCATGCCCATCTTCCACGGGCGGAGGTGCTGGTGGTGAATGATGGGTCCACGGATCTTACGTCAGAAAAAGCAACGGTGTGCGGAGCAATGGTTCTGGATCCTCCCTTTAATCTGGGGATTGGTGGAGCCATGCAGGCGGGATACAGAGTTAGACAAATCCGACCGAATTTGTTATAAGTTATTCACGAAATGACCGACCACAACCCTGCAGATCTTTAAGGAAATGGCTGAACAAACGGGAAAACCAAATCGACCAGAAGGAAAGTCCTGACGGAACAGATGAATGATCCAAATCTTTTTTGTATTATTTTGGCCGGGGGGTCAGGCTCTCGATTCTGGCCTTTAAGTCGTGAGACCTGGCCGAAACAGATGCTGCAGATTGCGGGAGAAGAGTCACTTCTTCGGCAGACGCTTAAACGGGTCAGAGGTTTTTTCCTTCCGGAGAATCTTTGGATTGTCACCACTGAAGATAAGGCTCAGGATATCGGGTTTCATCTCCAAGCCTTGGGTGCATGGACGAAAGAGATCCGATATGTCAAGGAGCCTGCCGGGAGAAACACCGCAGCGGCTGTCGGTTTGGCTGCCGTTTACCTCCGCCAATTGTCTCCTGAATCTGTGATGGCTGTGATGCCGTCCGATCATGCGATCCCTGATACGGACAAATTCTTAGCCGATTTGGGACTGGCGATCCAGGGGGCCAGGGAAGGCCACCTTGTTACCTTTGGGATCAAACCGAATAGACCTGAA
>Ga0335081_10002733_pt1 | contig 27790 bp, 23 predicted proteins | sample Lox_Sample_35_FD_206713 | JGI IMG/M metagenome (GOLD analysis project Ga0335081, IMG submission 206713) | Soil microbial communities from Loxahatchee National Wildlife Refuge, Florida, United States - Lox_Sample_3.5 | ecosystem: Environmental > Terrestrial > Soil > Wetlands | place: USA...
GTCAGCGCCGCGTCGACTTCGACCGGCTGGCCATCGACCGTGCACAGCCACGTTTTCTCACCGCGCGTTACTTCCACGCGATGGGTCTTGCCGTCAACGATGATGTCGTAGGTCATAAAAGCAGCATCTAGCAACTAGCATTTACTGGTTATCGGCAAACAACACCCTATGTTCTAGTCCCGTGAAGAGCTTTGTATCGGGGCACGACTTGTCGTGCCGAAAGCGCTCCCTCCCATGGTTGTCATCCCGAGCGAGTGGGCTTCAAGCCCACGATCGAGGGACCTGTTTTCCGTGCGTTGAGCTCGACTCATCACCTTCCACGCAGGGCTACGGCCGCGAAACCCCCAAGTCCTTACATATTCGGGCAGCCGTTGGATTCTTAATTTCTTTGTGCCGGGGAACGGTCGCTGTACGCTCCGCTGCTGGGTTGTGATACACAGTGTGCTTGCTGCCTTCGCGGAGAAGAACGCATCCGTTCGCCTCCAGATGCCGCAGCAGATCCACGCGCTTCATGGTTCAAGCCACGACTCGCATCGATTCGCGCGTCACCCTCTTGCCCTGCTCCGGTCTGGTCAATTCCCGATTAGCCTCGAGCAGAAGCGAGACCGCATCCCGCAAGTTCTCCCGGGCCTCCTCCAGCGTGTCGCCTTGCGAGATCGCACCCGGCAACTCCTCGACGTAGGCAACATAACCGCCGCCGTCGGACTCGGGCACTTCTTCGAATACTGCCGTCAGCTCCATCTCCATAAGAATCTCCGCTAACAGATTACCGCTTCGCCACCGTCGTCATCATCTTCCCCGCACCGCCTCCGCCCGGGCCGCACGCTTCCAACTGGAGACCGGTGACGGCGACGCGGCATTCCCATTCATCGGCGCGCTCGCGGCTGCGCCGTTGGGCAACGTCGCCTTCGGCTCCATGCTGGCGAAGATTGCTGCGCCGATGGCCGCCATAATCGGACGCCGCACGTCGGTCTCGTTGGGAGGCTTCAGCAGCAAGCGGTCAAGGAATCCCGTGTCGATCTTGCCGGCGCGAAAATCCGGATCTTTCAGAATACGGCGGAACAGCGACACATTGGTCTTGATGCCACCGACAAAGTACTCATACAACGCGCGCAGCAGCCGGTTGATAGCCTGCTCCCGGTTCTCGCCGTAGCCGACCAGCTTGGCCAGCAGCGGATCGTACTCGATGGGCACGGTCCAGCCCTCGTACATGCCGCTGTCGCGGCGAATGCCGGGGCCGGACGGCGAAATCAGCCGCGTGATTTGCCCCGGCGAGGGGAAGTAGTTGTTATCAGGATCTTCGGCGTAGATGCGGCACTCGATGGCATGGCCACGCAGCTGTATGTCGTCCTGCGCAAACGGCAGCTTCTCACCCGCCGCAACATGCATTTGCAGGTGCACCAGATCGAGGCCGGTGACGAACTCCGTGATCGGATGCTCGACCTGCAGGCGGGTGTTCATCTCGAGGAAATAGAAGTTGCGCTGCTCGTCGACCAGGAACTCCACCGTGCCGGCGTTGTGATAGTTGGCCGCTTTGCCGACGCGCACGGCGATCTCGCCCATGCGGCGGCGCATTTCGTCGTCGACGATGGGCGATGGCGACTCCTCCAGCACCTTCTGATGGCGGCGCTGCACCGAGCACTCGCGCTCGCCGAGATAGACGACGTTGCCATGCTCGTCGCCGAAGATCTGCATCTCGACGTGGCGCGGGTTGACGATGAACTTCTCTATGTAGACCTCGTTGTCGCCAAAGGAGCGCTGGGCCTCGCTGCGTGCGGCTTCGTAGGCGGAGTGCAGTTCGTCCGGCGACTTGACCATGCGCATGCCTTTGCCGCCGCCGCCGGCCGCTGCCTTCAGCATTACGGGATAGCCGATCTGCTCCGCCAGTCGCTCAGCCGCGTCGAGGTCCAGGCCACGCTCCGAGCCCGGAACGAAGGGCACTCCCGCGCGCTTCATGTTCTGGCGGGCGCGCGTCTTCGAGCCCATCATCTCCATCGACTCCGGCGACGGGCCGATAAACTTCACGCCCGCATCGGCACAGGCGCGGGCAAAGCCGGCATTCTCGGAGAGGAAGCCGTAGCCGGGATGAATGGCCTCAGCCTGGCTGCGGCGCGCCACGTCCAGGATCTTCTCGATGTTGAGGTAGGATTCGCTCGCGGCCGGCGGGCCGATGTGGTAGGCATAATCGGCCTTGCGCACATGCAGCGACTTGCGGTCGACGCCGGAAAAGACAGCCACCGACTCGATTCCCATCTCGCGGCAGGCGCGGATGATGCGGACGGCAATCTCGCCGCGATTGGCAATCAGCACTCGTTTGAACATCACGATGCCTCAAAAGCATTCGTCCGACTGGCGGACGAAGCGGCCCGGAAGGGTCACAGAAGATTGGATTGTACTGCATTGCTCACGGCGAAGGAGGACGTACATCACAGCAAGCTGTGAGGATCTCGGTCCGCCGCAGGCCCAGCCCCGATTTGTTAGACTGCCGATACCCATGAAGATGAACCCTCGCAATCATCGTGGAACTACTCTCCCGGAAGTACTGGGTGTCATGCTACTGCTCATTGTTGCCGCGACCATGACCGTCGGTGCGCGGGCGGCGCAGTCCGAATCCGGAAGTGGCGCAGCCGCGACGCCTACCGCGGCTCAGAAGTACAAGAACATTCAGGTACTAAAGGACATTCCGGCGGACGAACTCATTCCCTCGATGACGTTCATCACTGCGTCGCTGGGCGTCGACTGCAGCTTTTGCCACGTAGAAAACCAGTCGCACAAGCTCATCTTCGACAAGGACGACAAGAAGGAAAAGAAGACGGCGCGGCTCATGATGCAGATGATGTTCGCCATCAACAAGAACAACTTCGAGGGCGAGCGCGAGGTCACATGCAATACCTGCCATCGCGGATCGCCGCACCCACAGGGCATTCCGGCGATTCTGGCCGAGGCGCCCAAGCCGGGGGCGATGGAAGCGATGCACGAGCACGATATGGATCCGGCTGCGCTGCCGTCAGGCGATCCCGTGCTGGCGAAGTACATGCAAGCCATCGGAGGACAGGCGGCGCTGGAAAAGATCTCGAGTCGCGTGGAAAAAGGCAAGGCATTGATGCCGGAGGGTCCGCCAGTCGCCATCGATATCTACACCAAGGCTCCGGACGAGCGTGTTTCGGCGATGCACATGCCGAAAGGCGACAGCGTCACCGCGTACAACGGCCAAGCCGGCTGGATCGCGTTTCCCGGCCGGCCGCTGCGCGAGATGTCGGCCGCCGATCAACAGGCGGCCAAACTGGATGCGGAAGCCTTCTATCCGGTCGCGCTGCGGCGCCAGTTCACGGAGCTGAAGCTCGAGCCGCATCCGGAGAAGATCGGCGACAGCGAAGCGAACGTCGTGCTCGGTCTCTCGAAGGGCCAGCCGCCGGTGAAGCTTTATTTCGATGCGACTTCAGGATTGCTGGTGAGAATGGTCCACTACAGCGATACGCCGCTGGGGCTGAATCCGACGCAGGTGGATTTTGCTGACTATCGCGACGCCGGAGGAATCAAGACGCCGTATCGCTGGACTATCGCGCGCCCCAGCGGAGCGTTTACGATCCAGGTCGACGAGGTCGAGCAGAACGTGCCGATCGACGGCGCGAAGTTTGTGAAGCCGGAGGGTGGGGCGGGGCAGAGATAGATTGGTGATGAGGTACGGGTGCAGGATCAATGCCCAGCTTCCTGACCTCGGCGACGGCAGCCTTGTAGTCGTCCCAATCGACCGCGTTGGAGAGCGCTGATGTAATTCTGTATTGCTGTGATCCAAATGTGATAAAGCCGCCCCGTTTCCAAGGGCGGCTTTAGGTTAAAGATCGCCATTCCTTACGTTTCTGTTTACCCAGTTATCCAGACATGGTGACTGCCAACTCACCATCAGGAACAGATCGCGGAACAACGATTTCTTTTTGGCTGATCATGATCTCAGTTGTGTACTGATGTTGAAATACAGGAACGAGTGTTTCCAGAATCTCCTTGCGCATTGTCGGCGGTAATAGTCTGTCGATGGCCTCAAGCCGTAGGCGAAGATCTGATAAACCGTCGATATTCGACTTGTTGTTCTCCCATCGTGAAACCGTGACCCGTTCTACTCGAAGCACGGCAGCGAACTCAGCAGAGGTAAGCGCCATTGCCTTGCGCAGAAAAAGAATCGTATCGCCGTCCAATCGCCCTGGCTGAACAACCAAATATCTGGTAATCGGAGCGACAAGAGATTCTGCATCCGGTAACCTAGGAAGCTTTAGTTCGCAGCCTCCGCAAACGAACATGGGCCAGTCTTCCAGAAATACATTATCCAGACCGCATTCGCGATACTGATAACGCCCGATGGTTTCGCGCATTTCGACTTGGCATCGTGGACATAGCATTGTTTCTCCTTTCCCCTTGGGAAGAATTATTCCTTCGCAATACAAAAATCCGTTATCTGCAGGGGTTCTGCCTCTTCTATGCAAACGTGGACAAACACAACGAGGGGATCCCACTACAGTCCAGCCCTCTCACGGTGGCGACCCAACCTGGCTGCGGTTGAGTTGCAGGGCCAACGTCCACGACAGCACCTCCCAAAAGTGCCCTGACTAAGTCTAGGTGAAAGACTGTTCTATGCTCCACCTCCGGATTCTTGAGGGCCGCTACTCTCTTAGCAGCTTTTACCTCCTGAATTTTCTCGGAGACTGTCGGCCATAGAATATGATCGTTCTTTCTTATCTTATCCCTAATCTTTTCATGTACTTGCGCTCTAGATGGTAACTCTTGACTGCTCATAAGATAGCCAAGCCTTCCCACTTCCTACCACAGTTGTCGGTTAGATGCGTTAATGTATCACTATGTTACATCATGTCAAGTAAATTTTCACTCGTTTTGTCACAGATATTCCACAGGCACCTAGATGCCAAACAAGCACAAGAGGAAGAGGAACTCATTTTGTGAGCAGATCCTGTATTTTCCAGACCGTATTTGTCACGCCGGCTGCCATGCACGGCGTCGCATACCCCGAAATCTTGGCGTTCAGCAATCCCTGGCATTTCTCCCCAGCAGTGACCATCAGCGCCAAGATTGTATGAATGTGAAGTCTGGTCAATCTACTAATCGCTCCGACTGAGGTTTTTTCCATCATCAGTTCCGGCACTCGCGACGCCGTAGCCAGAGGTGTAGTGATTTCCAAGTGAGGTACGGGTACAACGCTTGCACGCCATATCGGCCTTGCCTTCAGCAGAGTCAGGCCGATGTTTCGGGTTGTGGCCGGTTAGCGGCCTGTCCGAGAGCAAGAACTCAGCTTTTCGTTGCGGGGTGTGTTCCTCTGTGATCATCAGGCCGCCCTCTTGGATTCCGAATTTGCGGCGCAGGCGATTCCTGGGATAGCTTCGGGTTGAGCCAGCCGACTCCGAAGCGCAAAAAGCCTCCCCTGGCGGAGGAGCATGAGTTGACGGCTCTGCCCCCGGCTGGCTAAAGCCGGCTGACATTTCGTCCAGCGCAAAATGCCCCTCCTCGCGGAGGGGCATGATGGACGAAGCTAGAGCTGCGCTCGGAATGACTCAGCGGGGCGGCGCTAATCTTGGATCAGCGCCGTCAGCTAAGAGCGAATGGCTAACCCCTAACCGCTTTACTGCGTCGTATCCGTGGTGACGATGCCGGTGGGGCCGGCCTTTTCGGCCTTGGCCTTCTTGGTGGCCATGGTCTTGTCGACCCAGTCGTCAGCCGTCTTCAAATCGGTCTTGCGAGCATCGGGATTGTCGCACTCGTACTCGGCGCGCTGGCGATACAGCAGGTTCAGGTACGCCATGGCATCGTCGTAATCCGGACGAAGCTGCAGCGCCTTCTGCAAGTTCTGAATGCCGTCCTCCACCTTGGCCGCGTTCATCTGCTTCAACTGTTCGCAGGCTTTCTTGTCCTTCAGATCGTCAGTGGGCTTAAGGCCAAGCTCGGCGCGGGCTTTCTGATCGGGCTGATAGGCCTGCATCCAGTCGATCACGGCCAGCGAATAGTAGGTCTCGGGATCGTTGGGATCGAGCTGCGCGATCTTCTGGTAGTACTCGTCGGCCTGGTCGAACTTTTTCTGCTGAAAATACATGGAGGCGATGCCCTTGAGGCTGTGGATCTGCTGCTCCTTGGGAGGATTCAACGCCAGCACCTCTTTGAAGACATCGATGGCCTGGTCGGCATAACGGTTGTTGTCGGGCGAATCGGCGCCAGGAATGTACTGCCCCATGTAGGCAGTCGCCAGATAAAGGCGGGCATTAATTAAGCTGGGATCCAGTTCAACAGCGTCTTTGAAATGTTCGATGGCGTCTTCGTATTTCGCGTTTTTATAAGCCTGCACGCCCTTGTTGAGTTGATCGCGCGCCCTCAGCTTGTTGCAGCCTACCGCCGAGAACAGCACGAGCAGAACAGCAAGTACCGTCAGTACCCGTCCGCTCTTATTCATGTCCGATATCTCTCCGTTGCGTAGTTCGGGTCTCAGGGGACGCGGCGGGACGCTCGCGTGAACGTCCCGCTCATCCAGAAGGAGGAGTGTTGCCCGAATCACGTTCCTACTGCACTGCGCCGCGGCGGAGTACCATTCGCCGCGGTTGGAGCCACTACTGACCGGACTCGATCTTGGCGGTGATGAGTCCCACTTTGTCGACACCAGCGGCATGCGAGATGTCGATCACCTGGGCGACGTCGTCGAAGGGCAGGTCCGTATCGGCTTTCACGAACATGACCTTCTCGGCGCGGGTCTTGAAGATGTCGTTCAGACGGCCTTCCAGGGTTTCCCAGGTGACGTCGTCCTGGTTGATCTTGAGCGCCGGCTTGTCGCCCGGGCCCTTCAGGACCTGCACCACGATGGTGCGGTCGTTGCTGGGCGGTGGTTGATTCTTGTCCTTGGGCGGCTGCGGTACCAGCGCGTCCAGGCCTTTGGGCGTCAACGGGGTGATGACCATGAAGATGATCAGCAGCACCAGCAAGACGTCAATCAGCGGCGTTACGTTGATGTCGGCGGAGGGCCCACTGGCCCCGCCCAGTTGCATAGACATAAATCGCTCCCTACTGAGCGCCAGCCCCCGAAGTTGCGCCTGCCGGCGGCTTCTTCGGAGTCGTCGCTTGTCGCTGCTCGGTCAACAGGCCCACATCGTCGACGCCGGCGGAGCGGACATTGTCCACTACGTCGACCACGCTGCCATACTTGGCGCGCATGTCCGCCCGGATGAAGACCTGTTTGTTTACCTTGTTGGCCAGCCGGTCCTTCACTTTATTGGTCAGCTCCTCCAGCGAGACGCGGTCGGTGCCAAAGTAGATTCGCCCATCCCGCATGACCACCACGAGCAAGGCATCTTCCTTGTCCGCATCGGGCATGGGAACCGGGTTATTGACTTTGGCCATATCCACGCTCTGGCCCTTCTGCAGCATGGGGGTGATGACCATGAAGATGATGAGCAGCACCAGCATCACGTCCACCATGGGGGTGACGTTGATATTGGAGTTGACCTTGCTGCCTTCGTTGCGTATTGCCAGTGCCATGTTGTTCAACCTCCCTCTAGGCTGGAGCAGCGTTGGCGGTTAAGCCAAGCTGTTCCTGCTTAGCGGCGAACTCCGCGACGCTTCAGGAAATAGTCGATCAGCTCGCTGGAGCTGTTGTCCATCTCCACGTCGAAGGCTTCCACTTTGCCGGTGAAGTAGTTGAACATCATGACGGCAGGGATGGCGACAAACAGTCCGACGGCGGTGGTGACCAGCGCTTCGGAAATACCGCCGGCGACCGCGCCCAGACCGGTGGCCTTTTGCGACGAAATCTCGCGGAAGGCGTTCATGATGCCGACCACGGTGCCGAACAGCCCGACGAAGGGAGCCGTGGAACCGATGGTGGCCAGGCCGCCCAGGCCGCGCTTCAGTTCGGCGTGCACGATGGCTTCGGCACGCTCCAGGGCGCGCTTGGAAGCTTCGATCTGCTCGCCGGGAATGTCGGCGGAGTCGCCGTGGGCCTTAAACTCCTGCAGGCCGGCGGTGACTACCTTGGCCAGGTGGCTCTTCTTGTTGCGCTCGGCAACCTTGATGGCTTCGTCGATCTTGCCTTCACGCAGGGCGCCGGCAACGGCGGGGGCAAAGGCACGCGACTGCTTGCGGGCGGCGCTATAGGCCATGGCGCGATCGATCATCACGCCAATCGACCAGCCCGACATGACAAACAGAATGACGACGACGATTCTCGCCAGCCATCCCATCTGTTTCCAAAGGGAGAGAGGGTCCCATCCTACGGAACCTTCCTGCAGCATCCAGATAGCCACCAAGTGCGCGTGGCTGAGAGCATGGGTCGCAACATTAGCTAGGAACATGAGTTGACTTTTCCTCCTCGGAACTTCGGTTACAGCAGAACACTTCGGTTACTGCAAGGTTTGGTGCCTGAGCCAACGGTCTTTGCCTGGGAGCGTTGGCTCTTTTCTGAAATGGAAGATGCCGTTCTGGTGCCGCAATCGTGCTCCCGGGGCCAGCACGCATGTGAAACTTAGATGCGAGCCGCAGCCGGCGGCGAGCTTTAATCACCTGACAAAGTGAAGTTCACATTGATCGTGGTTTCCACCTCGACCGGCTCACCATTCAGGTAATAAGGCTTGTAACGCCACTCCTTGACGGCTTCCAGCGCGGCGGTGGTCAGCATGGGATGCCCGCTGACCACGTGCAGGTTCTGGATAGCGCCGTCCTTGCCGATCAGCGCCTGCAACACCACCGTTCCCTGAATACGCGCCTGACGGGCCAGCGGCGGGTACGTCGGCTGCACCTTGTGCACCAGCAATCCCTGCGAAACGCCCTGGGAGACGCGGATGCGCTGCGGTGTCGCGGCTTTGGGTACGGCCGTGGGCACGCTGCTCATCACGCTGCCCAGCACGCCACCCATGGCGCCGCCGGGTACGCCACCCGGAACTCCGCCCACAACGCCGGCCGGACCGGAGCTCGGTGGCGGCTCGTCTTCCTTGATCATCTGGATCTTCTTGGGAATGGCGGTTGGAGTGCGCAGCTGGCCGTTGTCCAATTCGCTCTGGATTTTCTTCACCACGACGGGAGCCGCAGCCGGCGGCGGCGGCGGCGGTGGTGGCGGAGGCGGAGCGGTCAGCATCGTCATCAGCTGCTTGGCCGGCAGGGCCTCGGTAAAGATCAGCGGCAACAGCACCAACACGCCCAGAAACAAGAACTCCAGGATGAAAGAGAAGAGGGTGGTCGCACCACGCTTGGTCTTAAGTCTGCCTGCGGATTCTACGAGGCTGTCTTCAAACATACCTGTTCTCCGAAGAACTCACTGATTAGTTAGACACCGGGAATCCGGAACTTGTGCCCCAAAAAGCAATGCAGCCGCAGGAATTTTTGTGGCCCGGGAATACAACCTGAACGAGATGGCGGCTTGGGAAAAACAGCGTTCCGCAGTATACACCCCAGCACCCCGATTCTGTACAACTTAGGCAACTGGGCTGGGGTTGGGCCTTTGCAGCAGGACCCGCCGCTCCACATCGACGCTGTGGATGTGCCCCGGTTTGATGGCATCCGGCTCAATAATCAGGACTTGGACCCGGGTGCGATCGAAGCCGGCGATAGCCTTGCCCGCATGCTCCAGGGCCGCTGACACCAGCTGTTCGTCGGAGCGGATCTTGGCGCCCGCCAGGGTGGTCACGCGGTGCAGGTGCACAATGGCGCCCGATTGCCGGTCATAGACCACCGCCAGGCGATCCGACAGGACCGCGGGCGCGTCCGGCGTCGAGTGAGCCTTTCCCTTCATCGTTGCATCTTTCTCTTACCAGAAGAAGAGATTACCCAGGATCCACATTTCCTGCTCCGCACCCACCGCGCTGCCAAAGGTGATACCACTGCACTGGTCGGCATAGACGTAGGCCTGCCACGTCTTCCAATCGTTCGCGTCGCCCAAGTTCACGGTAGTTTCGGCGCCATGAGGATCGGGACGATAGCGGTAGCTGATCACACCGGTGATATGTTGGCCGTCGCCGGCTACGCCGCGGATGCTGACCTGACCGACGGTATACGCCGGGGCAAAGTCCCACTCCCAGGTGTAGACAATGCCGTTATCGGAGTTGTAGCCGCTGTAGGCCCAACCGCTCGACATGCTGCTCATGGGAGCTCCTTCTTACGAGGCACGCGGCACGGGTGAAAGAGGCTGCGGAAAAAGTCGCGAAAGCCGTCTAGTGCCGCGCTTACCATCTCAAACAAACGACTTGGACGTTGGCCTGAAAGGACAGCTCTACCCAAGCGGCCCCAAACCCGACTTTTGCAGCAGCCTGTGAAAGCCGTGCCCTTTCAAACCCAGACGTAACCTAGAGCTTCCTTAGGCCTTGACCTTTGCTTTTTCGGTGGCGCGGCCTCGGGGAGCGGCCATGCGCTCAGCAACAGCCTGACCAGCCTTACGGGCGCGCCAATCCTGATAGGCCACCAGCATCGGCGCCGCGACCGCGATCGACGAGTAGGTGCCAATCAGAATTCCGATCACCAGCGCCAGCGAGAAGCCGCGCAGCACCTCGCCGCCAAAGACGTACAGCGACAGCACCGTCAGGAACGTGAGGCCCGAGGTCAGGATGGTCCGGCTCAGGGTCTGGTTGATGCTCTTGTTGACGATGTTGGCCAGCGGCTCGCGGCGCAGCAGCTTCAGGTTCTCGCGAATTCGGTCGAAGACGACGATGGTGTCGTTCATCGAGTAGCCGATCAGCGTCAGGATGGCGGCGATGACCGTCAGGCTGATTTCCTTGTCGAGCAGCGAGAAGAAGCCGACGGTGATGATGGTGTCGTGGAAGCAGGCCACCACCGCGCCCACGCCGTAGATCATCTCGAAGCGGAACCACAGGTAGACCAGCATTCCCGCCAGCGAGTACAGGGTTGCCATGATGGCCTGATGGCGCAGCTGCGAACCCACCTGCGGGCCGACGATCTCGACGTTCCGTACCACGAAGCCGGAGGTGTAGAAGTCCTGCTGCAGGGCGCTCAGCACTTCTGACGGCGCAATGCCGCGCAGTTCGTCGATGGAATTGAGGATGCCGCCGCGCTGATGGTTGCGGAAGTCATCGATCTGGTGGGCGAGCGCCGTGTAACGCTGCTCGGCATCGGTGCCCAGATGCATCGGGTCTTTCTGTACCAGATAGGCTTCCAGGCCGGCGGCGCCGGTATTGTTCAGGTCCAGCTTGCCGGCTGTGGCCTGCGTCTCCAGGGCGTGGATGATGGTGTTCTTGCCCTTGTCGAGCGCGGCCTCGCTGGTTTCCTGGATGCCAAGATCGACCAGGACTTCATTGTCCGAGGCGGGACCGAAGTTCTGGATCTTGGGATCGTGCAGCCCGGCGCGGTCCATGTCCTTGCGGATCTGGTCGAGGTTCGGCGTCTGCGCGAACTTCACGTAGACCAGCGTGCCGCCTCGGAACTCAACGCCCAGCGGAATGCCATGCCAGAAGAAGATGGACAGAAGTCCGGCGACGCTGAAGATCAGCGAGAAGGCAAGGAAATACCATTTCTTACCCAGAAAATCGATGTTGGTATTGCGAAAAAGTTCCACCGCTAGCCCCTTGCGAATTCAGCAACCAGCAACTAGCAATTAGCAACTAGTTATGGCTGGTCACTGCTTAATGTCTCAAATCTCTTGCGCCCGGTTCAGAACATGCATTGCTCAATGACGTTACCGAGCCCCATGTTTGCAACAACTAGTTGCCAATTGCTAGATACTCAACGCTTCCCCGCGCTGATGGCGATTCAGCACCGCTTCGAAGATCACGCGCGAGACAAACACCGCGGTGAAAAGGTTCGCCAGCAGGCCGACGCTCAGGGTCACGGCAAATCCCCGCACCGGTCCGGTGCCGAACAGGAATAGGATGACCGCCGAGACGATGGTGGTCACGTGCGTATCCAGAATCGTGGTCCAGGCGTGCGCGAAACCCTGGTCCACCGCCGACGACGGCGTCTTGCCGTGTCGCAGTTCTTCGCGAATGCGCTCGAAGATCAGCACATTCGAGTCCACGCCCATACCGACCGTCAGGATCACGCCGGCAATGCCGGGCAGCGTCAGCGTCGCGCCGCTGAATCCCAGGAATCCGAGCAGGATGATCAGGTTCAGAACCAGCGCCAGGTCGGCGTTGATGCCGGCGGCGCGGTAGTAGAACAGCATGAAGATCATGACCACGGCCATGCCGATGATCGCCGCCCGCACGCCCTGGCGAATGGAATCGGCGCCCAGCGACGGCCCCACCGTGACTTCCTGCAGATACTTGATGCCCGCCGGAAGCGCGCCCGTGCGCAAGGTCAACGCCAGGTCCTGCGTCTCCTGCGGGGTGAAGGCGCCGGTGATGCGACCAGTGTCGTGAATCTGCTCCTGAATGGTTGCGACGGACTTCACGCGATTGTCGAGAACCACCGCCAGCTTGTCGCCCACGTGAGAACCGGTGAAGGCGGCAAAGCGCCGTCCGCCTTCGTTGGTGAGGGAGAAGTTCACGTCGGGACGGCCGTTCTCATCGGTGCCGGCATCGGCGGAGCGCAGATCGCTGCCGCTGACGGCCGAGCTGCGGCTGATCAGCCAGTAGGCTTCGCCGCTCTCTTCCTGGCCGTGAACGCCATTGGAGCCTTTCAGCAGAACTGTATCCGGCGGCAAAACGCCGCCGTTGTCCTGCATGGCAGCCTGCTCGCTCGTGTAAGGCCCCTTGATCGCCTGCCGGATCTCCAGCATAGCGGTCGACTGCATGATCTCCTTGACGCGCGCCGGATCGTCAACGCCGGGCAGCTGCACCAGGATCTGGTAGTCGCCCAGTCCGTGCTCCTGGATCACCGGCTCGGAAACGCCGAGCTGGTCGATACGGTTGCGAATGGTCTCGATCGCCTGCTGCACGGCTTTCTTCTTGGTGTCGTTGGCGATGTTCGACTTCATCGTCATCGACCAGCCGTTCTGCGCGCCCGAGGTCAGGTCATACTCCGGAAACTTGTCGCTGACGATGCGCCGCAGATCGCTGGACTGCTCCGGCGGCACGCCCTTGAGCGCGATTAGCTCGGGATGCTGCGCCTGGTCGGGCTTGGTGATTTCCCCGAAGGCGACGTTCCCTTTCTTCAGGTCGTCTTTCAGCCGCTCGATGGCGCGGTCGGTGTCGGCGTTGATGGCGTCGTTGACCTGTACTTGCAGGATCAGGTGGGTGCCGCCCTTCAGGTCGAGCCCGAGGTGGATGCGCTGCTGCAACGAGGCCACCAAAGCTTGTGGCGTGAAGCTGCTGGGAATGCCGATGATGCCGAACAGAAAGATGATCAGCACCACAATGATTCCGATGGTCTTGGCGAGAAGATTCTTGTTCATGAGAAACAGCAACCCTGTTTAGGACTTCGGGCGCTCCTCCGGGGTCGTCAGGGTGACGATCGAGGAACGCGTTACTTCGATCTTGATGTTGTCGGGGGGAACACGCAGCACCACGGCGTCGTCCTTCACCGACATAACGGCACCGGTCATGCCGCCGCTCGTGACCACCCGGTCGCCGGGCTTGATCTGCGACAGCATGGCCTGCCACTTCTTTTGCTTGCGCTGCTGGGGCATGATCAGCAGGAAGTAGAAGATTGCGAAGATCGCAACCATCATCAGGATCGGGGCGGACCCGCCGCCGAATCCCGGAGCGGCGAACACAGTAGCTAATCTAACCATCGAGTTGACTTTCGCAAATTCGCAAAGCTGTGCCGGTCAGGCACAAAACCCACCTAAGCAGATTTTCGATGCAGCGCTGCTTTGAAGGGGCACGCCTTTAGGCGTGCCATAAACCCCGCCAGAACATCCGGCTTTAGCCGCTGGGGGAGTATCCCTCAGGGCCTAAAGGCGGAATGTTCCAGCGTCATGTCGGCACGGCAGAAGCCATGCCCCTTCGAAGCCCAATGCGCCGATGTCGGCGGCGGCCATAGTCCCGGCCAACACACAAGTCCATCCCTCGCGACCGGGCACTTTGGGATGTTCGGGGACTTTCCTACTGAACACCAGGATTCCACCCGCCGCGCTCCCACGCGCAGGCCGGGGCGGTCATCGGCCAGAATACGGCGCGATGTCAGAGGGCAATTTTCCCTGATCAGCTATTGTATCGCGCTTCACCGAAACTGGCACTAGGGAGGCGAAATTCGCCGCGCACAATCGCCGCCCGCGCCCGCCGCATCGTGTCGAGGTAATACGCCAGGTTGTGGATGGTGTTCAGCACCTGCGCCAGCAGCTCATTCGACGCGTAGAGATGCCGCAGATACGCACGCGAATATCGCGCGCAAACTTTGCACCCGCACTGCGGATCGAGCGGGCCCTCGTCACCGGCATAGCGCGCGTTCTTGATGGTGATGCGCCCCTCCGAGGTGAACAGCAGGCCGTGGCGCGCGGCGCGCGTGGGCAGCACGCAATCCATCATGTCGACGCCCTGCGCGACGTACTGCAAGATCTCCTCCGGCGTGCCCACGCCCATCAGGTAGCGCGGCTTGTCCTCAGGCAGAAAGCGGATCGCGGCATCCACCATCTCGTAGGTCATGGGACGCGGCTCGCCGACGCTGAGCCCGCCGATGGCGTAGCCGGGAAAATCCAGCTCCACCGTGCGCTGCACCGACTCGCGCCGCAGGTCGGCGAACATGCCGCCCTGCACAATGCCGAAGAGCGTTTGCGTCGCACCGGTTATTGCCTTTGCGGCTGCCATCTCCCGCGTGGTTGTCATCCCGAGCGAGTGGGCTTCAGCCTGCGAGTCGAGGGACCCGCTTTCTTCCACTGCGTCTTGAAAGGGTACGGCATGGGTGCCGCATCCTGGCCCCGCATTTGGGCTAGGGTGGGGGACTTGGTTGCCGCTTTGAAAGGGCACGGCTTCAGCCGTGCCGTTCGGCGTTCTAATAAGTTCCCTCGCGGACTTTAGTCCGCCCGTAAACCACGGTACCTCATTCTTGTGCTCCTCGAAATATTTCTTGCTGCGCGCGGCCCAGCGCAGCGTCATCTCCATCGACTCTTTCGTGCGCGCGTATTCCGCCGGATGCTCCGTGCACTCGTCAAACGCCATGATGATGTCGGCGCCCAGCCCGATCTGCGCCGCCATCGCGCTCTCCGGCGAGAAGAAATGCGACGAGCCATCGAGATGCGAGCGGAATGCCACGCCCTCTTCCGTCACCTTGCGCAAATCGCTCAGGCTGAACACCTGGAAGCCGCCCGAATCGGTGAGGATGGGCCGGTTCCACGCCATGAATTTCTGCACGCCGCCCAGCCGCCGCACCATCTCCACCCCTGGCCGCAGGTAGAGGTGATAAGTGTTGTTCAGCAGGATCTCGACGCCGAGCTCCTCCAGCACATCTTGCGGGACGCCCTTCACCGTGCCCACCGTGCCCACCGGCATGAACACCGGCGTGCGCACCTCGCCATGCGGGGTGACGAGCCGCCCGGCGCGCGCCTTGCCGTCGCGGGCTTCGATGTCGAAGCGGAAGGACATCGTACCGATTGTAGCGGGGATTTTTCGAGAAGCAGCTGTCGGTCGTCAGCTGTCGGTTGTCAGTTGTCGGTTGTCAGTTGTCGGTTGTTAGTTGTCAGATCGACAATCCTGTTGCAGAAGTTGCGGCGTTCGCAGCTTGCAGAAAAGTTCCGAATTGCGATCCGTGTCCACTTGCCGCTGCAGAAGCCCACGGCGTCGGCTGTCTCCGGGAAACTCCGCATGGAGAGCTTCGTGTCAGGGCACGAGTTTACTCGTGCCGAAACGCCGTTTACTTACGTTTCGAGCCGGCTTCAGCCGGCGGCACGTCTGCCGTTCTTCCCTTCCGCCCAGCGAGGCGGCTCAAACCTCTGCCTTCGGTCGTATATCCTTGAAGAACATGGCTACGGAAAAAACCTTTACCGGCGTGACCCTGCACGGCATGCCCGTGCGCATCGAGCTCGAATGGCCGTTTCATCGCTCCGAGGGCGGCAGCGACTGGTACGTCGTCCATGGCACGCTGCGCCTGAACGATGGTGGGGCCCTGCACTCCGACATTGCGCTCAACCTGGCGCAAACCGTGAAGGAGGTCCTGCCGTCGCTCGACAGCGACCTGGCCTTCTGGGTCGCGGTCAACACCGCGCGCAAGGCGCTCGACGACAAGCAGCTGGAGTTGCTGAAGTCGGGCAAGCGGCAGCCGGTGCCGGTCTCCAGCCGTTGCTACAGCATGCGCCACCAGCACTTCACCTTTGCTCACGCCACGCCGGAGCAGATCGAGGAGTTCGTCGCGCGCAAGGTCTTCTGGGGCAATGAAAGCGAGCGCCAGCCCGTGCTCATCGCCGATCCCTGCGACGCCCAGTATCTCGGCGCGGCCGATCCCAACATGGTGGACAAGCTGGTCGCTGCCGCGAAGGAGCTGGCCGCGCGCGGCATGATCGAGTTGGGTGGAGATTATGCTCGCGCCACCGACGGCCTGCTGGCGCAGCATGTGGCGTTCGTCGCGGCCAAGGATCGCGCCCTCGAAGAGCTCCACCTGAAGCACGCCTTCGAGCGCGCCTAGGCCAAAGAGCCGCTAATTTTCACCACAGAGAACACGGAGCGCACTGAGCAATGTTCAGAGCTTGTCGAAGGATCTCGCGCCACTGTTGCGAAAAAGACGCGGCGACCAGTCGGCCGCCGGTCAGCAATGAATTGGGGTTGCGATCCGCCGCTTGCTCAAGCAGCAACGCCGGTGCGCCGCGCTTCCATGCCGTCGAGCGCGTGCCACAGCGATTGCGCCGCACGCTCGGCCGCGGCCAGCGCATCGTCCGCCTGCTCGGGATGAGCGGCGATTTCGGCGCGCAGCAGCTCGCGCCACACGTCGGCGTGCTCCACATCGGCAAACTGATGCAGCGTGAAGTAGCCGCAAGTCTTGGCGTCGGCGCCGTAGTGCTGCTGCAAGCCATCGGCTTTGGATTTGGCCACGCGCGGCACCTGCGACTCGTAGGCATAGAAGGCGGCCAGCGCCTCGGCCAGCGTGCCCTCGCGCGCGGTGCGGCGGAAGCCGGCAATCAGCTCGCGCACTTCGTCCAGCGGCACGCGGCGGCGGACCTGCTCGCGATCGGCGCCCATGCCTTCGGCGAAATCGAGCCACAGCTCGCTGTGCGGACGACCGTCGATCTCCTCCTCCGACAGATTGCGCAGCACGGCGCGGCGCAGCTCGCCGTCGTCCAGGCGCGAGTGCAGCGCGCTCAGGTACGCCGGAAAAGCGGCAACGTGATGGTAGTAGTCGCTGGCGTACTCGCGCAGATCGTCGCGCGTCAGCTCACCGGCATTCCACGCCTGGTAATACGGATGGCAGAGAAGATCGTAACGGGCGATGCGCTCCTCGAGCGCCGATAGGAAAGCCTGCAATTGCATCGTGCACCCCACGTAAGAATTCGGGAAGTGAGAACACTATACGGGAGGAGGAACGATGGCTACAAGGTCTGGATGATCGCACCCTAGAAGAACACCGCCGGCGAAACTCCGAAACGCCGGCTCAGCCGCCGAATGTGCTCGGTCGTCAGCTTGCGCCGGCGGTTGAGGATGTCCGACACGATGCTCTCGGTCCCGAAGACATCGACCAGATCCTTCTGCCGCAGCTGGTGTGCTTCCATGAGATGACGAATGATGTCGACAGCATCCGCCTCCGGAACGGGATAGGCCCTGGACTCAAAGTCTTCGATGAGCACGGTCAACAATTCGATCAGCTTGGCTTCGGCACGCGTCACTGACTTCTTGCCGGTCAGCTGCTCGAGCCGGCGGAGGTAGGTCTGGTTCTGCCGTTCGTCGCGGACCACCTCCGGGCGAGTTTCCGAAAGCAGAGTGGCGTAATGGGATGCTTGTGTGCTCATGACTTCCACCGGTTGCGATCGTATTCCGCGTGGGTCAACAGACCCTTCACAAAGATAATTTGCCAACGATATTCGATTTTCACGATGAGACGATAGCGATTGCCTTTGATGTTAAACACCGTGTATGGCCCGACTGAGTCGGCGTGCGGATAGACCCTCCTCACATCGGCCAGACTTCGCCAGGTTGCATGCGTGGCCACCTTATACCACTCGGAGATCGGACCTTGTAAAGAGGAGTCCGCTACCACTGCCGCCCGCCAGGCGCTTTTGCTGATGACCCTCACGCACGTTGTCTTCGCAAAATGCGAATCTCTATCTTACTTCGCAAAACGCGAAGAAGCAAGGTGTGGAGAACAGATTGGTCGATCCGCAGCGCAAGGCCTACTGCTCCCGCAGCGCGACCATGGGGTCCACCCTGGCGGCGCGGGCGGCGGGCACGTAGATCGCCGCCATGGCGATGCCCAGTAGCAGCAGCGCGGTCGCTGCAAAGGTCGGCACATCGAACGGCTTCACGCCGAACAGCAGGCTGCTGAGCGCGCGGGTTGCCGCCAGCGCGGCGAGGGCACCGCATGCGAGGCCAATCGCGATGAGCCGCAGTCCCTGGCGCGCCACCATGGCGAGCACGTCTTTGCGCTGCGCGCCCATCGCCATGCGGATGCCGATCTCCTGCGTACGCTGTGCCACAACGTAGGAGATCACACCGTAAATACCGATGCTGGCCAGTGACAGCGCCAGCACGGCGAAGGTGGTCAGCAGAATCATCGAGAGCCGCCGCTCGGCCAGCGATGCGCCAATGATCTCGTTCATCGTCTGGACGCCGTACACTGCCTCCTCGGCATTGCCCCGCTGCAGCCGGCGGCGGACCTCTGCGAAGCCGGTGTGCGCCTCGGGCCGAAAGCGCAGCGCGTAGTTCACGCCCGACGGCGTGAGCGCCATCGTCTCGTCGTCCATCTGCAGAAATGGGCGATAGAGCTGCGCCTGCAACTCTTCATGACTGTCATTGTCGAGCCCCCACTGCTTCACGTGCCGGACGATGCCCACGATCTCGGCGGTGTCCTCGTGCGAAAAGAGCAGGTGCAGCCGCTTGCCGATCGCATCATCATGCGGAAAGAACTTCCGGGCGAAGGCCTCATCGACGACCACCACGTGTGGCGCGTGCTCATTGTCCTGCGCGGCGAGGAAACGCCCACGCAGCAACTCGGTGCCCATGGTGCGCAGGTATTCCGGGCCGACCACGTAGTGCAGCGCCCAGTTCATCTGGTTCTGGCTGGCGGGCCGCGGCTGGCCGTCGATCCAGAAGACGATCTCGTCGTCCTGGTCCATGGGAAACGCGCCCCACGAGACCGACGCCGCTTCTACGCCGGGCATGCTGTTGAGCTGCTGATCGAGATTGCGGAAGGTAGCGCGGACGGCGTCGGGGCTGGCCTTCATCATCGACGGCGGCAGTGTGAGGCCGAAGTTGATCAGGTTGTCGGGCCGGAAGCCGGGATCGACGTTCCACAGCGCGGACAGGCTGCGCACCATCAGGCCGGCGCTGATCATCAGCACCAGCGCCATGGCCAGCTCGGCAATCACGAAGATGCGTTGCGCATTGGACCGCGCGCCGATGCTGCCACGCGAGCGGTCAGCGAGTGTGAGGTTCACGTTGGCACGCGACGCCTTCCAGGCCGGAGCCAGGCCGAACAGAATGCCCGCAAGCAGCGAGATCGCCGCGGTGAATAGCAGCACCCGGCCGTCGAGGCCGATGCTGTCGGCGCGCGGCAGCATGTCAGACAAGACTCGTAGCGCGGCCTGTGTTCCCCAGTGTGCGATGGCGATGCCCAGCGCGCCGCCGATGAGCGCAAGCGTTACGCTCTCGGTGAGCAACTGGCGCAGCAGGCGTGCGCGTCCGGCGCCCAGCGCCACGCGGATGGCGAACTCGTGAGTCCGGCCGGTTGCGCGTGCCAGCATCAGGTTGGCAACGTTGCCGCAGGCAATCAGCAGCACCACCGTGACTGCGCCCAGCAGCACCAGCAGCAGCGGACGAACATCGCCGACGATCTGGTTCTTCAGCGGAACAAGGTTGGCGCCGATGCCGTGGTCCTTGTTGGGATAGGCAGCGGCGAGGTTTTCGGTGACGCGCGCCATGTCGGCGCGGGCCTGCGCCAGCGTGACGTACGTTTTCAGCCGTCCGATGCCGTGGATGCCCAGTCCGGCGCCGCGATCGGTGAGCAGCGGGTTCGCCCACTGGCCGATCGGCACGTACACCTCCGCCGGACGAATGCTCGGCGCGGTGAGCGTGAAGCTGGACGGTGTGATGCCAACGATGGCGTAGTCGCGCCCGTCGAGCGTGATGCTGCGGCCCAGCGCGCTGGGCGAGGAGTTGAATTTGCGCGCCCACAAGCCTTCGCTGATCATCGCGATCGGCGCCGCGCCGATTTCATCTTCGCCCTGCGCGAAGATGCGCCCTGCAACCGGCCGCACGCCCAGCATGGGAAACAGGTCGGAGGAAACCAGCTCGCCTTTGACCTCTTCGGCATCGCCCATGCCGGTCAGGCTGTAGTCGGTGGTGCGGAAGACGGCCATCGCGTCGAAGCTGCGATTGTCCTTCTGCCAGTCGCGGAAGTTGGGATAGGAAATAGAGCCGTTGCGGAAGTTCGGCTTGCTCGCGCCCATGGCCACCAGCCGTTCGGCATGCGGATACGGCAGCGGGCTGAGCAGCACCGCGTTGAAGACAGAAAAGATCGCAGTGTTGGCGCCAATGCCCAGCGCCAGCGTCAGAACGGCAACCGCGGTGAAGACCGGGCTCTTGCGCAGGACCCGAAATCCGTAAGCGACATCTTGTAACAAGCCTTCCATGGCAGTCCTCGGCGAGGGGCTGGTCGGCAGCCAATCAGATTTACGGAGCAGGTGTCGCGCCAGTTCGCGGGCACGGCCAAGTCGTTGGATGGTAGGCGATTACGGCGACGGGGCTGGGGTGAGCGAGCGGCGCCGTGTCCAGTCACGAAACGGCTTGTCCGGTTGCGGACGGGGCATAGCTGACGCGAGGAACCGGCGAAACCCTTGACAGTCTTGTGTCAGGGCACGGCTTCAGCCGCGCCGTCAGACAGGCCCCAAAAGGCGCGGGCTTCAGCCCCTGCGGGATGTATGCCGGGGCTGAAGCCCGACCTTCCAGTTGTGCCTTATCACGACCGAGGTCGTGCCCTGATACAAACCTGGCGCACCAAACTCGATTACTATTAGAGCAAGGCCTATCTTTGGGGGATCTGTTGCAGTTTACCGAAACCTACGACGTCGTCGTTGTCGGCGCCGGGCATGCCGGATGCGAAGCTGCCATGGCTGCCGCGCGCATGGGCCTACGCACCGCGCTGTACACGCTGAACGTCGATCTCATCGCGCAGATGTCGTGCAATCCCGCCGTCGGCGGCATTGCCAAGGGGCATCTGGTGCGCGAGGTGGACGCGCTGGGCGGCATCATGGGCGAGGTTACGGACGCGGTCGGCATCCAGTTCCGGCTGCTGAATACCTCGCGCGGCCCGGCGGTGTGGTCGCCGCGGGCGCAGTGCGACAAGCAGCAGTACCGGCTGAAGATGCGCGAGGTACTGGAGTCGGAGCCGAAGCTGCACATCAAGCAGGCGGAAGTGGCGGAGTTGATTGTCGAAGAGTGTCGTGGGCTGAAGCCCACTCATGATTCAGGGAGTGCGGCTGACGGCACGCCTGAAGGCGTGCCCCTTCAAAGCCTAGCGGAGCGAACCGCAGATCCCTCGGCTCCGCTTCGCTCCGCTCGGGATGACAATTCTGATTTGGATCAGTCTGGCGAAGAGCGCGTCGTTGCTGGCGTGAAGCTGCGCGATGGCCGCACCGTCGGCGCCCAGGCCGTCATCATCACGACGGGAACATTCCTCAATGGTCTGATCCACTGCGGCGAGCAGCAGTATCCCGCCGGACGCAGCGGCGAGCCGCCTGCCGTGCTGCTCGGCGAAGCTCTGAAGAAGCTCGGCCTGCGTGGCTGCCGTCTGAAGACCGGCACGCCGCCGCGCCTCGACGGCCGCAGCATCGACTGGTCGAAGTTTACCGTGCAGCCGGGCGACGACGATCCCACGCCCTTCAGCTTTCGCACGCGCCGCGTCACGCATCACGACAAGCAGGTGCCCTGCTACATTGCCTTCACCACGCCGGAGACGCATCGCATCATCCGCGAGAACGTGCATCGCTCGCCCATGTATAGCGGGCAAATTCAGTCGATCGGGCCGCGCTACTGCCCGTCGATCGAAGACAAGATCGTCAAGTTCCCCGACAAGGAAGTGCATCAGCTCTTCCTCGAGCCCGAGGGGCTGAACACGCACGAGATCTACGTCAACGGGATGAGCACCTCCCTGCCGATCGAGGTGCAGCTCGCCGTCATCAAGTCGATCCCCGGTCTGGAGAACGCCGAAATGCTGCGGCCCGGCTATGCCATCGAGTACGACTCCATCGACCCGACCGAACTGGAGCGCACGCTGGAGACGAAGAAGATCGCTGGACTCTACTTAGCCGGGCAGATCAACGGGACGTCCGGCTACGAGGAGGCCGCGTGCCAGGGACTGATGGCCGGCATCAACGCGGCGCTGAAGGTGAAGGGCGATCCGCCGCTGATTCTCGATCGCACCGAAGCCTATACAGCGATCCTGATCGACGACCTCATCAGCAAGGGGACGAACGAGCCGTATCGCATGTTCACCTCGCGCGCCGAGTTTCGCCTGCACTTGCGCATCGACAACGCCGACCGCCGGCTGACGCCGCACGGGCGGCGCGTGGGATTAATCAGTGATACCGCGTGGGCGGATTATCTGGCCAAGCAGGAGCGCATGAAGGCGATGCGCGAGCTGCTGGAGAAGACGCGGGTGAATGAAGCAGTTGTTGGTTGTCAGTTGTCGGTTGTCGGTGAAGCTGATCCGACGGTGCAGCTGCTCAATGACGCGAGAGCTGTTGGTTCGCCTTTGGCGCAACTGCTCAAGCGACCCGAAGTGCAGATCGAGCAGCTCGTGCCGGTGCTGGCGAAGCTGGCGCCGGAATTCTTCGTGCGCGAGATCGCGCACGAAGCAGTTGTCAGCTCTCAGTTGTCAGCCGTCGGCGAAGACCGCGACAGCAAACCGACAACTGACAACCGACAACTGACAACTCCGCGCTTAAGCGCGGCTGTTCGCAACGAGCTGAAGTCGGTTGAGACCGAGATCAAGTACTCCGGCTATCTCGACCAGCAAACCAAGGCCATCGAGCGGCTGAAGAAGTCGGAGCAGCGGACGATTCCTGATTGGTTCGAATACGCCAAGGTGTCAGGGCTGTCGCGCGAGATGAACGAGAAGCTGACGCGAGTGCGCCCGCGCACCCTGGGTCAGGCCAGCCGCATTCCCGGGGTCACGCCCGCAGCCGTCTCGCTCATCAACGTCTACATCGAAATTCAGTCGCGGCAGATGCCGAGCTCCGCTTCCTGAAGTCTTTAAGTCTTCGTCCCTGCGTTCGACCCACTACCCCCGCAAGAACTCGCGGGACTTAGTGTCGCTCGCTGGCTATACTGAGTTCCCGATTCGCACCCTCCGCGAGGACTTCCATGACGAACCAACCCGCTGGCACTAGTAGACCTACGGTTCCCTCCTGGATCGTGATTCTGACTTTGGTATTGATCTGCGTCGGAACGCTGGCAGGCCTTTACTTCCTGACCGACTTCTCCCGCAAGCCGCCGGCGCCGCCGAGTGCTGACATGCAAGCACAGAAGCAGGCCATCGCCCGGCTTGAGGCACAACTGCAGGCGCTGGAACAATCGTCGGTCAACGCACCCAAGCCGGGCACTGCCGCTGATGCGGCTTATCTGCAGGGCCTGAAGCAGCATGAAGCGGTGCTGGCCGAGATCCGCAACGAGTTGAAATTTGCCAACGATGAAACCACCGCTGCCGCCGCTGCCTTGGCTGAAGCCAGGGACACCGAGAAGCGTACCCGCGAAGCCGCAACCACCTTTCTGGCGGTTTTCGCAATTATTGCGGGGTTGCTCGCCGGGCAAGGCTATCTGACGATCGAGGGGTGGAAGGACAGGGCGGAGAAAGAATTCAGCGAAGCGGTAGAGGAGGTGGAAAAAAGAAAGCTGGCCCTGGAAACGGACCTGAAGAACATGATGTCTCAGGTTGAGGCGGGGGTTAAGCGGGTAGAGGACGCCGCTCCGCAAATCACGTTGATTCGCGAGACGCAGGAGAGCCTGGAAACAAACTTACCGAAGTTCCTGGATCAGGCGCATGACGAGGTCCTGCAAAGCGAAGGCAAGGACCCGGGGGCGACCATCCGGCAAGGAGATCTGGTGCTGATCGATGAGATCGATCATCTGACCTTTCTGGCAAATCCGGCAATGCGTTTCCAGAAGAATCGCAGCGCCGACCAAGCGTCCCAGTACCTGCAGAGCTTGTTATTGGTTGGCCGCGGCCATTTCGCGCGCGGCAACTTCGACGAAACCGTCAGCCGTCTCGACGAGTTCTTTCTTGTGCGGAAAGAGAATCAGACAGCGGTCGTGGACGCACACGATCTGGGACGCGCCTATTCGTATCGCGGCTTCGCCCGCTATCAGCTGTTGCGCGCACGACGGGCGGCGCCGTCGTGGATACGGAAGAAAAACCAGGACACAGCCCAGAAGTTGTGGGCCGACGCTCTGGACGATGCACGAGAAGCCGAAGCCGGCGATCCGGCACACGCTCTCTTCGTCCAGGCCCTGCTCTATAGTCGCGAATACGTTGCCGATTGGGAGATCACCGAACCCGGCGGCGAGGACCGGTACTTGAAAGGCCAGCGCACGGCCATCACGTTCTACGAAAGAATGTTGCAGGAGAAAATGGAGTTTTGGCCGGTGCCCATCAACCTGGTGTGCTGCCTGAAGCGAATCGCCGACATGACGGGAACGCCGGCAGATTACAGCGCGCTGCAACAAAAGCTACAGAGTTTCCCGGATGAAAGGGAGCTGGAAGCGAATCTGAAGCCGGGGGCAGGAATCGAAGTTCAGAGCCGCTTCCTGTGGCAAAACCTGATGGGCGACTCGGATCTCTTTGGCAAGGTGAACAAAATCGATTTCGAAGGCTACAGGGATTTCTGGATCAAACTCTTGGACCAAAAAGTAACCCTCCGCAACTGGAGGGCAGACTTAAACGAACTGCGAAGGCTGAATCCCAACGCGATGCGTTGGCAAATCCAGCTTCAGTAGATGGGACCGAATTCGGTGTCGCGAGACATGTTCTTTAACCTCACCGGCAGTATACCATCCGGGTCAAGCCTGACCACTGTAATCGTCCGTGGCCGCACCCGGAACGTCATACAGAATAGATGCCTCTCGCAGGCCAAAGGAAGCGGAAACTTAGTGGCTGGGGTGGTCATAAGCTGACCGCCTCAGCCCCGCTGTTGTCCACTTTGGCCGCAACGCCGCCCTGAAGGCCGGTTCTACCTAGTTCGGGTTCACCTGAATCTTCGCCATCATGCCTCCGTCCTCGTGATCCAGAATGTGGCAGTGGTAGACGAAGGTCCCGGCAATGTTGGGATCACGGAAGTCCATGCGCACCGTGATATTGGGATACGGGCCGCTTCCTGACCAGTTAGGAATCGTGTAGGTATCCTGCAATTCAGGATTGGGCACCGGTACGCCGTTAATCGCCATCACCAGAAAATGCAGTTGGTGAATGTGGAAGGCATGGGCCTCGCCGGCACGGTTCTCGATGGTCCAATCCTCCACCGCGCCGATGTTGGTGACGATCGCGGGTGGATCATCCATGTGAAACACCCTCGGCTTCTGGCCATCGACGGTGATGAAATACTGCGTCGGGCCATTGCTGCCCACGGTCTGCTCGGAGAAATAGAGCCGCCGGGTGGTCGTAGGTTGTTGCGTCAGCAGGCCGGCAAATCGCTGACGATCGGCAAGCGGCTTGCCCGGATGCGGAGTGAGATGGGGCTCGACTTTCGAGTTGTCGGTACCAAAGATCTTCAGCAGTTGCTGCGGTGAATTCGGATTGCCTACGGGACCGGTATCGAAACCATTGGTCAGGAAAATTCCCTCTTGCCCGGTGGGAAGACCGGGAACGATGAATTCAGCTCGTCCGGCAGGCGGAATATCGATCTCGTTTTCGTAGATGGGCGACGGCAGCGGAACTCCGTCCAACGCCAATACCTCCAGTTGCTGCTGGTTGGTCAGGTACAGGAGCTGAAGAGTGAGAAACGCCTGCGTGGAAGCGTTGACCACCCGCCAGAATTCCGGCTGATTGTATTGCATGTTGATGAACGGTGAAGCGCCTTCGGGAAAGATCGCCGGCTGAAAGTTGACCGTCAGCTGATAGGGGCCTGGAATCCAGGAATTCGGGTTGTTGAACTGCTGGCGGATGACGAACACGCGTTCCGGCAGGCCCTGCGTTCCCTGGATGGTCCCTTCGATGAAGATTGCGCCCGAAGCGCCGCCGTCCACCTGCGTCGTGGTGTTGCCGTGCGCGTGAGGATGGTACCAATACATTCCCGGATTATCGTTGGGAGGGATCTGGATGTTGTACTGAAACGGCGGATCGCCGGACTGGATCAGGGTGTAGACCACGTCGTCCTGATGGCAGAGCGGCGGAACATTCAGTCCGTGGAAGTGCATGTTGGTGGATCCGCCCATCAGCATCCCACCATTGCAGTCGTCGTTCGGCTTGGCTCCCGGCCTTCCCGGAACGCGCATGTGCATCTGCGCTTTCTTGGGATACCGGTCGAAGGGAGACGTGATGTTGTCGGTCAGATTGAGGACCAACTGGTCGCCGGGATTGAGGCGCAGCGTCGGGGCTTCCACCTGCTGACCCTGGTAGAGGTAGACATAGCAATAGTGCATGAACCCGTCGCTGCCCATCTGGTTCTGCAGTGTCAGATCGACGTTCAAGATGCCGCTCTGACTGAACAGGTCCAGGGGATTGACGACCAGATTGCCGGGTAGAGGCCGCGGGGGGCAGATTTGCTGCGCCGAAGCACCGATGAGGCCCACTGCCAGAATCCAGAACGATAGAAGCGATTTCCGCGTTGCTCGCATGCGAACTCCCATAAGATTTTTCTGCGCCGGCCCGTGGCCGAACGCTCTCCCTAGAATGGCCGGGGAGGAAACACCTGAATCGATAGCAATCCCGGGCTCAAGTTGTCGATCACCGGAGAACCGGGCGCCTCGGTCAGGGTGCAGGCGGTGCCCGTCGAAGTCACGTTAATGAGGGCGATCGACGAACCGAATTCCGCCGCATACAGCACGTTGCCCGTGCCCGTGGTGTCGCGCGTGGCGAGCGCGCCAACGTACGACCACGGGTTGTAGAAGTTGTTCAGCAGCTTTGAGGTGCAGCCCGCCGATACCTTCCCGGTGTTCTTGTCGAAGAAGGCCGCGCCGACGTACCCGTTCTGGCTGTTGCCGATGTAAATCAGGCTCTCATCCGGACTCAGCCGCAAGGTAGCGGAATTGATTCCCGGACCGACCGCGTTGGTCGTGAGTCCCAGGATGTATTGCACCGTGGGCGCCAGCTTGCCCGAGGACAAGTCGGAAACTTCCAGTGTCGTGGGCACGGCAGCGTCCGCGAAGATCGCAAAGTGGCCGTCCTGCGTGATCTCGACACCATCGGGAAAATAAGCGGAGGCGTAGCCGGTGGAATTCTGCTCGTCGTTGTTGGAGATGGGGATTCCGTTGGCCGTGTTGAAGGACTGGACGGAGCCATCGATGTAGGTGACCACCAGCATGTTGCCACGCAGCGCCATTCCCGCGATCCATCCGCCGTTCAACGGCGTGACCGTGATGTCGCCCAGAAACGACAGTTGGCATCCCGATCCGACCGCGAAGGTAGCAATGGTGTTGGACAGCGTGTAGCCGGCATAGAGATAGTTCTGGTTCATCACCAGGCCTATGCCGTTGCTGGTCCCGGAATCATTGCTGGAGCCGGAAAAGTTACCCACCAGCGTCTGCGACTGGATGTTGATGGCGGCAACGTCGCCGGTGCCGGCATCGGAGGCGTA
>Ga0335081_10002734_pt1 | contig 27790 bp, 16 predicted proteins | sample Lox_Sample_35_FD_206713 | JGI IMG/M metagenome (GOLD analysis project Ga0335081, IMG submission 206713) | Soil microbial communities from Loxahatchee National Wildlife Refuge, Florida, United States - Lox_Sample_3.5 | ecosystem: Environmental > Terrestrial > Soil > Wetlands | place: USA...
TGGGGTGGGGGTGGCCCCACGCGCCCGGTGAGGGGTCACGTCACATGTTATTGTACTAATGAAATCGAGCTCTTAGTCTCATGTCCCCGCAGTTCAGGAATGTCCGAAGCCAAGCCGACCTTCTTGAACAAGGCAGCAATTTCGGTGCCGAGTCCCGCCGCCGGAACGTCCTCTTCGCTCACCGCGTTACGCAGGATTTCGCGTACCTCTTCCTCCATGCTGCGGCCATTCCGTCGGGCGCGACGCTGCAGTCGTACCTTCACTGCGCTCTCCACATTGCGGACCACAAATTGTGCCATCGTCGCCTCCTAAGGTCGTGCGATATCATGATATCACTCACGAGCCCGGAGAGCAACACCGCAACACGGAACGAGCGAGCGGGCCTGGCACCGTGACATGTAGGCGGCGCAGGCGGCTTACAATGTCAACTTGAGGTGCCCGGCTAAAGCCGTTACGAGCCAATCCCTCGGGCTGGCGAGCCGCGCCAACTGCGGGCATAATGTCGAGCATGAAGGGATATGGAGAAGACTTGGCGTACGTTCATGACGCCGGTTTCAGGGACTATTGCCTGAAGGCGGCGCCGGGATTGTTGCGCGCGCTCAAGCGGAACGGGATCACCGGCGGGCTCGTTGTCGATCTGGGTTGTGGAAGCGGCCGCTGGGCGCGCGAGCTGAATCAAGCGGGATACGATGTTTTGGGAGTCGATCAGTCGCCGGCCTTCATTCGCCTGGCCCGCAAGATCGCGCCGCAATCCCGATTCGTGAAGGCGTCGTTGCTTCGCGTGGCGCTGCCCGCCTGCGATGCCGTGACCTCGATCGGTGAATGCCTCAACTATGCTTTCGACCGCAAGGCGGGGAAGACGGAGCTGGCCAACCTGTTCGCGCGCGTGCACCGCGCGTTGCACACCGGCGGCGTTTTCATTTTCGATGTGGCCGGGCCCGCGCGAATCCCCAAGAACAGGCCGCGGCGACGATGGTTCCAGGGCGCCGACTGGGGGATCCTCGTTGAAACTTACGGCGACCAAAAGCAGAACACTCTCACCCGCCAGATCACCTGCTTTCGCAAACGCGGCCGAGAGTATCGAGGCAGCGAGGAGACTCACCGGCTGTATCTTTACACGGGCGCTGAGATCGTCGAGATGCTCGGCCAAGCCGGCTTTGAGGCAAAACGGCTGGCTGCGTACGGACGGTTCCGACTCCCGGCGGGAACAGCGGCGTTTCTGGCGAGAAAGTAGAAATCGTAGCGATGGAAAGTGCTGCCAAGCGACGCTAGTACCCTCAAAGGCCGACCCTTTCTGAGGTAGAATGCTGGACGGATATCGAGGATGTAAATCGAATGGCGAAAAGAGAAAAGCGATGAGCCCCTGGCAGGTTTCGAGTTTGCAGTTTCTCGCTTCTAAGATCGGCGGTCGGCGGTCGACCCGTAAGGGTCGTCAGGGCCGCAAGGACTGTAAGGGTAGGTCCGTGTCAGCGCTCTCATCGTGGCTCGTGTTGCAGGCTGCGTTCGCGTTGCCATTCGCGCTGGCCGATTCGGCTGTGGCGGGACCAGCGGCTCCGGCCAATCTGCGCTGCGAGTACCTCACCAACCCGCTCGGCATCGACGTGACGCAGCCGCGCTTTGCCTGGGTGCTTGAACACTCCGAGCGCGGTGAGACGCAGTCCGCCTATCAGGTGCTGGTGGCGACGAGCGCGGAGAACTTGAGCCGCGATCAGGGCGACGCGTGGGACAGCGGCAAGGTGGCGTCCGACGATTCCACGCAGGTTGCCTACGCCGGCAAGGCGCTGGAGAGCGGCCATCGTTATTATTGGAAAGTCCGCACGTGGGATAAGGGAGGCGCGGCGAGCGCCTACAGCCAGCCGGCGTGGTTCGAGATGGGGCTTCTATCTGCCGGCGACTGGAAGGGCGAGTGGATCGGCGGCGCCAACCAGCTTCGCACCGAGTTCAACCTGGCGGGACCCGTGATGCGGGCCCGCGCCACCATCGCCGGCGTCGGCTACTACGAGCTACACATCAATGGCGCCAGGATCGGCTCCAGTGTCCTCGATCCCGCTTGGACGACTTACGAGAAGCGCGTCCTCTACGCCACGTACGACGTCACCCCCTACGTCCAGAGTGGCGCGAATGCCATCGGCGTGATGTTGGGCCAGGGCTGGTTTGCTTCGCGGGCGTTGAGGTTTCAGCTCGATGTGGAACTCGCGGACGGACGTCACTTTCAGGTTCAGAGCAACACGTCCTGGAAGGCCAGAAATGGTCCGGTGGTGAGCGACAGCGTGTACAACGGCGAGGTCTATGACGCGCGGCTGGAGGCTCCCGGCTGGGACCGCAGCGGCTTCGACGATACCGCCTGGGGCGCGGCCGCGAGCGTGCCCGGTCCCCAGGGGATACTTTCCGCCGAGATGATGCCTCCCATTCGCAACGTGGATACCCTGGTGCCACTGTCGATGAAGAGTCCCAAGCCGGGCGTCTACGTTTACGACATGGGTCAGAACATGAGCGGCTGGGCCGAACTGCGCGTGCGCGGCCCGCGCGGCGCCGCCGTGAAGATGCGCTTCGCCGAACTTACCTACGACGACGGCTCGATCAATCGCGACAACATTCGCGCTGCCAAGGCCAGCGACACTTACATCTTGCGCGGCGAGGGCGACGAGGTTTACGAACCCCGGTTCACCTATCACGGATTCCGCTACTTGGAGGTGACGGGCTACCCGGGCACGCCCAGCCTTGATTCGATTCGTGGACGCGTGGTGCACAGCGCTGTCGAGCCCGTCGGCAGCTTCGTCGCGTCCAAGCAGATCCTCAATCAGGTTCAGCGCCTCATCCGCTGGTCTCAGCTCACCAACCTCTTCGGCATTCCCACCGATTGCGACCAGCGCGACGAGCGCCAGGGCTGGATGGGCGACGCGCAGGTGACGGCGGAAGAAGCCACGATGAATTTCGACATGGCCGCGTTTTACACCAACTTCGTGCGCGACATCCGCGACATCCAGGCGAGCGACGGCACCATCACCGACACGGTGCCGCACCGCTATGGCAGCCGCCCCGCCGATCCCGCCTGGGGCACGGCCTTCCCGCTCATCTGCTGGACCATGTGGCAGCAGTACGGCGACCGCCGCATCCTGGAAGAAAACTATGAGAGCCTGAAGAAGTACGTGGAGTTCCTGCGCAGCCGCGCCCCGGACAATGTGCTGCGCTACAGCTACTACGGCGATTGGGTGGCCATCGAGCACACGCCGGGCGAACTGGTTTCCGACGCCTACTATTACTACGACGTCGAGATTCTCAGGGACATTGCTGCGATCCTGGGGAAGAGCGCGGACTCGCAGGCTTACGCACAACTGGCCGATCAGATTCGGACCGCTTTCAATCAAGCGTTTCTCGATTCCAGGACCGGAACCTATGCCAACGGCACGCAGACGGCCGACGCCCTGGCGCTCTTTCTCGGCCTCGTGCCGCACGACCATCGCGGCGACGTGGCCGAGCACCTGACTAACGACATCACGTATGGGCATAACACGCACGTCACCACGGGCTTTATCGGCGTGAAGGTGCTGATGCCGGTGCTCACTGAGATCGGGCGCTCCGACCTGGCCTATGAGCTGGCGGTGCAGACGACGTACCCAAGCTGGGGGTACATGGTGGAGAACGGGGCCACCACGCTGTGGGAACTGTGGGAGAACAAGCGCGGGCCTTCGATGAACTCGCACGACCACGCCATGTTCGGCAGCGTGGGCGCCTGGTATTATAACGCTCTGGCCGGTATCAACGTCGGCGCCGATGGCGCCGGCTACCGGCACATCCGGATCGAACCCCAGGTGGTGGAGGATCTCCACTGGGTGAGCGCGACGGTGGAAACGATTCGCGGCACGGTGTCGTCGTCGTGGACGCGCTCGCCCGGCGAGATCACCCTGGACGTGGCGGTCCCGGTGAACAGCGATGCCAAGGTGGTGGTACCGAAGGAAGACGAGATGACTGCCGTCACCGTTCGTGAGGGCGATCGGGTTGTGTGGGAGAACGGCCAGTTCGTCCCCGGCGACCCGGGCGTGACGGGCGCGAGCGCCGCGCATGGCAACTTCACGTTCGAGGTGGGGTCGGGGCACTACGCGTTTCGACTGACCGGGGAGTAGGGAAGGCAGAAGGCGGTAGGCAGTACGCAGAAAGCAGTAGGCAGTAAGGAGAAGGCAGAAGGCGGAAGGCAGAAGACGGAAGACGGACGGAGCGAGGGAGGGCTATGAAACTAGTTACCTATCAGATTGAGGCGGAAACTCGCGTGGGCGTGGTGCAAGGCGAAAACATTGTTGACGTCGGTGCTGCTTTCGAGCTAGTCGCCGATCCAGATGTCGCCGAGAGGTTGATGCGGGAAACTTATCAGGAGGGGAAGACGGACGAAATAGACGAACTGGCGCTGGCAGAGGGTTTCGAACCGCTTGACATGGTAGAACTGCTCGAGGCCGACCTCGGGGGCGACACGCTCGGCACGGTGGACCGTGTCACCCGGTGGGCGCTGACCCAGATCGATACGACCGAATTTCCGGAGGATCTGGTGGTTCCTCTCGCTTCGGCTCGTCTGAGGGCGCCGATCGAGTGGCCGGGCAAGATCACTTGCATTGGCCTCAACTACGCTGATCACGCTCGGGAACAAGGCATCGAGCCGCCGGCTAGTCCCATCTTTTTCGTGAAGACCGCCAACACCATCTGCGGCCCCAGTGATCCCATCATCCTGCCGCCGAACTCGACCCAGGTGGACTACGAGGCGGAGTTCGCGGTGGTGATCGGCAAAGGCGGGAAGAATATTCCTGAGGAGCAGGCGATGGATCACGTGGCTGGCTACATGATTCTGAACGACGTGAGCGCCCGCGACATGCAGTTCGGCGACAAGCAGTGGTACCGCGGCAAGAGTTGCGACACCTTTGCGCCGTGCGGCCCCTGGATCGTGACCAAAGACGAAGTGCCCGATCCTAACCACTTGCGCATCTCGCTCACGCTGAACGGCGTGACGATGCAGGACTCCAATACTTCCAATCTCGTTTTCAAAGTTCCGTATCTGATCAGTTACCTGTCGCAGTCCGTCACCTGGGAACCAGGCGACATCATCTCCACCGGCACGCCGCCGGGCGTCGGCGTCTTCCGCAAGCCCCCGGTGTTCCTAAAGGCCGGCGATACCGTCAGCGTTACGGTGGAAGGTCTGGGCACGTTAACCAATCCGGTGGTGGAAGTGAAGCAGTAGGCGGTCGGCGGTCAGCAGTCGGCAAGTCAGCACTTGGTGTGTCCTACCTGCTTTCTGCCTACTGCCGACTGCCTGCTGCTACTCCCCTCCTCTGGCCACGAACGTGACGCAGACCGGCGAAGGCGCATCGAGCACCTGGCCGGTGGGCGTGAGCCGTCCCGTGTTGGGATCGATTTGGAACATCACGATACTGTCGGAATCCTGGTTGGCGGCGAACAGATACTTGCCCGTGGGGTCGAGTGCAAAGTTGCGGGGTGTCTTGCCCTGTGTGGCGACGTGCTCCACAGGTGTAAGCGTGCCTTTGCCGGGATCGATAGCAAACACGGCGACGCTGTTATGGCCGCGATTCGAGCCGTAGAGGAAGCGGCCGTCGCGCGACACCGCGATCTCAGCACAGTCATTGGCGCCCTTGAAATCTTTGGGCAGCGTCGAGACGGTCTCGAGCTTCGCCAAGGTGCCTCGGCGTTCGTCGAAAGAAAACGCCGTGACGCTCGACCCGATTTCGTTGATCAAGTAAACGAATCTTCCGCTGGGAGCGAATGCAAAGTGTCGCGGTCCGGCGCCGGGCTCGGCCTTGGCGAAGGGAGGATCATTGGGCGCCAGCGTCCCGTGGGCCGCATCGAAACGGTAGACCAGAAGTTGGTCCAAGCCCAGGTCGGCGGCGAGGGCGAAGCGATTGTCGGGCGAGGTGAGGATGCAGTGGGCGTGCGGTCCCTCCTGGCGCTGGGGGTTCACGCTGTGGCCCGTGTGCTGGACGAAGGCCGACGCCTCGCCCAGGCGACCGTCCGCAAGCCTCGGGAACACGGCGACGCTGCCACCGTCGTAGTTCGCCACCAGGACGTACTTGCCCGTCTTGTCCAGCGACACGTGGCACGGACCCGGACCGCCCGAGGCTACTTCGTTGAGGAAGGTGAGCGCGCCGGTGTGGGGATCGATGGCGAAGGCGGTGACGCCGCCGGTTTTGTCGCCTTGGCGGCCCTGGTAATCCGCGACCTCGTTCACCGCGTAAAGGAATCGTCGGCTGGGATCGACGGCGAGGAACGAAGGATTGACGCTCTCCGCCACCGGTCCCAGCGGGACCACCCGACCGGTCGAGGCGTCGAAGTGGTAAGCGTAGATTCCCTTGCTCTTGGGCCCCGTGTAGGTGCCGACGTAAACCAGATACTGCCCTTTCGCCACGCCGTTAGCACTTTCAGCGCCGGGTCCCAGCGGCGCCCGCCGGCTTTTCACCGCCGCATCGTCAGCGCTTCGAACGAAGGGTGCCAGCAGCGCGAGCAGGATCGTCGCAACAAAGGTAGGGCGCCACATCGGTGTTATGCCTCCTTCTCCGGTCGGGACGGGAGGTTTAAGAGTACAAGGGTGGAGGGCAAAGGGTAAAGGTGAAAGTCAGTCGATTCGATCAAAGCCTCCGCCATGCACGGTCTTTCAACCATCAATCTGCAATCGTCGATCATTCGTACCGTAGCGCCACCATGGGGTCGACCTTCGTCGCACGGCGTGCGGGGATGTAGCTGGCCAGAATCGATATGGTGACCAGCGCGAGCGAAACCACGACGAAGGTGGCCGGGTCGGTCGCCCGGACTCCGTACAGAAAGCCGGTGAGGAAGCGCGTGAGAGCCAAGGCGCCGGCCACCCCCAAGACGACCCCTACCACCGTCAGCCGCAAGCCCTGCCGGACCACGAGGCCCAGCACCTCACGGCGCTCCGCGCCGAGCGCCATGCGGATGCCGATCTCGTGGGTGCGTTGCGTCACCGAAAAGGCCATCACGCCGTAAATTCCCACGGTGGCGAGCGCCAGCGCAATGGCGGCAAAGATACCGAGCAGCAGCATGTTGAATCGTCGGGGAGCGACAGACTCGGAAAGGGTCTGCGCGAGCGTGGTGACGTTGTAAATGGGCTGCTCCGGATCGATGGCTGCGATCTGGCCGCGGACGGCAGAGGCAAGGCTGGTGGGGTCCTGCGCCGTGCGCACGGCAAGCTGCATGGACTCTTCCGGCTGCTGAAGGCTAGGTACGTAGATCTCGGAAGCCGGATCTTGGCCTAAGCCTTCATGCCGCGTGTTCCCCACCACTCCGATCACCGTGAGCTCGTCGCCGAGCAACGGTAGACGTTGGCCGACGGGGTCAGCGCTGGGCCACAGGTGCCGGGCCAACGTCTCATTAACTACTGCCACTTTCAGCGACTGCTCGTTGTCGCCCTCGGTGAATGTGCGTCCCTTCAGCACCGGTATCCCGAGGGTGTGGAAGTAGCCGGGGCTCACGCTCAGGCGGGACATCAGGACTACGCTGGTGCTTGGGCCGGCTGCCCCCGGGGTGGCGATCTCGCGGCGAATCATCAGCCGTGCGCGGTAAGGGCTGAGGGGCAACGAATCCGAGAGCGCGGCGGATCGCACCCCCGGCAGGGACTCGACTCGGCTCAGAACGTCGGAGAAAAATGCGCGTTTCTGCGCCGTTTGTGGATATCGCGAATCCGTCAGGCTGATATTCATCGTCAGCACTCGTTCCGGCGCAAATCCGGGATCGACCGACAGCAGCCGATAAAAGCTCTTGATCAGGAGCCCGGCGCTGATGAGCAGCACCAGCGCCAGTGAGAGTTCCGCCACCGCCAGCGCTCCCCGCAGCAAGCCGCGGCGCGGGCCCGGGCTCGCCACCTGGGCGCCCTCCTTCAATCGCTCCGCCAGACTCAAGCCCGGCTGGGTAGCGGAAAGGGCGGGAGCCAACCCGAAGAGAATTCCCGTTAGGGCTGAGATTGCCAGCGCAAACAGCAGCACATGCGAATCCACGCGGACGCGCACCATGCTCAGGATGTCGCCACCGACACTGGCAGGAATGAGGCGAGTCATCAGGCTCGCGCCCCAGGCCGCCAGCAGCAATCCCGCCACGCCCCCGGCGAGCCCCAGGACCACACTTTCCGAGAGCAGTTGGCGCACCAATCGCCATCGCCCTGCGCCCAGAACGGTGCGTACGGCCACCTCTCGCGTGCGCGTGGAAGCGCGGGTCAGCACCAGATTAGCAACGTTGGCGCAAGCGATGAGCAGGACCAACCCCACCACGCCGAGCAAGGTCAGCATGGCGGGACGCAGATTCCCGGCCAGGTGTTCCGCGAGGGTCACCACCTTCAGCTCGTTTTCCGGCAGTTGTTTTGAGGGGCGCAGTGCGATGCGGGGGCCCCCGCCGGATGATGGCTTCAACGCCGTGGGTGTCGCCGGCGCCTGAGAGGGTTGCGCGGTTTCGGCCTGCTTGACCGCCGCTGCGGCCATCCCAAAAGCCTGGTCTGGGACTGCGCCGTGCGCTCCCGGAGCTAGAACCGGAGCTGGACCGTTTGGTGGTCCACCGCCGGTTGGAGGTGCCGGGCTCGAGGTTTCGATCCGCACGATGGAGCGCTGGCCGGCTCCCCCCGCCGGCACGGACTGGGGCCCGGGGGGTGGGCCGTTCTTTACGCCTGGGCTGCCCGGGCCGCCCCCGATGGACGCTCCGGGCTGCGCGCGCTTCCGGATGGCGTCGAGGTCCGCGAAAGCGCGATCCATTGGCACGTCCGGCTTCAACCGGCCGATGATCCGCACTAACTGTTGCTGCACGCGCAGCCGTTCGCTGGCCTCATTCAGCGCCAGGGGGAGAAGCATTTGGATCTCGGACCCTCCGGGAAAGCGAAAACTGGCCGGCATCACGCCCACCACGGTGTAGGGCACCGCGTCCAAGGTGACAGTCTGCCCCAGCACTTGAGGATCGGAACCGAAATACTGCTGCCAGAAGGGGTGCATCAGAATAACGGAGTGCGGGCCATTCGGCTGGTCTTCTTGGGGAGTGAAGCGGCGCCCCAGTTGCGGGTCCACGCCAAGGGTGGCGAAGAAGCTGGCGCTGACCTGTGCCGCGTGAAGGCGCACCGGCGTGCCGCGCCCGGTCAGGTTGAAGCTGCCGGACTCGTCGTACGCTGTGATCTGCTCCAGGGTCTGGTTGTAGTCCTTCCAGTCAACGTAGTCTCCCCCTCCCGCGAGCTCCGCTTTCAGAGCCGGGATCACCTCGCTGATCCATAGCAGCCGGCCGCTTTGCGGATAAGGCAGCGGCCGCAGGAACACGGCGTTCACCACACTGAAAATGGCCGTGTTGGCCCCTATGCCGAGCGCCAGCGTGAGAACCACTACGGCCGTGAATCCCGGGTTCCCCCTCAACTGCCGGACTCCGTCGTGCGTATCCTGAATGAGTGTCTCGATCATGGGCAGTCCCCTTTGCTCGCGGTAAACCTCTTTCACTTGCTCAACTCCACCAAAACTGCGCAGCGCGGCACACCACGCCTCTTCCGGTGACATGCCCTGACGCACCTTCTCCTCCGCTACCATCTCCAGGTGAGCGCTTAATTCTTGGTCCAATTCGTGCTCCAGGCGCCCCTTCCGGAACAGCGCCACCAAGCGTGCCGTCACCATTCGAAGCCAAGTCATTCCTAACTCCTGCCGTCAGCTTTCAGCCTTGAGCCATCAGCTTGCCGAGCCGCCTTCTGCCGACTGCCTACGGCCAACCGCGTTCTGCCCAACGCTAAACGCTTCATTCGTACCTCAACGCTACAATTGGGTCTACCTTTGTCGCTCGCCGAGCCGGAAGGTAGCTCGCAAGTATCGCGACGGAGGTCAGGAAGGTTGAAACGCCCAAGAACGCGGGGACATCAAGCGCACTCAGCCCAAACAAGAGCGCTTTCAGAACGTGAGACGCCGCCGCGGCGCCCGCCATACCCAAGATAATTCCTAGTACGACGGGGCGCATGGATTGTCGGAGGATGAGTTGGAGGACATCGCTCCTGTTGGCGCCCAGAGCCATGCGCATTCCCACTTCGTGTGTCCTCTGGACGACCGCATAGCTGACCATCCCGTAAATGCCGACCGCGGCGAGGGCGAGGCCGAGCAGGCCGATACCTGTGGAGAAGATGGCTCCGATCCGCGAGAAGACGAACTCAGGGTTGTTGGTGAGCAGGCCGTCCAGGCTTTCAGCAAACGCGCTCACGTTGGGATCGATGGTGTGTACCTGCTGCCCAAGGGCGGCGATGACCCCGTTGGGATCACCCTGTGTCCTGACGAGTAGGTCCTCGTACCACTGGTCAGCCGGCAGGGGCAGAAAAATGTAGTTCTCGTCGGGCTTGCTCAACCGAAGCAAATGCATGTCCTTGGTCACACCGATCACCTGCATTCGAAGTGAAGCCGGAAAGGGCTCGTCGTGGAAGTCGTCGCTCGCATCAAGCGAGAGTTCCTTGCCGATGGGGTCCTTGCCGGGCCAAAACTTCTTGGCCGTGACCTCACTGATCAGTATGACGGGCGCGCGGACGCGTGCCTCCTGCTCGGTGAACGCCCGCCCACGCACGATCGGAATGGCCAGCGTCTCGAAGTGATTGCCCGAGACGTAGCTGTAAAACACCTTCGCTGACCGGCCTGCCGCCATCAGCCTTTTACCATCGACCGCAACCGAAGCTAAGCGCACTCCACCAGCGAGGGGAGCCCTGCCGCGAGTCACCGCCACCACTCCGGGCACGGTGCCTAGACGCTCCATCAACTGATGAGTCAGGGCCGTCTGCCTGGCCTTCGAATACCCTAGGCCCGGCGGAAGCTCCAGGTCCATACCGAGTATCCTCCTAGTCTCGAAGCCCGGGTCGAGCGTGAGCGCCCGGCTGGAACCTCTCACCAATAGTCCGGCCGAGATCAATAACACGAGGCAGACGGCAATCTGGCCGGCGACGAGCACGTCACGCAGCCGCGATTTGCCGAGCCGTCCCCCGAAACCGGCGCCTTCTTCCTTCAGCACGGAAGTAAGGTTGGGCTTCGAAGCTTCGAGTGCGGGCGCCAAGCCAAACAGAATTCCGGCCACGAGCGAGATCAGGACGGTGTAGGTGAAGATGCGGGGATCGGGATCGACCGCGATGGCCAGTGTCCCCCACACCGCCGGCAGCGAAGCCGATATTTCATAAACCAGAAACCGAAGCGTCCACCACGACAGAAAAAGCCCGACGCCACCTGCGAGCACTGCCAGCAAAGCGCTCTCCGTGAGCAACTGCCGCACCAAACGCGCGCGGCCCGCTCCAATGGCGAGGCGCACTCCAATCTCCTTCTGTCGCGCCGCAGATCGGGCCAGTTGCAGGCTGGCGACGTTGGCGCAGGCGATCAGCAACACCAGGCCCACGGCACCCATCACCAGCATGACGATGGCGCTGAACGTCGCATCAGGGCGGCCAGCAAAGGGAGTGCCTCGACCGAGTGTGATGGAGGCGGGCTTGTTGAACGCTGAGGTCGGCGGACGTGTTTGTCGGACCTGCTCTGTCAATACCGTCATCTCCGCCTCGGCCCGCCCCATCGAGACGCCCGGTTTCAAGCGGGCATTAAGGCGGCAGCAGGCTGCCTCCAGGTTGCGCTGCCAGTCGTCGCCGGGCTCAACCAGCGCCTGTGCGGCGATGGGCAGCCACACGTCGGGCACGTTCTCATCGACGCCCATAGAATTTCTAGGAGTGATTCCGACAACGGTGAAGGAGGCGTTGTTCAGCTTGATCGTTCTCCCCACGAGAGCCGGATCGGAGCCAAAGCGCCGCTCGAAAAAATTCTCGCTCAGCATTGCCACCGGCGGCGCGCCCGGTACGTTGTCCTCACCTGGCAGAAAGGTGCGGCCCCTGACGGCGTTCACGCCCAACACCTGGAAATAGTTCTCCGAAACCATGGTGCCGCGGAGGAACTCGGCGCTCCCCGACATCGTCTGCGGAAAGCGGAAGCCGGCGGCCGTCGAAATTCCCCCGCCCCACATTCCCGCTGGATTGGACGCGCCCGGAGCGCCGCTGAGCACTAACTCCACATAGGCAGCCGCGATTAGGCCGGAGAAGACCGTGTTGTGGTCCCGGTAGTATTTGTAATCGGAATAAGTGAACCCTTCCCCCCAGCGATCCTCGGCCGTGCGCCGATAGATGTTCACCACGCGGCTGGGATCTTTGGCCTGCAGCGGCCGCAGCGCCACAGCATCGTAAGCCGTGAAGATGGCTGTGTTCACGCCGATCCCCAACGAAAGGGTGAGAACCGCCACCAGCGTCAAGCCGAGGTTCTTCCGCAGCATCCGTGAGCCATAGCGGACGTCTTGAAAAAGGGCGTCGATCATGGGCCACCCCCGTCGATCGCGATAGGCTTCCTTCGCCTGATCCACCCCACCGAATTCGCGCCGCGCGGCGCACCGCGCCTCCTCGGGCGACATGCCCCGGCGCAGGTTCTCCTCGATCGACATTTCGAGATGGACGCGCAATTCTTCGTCCAACTCTTGTTCCAGCCGCGCCTTCCGGAACATCGCCGCCCAGCGTGAAACCGTCATGCGTAGCCAAGTCATGTCACTCCCCCGAGGCTTCCAATCCGCAATCGGCGATCGAAAATCGGCAATCACTCATGCCGCAGCGCTACCTTGGGATCCACCTTCGTTGCCCGGTGTGCGGGGAGAACGCAGGCCACGAGCGCGGTGCCCGTCACCACCAGCGGCGTGATGACGAAGATCATTCCCGAAGAAACTTTGAAGTCCTGAAACATGCCCTCAAATAATCGGGGCAGCACACAGGCGCCCAGCAACCCGATCGCCACGCCGACTGCGGCAAAAGCCAAGCCCTGGCGAACAACCAGTCGTAACACGTCACCTTTCTCGGCGCCCAGAGCCATGCGAATGCCGATCTCGTGTGACCGTTGCGCGACGCTATAGGCGATGACGCCGTAAATGCCCAGGGCCGCCAGCGCCAACGCCAGCGCCGCGAAGGAGGCCAGTAGCGTACCCATCAAGCGCTCACCGGAGAATTGCTCGTCCACCCATTTCGACATGACTTCGAGGTCCCCGACGGGTTGATCCTTATCCACCGACCACACTGCCTCGCGCAACCCGGAGGCAAGCGCCGCCGGGTCCGAGCCTGCCTTCACCACCAAGGTCATCGTCGAAACTGGCTGCTGGAGGTAGCACTCGTAGATTTGCGGCTGATAATGTAACTGCCCCGGCCAATCGTTTACGTCGCCGACGACGCCAACAATTTCGCTCCACTGCGACTCTCCTGCCTGGTCCCGCTCGATGCTGATGCGCTGGCCAACGGCCGCCTGCCCCGGTAAGAACCGGTTGACGAAAATGGGGTTTACCAGCACTACCCCCGGCGCACCCTGACGATCGGAAGCATGGAACGTACGTCCCTGAACCAGCGGAATTCCCAAGGCACGAAAGTAGTCCGGACTCACCACGTAGCGCCTCGCCATCGGCTCCTGGTCGGGGGCGACTGTAGCCTGACCCTCGATGCGGAACCGGACTTGGGGGGAGCCGGAAAGCGGAAGGCCGCTGGTGGCGGCGGCAACCCCGGCACCCGGAAGGTGAGTGAGACGCTCGATCGACTGTTCGAAAAAGTGAGACTGCTTCTCAACCTGCTGGTACTTCTTACTCGTGAGAGAGACGCCGGCGGTCAATACGCCCTGATGGTCGAATCCCGGGTTGGCGTGAACCTGGTCGAAGGTGGCCCGAATCATCAGGCCCGCGCCCACCAGCAGCAGGATGGAGACCGCAATCTCGCTTATCACCAGGGAGCTTCGCGCGCGGTGTTTCCCGATACCTGAGGAACCGGACCGGCCACCCTCCTTCAGCGCCGCGTTCAGGTCAATCTTGGCGGCCTGGAACGCCGGCAGCAAGCCAAAGAGGAGGGCGGCGAGAACGGAGGCGATCAGGGCAAAGGCGAGAACGCGCGCGTCAACCACCACCTCGGATGCCATCAATCGCGTCCAGATATTCCAGTTAAGGCTGTCGCGAAGGAAATGTGTGCCCCCGAAGGACATCAAGAAGCCCAGAGCGCCGCCGCCGAGCCCCATCAGCATAGCTTCCACCAGCAACTGCCGCACTATACGAAGAGTTCGGGCGCCGAGGCTGGTGCGAATGGCCAGTTCCCGCTGACGGCTGAGATTCCGCGCCAGCAGCAGGCCGGCAATGTTGGAGCAAACAATGAACAGCACAAAACCCACCGCGCCCATCAGGAGCGTCAGGGCGGGACGAACGTTGGCATCCTCGACTATATATTGCTGCAGCGACATCACGCGGATTTCAAGGTCCTGGTTGGTATCAGGATAGCTTCGAGCGAGGCGCCGGCCGATGGTCGACATTTCGGCTTGAGCGCTCGTCGAAGTCACGCCCGGCTTGAGGCGCGCGAAGACAAAAACAAAGTTGTTCCTGCGGCTGGCTAGGCTCGATGCGTTCGAGTCGTCGGGGGTGAAAATCAGCGGCGTCCACACATCTCCGAAAAAGGACATCAGCCTGAAGCTCGTGGGCAACACTCCAACCACGGTGCGACTTTCCCCGTTGATCGCGACGTTTTTGCCGACGATACTGGGGTCGGAACCGAAATGCCGCTCCCACAATCCATGACTCAGAACCACCAGGTTTCCGTGTCCCGGCTGATCGTCGCCCGGCAAGAAAGCCCGTCCGAGCGCCGCCGATACCCCGAGCACCCGAAAGTAGTTAGCAGAGACGCGCCAGCCGATCAATCGCTCCGGCTCGCCTTTCCCGGTCAGAGTGAAATCCCCGGAGGCCGCTCCCGCCATGCTCTCAAAGACGCGATTCTGCTCGCGCCAAGCCAGGTAATCGGGCGCAGAAACAGGGAGGCGCGACCAGCCTCGAGCCCTGTTGTTGGTCACCACCATCATCACGGTGTCAGGTTCGTGAACCGCGGGCCGGCGAAGCAGGACGCCGTTCGTCAGGCTGAAGATGGTGGTGTTAGCTGCCACGCCCAAAGCCAGGATCGTCACCACTGTGGCAGAAAGGCCGCGGTTCTTCGCCACCATCCGCAGGCCATACCGCAGGTCTTGATTGAGCGCATCGAGCATCGGCCACCCCCGTTGATCGCGATAGTTTTCCTTAGTCAGCTCCACGCCGCCGAATTCTCGCCGGGCCGCATAGCGCGCTTCCTCAGGCGTCATGCCCCCGCGCACCTTCTCTTCCACGAGCATCTCCAAGTGCGCGGCCAGCTCTTCCGCCAATTGCTCCTCCAGCCGCCTCCTCCGAAACTGTGCCATGAAGCGCGAGACGGACAGTCGCAGCCAAGTCATTTCACTCCCCCGAGACTTCTTCCAATCGGCAACCGGCAATCGAAAATCGGCAATCACTCGTGCCTCAGCGCCGCCATGGGATCCACCTGGGTGGCCCGGCGCGCTGGAAGGTACGCTGCCAGCAACGCGGTGCCGGTGAGCAGCAGGGGCAACACAATCAAGGTGACCGGATCTCTTGGGCGAACGCCATACAGGAGGCTTGAAATCAATCGAGTCAGGCCCAGCGCCGCCACTATTCCAGCTCCCACGCCGACCAGGGCGAGACGCAGCGCTTCGCTCAGCACCGACCGCAAGATCTCGCGCTCGGTGGCTCCAAGCGCCATGCGGATGCCAAATTCGTGAGTGCGGCGCGAAACCGAATACGAGATCACGCCGAATATTCCTGCTGCGGCGAGGGTCAGCGCCATGGCGCCGAACAGGCCGAGCAGCCAGGTGCGCAGGCGGGTCGGCGCGAGCGAAGCGTCAACGGCGTCTGACATCCACTCAATGTCGCTGACGGGCAGGTCTCGATCCACCTCGTGGACCTTTTGCCGGATCGCGCGGGCTACAGCGTCGGCGCTCGACGAGGTCTTCACTACCAAGACGACGCCCCATAACGGCGCCTGCGCAAAGGGCACATACATCATCGGCCCGGGCATCTGATTGAGCGCCGCGTCCCGCACGTCTCCGACGATTCCGACAATCTCCCGTTTGACGTTGCCATCCGGTGGAAACCCGAAGATCAGTTGCTGGCCTAGAGGATCTTGATGGGGGAAGTAAATTCGCGCCAGCTCTTGGCTGATGATCGCAACGCGCGGCGTCGATATGGAATCCTGCTGGCTGAAGTAGCGCCCGCGCAGGAGCGGAATGCCCACCACGTGGAAGTAGTTCGGACTCACCGAGACATAGTCGGCAGTGTTGGTCCTGCCGCCGGGTAACGACGGAGTGTTGGCGACCCGAAAAGGCAGACTGGCGCACTGGTCAGCCAGCGGCATCGGAAGAGCCACGGCCGTATCCCGCAAATCAGGCTGGGCCTGGATTCGCGGTAGAAGCTCGTTTGAAAAATCGATCCACTGCTGCGGCATCGAGTATTGAAATCGAGGTAGTGACACTTCGGCCTTCAGCATCCGCCGGGTCTCGAAGCCGGGATTGACGGACATCAGGACCGCGAAGCTGCGGATGAGCAAGCCTGCTCCCACCAGGAGCACCATCGCCAGTGCGACTTCTGCTGTGACCAGAAGATTGCGCGCCCGCCGGCGTCTCTTTCCTTCGCCGGGGCGCCCGGCGCTTTCCTGAAGGGTCGTCTGAAGCTGGGGATCGGCAGCGAATAGCGCCGGTGCCACACCGAATACGAGGCTCGCGCCGATAGCCAGCAACAGGGCAAACGCCAGCACCCCTCCGTCCACTCGAATGGACTCCGCACGAAGAAAGCTTGGCGGTATCAATCCACTCAGCCCTTGAACGCCCCAGTAAGCCAGTGCGATGCCAACGGCAGCACCGAGTAGACCGAGCACGGTGCTCTCGGTGAGCAATTGGCGCAGGATTCGGGTCCGTCCTGCGCCCAAGGCCGCCCTTACGGCGAACTCTTTGGCGCGGGAAGTTGCGCGCGCCAGAAGGAGATTGGCCACATTGGCGCACGCGATCAAGAGCACCAACCCGACGGCGGCGAGCAGCACAAGGAGCGGGGCCGAAGCGTCGTCGCCGATCAGCCCCTCTCGAAGGGAGATGATACGGATCGTGCGCCCCTGATCTCCGGGATGATACTTTTGCGTCAGCCGGTTGCTGAGCGCCTCCATTTCCGCCCGGACTCGCGCCGCGGAGACACCCGGCTTCAGCCGCGCAATGGCGGTAAAATAGTCCCCGTTCGGGCGCTTGGTCAAGGGGCCGAACAGTGGGTCTTGAACGATCGGGATCCAAACCTGCCCCCCGCGGCCGTCGAGCTCGAGGCGAAAGTTGCCCGGCATCACTCCGATCACTGTGAAAGACCGCTTGTCCAGTTCAATGGTGCTCCCAATCAGGCCAGGGTCCGCGCCAAAACGGTCGCGCCATAAGCCCTCACTGATCACCACCACCGGCGCCGCGCCCTGCTCGCCGTCTTCAGGCAGGAAGGCGCGGCCCATCAGGGGCGGCACACCCAGAACCGAGAAAAAGTCCGCCGCCACGTCGCCTACTTTCACCACCATAGGATCGCCCCTGCCAGTCAGCGTGAGTTCGTGCCCGTCAACCGCGGCCATTCCACTGAAGACATGATTCCGCCTCTGCAATTCCTGGAACTCAGGGTAGGAGCCACCCTCCCCCGGGATGCCTGCCCGATCGTTCGCCTCGAACACCCTCACCAATTGGCCGGGGCTTCGAAAGGGCAGCGGCTTCAACAGCACGGCGTCCACGACGCTGAAGATGGCCGTATTGGCGCCGATGCCCAGGGCCAGGGTGAGAATGGCCACCGCCGCGAATCCCGGATTCCTGCGCAGTTGAGTCAGACCGGACCGAAAGTCCTGAGTCAATGTGTCCATCATGGGCAATCCCCTTTGCTCGCGATATTCTTCCTTCACCTGCTCGACGCCGCCGAAACTCCGCCGCGCGACGTACCGTGCCTCTTCTGGCGACATACCTTTGCGCACGTTCTCCTCCGCCAGCATCTCCAGATGGGCCCGCAGTTCCTCGTCCAACTCCTGTTCCAGCCGCTCCTTCCGGAACAGCGCCAGTAAACGTGCAGCGGTTTCTCGCAACCAAGTCATCGGAGGTTCTCAGCTAGTTTTCAGCTCTCAGCCTTCAGTTTTCAGTAAAGACTGGCCTCCAGTTTCGAGAGAGTCTGAGTCTTGACTGAAAACTTAAAACTCGTCTTACCCCTGTGCGCCTTGTAACAGCCGGGCGATGACCGCCGACATTCGCTCCCAGTTCTCGGCCTCGGCGGCGAGCTGTTTGCGCCCCCTCGTGGTGATGGAATAGAATCTGGCGCGCCGGTTGTTATCCGAGGTTCCCCACCTCGATGCAATCCAGCCCTTTTGTTCGAGGCGTAACAGTGCCGGGTAAAGCGTGCCTTGGTTCATGTGCAGAAGATTCTCCGACACCTGCTCGATGCGGCGTGCAATACCGTAGCCGTGCAGCGGGCCCATGGTCTCGAGCGTCTTGAGGACCAACAGGTCCAGCGTGCCGGGAAAGATGTCTGATTTCGGTTCCATGGTCACTCCTTTAGACTGCCAACATGAGTTTACGTTAGCTCCTGTTGTTTGTCAACAGGCAACATTTTTTCCTCTTCTGCCAAATGACGAACCGCACCGGGATCGGTGTTGACTTGCAAACTTGCTTGGTCGGGGGATTACGCGATATCCTCTGTCTAACAGTTCGGTTTGCTTGAGGAAGGCCAATCAAGACGAGGCAGCGAATTCCAGTTCCAGGTGGCGGTGGTGTGTCTCCTGGGAGCGATCAGGTTATGGGCCCAGTCGGGCCCCGCAAGCGACGCCAACAGCACCGCGAAGGCCACTGCCACCGATAATATCCGGCTAGCTCCTTCGTTCCCAAACCTCAGCAGCGGTGAATTGCCCCGTTCAAAGAGTCAGCTTGCCATCGTGTGCGATCTCCAGGATCTGCTCGGTGTGGCGGCGCTCGTGAAAGGCGACGACGCTGAGCCAACTGGCTCCGGTCAGCGTTCCGATGGCCTCAAAGGGATGCGGCGCGGAGACGCGAAGCAGGTCGCTGTAAGGCACGGACCGGACCACCTCGAGAAGCATCTGGCGCGCCTGGCCCAGCAGTTCGATTCCCACCGTCAGCGCGGGCGCCTGGGTTGGCTCGGCAAAAACAGGGGCCTTTGCTTTGGACTTGCGGATTCCGACCAATCGCGCCACCCGCTCCCACTCCGTGCGGAGTTGCTCCTCGCCCGCAAGCTGGTTGCGGTCAGCGGAGGCGAGTCTCTTTCGCAGCAGCCTGGCGATCGACTTCTCGGACAGATGGAGGTGATAAACGATCTCCGTCATCGACCATTCGCCCATCGTCGGGCCGACCTTCAGGGCGGTATCCGTCCCTGCCGGGCCGGATTCAGGCGCGGCTGCTGGGCTATAACCGGGTGCCACAGGCGCGAGTGCCGGGCTAAAGCCCGCCGCTACAGGTGCGGCTCCCGGGCTAAAACCCGGCGCTACGGCATCGATAACACGCAGCAAAGCCGCACGAGTTTCTGCCATGTGCGCCAAGCGTGCATCGAGGCTGGCTGGAAACTCCGGGAACGTCATGAGTCGTCACCTTCACCCTTCGCCCGTCACTCGCCACCATTCTTTCAAGCTCGCTTGATCCCAAACTTCTCCAGCCGATACTGCAAAGTTCGGAACGTCATACCGAGCAACTGGGCGGCGCGGGTGATGTTACCGTTGGTGCGCTCAAGTGCTTCCATGATCTTAGCCTTCTCGTGTTCTTCCCAGGACCCTTCCGAGATGATGGGCTTAGGGCTGGCCTCGGCCAGCGCCGGGGCCGTTGCCGTCCCGTCGTGGGCATCCGAAATGAAAGCCCCGGCGCCACCGGCGGTGACGGCCTCAGCCTCCCGCGCCAGAATCTCCGGGGGTAGGTCGCGCAGCTCGACTTGGTCCGTTTCGCCGAGCAGCACGGCCCGCTCGATCGCCCACTCGAGCTGGCGGATATTGCCTGGCCAGAAGTAAGTCTCGAGCGCTTCCAGCGCCTCCTCGGTGAAGCCGCGTACCTGGCGACCGGAGGCGAGCCCCGCCTTGCGCATGAAATGCTCCGCCAGTTCTTTAATGTCCTCGCGCCGGCCCCGCAATGGCGGGCAAACGATGGGAATCACCTTCAACCGATAGTAGAGATCCTCACGGAACTTGCCCTCTTTCAGCATGTGCTCGAGGTTTTTGTTGGTGGCGGCCACGATGCGAACGTCCACCTTGATCGGCTCCGTTCCCCCCACCCGCATCACCTCGCGCTCCTGTAACACGCGCAGGATTTTCGCCTGCATGCTGAGGGTGGTATCGCCGATCTCGTCGAGGAAAAGCGTGGAGTGGTGGGCGCGCTCGAACAGGCCCTTCTTCTGCTGGTGAGCGTCGGTGAAGGCGCCTTTCTCGTGGCCGAAAAGCTCGCTTTCCAGCAGAGTCTCGGTGAGGGAAGCGCAGTTGACGGCTAGAAACGGCCTGTCGCGCCGCGGGCTGAAGTTGTGGATCTGGCGCGCTACCAGTTCCTTGCCCGTACCGCTTTCGCCCAGGATCAGCACGGTGTGCAAGGTCGGCGCCACCTTCAGGATCAGGCGGATCATGGTGCGGATGGCTTGCGAGTCACCGATGATGGTCTGCTTCAAGGTGGCCAGGCGATCGAAGACTTCCCCCACAACGCCAAGCAACCGGTCGCGATCGACCGGCTTTTCGAGGTATTGGTAGACGCCCTTCTTGGTGGCCTCAATCGCTGTCTGAATGGACGGGAACCCGGTGATCAGAACCACGGCAACCGTCGGGTCGGCGGCCAGGATCTCGCTCAGCAGTTGGACGCCGGTCATGCCGGTGAGGTTGAGGTCGGTGAGGACGAGGTCAAAGCGCTTCTGGGCGAGCAGGTGCAGCGCCACCTCGCCGCTCGGAGCCGTTTCGGTGCGGTAGCCTTCGCCCTCGAGAATGTCACGGTAGAGCTCTCGCTGACCTTCCTCGTCATCGACCACCAAAATGGATCCCATGGACATGGTCTTTTAAGAGAGTCGAAAGTCAAAAGTCGAAAGTCCAGGAGTCAGAAAATAAGAGACCGAAGCCAGGACCACCCCCCCGACTGCCAGCTCTTTTATTAGTCCCGAATCTGTCAATTACTTGGCGAGCCGAGGTTCCTCCTCAGGTTCATAAATACGGCCACCTATTGCCGGACCCCTCACCCGGCGCTTCGCGCCACCCTCTCCCCAAAGGAGAGGGCTGTAAATAAAGTAAATCATCCCTCACCCTTGGGGAGAGGGTGGCGCGAAGCGCCGGGTCACGTCACATGTTACTGTACTATTGAAATCGAGCACTTAGCTTCCGACTCTCGACTCCTCCCTTTTCGGCTCGACTCCTTGCGGCAGCGGGAGCTCAACCACCATCTCGGTGCCGGGGCCGTCGCCTCCGTCCACATAGATGCGCCCGCCGTGGTCCTCCACGATCTTCTTGGTGATAGCCAAGCCTAGCCCGAAGCCGGTGGTCTTGGTGGAGAAGAAAGGATTAAACACCCTTTCGCGCTCCTGGTCGGGAATGCCGGGACCCGTGTCAGCAACCCGCAGCTCGAAAAAGCCGGAGGCTCTGGCAGCGGCGTCAGCGCGCGACCCATTGCCGGACATAGTTCGCGCGCTGATGCGAATCTCCCCCCCCAGCGGCATGGCTTGAATCGCATTGGTGAGGATGTTGAGGAAGCAGGTCTTGATCTGGGCCGCGTCGGCCCGGAGGGTCGGCCATTGGTCCGGGAGTGCGGTGCGGATGCGGATATCCTGCGCGTGGGCTTGCTTCTCCAGCATCGCCATCGCTTCCTGAAGCGTGCGGCGAAGATCGCAGGGCGCGAGTGCCGGAGGTTCCTGCCGGCCCGCCAGGACGTTGTTCACCAGGTGGTTCAAGCGCGCGACCTCATCCTTGATGATGGTGACGTAGCGTTGGAGTTCACGCGCCGCCTGGTCGTCGCCACCGCCGTGCTTGGCGCGGATCTGGTCCGCGCTGAGCGTGAAAGTGTTCAGCGAATTTCGCACTTCGTGAGCCATGGTGGCGGCTAAGCGGCCGAGCAGGGAGGTTCGCTCAGCCTCGTTCAACCGCTCCTGGAGCTGCCGGTTTTCGCGCAGCCGCTCCACCATGTGGTTGAAAGTCTCTGCCAATCGCGCCATCTCGTCGGCGCCCGACACCGGAAGCGAGACGTCAAGATTGCCCTGCGCCACCCGGTTGGCGGCGCGCACCAGCGCATCAATGGGCTTAGTGAACAAAAAGCCCAGATACACAACTACGAACATCCCGGCCAGCATCGCGGCAAGCATCCCGGCCGATCTCAACAGGTAAGTTCGGCGCAGCAGATCATCAACCTGGTCGGCGACGCCGTGCAGCACCATGTAACCGATCACCTTGTTGTTGTCGACGACAGGAAACTGAACCTGGAAGGTGGTGGTGGCCGACTTCGGATCGACATCAATCTCCGGGAATGTGGCATTGAACTTGGGCGGCGTCTGGGTCTCCTTGACCTTGGCCTGTTTCTTGATAGGGAGCTTCTTATTCAACTGATGAGGGTCCGTGCTTGCCTGCACATCGCCGCTGGGCGAGACAGCGTCAACTCTCAGCCCGGCTTTCTTCAGCCCGTCCGTGTACGCCTGCAGGATCTGCTTAGGGTCGGCGTTGGCCGGAGACACGGGACGGGTCACCTCCTGAATTTTGAGCAGGTCCGAAGTGATGCCGGAGACGTACTCCTTCATTCGCTCCGCCTGGCGCACATAGGTGACAAACAGGATGGCGCTCGTAAAAGCCATGGTGATAAACATCACCAGCGCCAATCGGGTGCGAAGGCGAAGTTGACTCAGCGGATTCTTCAATACTCTCTTCGGCCCGTCCCGGGCCGCCTCGCTCTCTTAGATGCCTCAATTGTACCATCGGCAGACAGTAGACGGTAGACACTAGACGGAGAAGAGCCCGTGTTCCATCATTCCGTATGCCATATGCCGTCTACCTTCCTTCCCTCACTAAACCACTAGCAGGGTGCTGAAAAACCCCGTTTCGAGCGGTCTTCGTAGCGGCGCCCTTTAGGGCGGCACTTTGAATTCAACAAGATGCCCGCCTAAAGCCGGCCTCTACGAGCGCCAAAACGGGTTTTTCAGCAGCCTGCTAGCCACCAGGAACTGCTTCAGTGCTCCCGGCGGGCCGTCACTTGGTAAACCTTGGCATCCCTGAACAGCTCGAAAAGGCCGCGATCGAGCAGATTCGACTTTACCTCGGTCTCGATGATGTCGAGCGCCCGCTGAGGTGTAACCGCCGGCTTGTAAGGACGGTCGGCGGCGGTGAGCGCGTCGTAGATGTCGGAGATGGCCATCATCCGAGCCTGAACCGGGATGGCCTGGCCGCGAATGTGGTCGGGATACCCGGAGCCGTCCAGCTTCTCGTGGTGGGCGCGCGCGATGTGTGGGATCTTCTTCAGGTCCTTGGTCCAGGGAATCTGGCGGAGGAAGTTGAAACTGTGGACGACGTGCGACTCGATCTCGGAACGCTCTGCATCGTCCAGGGTGCCGCGCGGGATAGAGAGCACGCGGAGTTCTTCCGAGGTCAGGAGTGGCTCCGGGAGGCCAGCGTCGCTGACGAGGCTAGTGGCGGCGATTTCGGCGAGCCGGCGAGAGGCATCGTCGCCGAGAAAGCCGGGCTCGTTGGCGGCCACAATGGTCCGCAGGAAACCGTCCAGAGCCTCCACTTGGCGGTCGCGCTCCGCTTCCATCCGCGTCAACTCTTCCTGGCAGCCCTCGCGGCCGTGGCACAGCACGAATTCGAGTTTCTTCTCCAGGCTGGCCGCCTCGGCCGCCTTGCGCAGGCAAAGAAACCGCTTTTGGATCAGCTCGAGGTGAAGCGGATACAGCTTTTTCGCTTTCACCAGGATGTGGTCGGCCACCCGGATTTTGCCCACGTCGTGCAGCAGTGCCGCGTATTCCAACTCCCGCATCTCCTGGGGCGAGAGGTGGACGCCCGCGTATTCGCCGGCCGCCGTACGGTCCACCACCTCGGCCAGACGGACGGTTAGCTTGGCGACGCGCTCCGAGTGCCCGAAGTTGGTGGGATCGCGGGCCTCGATCGCCTTGCCTGCCGCCCCAACGAAGCCCCGAAACTGCCTCTGGATGCCGCGATAAAGTAGATTGTTTTCCAGTGCCACCGCGGCCTGGCTGGCGAGCGACTTTGCCAGCTCCTCGCTGCGAGCGGAGAACGGAATCACTTCCGCCTCGACGGCTTCCCGGGAGACCAGCTTCATCCCCGCGCTTTTCTTGGCGTTGATCAGTTGCAGGACGCCGATCACTTCACCGTGCTGGTTCTTCATCGGCACCACCAGCATCGACCGCGTGCGATACCTGAACCGGCGGTCGAACTCGCGGTTAAAGCGGGGTCCCCGTCGCCTGTCAAGCCGATAAGCATCCTCGATATTGAGGGGCTCCCCCGTCGTCGCGGCGTAGCCGGCGAGGCTCTGCGGGCCGAGAGGCAGCACAAATCGGCGGAAAGGGACCGCCCGGCTGTCGTTCTGGGTGTGCTGGAAGACCAGGCGACTGGTCCCGTCCGGGCGCTCTTCCACCAGGTAGAGCGAGCCGGCGTCGGCGCCTGTCAGCTCCCGGCTCTTGGTCAGAACCAGATCGAGCAGCGCCGGCGTGTCGCGCTCGGTGGAAAGAGCGATACCGATCTGGTTGAGGGTGGCGAGGTCGGAGGTCGCGCGCCGCAGCTCGTTTCTTTCCCGCCGACGCTCCTTCGCGACCTCCTGGCTGTCGAAGGCACGCTCGATGGCCTTCTCCAGCGTCACCGGCGGCGAGCGCCGCGGCAAGAGGGCGAAGACCGCGCTCGACGAGGCTACGCCATCCGGCGGCTCCTTCCCCTTGAGCAAGTAAATCGCACTCCACGCGGTCTGCTGCGGAGCCAGTTTCTCGAGCCGAGCCAGATCGTTTCCCGATTCGACGATCACGACAGCAGGCGATTCCCATGCCGGCGGCCGGCGCGCCTTGCGATCCAGCGCCACCAGGGCGCATCCGTCACCGCAGTTGGCAGAGGAGTTGGCCCACCGGCGAAGCTGCCGAGCCAGAGTAGAAGGTCGAAAGTAGTAGAGCGTTTTCATCTGAACTCCCCTAGCCAGCGAAGAATTGGCAATTGCCGATTCAAGACAAGAAGGCAATCCACAGATTTCGCGGATTACACAGATGCAGGACAGTACGCTTCTCTTGCTTTCTCATCATGCGCCTGCGAAATCTGCGTAATCTGTGGATTCATTTCTTCTCTTCTAGTCGTCAGTCGTCAATTGTCAATCGTCCGCGGGTCCGCGCAGCAACGAGAGTAATAAAACACTCGACGTCGCCGAGAACCCGACAGGAATCCTTCCCGTAAGCGTATCCCCGGCTGAGCGGGGGACCGTCGAGGGCTGGCGGGCGCACGGCCTCGCCATCCGACCCGCTCGCAGAAGGCCCCGGCGGCTTGGGCCGCTCGGGTTCGGCCCGCCTTCGCCGGAAAAACCCCAAAAGCTTTTGCAGCCAACCCACCTTCGGCACGACCTTGGGTCCCTCTTTGGTCCCCCCTCTGGGACCGCTCACCACGGTCGCCTTTCGACGACGGCGGCAGGGAACGGGCTCGCAGTAACGAACCGGGCGGAGCCGAATCGTCACTTCCGGCCGCCACCAAGTCACGGGAGGGGACGTGCGGGCATGCGTTGCTATCGCCTGTTCCAATTCCTTGAACGCCTTGGGTGTCGGGCGCGCTCCCGTCATCAGCACCGGCATCTGGGCAACCACCCAAGCGGCCCTCCACATCTCCTGCTGTTCTTGATAAACACCCGACCCCTTTCCCGGAGTGAGGGTCAGGGCGACCCGCGCTAACCTCCGCCCCGCCCCCGTCCGCCGACTCTGGTAGCCTAAGGTCACGGTCACCAGCGTCCGCCCGTTCTGGTCGCAAATCGGCAATCGAGAGATTGAGAGGGTCGCTATATGATAATTCACTGAATCCATGGAAGATCTCTGTTTCGTTCCGAGAGCCTTCTCCTGCCTCTCCGCCCAGCACCAGACGAATCGCGACAGCTCCTCCGCCTTGCGTTTCTGCTCCTGGGTCACGGGAGGCAGGAACTTCAGCAGGTGGTGGCGAATGAAATCGAACCGCTTTACCCCCATTTCCCTGCCCGCCTGAGCCAGGCTTTCGCGAAAGTTGGGCGAGTATCGACCGTGCTTGAGAGCATTCAAGCGGCTGCGGCATTTGCCCTCAGGGGTGCGTGGCCCGGTGCCCTTGCGGGCGTTGGCCCGGCAGGCGGCGAGCAAAGCGGGGGTCTTGGTCTTGGGTCGGCAGAGTGACATAGTTTCTTTCCTCGGTCCGTTTCTCCGGCGATAAGTCGGCAGTCAGCAGTACATGCAGACAACAGTCAAACTGCGTGCTGCTGACGGGCGACTCTCCCTCCGAGCCGCCGATTCTTGCCCGGTCTTTTGTGTTCTCCGATACCGATTCAACATTAAACTCTGAATAAGTATCTCACATCTAGCTAGATTGTCAAGAAAAAGAGACTAAGGATTTCAAAAGGAAGGGGCAAGCAATTGCCGATTGCCGATCAGAAGAACCGGAGTAGCTTGCGTCCTCTCTTTCAATCGTCAATCTGCAATCGGCAATTCTTCGCCAGGCGCTGGAAAGAATCGAGCGGCAATTAACCGGCAACGGCTGGAGTAGCCTGCTTACCTCGAACTGCGACCGCGGCCACCACCGTCCCGAGCACAGAACCCACAATAACCGTCCATCCGATCCACATAGTCATCTGTGGGATGAAGGCCTCATAGAGATACTGCCGGACGAAGCCGATGCTGGCGAACGACGGGTCGACGCGGCTGTAGTGAGTTTCCCAACCGGCGCGCATGGCAATGAACATCACCACCAGGACCGGAATGCGGGCGGCGAACGCGTAAGCCAGCAGCGTGTTGCCCAGTGAGCGCCAGCCGATGCCGGGGATGAACGCCGAAAGCAGCACCATCAGGATAGGGAGCAGGATCAGATAGCTGAGATGCGTGAAACTGAACCCAAACCAAACCATCGCCAGGACGTAAACCACCAAGCTGAGGACGGCGAATCCGATGGCCTTGCCCGCGCTGGAAGGTCCTTCGCCAGCCCCCGCCAGCTTCATGGCGAAGTAGGGCCCGAAGATGATGGGCAGCCAGGAAATACCCACGAGGGCGAAGCCGCCGCCGGCTTTGGTACTGAATAACAGCGAAGACCAGCCCTGTAGCTCACCCACCAGGCGCAGAATGGTGATCGCCAGGGTGATCAAAGCTGGAACGGTAATAAGCTTGGTGATTGAAACCGACCTTTCCTCTGCCATAGAATCCCCCTTTTACGTTGTTTACCCGGGCCGGAGAACTGACGATTTTCGATTGACGATTGAAAAACCGTGGTGGCTTGCCGTCTCTGCTTCCAATCGTCAATTCGGCAATCGTCAATCGGCAATTCCCCGGCGTTCCCGGGTGTCAAAATCACGCCCGATGCTAGCACAGATTCCTGCACTTGGGATATCTTTTGCAGAGGGAGGTTTGGTTGGAAAAAAGTGTCGGCCAAGCCGCGAGCGCTCGTCGCTGAACGCGTCCAGGTAACGCGCTTGGGAGACCAAACACTGAAAAGCGGCAGCACGCGGCATCGACGTGAAAGCTGGGCCAAGACTCAGCGAGAAAGCCGGAGCGGCCGCCCCGGCTTTCCGTAATAGGCCCAGTGCCAGATTAAAGCAGCCGGCGCCGAAGAACCGTGGCCAGTCCGGCGATGGCCGAGCCCATGAGCATCAGGGAACTCGGCTCAGGCACGGCGTTCCCGGAAAGGCCGGTAATTCCGCCGTCCAGCCAAGCGACCGATCCCCCGCCGGGA
>Ga0335081_10002737_pt1 | contig 27776 bp, 23 predicted proteins | sample Lox_Sample_35_FD_206713 | JGI IMG/M metagenome (GOLD analysis project Ga0335081, IMG submission 206713) | Soil microbial communities from Loxahatchee National Wildlife Refuge, Florida, United States - Lox_Sample_3.5 | ecosystem: Environmental > Terrestrial > Soil > Wetlands | place: USA...
ATCTGGACACGACCTGCCGTGAGCCGTCCCGCTTCCAGCTATGATCTGCCGCCCGGAGAAGATCCGGAAAATCGCCTCATGTCTCCCTTTGCCAAACACGTCGTCTGCGACCAGAAGCAATTCTGGACCACTCCGGGACGCTGGCGCTTTGAGGATTTGCACTGGCTAGTGCCGACAGCGGGCGTCACCGCGGCTTTGGTGGCCAGCGACAGTTGGCTGGCAAAACAGGTCCCCGCGAGCCGCGCACGCAGCAGCCAGAAGATCTCCGATTACGCTCTCTATTCCTTGGGCGGGGCAGGCGCGGGGTCGCTTCTGCTGGGACATTTCCGGGGCAATGACCGGCTGTCAGAAGCCGGCTTGCTGAGCGGCGAAGCCGCAATCGACAGCATGGCCGCGGCCTACGCGATGAAGCTGGTAACCCAGAGAGAACGTCCCGGCCAGGAAACAGGGCATGGCTCTTTTTTTGCGGGCGGCAGTTCGTTTCCCTCGGAACATGCCGCCGTGGCCTGGTCGGTGGCCAGTGCGTGGGCGCACGAGTATCCGGGCTGGTTGAGCCAGACGCTGGCCTATGGGTTGGCCTCGACCGTGACTTTGACCCGGGTCACTGGCAGGCAGCACTTCCCCTCCGATGCCCTAGTCGGCAGCGTCCTTGGATGGTATCTGGCGCGGCAGGTATACCGGGCGCATCATGACCGCGATCTTGGCGGCGCCGCGTGGGGCCGATTGATGCCGGAGAGTGAAACTGCCGACAAACCCCCACGATCGCGCGAGAACATGGGCTCGCCCTACGTCCCCCCCGACAGCTGGGTCTATCCCGCGTTCGACCGCCTCATCGCGCTCGGCATTATTCGGGATGCCTATGTCGGCCTTCGTCCCTGGACCCGCATGCAATGCGCCCGCCTGGTCGAAGAGGCGGAAGAGCCCATGGACGACGATGCCGGCGCTGACGCGGGCGCAGACAGGACGCTGACCGCGCTGGCCGACGAATTCCGGGAAGAAGCCTTGCGCCTGGATGGGGCCAGCAGCGGCAGTGCAGGTGTGGATTCGATTTACACGCGCGCCACTTCAATCAGCGGAACCCCTCTGCGCGACGGTTACCACTTTGGGCAGACGATCATCAATGATTACGGGCGACCCTACGGCGAAGGCTTCAATGCCATCACCGGCGTCACGGCGCACGCCGAGGCCGGAGCGTTTTCTCTGTTCGTGCAGGGAGAATATCAGCGCGCTCCGGCCGTCGCTTCCGACGCGGCGCCGGTTCTTTCGGCGACCGCGGCCGTAGACTCGGTTTCTCCTGTAGCTTCCGATGCCACGCCCGGCACTGACCGTTTGCGGCTGCTCCAGAGCGCGGCCGCGGTCACATTCCACGGCGTGCAGGTCTCGTTGGGCCGGCAGAGCTTGTGGCTCAGCCCTGGTGCGGGCGGGCCGTTGCTGTTCAGCGATAACGCCGCGCCCATGGCCATGCTGCGCATCGACGCCGTGACTCCCTACGAGATTCCCCTGCTGTCTCGTCTGCTGGGGCCGGTGCGATCGGAATTCTTTCTTGGCCGCTTCTCCGGCCAGACCTGGGAGTTTTCTCCGCAGCTCTATGGACCGGAACTGGCTTCGCAACCGTTTCTGCACGGCAGCAAGTTCAGCTTCCATCCCACGGCAAATCTCGAGTTCGGCATGGGCTTCACCGCCCAGTTCGGCGGGCCGGGCAATCCCTTCACCTGGGGAAATTTTCTGCGCACGTTTTACTCGCACCGGGTGGGCATCGCCAACAATCCGGCCAAGCGGCTTTCGGAATTCGATTTCAGCTACCGGGTTCCGAGGTTGCGCAACTGGGCTGAGGTGTATGCCGACTCCATGGTCATCGATGAATACTCCCCCATCGGCTCAACCCGCCCGGCCATCAATCCTGGCGTCTACTTCCCGCGGCTGCCCAGGCTGACAAACCTCGATCTGCGTCTGGAAGGCGTTACTACCGATTTGAATGTTCCCGCGCACTACGGCCCGGGAGCATTTTACTGGGACGACCGCTACCGCTCCGGATACACCAATGACGGAAATTTGATCGGCAGCTGGGTAGGCCGCCGCGGCCGGGGCGAGCAAGGCTGGCTCACCTATCACTTCTCCCCGTACAGCGATGTCGGGTTCGCCTACCGCCACAATAGCGTGGATCGTGGCTTTCTCGAGGGTGGCAGCCTGCGCGATTTCAGCGTCCGCGCCGAAATTGCGCTTGGTCGCACAACCAGCCTCGCCGCCTTCGTGCAGCAGGAGCGCTGGCATTTCCCGCTTCTCGCCGCCGGAGCGCAGTCGGATCTGACCGCAGCCGTACAGCTCACATTCTGGCCGGGACGAAAGCCGAAACGGAACTAGGCCTTCGCACAAGCGGACTGCCCAGTAGTTCTCATGGCGCCGATTCAAGAGCAATCCCACGGCATCGTGGAAGAGCATGGCCTGGCCGAAGCTGCCGAACGGCGGCGCCCGGACTCGGTTCATGCACGAACCATCGCCCGGCTGCGCGTGCTGTGGTGTGAGCGGCGGTTTTTGTTTCGCGCCTCTGCCGGCGGCCTGCTCGCCTGTACCGTGCTTGCCTTGTCGCTGCCCAAACGTTACCAATCGACTGCGCGCCTGATGCCGCCCGACGACCAATCGGTTTCCGGGCTGGCCATGGCTGCCTCTCTGGCCGGCAGAATGAATGGCGCTCTGGGCAGCCTGGCGGGCGGAATGCTCGGGCTGAAAAGTTCGGGCGATCTGTTCATCGGGATTCTGGGCAGCCGCACCGTCGAGGACGGCATTATCGGCAAGTTCGATTTGCGCCGGGTGTACCACCAACGCCTTTGGCAAAACGCCCGCCAGACCCTGGCGGCAAACACGGCGATTTTTGAAGATCGCAAAAACGGAATCATCACCATCTCGGTGACCGACCGCGATCCGCAACGCGCCGCCGCCATCGCGCAAGAATATATAACGGAGCTGAACGGGGTGGTCAGCCAGCTCAGCACATCCTCGGCGCGGCGGGAGCGCATCTTCCTCGAAGGCCGGCTGGCCCAAGTGCGGAGCGACCTGGAGCAGGCGGAAAAGGATTTCGGCCGCTTCGCCAGCCAAAATGCCACGGTCGATCTCAAGGAGCAGGGGCGCGTCATGGTAGGAGCAGCCGCCACGGTCGAGGGCCAGCTGATCGCGGCGCAATCCGAACTGGAAGGGCTCAAGCAGATTTATTCCGATCAGAACGTGCGGGTGCGCGCGCTGGTCGCACGCATCAGCGAACTCGAGAGCCAGCTGGCGCAGCTGGGAGGAAAGGAACAGCAGCAGGAGGTGGCGGGCGACGCCACCCACCCGGACGGCGGTGATCTTTATCCCTCGCTTCGTAAGCTCCCGCTTCTCGGCGTACCCTATGCCGATCTTTACCGCCAGACCCGCGTCGAGGAGGCGGTGTTCGAAACCCTGACGCAGGAGTACGAGATGGCGAAAGTGGCCGAGGCCAAGGAAATCCCCAGCGTGAAGGTGCTCGACCCGCCGAACGTCCCGGAGAAGAAGTCATTTCCCCCGCGGGCCGCCATCGTCGAGCTGGGCACCTTTCTCACTTTCAGTTTCTCGGCGCTGGCCGTGTTGGCTCGTGCCCGCTGGGAGGAAGTCGAGGCCGAGGACCCGCAAAAGATTCTGGCGCGGGAGGTGCTCGGGACCATCGAGGCCCATATGCCCTGGGCGGCGCCCGACGGTTCGCGCCTTCAGGCCATGACCCACCGCTGGTGGCTGCGCTGGGAGCACGGAAATGAGAACCGGAATGGCGGAAATCATGCCAATGGACCTCCATCCTGCGACGACGCACTGAAACGCTGACGTTTCAATCCTGGGCTATCTGCAACGGAACCGAAAACCTTTTGCAGCATTTCGAACCCAGATCAAGCGACTTCCAATTTTTTCGGGGAGGAAACCGGGCAATGAAGATTCTAGTTTTGGGCGGCGACGGATACCTGGGCTGGCCCACAGCCATGTATCTGTCGCGCGCCGGACATACGCTGGCGGTGGCCGACAACTTCGCCAAGCGCCGCTGGGAGCTGGAGCTGAATGTCGAGCCTCTGATCCCGATTCATACCCTGCACGACCGGGTCGAGGCCTGGCGCGAACGCACCGGGCGGGAGATCGAGCTGTTTGTAGGCGACTTGCGCAACTACGGCGTAGTCGAGGGCATGCTGGCGAGTTTCCGGCCCGAGGCCATCGTGCACTACGGCGAGCAGCCTTCGGCGCCCTATTCCATGATCGACCACAACCGCTGTGTCTTCACCCAGGTCAACAACGTGACCGGCACACTGAACGTGCTGTGGGCCATGAAAAAACTCGATCTGGCCTGCCACCTGGTGAAACTGGGCACCATGGGAGAGTACGGCACGCCCAACATCGACATCGAGGAAGGCTTTCTTGAAGTGCGGCACAAGGGCCGCAGCGACATCCTGCCTTTTCCCTGCCAGCCCGGCTCGTTTTATCACCTTTCGAAAGTCCACGACAGCCACAACCTCCGCTTTGCCTGCCGCGCCTGGAAGATGGCGGCCACCGACCTGCATCAGGGCGTGGTTTACGGTGTCGAAACCGAGGAAACCGGCATGGGCGAGCGCCTGGCCACCAGCTTTCACTATGACGATGTGTTCGGCACAGCGCTCAACCGTTTTTGCGTGCAAGCGGTGGCCGGGCTGCCGCTGACCGTGTACGGCCAGGGCGGGCAGCGCCGGGGTTTTCTGAATCTGCGCGACACCCTGCGTTGCGTCGAACTGGCCGTCCTGCATCCGGCACAACCGGGGGAATACCGCGTGTTCAACCAGTTCACCGAAACCTTCACCGTGCTCCAACTGGCGGAACTGGTGGCAAACCAGGGACGCAAGCTCGGACTTCCCGTGGAAATCGAGCATCTGGAAAATCCCCGGGTGGAGCAGGAGCAGCACCACTACAATCCGGCGCACACCAAGCTGCTCGATCTCGGCCTGCAACCGCATCTGCTGTCGAACGAGCTGGTGGGCAGCATGATGGGCACGATCCTCAGGTACAAAGCCCGCATCAAGCGCGAGATCATCCTGCCCAAAGTCAAGTGGAGCGCCCCTGCCCGGGAAGTCGAAGACCTCAAACTGATGTGGGCCGGCGCCTGACAGCTATCTGGAATTCGGTCAGCTTCGAGCTGAAGATCACGCCTCTTCGCCATGAACGTTGAGATCTATTCGGAATGGTTGCGCCGCCAGGGCCAGACCGTGCTGCGCAGCCCGAGCAGCTACTGGCACAGCGCCGGCTTCGGAGTCTGTCAGGCCTTTCCTTATCATTGGCTGATCCAGCCGCCGGCCGAAGAGCTGCGAGAGTTGATGGCCGGGGCGCGCGTGGCCGCGCTGCGTTATTCGCTTCCAGCGGGCGGGCCGGGCGGCAATCCGAGCTATCACGTCATCTACCAGGCGGATGACTATGGCCTGGAAAGCTTGCGCTCGTGGGCGCGAAAAAATGTGCGCCGCGGCCTGCGCCAGTGTGAGGTCACTCCCATCTCGTTCGCCCGCTATGTGGAGGAAGGCTGGGAGCTGCGGCTCGACACCCTGGCCCGCCAGGGACGCCGGGTGCAGGAATCGCAGCGTGACTGGCGGCGCCGCTACCTTGCGGCCGCCGAGTTGCCTGGATTTGAAGTTTGGGGCGCGATGGTGCAGGGCCGGCTGGCCGCAACTCTGGTGGTCTTCCAGCTGGACAACTGGTTTTACCTGCTGTATCAGCAGTGCCACAGCGGCTACCTGCGTGAGCACGTGAACAATGCCCTCAGCTTCACGGTCACGCGAAACCTGGTCGGGCGGCCCGCGACCCGAGGCGTCTTCTATGGCATGCAATCGCTCGACGCCCCCTCCAGCGTCGATGAGTTCAAGCTGCGTATGGGATATGAGGCTCGGCCAGTGCGGCAGAGCGTGGCCTTTCATCCTGTGCTGGCGTTGCTGGCCAATCGTTTCAGCCAGCAAGCGCTGCGGGCAGCCAAGGGGTTGCGCCCGGGGAGCCGTTGGCTGGCCAAGACCGAGGGCCTGCTCCGGCTACACCTGGCAGAGAAGCACCACACTCCTGAGCCACTCAATCCCCGCTATGACTGCGCCACAAAGTAGCCTCCCACTCCAGGACAGCGTCCGACCCGTTACCGCTGCACGGCCAGGGTGGCTCTACGAATCGGTTGCCAGGCGGCGAAGCATCGCCGCCGGCAACGCCTCGTGCCATGAGCTCCTGCACGACTCGTTTGCTTACCTGGCAAGCAAGATCATTCCCGGATTCTTTGCGCTGGTTTCTGTTCCGGTGTTTGTCCGGGTGCTGGGCATCGAGGAATATGGCCGGCTTTCCCTGCTGCTGCCGGTCCTGATGGCCCCGGCCGCGGCCGGGGCGGGATGGTTGCAGCAAGGCATTTTGCGCTTTCATCCGCCCGCGCGCGCCCAGGATCCGGGAGCACCCGGCTTCTATCAGGCTGTCCGCGGCGGGACAGCTTGGGCAGTTCTGGGACTTGCCCTGTTGCTGGTGCCGGTCTTGCGCATTCTTCATTACCCTGCCGTCTTCTGGCTGATTGCCGAACTCTATTGTGCTCTCCAATTGATCTACTCGGTTCGTTTGAGTGGGCTGCAAGCCCGACTCCTGCCGCGCCAGGTGGCGGTCAGCGAGATGCTGCGCGCCGGGGCGGGCTTCATGCTTCCGCTGGCGCTGATCCTGCTGACGGGAAAGAAATCGCTTGCCCTCATGCTCGCGGGGCTGGCCTGCGGCTACGCGTTGCCCCTAGCGATAGGACACGATCCCCGGAGGGTCATCGCCGGGTATGGACGGCGGCGAGGCCAGGGTCTACTCCTGCTCCAAGCTGGAGCCAAGAAAATCCTCGCCCAATTATGGCGCTTTGGATGGGCGGTCGGAGCCTGGCTGATGCTCTGTCAGGCGCTGCCGCTGATTGGACGTTCGATGATCGAGCGGTACGCCGGGTACGCCCAGGCGGGAGTATACGCATCCTTGTACGAGCTGGCGGTGCGGGCCTTTTCTTTCTTCGCCTTCCCGGTAACACTGGCCGCGCATCCCCGCATCATGCGCTCCTGGAATCTGGGCGATTACGCCGGAGCACGCCGCACTCTTGCTCAGGCTATCTGGATGCAGGCGCTCTTGTTCATTCCCGTAGAAGCCGCCGGCATCGCGTTTGCCCGTCCGCTGACCACTCTGATCTCGGGAGACGCCGCTGCGTCGCGCTGGCTGCTTCCCCTGCTGATGCTGGGAGGCTTTTTGTGGCAGACGGCGCTGCTGGCGCACAAGCCGCTCGAAATTCTCGAGCGCACGCGAACCATGCTGGCGGGGATGCTGGCGGTCATCGTGTGCGAGTTCCTAGGAAACTACCTTCTGGTGCCACGCTTCGGCATGATCGCTGCCGTCTATGTCTTTGTGCTGGGCGCGCTGGTTTATCTGGCATTGGTCTCCGCCTGCGCCCAGCTTCTCCAGGACCGACCCGGCTGCCTGCCCGCATCGCCGGCAATGGAGACCTCCGGCTGATGCTGACCGCGGATTCTCTGCCTTCGTTTGGTTCGGCATGGCTGCCGGCAGCTCTATTGGCAGCTCTCAGCCTCTGTTTCCGCTGGCGAAGCGGAAGCTGGCTGGCCCCGAGCGCGTTCCTCGGCTTGATTTGGTCCAGCTATCTGCCCGCCTCGATGCTTGCGATGGACCGTCCTTTAGCCGCGTTGGGCATCTGGGCTTTGCTGGCGTTGATCGTTTCCGCCCAGCTGGGATGCGTTCTGGGGGAAGGCACAGCAGCGGAACCAGCGCCGGGGGATCCGCCCGCAGCTTTTGCCGATCATCAGCATCGGCGCCTTGGGCGAGCTTGTTGGCTTCTCCTCCTAGTGGCTCTGGCGGGCTGTGCCAGCTTTGTGTACCTGACCTTGCACCTGTTCGGGCAGCCTCTCAACGTTGCTTCTTTGATCGAGATGGCGGCGCGCTGGACCTTTTTGCGCTATGACGAGTTCATCGATCCCTGGCCGCTTCGCCTGGCCGCGATCTGGGCCTATCCTCCGGCTCTGCTGGGCGGCATCTGGTTTGCAATGTCGGAACACGGGTGGGAAAAATTCCTCGGGTTGCTCTCGCTCTTGCCGTGCCTGTTGATCACCTTTCTCTCCGGCGGACGGATCGCCTTCCTGATCGGCTTGGCCTGCTGGCTGGGAGGAAGCTGGTCGGTTCGCACGGCACGCTCGGGCGGCGCCGTTCGCCTGCTGCGAAAAAGAACCGCGCTCTCGCTGGCGGCGCTGGGCTGCGGCCTGCTGCTGCTCTTTGCTGCCGTCAACATGTTTCGCGGCGCGGCCAGGACCGACGATGTTCGAGATCTGGCTTTGGAGTTCAACGGGGCGCAGGCCCGCAACTACGTATTTGGGTCGCCGGCCGCCTTTGCCTCCTGGTTCACCAGCGCGGAGCGCATTCCAGCAACCTGGGGAGCGAGTTCTTTCCCCGGAGCTTTCGACCTGCTCCACATCCACCAGCGAACGCTGGGCACGTACACCGACCAGGCGCGCACGGTCGACTCGGAAACCACCAACGTCTTCACCATGTTTCGCGGGCTGGTGGAGGATTTCACGCTTCCCGGCGCGCTTCTGCTCTGCGGCCTCTGGGGATATTCGAGCGGACGCGCCTACGCCCGCCACTCCCTCGAGAACGGGCCCCTGCTGACCCTAGCTGCATACTACGCGACGGCCCTCTTCAGCCCTCTGATGTGCGTCTTCGGCTTCAACAGCACCGTCTTTGCCTGGACCGTGGCGTGGACTGTCTTGCGCCGAAAGAACAGCTCTGCTCAACCCACAACGCTATATGCCTGACGTTCTCGTCATTCCCGTGAATTACAGAGCCGCTTCGGCGACGGAGAAGTTTCTACGCAGCGCAGCTCGGCTGGAAGGATTCACACGCGTGCACTTCCTGGTGGTGGACAACAACTCAGGCGACGGCTCGGCAGAAGAGCTTCGCTCCTCGGTGAGCAGTTACCCCAATGTGGAACTGCTCGAATCGACCAGCAATCGGGGATATTTCGGCGGCGCCAACTGGGCCTTGCAAAACTACCTCCGGCGCAGGCACAGGCCGGATTGGGTCGTCGTCAGCAACCACGACATCACCTTCAACGATCCGAAGTTTTTCACAAGGCTTTTGCAGCGGGACCCTGCCAGCGCGGCCGTTCTTGCCCCGACGATTATTTCCTCGCAAACGGGAATAGACAGTAATCCGTTTCTGCGCCGCCGGCCTTCGGAGTGGCAGCTCCGGTGGTACCGTTTCTGGCTGTCCCACTATTCCCTGATGTGGTGCAAGCAGCTGCTTTCCCCTTTCGTGCGGCGGCTGCGGCAGGCGGGGCGGAGACCATCCGAACACGGCGACTGCAGCCATATCTACGCTCCGCACGGCTCATTTCTGATATTCAGCCGCTCGTATTTCGAGGCCGGAGGCTGCATCGACGACGGCTTCTTTCTCTATGCGGAAGAGTTCTCGGTGGCGGAAATCTGCCGACGCCTGGGGTTGCAAATCGTCCATGAGCGGAGCTTGCGGGTTTTTCACGACGCTCATCATGCAACCGGAAGGCTGTGCAACCGGGCGATGTTCGACGAGGGCAGGAAGGGTCTGGAGTACGCCTTGCGGAACTACTTCTTTCCGCGGCCGGGCGTCGAATTCCACCCCAGTCAAAGAAACGATGCAGCTGCATCGTTGCAGGGAGGAAGCCGCCCGTGAACTGGCAATATGCGCTTCTCGCAACCTTGATGTTTCTGCTGGCTTACACCTGGGCAGGCTACCCGGCGCTGTTGTGGGCACTGAGAACTCTAATACGAAGACCATTGCACAGCGCCTGCGCTGTCATCCCCGCTATCTCTGTCATCGTTGCCGTACGCAACGAGGAGGCGCAAATCGGCGCGAAACTCGCCGATTGCCTGGCGCTGCGCTATCCGGAGGGGAAGCGGGAAATTGTGGTGGCCTCCGACGGTTCGACCGACGCTACCGACTCGATCGTCGAGGCCTGGGGCCAGCGTCATCGTTGCATCCGGCTTGTGCGCACCGTGGGCCGCGGGGGAAAAAGCGGCGCGCAGAACCTCGCCGCCGAACAGGCGCGCGGAGAAATTCTTCTGTTCACCGACGCAGGCACGCGCACGCGTCCTGACTTGCTCGAGCAACTCGCCGAAGACTTTGCCGACCCGCGCATTGGGCTGGTGGCGCCGGTCGTGCACTTTGGCCGCTTCGACTCGGCTGTTTCCAGAAGTCAGAACGCCTACTGGCGATTCGAACTTTGGCTGCGGCGGATGGAATCCGACCTCGGAATTCTGGCGACGGCCAGCGGAGCCGCTTTCGCCATCCGGCACCGGCTGTTCCGGCCTATCCCGCCCCAATTCGGCGATGATTGCGTCGTTCCCCTCGATGTCCGCCTGCAGGGCTTCCGTATCCTGCAGGACGAGCGGGCGATCGTCTGCGACGAAATGCCGCATTCGATCCAGGGCGAGTTTCGCACCCGGGTTCGCATGACCGCGCGCAACTGGAGCGGTATCCTTAGCCGTCCCCGAGTGCTCAACCCCCTGCGCTTGCCCGGAACCGCCTGGGGATTGCTTTCGCACAAATTCCTGCGCTGGATGACTCCGTTCTTCCTGGCTGGAACCTTCCTGCTCAGCGCAGGGCTGGCTTGCGGCGGGCGGCTGATGCCGCTCTTTGTCTTGCAGCTTATCTTCTATCTTGCCGCTCTGATCGGCTGGCGCCGTTCGCGCGAGCGCTCATGCGCGCGCATTTTTGGCTATCCTTTCGCTTTCTGCCTCGCCAACCTCGGGTTCCTGCTTGGAGTCCTGCGCAGCATTCTCGGGGAGCGGGTGGTGGTCTACAAATGACTGGCGTTCCAGACAGGATCGCAACGGCTCCAGCGCTCGATTCCGACACCATCGCGGTGGTTGCAAATGGTGCGGCCAGAGAAAACCATGCCGCGGAAGCGAAACATCTGGCCTTGGCAGGGGTGGCTGGACGCTGCCCGCTGTGCTTGAGCCCCCAAACCCGCACTCTGTTCCACGACCAAGGCAGGCGCCTCGATCAATGCCGGTCATGCGGCGCGAGCTTTCTAGTCCCGCAGCCTTTTCCATCCTCCGTCGCCGCCCGCTTTCAAAATGAAAACCCCGCACTCTTGAATGACCTGCATCGCAGGTTTGAGAAAAATCGCGAGCGGGTGTTGCGACGGGTGGCTCGCCAAATCCAGCGCAGAAGAACGCACGGCCGCATCCTCGACGTGGGCTGCGCCAGCGGGTTTTTTCTGGCGCGATTCTTCGCGGAGTCGCACTGGCAGCGCCGCGGAGTCGAACTTTCCCCCGTCAAGGCCCAGGCCGCGGTCGAAAAATGTCTTCAAGTTCATACCGGAGATGTGCACTCGGCGAATTTCGGGCCGAATGGGTTTGATGTCGTTACGGTGCTCGACGCCTTTTACTACTTCCCCCGGCCGCAAGTGGAATTGGGAGAGTTTCGTCGAATTCTGAGCTCTGAAGGTCTACTCGCGCTCGAGTTGCCCTGGGCGGCAAGCCGCATCTGGCGCCGCTCCGGGACGCCGCGCCGGTTCTTATCCGATCGCCGGGTGCCGCTGCTCGAAAGCAGCGACCATCTCTTCTACTACACGCCGAAAGCTGTGACCCAGCTTCTCGAACACTGTGGCTTCCGGGTACTGGCCATGATTCCCCTTCCCGGAAACCGGCAGGAGTCGATGGTGCGCGAAATGTTCTGCCGCACCTACAGCTGGCTCTCCCAACTCATGCACTGGCTTTCGCGCGGCCGCTGCTTTCTCGGTCCGCGTTTCCTCGTGCTGGCGAAAAAATCCTGAGAATTGCAGTTTAGAAATCCCGGGCATCCCTGTGCGGAAAATTTTTCTGCCATTTTCTCCTCCGTTGATCGGCGAGGAAGAGATCTCCGAAGTGGTGGACACGCTTCGCTCCGACTGGATCACTACCGGCCCGAAGGTAAAGCGCTTCGAGCAGGAATTCGCTCGCGCGGTGGATGCTCCGGCTGCGCTGGCGGTGAATTCCTGTACGGCTGCGCTGCACGTTGCCCTGGCAGCGCTGAATATCGGTCCGGGGGACGCGGTCATCACGACGCCGATGACCTTCTGTTCCACGGTTCACGTGATCGAGCAGGTCGGGGCGCAGCCCATTCTCGTGGACATCGACCCTGAAACGTTGAATCTCGACCCCCAGCGCGTGTACGAGGCTCTCCGGAAGGCAAAACGCACTGGGGCCGCAGAACCGGGAACGATCAAAGCCATCATCCCGGTACACCTCTATGGACATCCCTGCGATATGGACGAACTGCTCGGTCTGGCCTCGGAATTCGAGCTGGCGGTGATTGAAGACGCTGCCCACGCCCTGCCCGCTCGCTATAAGGGACGCATGGTGGGCTCGGTTGGAACGGATTCGGCAATCCCCAGACTGACGGCCTTCTCCTTTTACGCAACCAAAAATCTTACGACTGCCGAGGGCGGCATGCTGACGGGAGACGCGGAACTGATCAACCGCGCCCGCATCTGGAGCCTTCATGGCATGAGCCGCGACGCCTGGAGGCGTTACAGCGCCGAAGGGTCATGGCGCTACGACGTGCTAAGCCCGGGCTTCAAATACAACATGACCGATCTGCAGGCGGCAATCGGTCTCCATCAGTTAGCCAAGCTTCCGCGTTTTCATCGACGGCGCTGTGAGATCGCCGGCCGATACAATCGCGCCTTCTCCGGCATGGCGGAACTGCAGACGCCGCCCGAGAAGGCGTGGGCCACCCATGCGTGGCATCTTTACGTGCTTCGTCTGAACCCCGCACCCGCCGGGCTCTCGCGCGATACCCTTATCGCCGAACTCCACCGTCGCAAAATCGGGACCTCGGTTCACTTCATGCCCGTGCACCTGCTTACCTACTATCGCGAGAAGTACGGCTATTCGCCGCAAGACTTTCCCGTCGCTTATGCGCAGTATGAGCGCATGCTTTCCCTGCCTTGCTGTCCGCGGATGAGCGACCAGGATGTAGGGGATGTCATCGAAGCTGTACTTGAGGTAACAGCGGCCGCGGGTAAAGCGCAGAAGCGGCTGCAGCAATCCAGTGCCGCGCATTTGCCACAAAACGCTTACTCCTAACCACATTCAGCCAGCTTTTGAGCAGAGGTGATTATGCACCGGATGTTCAACGTAGTGGCCGCCGCCACCGGCCTGCTGATCTTTTCGCCAGTCTTCGCCGTGGCGGCGCTGGCGATCAAACGGGATGATGGCGGGCCGGTATTCTACGCTCAGCCGAGGGTAGGACAGGGCCTGCGAACCTTTCGTCTGTTGAAGTTCCGCAGCATGGTGTGTGACGCCGACCGGGCCGGCCTTCTGACCGCGCCGGCAGACCCTCGCATCACCCGGGCCGGACGCGTTTTGCGGAAGTACAAGCTTGATGAACTGCCCCAACTCTGGAATGTGCTAAAGGGCGACATGCAGCTGGTAGGCATCCGTCCGGAGGTTCGCCGCTTCGTCGAGGCCTATCGCGAGGAGTTCGCCGTCCTGCTGCGCGAACCTCCCGGCATTACCGATCCCGCCAGCCTGGCCTACCGGCACGAGGAGGCCCTGCTTTCGCCCGAATGCATGGAGGAGCAATATCTGTCGCAAATTCTCCCGGACAAGTTGCGCCTCTCTCTGAACTACCAGCAAAGGCGCAATTTCTTCTCCGACTTGGTGGTGCTGCTCGCCACCGTGCTCTTCCTGCCGGTGCCGAAGCGCGCGGCCCCCGTACTTGTTTCGCAGAATCGGCGGGCGCAGACGTAGTTCGCAATCCCTTGACCGCGTCGCAAGCACAACCATCTCTCAGTTCGGCAAGGAGAACATCTTTCACTCCATGCGCAAACCATCGTTCGATCCCTATTCCGCTCTGAACCAAAAAATCATTGACAGTCTGGTTGCAGGCGCCTCGTTTTATCTGGCCTATCAGGCGGTTTTCAACGACAAGGTCTCCCCGACTGGCGCCCTGCAGCTATGGGCGCTCCTCCCGGCGGTGATGCTGGGGCACGTGCTCCTGAACACGGTGCTGGGGACTTACCGCATGATCTGGCGCTATCTCGGCCTGCACGATGCATTGGTATTCGTGCGCAACTGTGCTCTTGTCCCGGCCTCACTGGCAGGGTTGCACCTGTTTGCGCCTCCATCGCTTCGGTGGTTGCAAGTTCCCATTGGCGTGATTCTGATCTCTTACCTCCTGTTGCTTGCCGGCGGGCTGGGCGCAAGAATCATCCGCCGACTTCTCTATGAAGGCATCACCATGCGGGCTCTCAACCGGCGGAATGCGGCGCCAGTGCTGCTGATCGGCGCAGGCCGGGCGGGAGTTCTCACGGCCAAAGAATTGCGCTCCCGCATCGATCTGCGTCCCGTGGCCTTTCTCGACGACGATCCGAAAAAGCGGAACAAAGTCATCGCCGGATTACGCACGCTCGGCCCGGTCGCCTTCCTCAGCCAGGCAATCGAGCAGTACAGAGTCCAACACGTGATTCTGTGCATCGCACGACCGCCACGCATGTTGCTGCGCCAGATCTGGGCGACGGGCGAACTGATGGGAGTCGGGGTAAAGATGGTGCCAACTTTGGAACAGATTCTCGGCGGCCGAACCAGCATTGCCAGCTTCCGCAATGTGGCGATGAAAGACCTGCTGGGCCGCGATTCGATTGAAGGCTCGGCCAGTGAGACGGAGCTTCAGCGCATCTATGGCGGCAAATGCATCCTGGTGACGGGCGCAGGAGGCTCCATTGGTTCGGAACTCGCCCTGCAACTGGCACACCTGGGCCCCAGCCGCCTTCTACTGCTCGACAAAGATGAAAACGGCCTGAACGACACCTACCTGGAACTGCAGAAGCGCGGCTGCAACCGATGTGTCCCCCTGGTGGCTGATCTGCGTTTTCCCGAGCGGTTGCGCCAGGCGTTTGAAGACTTTCATCCCGAAGTTGTCTTTCACGCCGCTGCCCACAAGCATGTTCACCTCATGGAAATCAATCCCTGCGAAGCCATCGCCAACAACGTCACAGGCACGCGCAATCTGGTGGAGCAGTCCACCGCCTGCGGGGTCGCGTGGTTCATCCAGGTTTCCACCGACAAGGCAGTCAACCCCACCTGTGTGATGGGCGCTTCCAAGCGGGTGGGCGAGATGATCGTCCAGGCGCAAGCCGATCGTCACTTCACGCGCTTCTGCTGTGTACGATTCGGCAATGTGTTAGGAAGCCGTGGCAGCGTGGTTCCCATCTTTCAGCAGCAGATTCTTAATGGTGGGCCGGTGACGGTCACACATCCTGAAGCCCAGAGGTTTTTAATGACCATCCCTGAGGCCGTGACTTTGCTGATCCAGGCTGGCACTCTGGCCCATCGTGGCGGAATCTTCGTTTTGGACATGGGAGAGCCTGTTCTTATCCAGAAACTAGCCCGCGACCTGATCGAGCTCTCCGGACTGCGGCCGGACAAGGATGTACGCGTGGAGATCACGCAGATGAAGCCGGAGGAAAAAGTCGCCGAAGCTCTGGTCGACGACGCCACTGAAACACTTCAGCCGACCGGCCTGGACAAAATTCAGGCGATCACCACCGCGGCGTTCGATGTTGCCGAGTTTGCCCACCAGCTTCGCGCTCTGGAAAAAGCGGCTCGACAGGAAGACACCGAGGCCGTTTATCGGAATCTTGGCGCGATGAACATCGGCTTTGTCTACCGGGATGCGCGCCGGGCCTGGCCCGCAACCGTGCGAACGCCGCTTTCTTCGGATCGCATCAGCGTTTCCATGAGCCCTTCGTTCGAAGCCTAAGCCCAAGTCCCCCGACGCCTTGGAGTGACATTAGTGCCCGAAACCGATATCGCCTCGCCAAACCGCAAGGCCTCTCTCCCGCAAATTCAGCATCAGGCCGAAATCTGGACCGCAGAGCAGGTCCTGCGGTGGGCCTTCGAGACCTACGGACACCAGGTGGCCATCGCGACGGCCTTCGGCGCAGAAGGCGTGGTCCTGATCGACATCGCAGCGCACGTCTGGCCTAATGCCCGCATTTTTCTTCTTGATACCTCCTTCCTCTTCGCCGAAACCTATCGCCTGCTCGAGCAGATCGAGCAGCGTTATGGACTTTCCGTGGAGCGCGTTCATGCCGCCGTAACCCCTGAGGCGCAAGCGGAGATGTGCGGCGCCGAACTCTGGAAGCGCAACCCGGACTTGTGCTGTCTCATCAGAAAAGTCGAGCCTTTGCAGCGAAAGCTGGCTGAGCTTCAGGCCTGGATCACCTCCATCCGCCGCGAGCAGACACCGGCCCGCGCACATGCCGCAAAGATCGAATGGGACGAACAATTTTCCCGAGTGAAGATCAATCCGCTGGCCGAGTGGACGCATGAGATGGTCTGGCAGCGCATTCGCGCGCGTCAACTTCCTTACAATCCTCTTTACGACCTCAACTACCCCAGCATCGGCTGCACCCATTGCACGCGTCCGGTCACGCCAGGAGAAAACCCCCGCGCCGGACGCTGGCCCGGCTTCGCCAAGCAGGAGTGTGGTTTGCACGCTCCGCGCCCCCAAGCCCGTTGTTCCTTCCCTCGCGACTAGCCAACTCTTGGCTGGGCTCGCGTCCTTCACAAGGACCGGTTCGGTCCCATCCGCAGTCCCGCCAAACTGAGGTAACGCACCTTAGTTTTCAGCTGGCACCTCCGCTACCTTCTGGTCCTGTCTCGCGCTATCCCCATGGGGTACCTTTTCTTGCCAAACTGCATCCACACGGGCATTCTGCGCGGCACTTTGGTAATGCGAGTCCGGCCGGTTTCCCTCCATCGAACCCTTCAATCACTCTAAAATTTTAGGGATACCGTGATACCGGCCGCCACTTCTACGAGTCCATCGCCGACGAGCCAGGAGAGCGGCTTGTCGTCCCCGCCACCGAACCCGGCGCGCATCCCGATTCTCTACCTCATTCTGGGTGTCTTGCTGGTTATCAGCACCCTTCCCATGTACTTCTACTCGGCGCAGGTGGAGAAGACAAACCGGGAAGGGCTCCAGACCAATGAAAAGTTGCTGCAGAACGCAGTTGCCCGTTCGCTGGCGGATGATCTCTCACAACATGAGCGCTCCCTGCGCCTGATGCTGGCCAACCTATCGTCGGCGGTTCAGGTCTCGAGCGGGGGTGACATTGGCAACAGGAATATTGAAGCCCCCGAACTGCGGGCGTTGCTGGAAAATTTCGTTTCCTCCTCGGATGAACTTGCCTACGCCACCTTGCTCAATTCTGACGGCAAAGGAATTTCCGCCGGCCGTATTGTGCCGGACGCCTTTCTGCAGGTCGAACTGGAAGGGGCCTTTGCCGCCGCCCGCGACGGCCGGGCCTACAACGGCCAGGCCTTGACGGTGGGCAGCGGCGAGGCGCAACGCACGGTTGTGCTGGTCAGCAATCCTGTGAGCTACGGCGGGCGGTTTCTCGGAATGGTGGGTGCGGTCGTCGATCTGCAGTTCCTCATTCGCCGGCTGCAGGAACTCGGCGGTGGAGGGCTGATTCCTTACGTGGTTGACGCACAGGGCCGACTGGTCGCTGCCGGGACGCCGCAATACGCCACCGGGCAGGACATGAAGAACATCGAGATCGTGCGCAATTTCGTGGATCAAGGCAATAAGGTCCAGCTCGCGGCCACTAGCGAATTCGTTGTTCGCGAAGGGAAGGAAAACGTGGAGATGCTGGGCACGTACAGCCCGGTTACCGCATTCGACTGGGCGGTGGTGGTGCAAAAGCCAACCCGCGAAGCATACCGCGATGTCTACGAGATGCAGCGCAACGCGCGCCTGTTGGCCCTTCTGGCCGTGCTGCTCAGTATTGGTGTAAGCACGTTCGCGGCGCGCCTCATTACCAATCCTCTCGAAACTCTCACCGCCTCCAGCCGCGCCCTGGCGCGTGGGGATTTCTCGCAACGGGTTCACTTGCGCAGCCGAACCGAGATTGGCGAACTGGCGGCAACCTTCAATACCATGTCCCAGGAACTCGAACACTTCGTAGAAGACTTGAAGCGGGCTGCCGAGGAGAATCGGGCACTGTTCCTCGGTTCGATTCAGATGCTGGCCGGCGCGGTTGACGAAAAGGATCCTTATACGCGCGGCCACTCCGATCGCGTCACGCGATATTCGTTGCAAATCGCCAAAGAGATGAAGCTGTCTCCCGATTTCCTGGAAATCCTGCAGATTTCCGCGCAGCTGCACGATGTGGGCAAGATCGGCATCGAGGACCGGGTACTCAAGAAACCCGGCGCCCTGACTGCGGAAGAATTTGAAGTCATGAAGACCCATACCACCAAGGGCGCAAACATTCTGCGTCCGGTAAAGCAGCTGGCAGAAATGCTGCCAGGCATCGAACTTCACCACGAAGCGCTCGACGGACGCGGTTATCCTTACGGTCTCAGAGGGGACCAAATTCCTCTGCTGCCGCGGGTGATCGCCGTCGCCGACACCTTCGACGCCCTTACCACGAATCGCCCCTACCAGCAGGCGCACACTCCGGAGCAGGCGCTGCAGATTATCCAGAACCTCGCCGGTAAGCGGCTCGATCCCGAGGCGGTGGCTGCGCTTCTGGCGGTGTATGAACGCGGCGAAATTCGGATTCAGCGCCTCGTGGTGGTGAGGCGGCCGGTGGCTGTGGAAGGCAATGCGAGTGTTCCCGCCACCGCAGCCGTCGCTCCGGTTGCGCCACCCGCCACCACAGCAGAGTTGGCAGACCTCGAAAGAAGCCGCGTCTAGGCTGGCTTCCTGTCACCCAGTCCCCTCTGCCCGTCCTTCCAGTGCCGCTATAATCGACATGCGGTCACTTTTATGATTCAAACTCTGTTCGGCAGTCTCGAAGAAGAAAAAAAGGCCGGCCTTCTCGAGCGCATGAAGCAGGCGGTCTCCCGTACGCGGGAGAATCTTGCCGAGCGCATTGAAGAAGTTGTTTCCATCGGAAAGGAAATCGATCGTGGGACACTCGACGATCTGGAAGCTACGCTGATTGGAGCCGACCTGGGCGCAACCACCGCGGGCGAAGTCCTCGCGAAGCTTCGCGAAAAAGCGGACCGCAAACAGATCAAGGATGTCGGCGAGCTCAAGCGGCTTCTGAAAGAAGAGTTGCTGGCCATCCTGAACTCCGCCAATACGCGTCCTGTAGAGAAAGTCGAGAGCACACCCGAGGTGATAATTGTGGTTGGCGTGAACGGCACGGGCAAGACCACGACCATCGGGAAGCTCTCACAGGCGTTCCGCACTCAGGGCAAAACAGTTCTTCTGTGTGCGGCCGACACGTTTCGCGCGGCGGCCATCGATCAATTGGAAATCTGGGGACAACGGACGGGCACAGAGGTGATCCGTAGCAGGCCCGGCGGCGACCCAGCAGCGGTTTTATTCGATGCGTTGCAGGCCGCCAGCGCACGCAAAACTGACTATGTCATCGTCGACACGGCTGGGCGTCTGCACACAAAGACCAGCCTGATGTCGGAACTGGAGAAAATGCGCCGCACCGCGCAGCGCATTATTCCCGGTGCGCCCCACGAAACGCTTCTGGTCATGGACGCTACCACCGGACAGAATGGCCTGCAGCAGGCCCGGCTGTTCACGCAGTCGGCGGGCGTAACTGGCATCGTCCTCACCAAACTCGATGGCACCGCGAAGGGCGGTGTAGTCGTAGCTATCTCGCGTGAATTAGGCTTGCCTGTTCGCTTTGTCGGAGTGGGTGAGAAAGCGGGCGACTTGCTGCCGTTCGATCCCAAGGAATTTGTGGATTCGCTTTTCGAATGAGTGACACTTTCCCACGCTGAACGGGGAAACGCGAACTCGAAACTTGCATTCAGGAGAGCGCATGTTGAAAGCGTTGCTGATTTTCCTTCTGGCGCTGTCGTCATTGCCCGTGGCGGCACAAGACTTCGCAAGAGCAGAGTTGTTTGGCGGCTATCAATATGTGCACTTCGGCAGCAGCACCAGCGACGGCGTGACCGCCAGCGGTCAAGGCTTCAACGGCTGGAATGTTTCCGTCGCATACAATTTCAAGAAACATCTGGGAGTTGTGGGCGATCTGGGGGGCAGTTACGCAACCATCAGCGGCATTTCCAATCATTTTTACACTTTCACCGGTGGGCCGCTGGTTTCTTTGAATGCCGCCGCACGGGTGAATCCGTTTGTCCACGCGTTGCTGGGAGGAGCGCGTGCCAGTGCCTCGGCAACCTCTGCCGGCGTGACGGCTTCGGTCGCCTCGAACGGCTTCTCGGCCATGTTGGGCGGCGGAGTTGATGCAAGAGTCACCAGAGCCTTCTCGGTCCGCGTGATTCAAGCCGACTGGCTTTACTATCACCTGGGCGGAATCGCCGGCACCAGTTCGAGCAGCCAAAGCAACAATGTGCGGATTTCCATCGGCCTGGTTTATCGCTTCATACCATTTTCCTAAGCAGTGTCGCGGAAAGCCGCTCTATCCTGCGTGGTGAAACGGATTGCCAGGCGCTCACAACGACGAGCAGTTTCTGCAGGCGGCGCTCAATCTAGCCCGCCAAAGCATCGGTCTGGCCTCGCCCAATCCATACGTGGGTGCGATTCTCGTCGACACACGGGGCGAGGTCGTCGGCACGGGGGCCTACACCTATGATGGGCTCAAGCATGCCGAAGTAAAGGCCATCGAGCAAGCCGGCTCAAACGCACGAGGCGCCACTCTTTACATTAACCTTGAGCCTTGCTCCCATGAGGGTCGCACTCCGCCTTGCGCGGATGCCGTAATTGCCGCGGGCATTCGACGCGTTGTGGCGTGCATGCCCGATCCCAATCCGAAGGTCCGCGGACGCGGCTTCGAGAAGCTGCGTGCCGCAGACGTGCACGTGGAAGTAGGGCGGCTGGAAGAGCAGGCCCGCCGCTTGAATGAAGCCTTCGCCCGCTACATCCGGCACGGCGTGCCGCTGGTCACCCTGAAATCGGCGATGACCCTAGACGGCAAGATCACCCCTCCGACTGAGGCGCCGAGCGCGGCGTTGCACACCCCGCATTCCGGGCGCTGGATCACCGGCGAAGCGGCCCGCGCTCACGTGCAGCAACTACGCCATCAGCACGACGCGATTCTTGCTGGTATCGGCACGGTTCTCGGCGACAATCCCCTGCTCACCGATCGCAGCGGCCTTCCACGGCGACGTCCATTGCTGCGCGTGATTCTCGACTCGCATCTGCGTCTGCCCGTCGACTCGTGCCTCGTGCAAAGCAGCGCTCCGGGACGACACGATGTTCTCGTCTTTTTTTCTTCCGCCGAGGCCAAAAAGAAAACGCAATTGGAGGAACGAGGAATCCGCCTTGAGTCAGTACCGCCGGGCCCGGATGGGAAACTTGACATCCTTGCAGTCCTGCGCCGGCTGGGCGAACTCGAGATCACGACCGTTATGATCGAGGGTGGTTCGAGCGTGAATGCGAGCGCGCTTGCATCTCAAGTCGTGGACAAGGTTTTCCTGTATTACGCTCCCATCATTCTCGGCGTAACGGGCTCCATCCCCTTTGCCGGCGCCGTGGGCGTTGGCCACATAAGCGAAGCCGCTCGTCTCACGCATGTGCACCTGCACCGTTTCGGCGAAGACTTCGCCGTCGAGGGCTATCTCCGCGATCCGTACGGAGAATAAAATGCGGGTGTAGTGACCGAATGACACACGCCGCCGGGGGTAGAATATCCCGTTCTCACCAGGAGGTCATTCATGTTCACCGGCATTGTCGAAGAAGTGGGACGCATCGCCCGTATCCAGGAGCGCGGGGAAAACCGCCGCATCACCATCGCGGCGAAGAACTCCCCAAGAGAGCTGAAACCCGGCGATAGCGTCTCCGTCAGCGGAGTTTGTCTGACCGCCCTCGATATTACGCCGGAATCGTTCTGCGCCGATCTCGCGCCCGAAACCTGGGTGCGCACATCATTCTCCCGTATTCACGAAGGCGCCCTGGTTAACCTGGAATTGCCCATGAAGGCCGACGGGCGATTTGGCGGCCATATCGTGCAAGGCCACGTCGATGGCGTGGGCAAGCTGATCGACTTCGAGCGTATCGGCAATTCTGAGAACTGGTGGCTGCACATCGCGCTGCCCCGGGACGTGGAAAAGTACACCGTCTACAAGGGCTCGATCTGTATCGAGGGCATCAGCTTCACCGTGGCCACGCTGCAGGAGGAACGCTGCACGATCGCCATCATCCCGCATACCGTCGAAGTGACCAATCTCAACTCGCTCAAACCGGGCGACCCGGTAAATCTGGAAGCCGATCTGATCGCCAAATACGTCGAGAAAATGATGAAAGGCGACTCTTCCGAGAGTTCGTTAACTGTGGAGGAGCTGGTGGGGCAGGGATTTTAGCCGTCGAACGTGCATGTCCACGTCCAGCCCACAATCTGAACCGAAACGGCCTGCCGGTCCCGGGCTGTGTGGAACGTGTACCCACGCGTCACGCATCAGCTCTGATCGGGGGTCGACATTCATCCAGTGCCAGCTGTCGTTTGCTGATTCGCGGTTTGCAAAATATCCGCGTTTACCCGTCCATACTTGCTCGGGTTACGAACAGGTGATCGGCCAACCCGACTGAAACCGATTTACGCCTCGATCTTCAACTCGTCGAGTTCGAGAAACTCCTGCACGATGGGCTCAGGGCACTTCTCCAGATCGGCATAGGTACCGAAGAAGATGGCCCGACCCTGGTACAAAAACACGACGCGGTCGGCCAGCTTCTGCGCCAGCCGCATGTCGTGGGTGACCACGATGCTGGTCAGCTTCAATTGCGCTTTCAACCGCTTGATCAGATCGCCGAGCAGCTGGGCCATCAGAGGATCGACCATGGTGGTTGGTTCATCGTAGAGCACGCACTCCGGCCGTGCTGCCAGCGCGCGGGCAATCGCCACCGATCGTTTCATTCCGGTAGAGAGATCGGAAGGCAGCAGATCGCGCATTTCCTGCACGCCCACCATTTCGAGCAAACCGTCGACGATCTGATAAATCTGTTCCTCGCTCAGGTCGCGACCTTCGCGCAACGGGAAGGCTACATTTTCCCCAACCGATAGAGAGTCAAAGAGCGCCCCGTTCTGAAAGACCATGGTCACTTTCTTGCGGATCAACTCCAGTTGCTCTTCGTTGTAGTCCGTGATGTCCTCGCCGGCAACAATGACGCGTCCGGCGTCGGGCTTGAGAAAACCCATGATGTGATGCAAAGAGACCGATTTCCCCACGCCGCTGCGTCCCAGAATACAAACAGTTTCGCCTGGCAGCACGTCGAAGCTCACATGGTCGAGGACGGCTTTGTCGCCAAAGGCCTTTGAGACCTCGCGAAACTCAATGTAGGGATGGATTGTGGCGTCTGCCATGACTTCAGGAATCTGATCCCTGTTTCCCGCTTTTCGGTTTGGCCGCACAGCTTACATCGTCCGGTGTGTTCAAGTTGCAGAAGATTCGCGGCGAAAAACCTGCCTCCGCGAGTTCATCTTCGTCAATAGCACGCACCGAAACCTCCTCAAATAGCGGGTCGATTTTGCACCTCGCACAGCTCAGGGCGGATTCTGCGGGGACGGCAAATTCTTTGCGATAGACAGCGCATAACGGTTGCCATCCGGCATTCGTGTAGGGCACTGTGGCCAGGGCGTGATCTGTGTTGCGTGCGCGGGTCATCAGAAATTGCAGCAGTGCGAACGAAAGAAACGGCATATCCACCGCAAGGATGAGATTGAGTTCTGTCTCGGAAGCATGCAACGCGGCGTGGATTCCGCCGAGCGGTCCGCAACCCCGGAAGATATCCTCGACCACAGGAGCAAAGGAGGCGAACTTTGCTGCATCGCCGACGATCTGCACTTCAGGGCTAACCGAACGCGCCAGGGCTAAAGCCCGCGCCAGCAGGGTGCGACCTTCAAAATCGAGGAAGGCTTTGTCGCTTCCCATGCGAGAGCTTCGGCCGCCCGCCAGAATGAAGGCAGACAGGTTGTCGGCCAAGGGTTCCGCCATTGGGCGATCATACACGCCTTTTCTGGCGAGGCAGGTCACTGGTCACCAAAGGCCCTGCCTCGCCGAAAACATCCACAGGCTAAACGCCTGCAATGAAAAGACTTGCCTCGCCAGCAAGTGGACGACTAACACGAAGGTAACCTATCCAAGGCTGGTAATTCGGGAGATGATGGGGCGACTCTCGGATGTCCTTCTGCATCCGGTAGTAACCATCATGCCGCAGAAAATCATGGACGTTCTCATGCTTGGTCGTTGTTCTCACGAATTTTCCTGGCCGCGGCGTGGCGCTGACGGCGACTATTACCAGGTTTGTCTTCTGTGTGCCGCCGAGTACAAGTACGACTGGACGACCATGCGCCGCACCGAGCGCGTGGAGCACGCCAAGCCGGAGACCGGACCGCGGCGCAGTCACGCGCGTCAGAAGCGGCCCAGCTGGGTGCCAAGAGCGCGGCGCCTGAAGCTGGACTTGCCGCTTCGTTACCGGGTGAACAATACCAGCACCTGGTACGAAGGTACGATCGACAATATCAGCCAGACCGGGGTTCTGTTCCGCGGGCCGCAGCCACTGCCGGTGAACGCTCTCATCGAGATGGTGTTCGAGATGCCCGAGGAAATCTCTGGCCGCAAGAACAGCAACGTTCTTTGCCAGGGCCGGATGATTCGCACGAACGACAAAGAAACCGAAGAAACGGCTCCCGACGCCGGACTCGCCGCATCCATCGTAGACTACAAGTTTATCCATTAAGAGTTTTCAAACTCCCGCATAACCACCGGCTGCACCGGGTACTCAGGGGCAGTTCCGGCAAGCTTCCTCTTCGCGCCGTCCGCTCCGGACCCCAGCGCCGTTTGGTTGCGACCTGAGGTTCAGCAAATACATACACAAACCTCCCGGCAGCATCTAAACTGTAAGTTGGGGTGTGGTCTGCAGAAAAATAACCGAGGAGCCGCATTATGAAGAAGATCCTCCCGCCTCTTATCGTTATTCTGATTGCAATCCTGGGTGCAGGAATGGGTTGCTCGCGCAAGCCAGATGACGCCAAAATCTCCAGTGTGATTCAGGGCAAGTTCAGCCAGGACTCCGGCCTCGCCAGCAAGCAACTAACGATTCAGTCCAACGGTGGTGTGGTGACTCTATCGGGAACGGTAGACAACGACGCACAGCGGGACGCAGCCGCGAAGCAAGCCGCGTCAGTGGCGGGGGTAAAGGAGGTCGTGAACGATATCGAAGTGGCCTCCTCCGCACCACCCCCAGCCGCCGAGCCTTCGCAGACAGCGGAAGAAGCCGCGCCACCGGCGAAGACAGCGGAGAAACCTAAACCTGGCAAAAAGGCGCGGCATACTTCTCAGGCCGCCAAGTCCTCCGAGGGTGAATCTGCTTCTCCTGCGACCACAACGGAAAATTTAGAGCCTCCTGTAGCAGAGGATACTCAATCAGCGGAGCCCGCGCCGGCGCCCGCGCCGGTTTCCGTTCCAGCACCGGCGCCACCACCGCCCCCTCCGGCGCCTAAGAAAATCACGATCGACCAGGGAACCCAACTAACGGTGCGGCTTGTCGATGGCATTAACAGTGAAAAGAACGAAGCTGGACAAACGTTCCATGCCACGCTGAATACGCCACTTGCGGTAAACGGAGAGCAAGTCATCCCGGCGGGCAGTGACGTCACGGGGCACATCGCGCAGCTGCAGAGCGCCGGAAAGTTCGCCGGGCAGTCGCTGGTCGTGTTGCAGCTCAACAGCATTACTGCCAGCGGGCAGACCTATAACATTCAGACCGATCAGTATCGCAAGGAAGGCAGTTCCCGCGGCAAGAATACCGCGGAGAAGGTGGGAGCCGGGGCCGTAGTCGGTGCGGTGTTGGGAGGAATTTTTGGTGGAGGCAAAGGCGCGGCGATTGGAAGCGCCGCCGGCGCTGGGGTTGGCGGCGGTGTGCAGGCCGCGAGCAAGAGCCAGCAGATCGATCTCCCCCCTGAAACCGTGTTGAACTTCACCTTGCAGGCTCCGGTCACTGTCGTGCAGGCGCCGAATCCCAATGCGAATCGGCCAAAATTGAGCGACTCGCAATAGGCTCACACTCCTGTCGGCCGACGCCCAAAATGGGCGGAAATGTTTTCCGCCCATTTTGTTCGCTCGGCGGACTAAGCGAATCCGTTTCGCGTACACTTCTCTCTTTAATCCCTCCAAGCGCCATGCCTGGGTTCACGGTTCTGTTACAAACGGAGAACGACGCTCTGCGTCTGGGACGGGCGCTGGAAATGCTCCTGCCCTGTGACGAAATTCTGGTTGTCGATCACCACTCCCGCGACGCGACTGAGCGTGTGGCAAGAGAATATGGGGCACGGATTGTGCCGTCAGCCAATCGTCCTGTAAATCACTATCTTCGTTTTGCCTCTTACGATTGGATTTTCTGCCTGCTGCCGGGCGAGTCGATCACTGAGGGCTTGCAGGCCAGTCTCTATGAGTGGAAGTTGCTTTCGGTTGAAGCGTTAGAATCCGCCACGGGTTTCTGCGTAGCCGTCAGAGAGGAGACGCCTGAAGGATGGCTGGACCATCCGGCGCCTGAAACTCGCCTCGTTCCGCGAGAGTGGACGCGTTGGCTCGGGTGGCTCCCCGCCACCGATCCCGACGCCAGAATTCTGGACGGGCCAGTGTTGCGTTTTTCTTCGCCCTAAGCGCGCTTGGATCAGGATGATGCATCACAGATTCTTGTGATCGGGGTCACAGTCGGCGCTTGAGGGTGAGCTTAAACTGTCGCGTTGTGGCAGTCCCGCATTGATCGAGATCAGGAGGAAGCTATGCGTTCCATCAAGATTGGCTGCCTGGCCGTAATCGTCGCAATGTTTTGCATCTTCGCAGGTGGCCAGGACGAACAGAAAGCGCCCGTAACCGTGAAGCACGTTCCTATCGCGCGAACGTCCGCCACTTCGGGCCAGGAGATGTTCAAGGACTACTGCGCCGTTTGTCACGGAGCTGACGGCAAAGGCAACGGTCCGGCCGCCTCGGCACTGAAAATGCCTCCCGCGGATCTGACAACGCTGGCTCAAAAGAACGATGGTAAGTATCCGGCAGCTCATGTGGCTGCGGTCATTCGTGGGCAAGCCACTTTGCCATCTCATGGGAGTCAGGACATGCCGGTCTGGGGACCGCTGTTCTCCAGCATCAGCCAGGGGCATGAAGCGCAAGTGCAGCAACGAGTTGCGAACCTGGTCGCCTACATCGGGACTCTCCAGGCAAAGTAGGCTGAACACGGATGGCGGGGCCCCGGGCAGCGCTCTGGGCCCTGTCGCAACCGCGATTAGAACGCAGTCGTCCCTAGAGCTGGCAAAAGATCGCCGGGCGGGGATTTGCACCAGAGCGATCGGCCATTTGGCCAGTGACTTCAGTACCTTAGTGCGAGCCGGTTTCGTCCCCTTATAATCCACTCAAGATCAAGGAATAGGCGTTCTCTAAGCAAGCGCGTGCCCGGCGCGCGTGAGGGTATGCGAAGCGGAAGAGCGTCTCAAAACAAGTGGATCCGGTTTTCGCATCGGCGATTTTTTTTCTGGGGCTGTCATTCGGCAGCTTTCTGAACGTGTGTATTTATCGCTTGCCGCTGGGGTTGTCGGTGGTGAAGCCGCGTTCTGCCTGCCCGATGTGTAAGCATCTGATCGCCTTCTATGACAACCTGCCGGTGCTGAGCTGGTTGATCCTGCGCGGCCGCTGCCGCTATTGTAAAGCCAGGATATCTCCCCGCTATCTGCTTGTCGAATTGCTGACCGGCGGCCTGTTCCTGGCGTGCTACGTTTACTGCGGACTCACGGTCGCGATGCTGAAGTACTGCGTCTT
>Ga0335081_10002740_pt1 | contig 27765 bp, 24 predicted proteins | sample Lox_Sample_35_FD_206713 | JGI IMG/M metagenome (GOLD analysis project Ga0335081, IMG submission 206713) | Soil microbial communities from Loxahatchee National Wildlife Refuge, Florida, United States - Lox_Sample_3.5 | ecosystem: Environmental > Terrestrial > Soil > Wetlands | place: USA...
GCTCGGCCGTGGCTTCGTCCACAAGCGGCGCTCGGTCGCTTCCCTCTTCTCGCGCACAAAGACGCGGCCGTCACGGCGCTCGACGCGCCAGCACGGGGTCGGGTTCAGGGCGGGCGCGGCAACGGCTTCTCCTGTCCGCAAGCTGAAGCAGGCGTGATGCCAGGGACAGCGCACGGTGTCCTCGACCATCAACCCTTCGCCCAAGGGTCCGCTGTAATGGGTGCAGGTGGCGCCGATGGCGAACACCTCCGCGCCACGGCGGGCGAGGAGCACGGCATTCTCATCGACATGCCCCACCAGCATGGCGCCGTCCGCGAGATCGGCTTCGGGGATGCCGGCTTTCAGATCGGGACCGCCCGGTTGATTTGCATCGCCCATGATGAACCTCCCTGGAGTGCCCGCGCTCTTGCCTCGCCGAGGCGAGCACAGCGTTTCTCATTGAGCGAACGCTTATCGCGAAGCACGGTGCGCACGCCGGTCTTGCGCACTGCGGAGGCTGTTCGGACAGGGCTACCGCCCCGGCACGCCCTTCGTCGTCGAATACTCGAAATGCAGCGCCTCGCCGGGATGGACCAGCGGGAAGATCGCTTGCGCCGCCATCGCCGCTTCGGCGAAGCCCGACAGGATCAGCTTGAGTTTGCCGGGATATGTGGCGATGTCGCCGATGGCGAAGATGCCGGGCGCCGAGGTGCGGCAGGTGGCGGGATCGACGGCAATGTGGTTGCGGTCGAGCTGCAAACCCCATTGCGCGATCGGGCCGAGATTCATCGACAGCCCAAAGAAGGGGAGCAGGGCATCGGCGGCGAGCCGGCGCGTGCCGCCGTCGAGATCGGCGACGATCACCGCCTCGATGCGGCCGTCCTTGCCGTCCAGCGCGTGGAGCTGATAGGGGATCACCAGCTCGATCCGGCCTTCCGCCGCAAGCCGCTCGAGCCGCGCCGACGATTCCGGCGCGGCGCGGAATTTCGGCCGGCGATGCACCACCATGATCTTGTCCGCGACCTCGGCGAGCGAGATCGCCCAATCGACGGCGCTGTCGCCGCCGCCGGCGATGACGATGCGCTTGCCGCGGAAATCCTCGCGCCGCCGCACCAGGTAGAAGACGCTCTTGCCTTCGAAGGCCTCGATGCCGGGAAGCGGCGGGCGGTTCGGCCCGAACGCGCCGACGCCGGCGGCGATCAGCACCGCGCGCGCCTCGATCGCCGTGCCGAGCGAGGTCTCGAGTCGGAAGCCGCCTTGCGGCAAGGGCGCCAGCCGCTCCACCTGCTGTGCCAGATGGTAATGCGGATGGAAGGGCGCCGCCTGCTCGGCGAGCTTGTCGATGAGCGTTGCGGCATCGATCACGGGATAGCCGGGAATGTCGTAGATCGGTTTTTCCGGATAGAGCGCGGCGCATTGACCGCCCAGCATGTCGAGCGCATCGATGACATGGCAGCCGAGCTTCAGCATGCCGCATTCGAATACGGCGAACAGCCCCACCGGCCCGGCGCCGATGATGGCAACATCGCCCCGCTGCACTTCTCCCGCCATCATCCCGTCCTTGCTGCCACCGGCGCTACCATGGCGGCGGGCGCGACGGGGTGCAAATCCGATCTGCGTGGTATCCTCCCCTCACCCCGACCCTCTCCCGCAAGGGGAGAGGGGGCGCACCGAGCGTGCGGCAAAAAACCCCTCTCCCCTTGCGGGAGAGGGAGGGGCCCACGCGAAGCGTGGGAGGGTGAGGGGGAAAGGAGGATCGCGGATGCTCGACGTCGCCGTCATCGGACTCGGCTGGTGGGGGAAGATCATCACCGGCACGTTGCAGGAGAGCACCAAGCTGCGCGTCTGCCGCGCCATCGACGCCGATTCGCGGGCGCTGCGCTGGGCAGCCGAGCGCGGCATTGCGACCTCGCTCGAGCTCGGCGATGCGCTCGCCGATCCCGCGGTCAAGGGCGTCATCCTGTGCACGCCGCACACCCTGCACACCGAGCAGGTCGCGCGCGCCGCCGCGGCGGGAAAGCATGTCTTCTGCGAGAAGCCGCTGGCGCTCAGCCGCATCGATGCGGAGGCGTCGGTACGGCGCTGCAACGAGGCCGGCGTCGTTCTCGCCGTCGGTCACGAGCGCCGCTTCGAGCCGCCGATGCAGGAGGTGAAGCGCCTCGCCCAATCGGGCGAGCTCGGCAGTTTGCTGCAGATCGAGGCGAGCTTCAGCCAGGACAAGTTCCTGAGCCTGCCGCCGGCGAATTGGCGGCTGAGCGAGCGTGAGGCGCCGGCGGGGCCGATGACCGCCACCGGCATCCACCAGCTCGATCTCGCCGTGTGGCTGCTCGGCCCGGCCGATCGCACCTTCGTCAGCGTGCGCCGCCTCGGCAGCAACCTCGCCAATGGCGACACGCTGGGCGCGCTCGTCACCTTCAAATCCGGTGCCAATCTGCTGCTTTCGGCGATCCTGGCGACGCCCTTTGCCGGGCGCTTCGCCGTCTACGGCAATGAGGGCTGGGTCGAGGTGCGCGACAAGGCGCATCCGGAAGCGCCGGAAGGCTGGGTGCTGACGCGCTGCCGGCGCGGCGGCACGCCGGAGAGCCGCGACTATCCCGCCGCTTCGGCCGTGCGCGCCAATCTCGAAGCCTTCGCCGATGCGGCGGAAGGTCGCGCTCCCTATCCGGTGCCGCAGGCCGAGATGATCGCGAATATCGCGGCGCTCGAAGCGATCTTCCGCTCCGCCGCCAGCGGTTGGGTCGAGCCGGTCTGAAGAGTTGCGGCACCGCGCCCAGACGGGATAAAAGGGCGGCGGTGAATGAAGCTCGCGCTTGGGTCGTCGATTTGCCGGACGAGTCCGCCACCGCCGGCCTTGCCGCGCGGATCGCCGGGCATGCGCGGCGGGGCGACGTGATCGGCCTTCAGGGTCCGCTCGGTAGCGGCAAGACCAGCTTCGCGCGCGCCTTCATCCGCGCTTATGGCGGCGGCGCCGAGGAGGTGCCGAGCCCGACCTTCACCCTGGTCGAAATCTATGCCTTCGCCGACCGGCCCTCGGTCTGGCATTTCGACCTCTATCGCCTCAACGCGCCCGAAGAGGCTTGGGAGCTCGGCATCGAGGAGGCGTGGAGCGAAGGGGTGAGCCTCATCGAATGGCCGGAGCGGCTCGGCCCTTTGCTGCCCGCGGAGCATCTGCTGCTGGCTTTGGCCGAAGGCGCCACGCCCTCCGCGCGCCTCGCCCGGCTCCGCGCGACGCCGGGCTGGGCGTCCCGTCTCGAGGGTGTTTTCGATGGCTGAGCGCGCCGCGCTCATCGCGGCGTTCCTCGCCGCTTCCGGCTGGGGCGGCGCGGCGCGGCGCAAGCTCGCCGGCGATGCCTCCTTCCGCCGCTATGACCGGCTCGAGCGGGCGGGCGGCCGCGCCGTGCTGATGGACGCGCCGCCGCCCCAGGAAGATGTGCGCCCCTTTCTCATGATCGCGCGGCTGCTCTCCGGCATCGGCCTCAGCGCGCCGGCGATCCTCGCCGAGGACATCGCTGCGGGGCTGCTCCTGCTCGAGGATTTCGGCGACGCGACCTATACGCGGCTCCTCGCGCAGGGTGCGGAGGAGGCGGCGCTTTATGCGCTCGCCATCGACCTGCTCGTCGCCCTGCATCGCGCTTTCGATCCCGCCGCCGCGCCGGAAGTGCCGCCCTATGATGATCAGCGGCTGCTGACCGAGGCGGCGCTGCTCATCGACTGGTACTTGCCGGCGATCACCGGCCGGCCGACGGATCCGTCGCTGCGCGAGGAGTATCTCGTGCTCTGGCGTGCGCTGCTGCCGGTGGCGCGCGCCGTGCCGTCGAGCCTGGTGCTGCGCGACTACCATGTCGACAATCTGGTGCTGCTCGAAACGCGCGGCGGGGTCGCGCGCTGCGGCTTGCTCGATTTCCAGGACGCGGTGCTCGGCCCCGTCAGCTACGATCTGGTCTCGCTGCTCGAGGATGCGCGCCGCGACGTGCCGGCGGAGCTCGCGGCGGCGATGCGGGCGCGCTATCTCGCCGAGTTCCCGACGCTCGACCGCGACGCTTTCGCCGCGTCCTATGCCGTGCTGGGGGCGCAGCGCAATTGCAAGATCATTGGCATCTTCACCCGGCTCTGCGTGCGCGACGGCAAGGCGCACTACTTGCCGCACATCCCGCGCGTCTGGCGCCTGGTCGAGCAGGATCTGCGCCACCCCGCGCTGGCGCCGGTCGCGGCCTGGCTCGATCGTCACATCCCGGCGGAGCAGCGCCGCGTCCCCGCCGGACTCTCGCCCGCATGAGCCCCACGCCGCAAAGCGGTATGGTGCTGGCGGCGGGGCTGGGGCTGCGCATGCGGCCGCTCACCGACCGCCTGCCGAAGCCGCTGATCCCGCTCGCCGGACGCGCGCTGCTCGACCATGCCATCGACCGGCTCGAAGCGGCGGGCTGTGCGCGCATCGTCGTCAACGCCCATTACCTCGCCGATATGGTCGCGCAACATCTGGCGGCGCGGCGCTCGCCCGCGATCACCCTGTCGCGCGAGGATGCGCTGCTCGAGACCGGCGGCGGCGTGCTGAACGCGCTGCCGCTGCTCGACGAGTTTTTCTACGTCGTCAATTCCGACATCTTCTGGCTCGACGGCATGGTGCCGGCGCTGCTTCGCCTGGCTCGCGCTTTCGATCCCGCGCGACACGACGCGGTGCTGCTGCTGCAGCGGACGGTGACGGCGCTGGGCTATGAGGGGACGGGCGATTTCATCATCGATCCCTTGGGCCGCGTCCGCCGCCGGCGCGAGCGCGAGATCGCGCCGCATCTTTTTGCCGGCGTGCAGCTTTTGTCGAAGCGGCTGTTCGAAGGGACGAGTCCCGGCAAGTTCTCGCTCAATCCGCTCTACGATCGTGCGATCGCTGCCGACCGGCTCATCGCCATCGTCCATGACGGCGAGTGGTACCACATCGGCACCCCCAAAGGCCTCGCCCGCGCCGAGGCGCGCCTCGCGATGCACCGCACGGAGCGGTAGGCAACAGCTGATAGCTGTCAGCTGACAGCTGTCAGCTTGACTGATGACTGACGACTGAGAACTTGATCTCCATGCGCCTCTTCACCATCGCCGCGCATCTCCCCTTTCTCGATGCGCTCGTTGCGGGCCTGAGCGCGGAGAGCGGCGGCGATCCGCTGGCGTTGGCGCGCTACACCATCCTGCTGCCGACTCGGCGCGCGGCGCGCGCTCTGTCGGAGGCGTTTCTGCGGCAGAGCGAAGGCAAGGCGTTGTTGCTGCCGCGGCTCGCGCCGGTGGGCGATGTCGATGCCGAGGAGCTGGCCTTTCTCGCCGATGAGAGCGCGGCGCTCGGTGCGGTCGAGCTGCCGCCGGCGATACCGGAGCTGCAGCGGCATCTGTTGCTGACGAAACTGGTGCTCGCTTGGGGCCGCGCGCGTGGCAGCGGTCCGCTCACGCCCGGCCAGGCAGCGCCGCTGGCGCTGGCGCTGGCGCGCTTCCTCGACGAGGTCGAAACCGAAGGCGGCGATTTCGCGCGCCTCGCTGAGCTGGTGCCGGCCAATCATGCGGAACACTGGCAGCAAGTGCTCGACTTCCTCGCCATCGTGACCGAGCACTGGCCGCGCATTCTCGCCGAGACCGGCTGCCTCGATCCGGCGGCGCGGCGTAACGCGGTGCTCGCGGCGCAAGCCGAGGCTTGGCGCCGCAACCCGCCGCGAGATCCCATCATCGCCGCGGGCCTTACCGGCGGCGTCGCCGCCGTCGCCGATCTGCTGGCCGTCGTCGCGCGCCTGCCGCAGGGCAGGGTGGTGCTGCCCGGCCTCGACCGCGCGCTCGATGCCGAGAGCTGGGAGCGCATCGCGACCGATGCCGCGCATCCCCAACATCTTCTGGCGCGGCTGCTGGCGCGGCTCGAGGCCGAGCCGGCGCAGGTGCGGGACTGGCCATCGCCGCTGGCATCGGCCGGCGATCGTCGCGCGCGGCAGCGTCTCGTCGCCGAGGCGCTGCGGCCGGCGACGGAGAGCGAGCGCTGGCGCAAGATTGCCGGCATCGACGCTGCCGCGCTGGACGGGGTGATGCGGCTCGATTGCGCCGGGCCGCAAGAAGAGGCTGTAGCGATCGCGTTGCTGCTGCGCGAAGCGCTGGAGCATGAAGGCCGCACCGCGGCGCTGGTGACGCCGGATCGCGGCTTGGCGCGCCGCGTCGCGTCGGAGCTGCGGCGCTGGAACATCGAGATCGATGATTCCGCGGGGCTGCCGCTCGACAAGACGCCGCCGGGCGTGTTTCTGCGCCTCATCCTTGATCTCGCCGTCGAGGCGCTGGCGCCGCTGCCGCTGCTGGCGGCGCTGAAGCATCCGCTGGCTGCCGGCGGCCGCGCGCCCCAGTCCTTTCGCGCGCTGGTGCGGCGGCTCGAGATCGCGGCGCTGCGCGGCGCGCGGCCCGCGCCCGGCTTCGCCGGCTTGCGCGCGGTGCTGCCGCAAGAGGGCGCGCTCGAGCGCTTCGTCGCCGGGCTGGAGGCGGCGCTCGCGCCGTTGCTCGCGGCGATGGCGGCGGGCGAGAGCAGCGCCGGAGCGCTGGCTGAGGCGCATATCGCCGCGGCGGAGGGGCTCGCGGCGAGCGATGAGGAAAGCGGCGCCGAGCGGCTCTGGCGCGGCGAGGCGGGCGAGGCCGCGGCCGAGTTCCTCGCCGAGCTGCTGCGCCACGCCGCGGCGCTGCCGCCGCTCGACGGCCGCGATTACCGCGCGCTGTTCGACGCGCTGATCGCGGGGCCGGTGGTGCGGCCGCGCTATGGCAAGCACCCGCGCCTCGCCATCTGGGGCTTGCTCGAAGCGCGGCTGCAGCAGGCGGATCTCGTCATTCTCGGCGGGCTCAACGAGGGCGTCTGGCCGCCGGCCGTCGAAAGCGATCCCTGGCTGTCGCGGCCAATGCGTCGCGCCTTCGGTCTGCCGCCGCCGGAGCGGCGCATCGGTGTCGCCGCGCATGATTTCGCCCAGGCGCTGGGCGCGAGCGAGGTGGTGATGACGCGCGCGCTGCGCGTCGAAGGCGCGCCCACCGTGCCGTCGCGCTGGCTGCTGCGGCTCGACACGGTGCTCCGCGCCGCGGGAATGGAAGGACGGCTTGCCGACAAGCCGGCGCCGCTGGGCTGGCCCGCGCGCCTCGACCGGCCGGCGCGGCGCATCCTGTTGCCGCCGCCGGAGCCGCGCCCGCCGGTGGCGGCGCGGCCGCGCCGCCTCTCGGTGACGCAGATCGAGACCTGGATGCGCGATCCCTACGCCATCTACGCGCAGAAGATCCTGCGGCTCGCGGCGCTCGATCCGATCGATGCCGATCCCGGCGCAGCCGAGCGCGGCGAGGCGATCCACACGGCGCTCGATGCCTTCTTGAAGGAGTTTCCCGACGCGCTGCCGACCGATGCCGGAGCGCGCCTCCTCGCCCATGGCATCGCCGCTTTCGGCAGCGCGCTGGAGCGGCCGGGCTTGCGCGCCTTCTGGTGGCCGCGCTTCGAGCGCATCGCGCGCTGGTTCATCGCCGAGGAGCAGGAGCGGCGCCGTCATGTCGCGCTGATCCGCAGCGAGCTGTCCGGCCGGCTGGTGCTGAAGGCGCCGGCGGGCGCGTTCACGCTCACCGCCAAAGCCGACCGCATCGACCGCGACAGGGATGGCGGGCTCGTGCTGGTCGACTACAAGACGGGTGCGGTGCCGCGCACGGAGGATGTGGAGCTCGGCTTCTCGCCGCAGCTGCCGCTCGAAGCAGCGATCGCCGAAGCCGGCGGCTTCGACGGCATCCCACCCGCCACGGTGACGGCGCTCGAATATTGGCGCCTCTCCGGCGGCGATCCTCCAGGCGAGGTGATGGCGCCGGGGAATGGCGATGATCCCCGCGCGCTCATCATTGCGGCGCTTGATGGGCTGGCCGATCTCGTCGCCGGCTTCGACAATCCCGCGACGCCCTATCGCGCGCGGCCGCGACCGGAGCGCGCGCCGCGCTACTCCGACTATGTCCATCTCGCGCGCGTCAATGAGTGGTCGGTGATGGGCGAGAACGGCGAATGAGCGCGCCCGATCCGGGCAAACGCCAGCAGCAGGCGGCCGATGTCGCCGCCTCGGTCTGGGTCGCGGCCTCGGCCGGCACCGGCAAGACCAAGGTGCTCACCGACCGCGTGCTGGCGCTGATGCTCGCCGGCAGCGAGCCGACGCGCATCCTCTGCCTCACCTTCACCAAAGCGGCCGCTGCCGAGATGGCGAACCGCCTCAACGAGCGCTTGAGCGGCTGGACGACGCTCGGCGACGGCGCGCTCGCCGAAGAGCTGCGCGCGCTCACCGGCGCGATGCCGGATGAGGCGGCGCTGACTCGCGCGCGCCGGCTCTTCGCCCGCGTGCTCGATGCGCCCGGCGGCATGCGCATCGAGACGATCCACGCCTTCTGTCAGTCGCTGCTGCGGCGCTTTCCGATCGAGGCTGGCGTCGCGCCGCATTTCGAGGTCATGGACGAACGCAGCGCCGCCGAGGCGCTGGCCGAAGCACGCGAAGCGGTACTGGCCGCGGCGCGCGAGGATGCGGAAGGGCTCGGCGCGGCGCTCGCCGAGGTGACGCGCCATGTCGGCGAGCAGGGCTTCGATGCGCTGATGAGCGCGCTGGCGCTGGAGCGCGCCCGGTTGGCGCGGGCGCTCGAAGACGGCGACGACGCCTTCGCCGCGGCGCTGGCGGCGGCGCTCGGCGTGCCGCCGGGCGCCAGCGAGGCCGGCATCATTGCCGCTGCCTGCGCTGCTCCCGAAATCGACGAAGCGGCGCTGCGCAACGCGGCGGCGCTGATGCTGCAAAGCGGCAAGCGCGACCAGGAAGGCGGGCGGCACATCGACGACTGGCTGGCATCGCCCGCGCTGCGGGCGGAGACCTTCGACGATTATCTGCTCGCCTTCTTCACGCAGGAAGGCGGTCGCCGCGCCGAGCTCATGACCAAAAAGCTCGCCGCCAAGGCGCCAGCATTGGCCGAAGCGCTTGCCGTCGAAGCCGAGCGCCTCACGGCGGTCAAAGCGGCGCGCGGCGCCGCGGCGCTCGCCGCGGCGACGGCGGCGCTGGCAAAGCTCGGCGGTGCGGTGCTTGCCGCTTACGAGCGGCACAAGGAAGCGCGCGCGCTGCTCGACTATGACGATCTTGTGCTGAAGAGCCGCGACTTGTTGCTGCGCCCCGGCGTTGCGCCCTGGGTGCTGTTCAAGCTCGATGGCGGGCTCGACCATATCCTCATCGACGAGGCGCAGGACACCAATCCCGATCAGTGGCAGGTGGTGCAGACCCTCGCCGACGAGTTCTTCGCCGGCGAAGGCGCGCGCAGCGAGCGCCGCACCGTCTTCGCCGTCGGCGATGCCAAGCAGTCGATCTACAGCTTTCAGCGCGCCGATCCCGCCGCCTTCTTGCGCATGCGCCAGCATTTCGCCGCGCGCGTGGCGGCAGCGGAACAGCATTGGCGCGTCGTCGATCTCGACATTTCGTTCCGCTCGACCGATGCGGTGCTGACGGCGGTCGATGCCGTGTTCGCCCATGCCGAGGCGCAAGAGGGTGTCGCGCTCGATGGCGGGCGCATTCATCACACGCCGTTCCGCGCCGGCCATGCCGGCTTGGTCGAGCTATGGCCGCCGGTCGAGCCCGATGCCACGGCTGAGCCGCGGCCCTGGGAGCTGCCGCTCGAGCAGCGCCGGCTGCGTGCGCCGGAAACGCGCTTGGCTCAGGCGATCGCCGGCACCTTGCGCCGCTGGCTGGAGCGCGGCGAAAGGTTGCCGGCGCGCGACCGGCCGGTGCGGCCCGGCGATGTCATGGTGCTGGTGCGCCGGCGCGGGCCCTTCGTTACCGAGCTGGTGCGCGCGATGACGCAGCAGGGCGTCGCGGTGGCCGGCGTCGATCGCTTGCTGCTCACCGATCAGCTCGCGGTGCAGGATATGATCGCGCTCGGCCAGTTCCTGCTGCTGCCCGAGGATGATTTGACGCTGGCGACGGTGCTGAAAGGGCCGCTCTGCGGCCTCGACGAGGAGCAGCTCTTCGCGCTCGCTTATCCGCGCCAGGGCACGCTCTGGAGCGAGCTGCTGCGCCGCGCCGGCGAGCATCTCATCTTTGCCACGGCGGCGCGCCAATTGAGCGAGCTGCTGGCGCGCGCCGATTTTGCGCCGCCCTACGAGCTCTTCGCCGAGGTGCTGGGAGCGCGCGGCGGCAGGCGCGCGCTGGCGGCGCGGCTCGGCGACGAGGCGCTCGACGCGCTCGACGAGTTCCTGTCGCTGGCGCTTGCCTATGAGCGCATGCATGGGCCGTCGCTGCAGGGCTTTCTTCATTGGTTCGCGACCGGCGAGGCCGAGGTGAAGCGCGACCTCGAGCAGCGCGGCCGCAACGAGGTGCGCGTCTTCACCGTGCACGGCGCCAAGGGGTTACAGGCGCCGATCGTGTTTCTGCCCGACACACTGCAAGTGCCGCAGCAGAAACTTTCGCTGCTCTGGACCGAAGCCGGGCTGCCGCTCTGGCGCGCGCATCGCGACTATGTCGCGCCGCTCTACGAGCGCATGCTGTGCGAAGCGAAAGCGCGGCGCGAGGCGGAATATCGCCGCCTGCTCTATGTCGCCATGACGCGGGCCGAGGATCGGCTTTATATCTGCGGCTGGCGCAACCGGCAAAAGCCCGCCGATCACTGCTGGTACCACCTCGTCGAGCGCGGCCTCGCCGCCGCGCCCGGCGCCGAAGCGGTCGAGATCGATCTCGGTGCCGAAGCCTGGCGTGGCAGGGGCTGGCGCCTCGTGACGGAGCAGCGTGCGACGCCGGATCGCCGCGAGCGCGTGACCTTGCCCGGCGAGCGCGCCGAGCCGCTGCCGGATTGGGCGTTCACGCCGCCGAAGCCGGAGCCGAGCCCGCCGCGGCCGCTGGCGCCGTCGCGGCCGGTGACACAAGACCCGGCGGCGCGCTCGCCGCTGGGCGCTGAAGCCGGGGAGGGGCTGCTGCGCGGCCGGCTGGTGCATCGCCTGCTGCAGAGCCTGCCGCCGCTCGCGCCGGAAGCACGGGCGGCGGCGGCGCGGCGCTTCCTGGCGCTGCCCGCGCATGGGCTCGCGCCGGAGCGGCAGGCGGAGCTCGCCGCGGAAACCCTCGCCGTGCTCGATCATGCCGAGTTCGCGCCGCTCTTCGCGCCGGGCTCCGAGGCGGAGGTGCCGGTGGTGGCGCTGATCGCCGGCAAGGCGCTCGCCGGCCAGATCGACCGCCTCGTAGTCACCGAGGATGCGGTGATGATCGTCGATTACAAAACGCTGCGGCCGCCGCCCAAAGATGAGTCGGCGGTGCCGGGAGCCTATCTCGAGCAGCTCGCCGCCTACCGCGCCGCCATCGCCGCGATCTATCCCGGGCGCGCCGTGCGCTGCGCGCTGCTCTGGACCGAAGGCCCGCGACTGATGCCGGTCAGCGCCGCGCTGCTCGACCGCCACGCGCCCTGAGCGCGGCGGCGGTCTTCACCGAATCGTTGGTTGCCAAGCCGCGCCGCGCGGCGTCGAATGCGCGGGCCATCAAACTTCGGGGAGGCGGCTCATGGCGACACCGATCATCTACGGCACGGAAATGAGCACTTATGTGCGCACCGCGCGCTTGGCGTTCGAGGAGAAGCCGGCGCAATACGAGCTCGTCGATGTCAGCGTCGTGCGCGGCGAGGTCAAATCACCGGCGCATCTCGCCCGCAATCCTTTCGGCACGGTGCCAACCTTCGAGCATGACGGATTCAAGTTCTACGAGACCGGCGCCATCATCCGCTATATCGACCAGGTCTGGCCGGGCGCGACGCTCACCCCCGAGGATGCGCGCGACCGGGCGCGCATGAACCAGATCATCAGCATCATCGACTATTACGGCTATGATGCGATCATCCGCCGCATCGTGCTGCACCGGCTGCTGCCGCAGCTCATCGGCGGTGCCGATCCAGCGGTGATCGCCGCCGCGATTCCCAAGGCGAAACTCTGCCTCGCCGAGTTCGACCGCATCAAAGGCGGCGGCAAATTCCTCGCCGGCGACCAGCTGAGCCTCGCCGATCTTTATCTGGCGCCGGTGCTGTTCTACCTGGCGTTGACGCCCGAGGCCGCCTTGCTGGCCGAGCATGCGCGACTCGCCGCCTGGTCGGAGATGATGCAGCAGCGTTCGAGCTACAAAAAGACGCAGCCGCGCCTTTCCTGACAAGCCGCGCCCGCCGCCGAGCAGCCTTGCGCGGCCGGCGGGGGGCGCGCCTTGACGCTCATTTCGGCCGTCCCCTAATCTCCTGCACCGCCCTGCAGGAGAGGCCCATGAGCACGACCAAGGTTACCGACTCCTCCTTCGACGCCGATGTACTGCGCGCATCAAAGCCGGTGCTCGTCGACTTCTGGGCGGAATGGTGCGGGCCGTGCAAGGCGATCGCGCCGGCGCTCGAAGAGATCGCTGCCGACCTGCAAGGCAAGCTTACGGTGGCGAAGATCAATATCGACGAGAACCCGCAGACGCCGATGAAATACGGCATCCGCGGCATTCCGACCTTGCTGCTGTTCAAGAACGGTCAGGTCGCGGCGACGAAGATCGGCCAGCTCCCGAAGACCAAGCTGGTCGAATGGGTGCAATCGAACCTGTAACAGCCGCGCGCGCCTAAACCGGCTGCGCGTTGTCGGCCAGCACGCGGCCGGCCAGATACAGCGATCCGCAGATGAGAACGCGGCCCTTGCCGAACGTCGCGGCGCGCGCGACGGCCTCGGCGAGGCCGGCGCAAGGCACGGCGGCGATGCCGACGGCGCGCGCCGCTTGTGCCGCTTCCGCGGCGCTGAACGCGTTGGGCTCGCCCGGAATCGCGATCGCCGCGAGCGATGCGGCGAAGGGCGCGAGCGGCGCCAGAAACGCCTTTGCATCGTGGCTGTTGAGCATGCCGAAGACGAGGTGCAGCGGCCGGTCGCGCCACTCCCGCGCCACGGCCGCCAGCGCCGCACCGCCGCCGGCATTGTGGCCGCCATCGAGCCAGAGCTCGGCGCCCTGCGGCAGGGCTGCGGCGAGCTTTCCCTGAGCGAGGCGCTGCAGCCGCGCCGGCCACTCTACCCGCATGAGGCCTTGCGCCAGCGCCGCTTCGCCGAGCGCGAAACCTTCGAGCCGATCGAGACAAGCGAGCGCCGTACCGGCATTGACGTATTGATGCGGCCCGAGAAGCCCCGGTCGCGGCAGATCGAGCCTTTGCCAGCGCCGACCGTCATAGCGCAGGCCCATCGGCGTTGCGCTGACGCGCCAATCCTCGTCGGCGGCGAAGAGCGGCGCCGCCACGGAAGCGGCGCGCGCCGCGAGCACGGTGCGCGCTTCGGCCGGCTGCGGTGCCAGCACCGCCGGGCGGCCTTGCTTCAGAATGCCGGCTTTCTCGCCGGCGATCGCCGCCACCGTATCGCCGAGGAAATGCTGATGGTCGAGCGAGATCGGCGTGATCGCGGTGACTGCCGGGCGGGCGATCACATTGGTCGCGTCGAACCGTCCGCCGAGCCCGGTTTCGAGCAGCAAAATGTCGGCGGGATGCCGGGCAAAGGCGAGAAAGGCTGCGGCCGTCGTGATCTCGAAATAAGTGATCGATGCGCCGGCATTGGCGCGCTCGCATTCCTCGAGCAGCGCCTGAAGCTCCGCCTCGCCGATCAGCGCGCCGGCGAGGCGGATGCGCTCGTTGAAGCGCAGCAGATGCGGCTTGGTGAAGGCATGAACGCGAAACCCCGCGGCTTCGAGCATGGCGCGCAGGAAAGCGATGGTCGAGCCTTTGCCGTTGGTGCCGGCGACATGGATCACCGGCGGCAGCCGCTCCTGCGGCTCGCCCAACGCCGCCAGCAGCCGGCGCACGCGATCGAGCGAAAGGTCGATGAGCTTCGGATGCAGGCCGAGCAGGCGCTGCAGGATCGCGTCGACGCTCATGCGGGTTTTCCGAGACGACGACCAGTCGTCGCACCCCCCTCCCAACCCTCCCCCTCAAGGGGGGAGGGGCCTATCCGACGATGCTGCGAAAACCCCCTCCCCCCTTGAGGGGGAGGGAGGGGTGGGGGGAGCCGCCAGCACGGCATTACCGGCTAGCTCCTCAGCGGCACCACCTGCGGCGGCGGCTCGGGACGGCGGAGCAGGCCGAGGAGGCGGGAGAGCGTGTCGCGCAGCTCGCGGCGCGGCACCACCAGATCGACCATGCCGTGTTCGAGCAGGTATTCCGAGCGCTGAAAGCCTTCCGGCAGCTTCTCGCGAATCGTCTCTTCGATGACGCGCGCGCCGGTGAAGCCGATGACCGCGCCGGGCTCGGCGAGGGTGATGTCGCCGAGCATGGCGAAAGAGGCGGAGACGCCGCCGGTGGTGGGATCGGTGAGCAGCACGACATAAGGCAGCCGCGCGTCTTTCACCATCTCGACGGCGAGCGTCGTGCGCGCCATTTGCATGAGCGACAGGATGCCTTCCTGCATGCGCGCGCCGCCCGAGGCCGGCACGACGACGAGCGCCGCCTCTTGCAGCACCGCGAGCCGCGCCGCGGCGAGCAGCCCCTCGCCGACGGCAACGCCCATCGAGCCGCCCATGAACTCGAAATCGAAGGCGGCGATGACGGTGGGCATGCCGCCCAGCGTGCCATGCGCCACCACCAGCGCGTCGCGCGGCGTGGCGCTCTTCGCCTGCGCCTCTTTCAGGCGCTCGGTATAGCGCTTGCGATCGCGGAACTTCAGCGGATCGACGATCGTCTTGGGCAGCTCGATCACCTTGTAGCGTTCGTCGTCGAAGAGGAGCGCGAGCCGCCGCTCCGGCGGCAGCCGCAGATGATGGCCGCAGCTGCCGCAAACGAAGAGATTCGCCTCGAGATCGCGGTGGAACAGCATCTGGCCGCAATTCGGGCATTTGTGCCAGAGATTGTCCGGCACCTCTTTCTTGGAGACGACGGCGCGGATCTTGGGGAGAACGAAATTGGTGAGCCAGCTCATGCGCGCCTCGCGCGGCGCACGCCGTCCGCCAAGGCGCGCACCCGGCCGAGCACGGCATCGACCAGCTCGGGCCGCGCTTTGCCATCGGCGTCGAGATGGGCGGCGACCTCGTCCACCAGCGCCGAGCCGACGACGGTGCCGTCGGCGATCCGCGCGACGGCGGCGGCCTGGTCGGGCGTGCGAATGCCGAAGCCGACCGCGACCGGCAGGCGCGAATGGCGCCGCAAACGCGCGACGGCGCGCGCCACGCCGTCGGTATCGACGGCTTTGGTGCCGGTTATGCCGGCGATCGAGACGTAATAGATAAAGCCCGCCGTGTGCTTCAGCACCGCCGGCAAACGCCGGTCATCGGTGGTGGGCGTGGCGAGGCGGATGAAGTCGAGCCCCTGCGCCAGCGCCGGCAGGCAAAGCTCGTCGTCATGCTCCGGCGGCAGATCGACGATGATGAGGCCGTCCACTCCCGCAGCCTTGGCCGCGGCGAGGAAACGCGCGACGCCATAGCGGAAGATCGGATTGTAATAACCCATGAGCACGATCGGCGTGGCGGCGTCGCTCTTGCGGAAATGGCGGACGATATCGAGCGTCCTGGCGAGCGTCATGCCGGCTTTGAGCGCGCGCAAGCCGGCCGCCTGAATCGACGGGCCGTCGGCCATCGGATCGGAGAAGGGCATGCCGACCTCGATGAGATCGGCGCCGCTCGCCGGCAGCGCCGAGAGCAGGCGCGCGAAGCTCTCCGCATCGGGATCGCCGCAGGTGAGATAGGTGACGAGCCCGGCGCGTCCCTCGGCCTTGAGCGCGGCGAAGCGGCGCTCGATGCGCCCCGTTTCCGGCGCCGCGCTCACAGCGCCACGCCCAGCGCCTTGGCGACGCTCTCGATATCCTTGTCGCCGCGGCCCGAGAGATTGACGACGACGAGATTGTCCTTGGCAAGCCGCGGCGCCAGCTCCGCCACATGCGCCAGCGCATGCGCCGATTCGAGCGCCGGGATGATGCCTTCGAGCCGCGTGCACAGCTGAAACGCCGCGAGCGCGTCGCGATCGGTCACCGCGACGTAATCGACGCGCTTCACATCGTGCAGCCAGGCATGCTCGGGACCGATGCCGGGATAGTCGAGTCCGGCGGAGATCGAATGGGCATCGACGATCTGCCCGTCCTCGGTCTGCAGCAGATAGGTCTTGTTGCCGTGCAGCACGCCGGGCGAGCCGCCGGTCAGCGAGGCGGCATGCTTGCCGGTTTCGATGCCATGGCCCGCCGCTTCGACGCCGATGAGGCGCACCGCGGGATCGTCGAGAAAGGGATGGAAGAGGCCCATGGCGTTGGAGCCGCCGCCGATGCAGGCGACGAGCGTGTCGGGAAGCCTGCCTTCGGCTTGCTGCATCTGCCGGCGCACTTCCTCGCCGATGACGCATTGGAAATCGCGCACCATCGCCGGATAGGGATGCGGCCCCGCCACCGTGCCGATGATGTAGAAGGTGTCGTCGACATTGGCGACCCAGTCGCGCAGCGCCTCGTTGAGCGCGTCCTTCAAGGTGGCGGTGCCGGAATGCACCGGCCGCACCTCGGCGCCCAGCAGCTTCATGCGGAAGACATTGGGCCGCTGCCGCTCCATGTCGGTCGCGCCCATATAGACGACGCAGGGCATGTCGAAGAGCGCGCAGACCGTGGCGGTGGCGACGCCATGCTGGCCGGCGCCGGTCTCGGCGATGATGCGGCGCTTGCCCATGCGCCGCGCCAGCAGGATCTGCCCCATGGTGTTGTTGATCTTGTGCGCGCCGGTGTGGTTGAGGTCCTCGCGCTTCAAGTAGATCTTGCCGCCGCCGAAATGGCGGGTGAGTCGCTCGGCGAAGAAGAGCGGGCTCGGCCGCCCGACATAATGCTCGAGATAGTAGCCGAGCTCGGCGGCGAAGCCGGGATCGGCCTTCGCCGCGGCATAGGCGCGCTCCAGCTCCAGTACCAGCGGCATCAGCGTCTCGGCGACATAACGGCCGCCATAGTCGCCGAAGCGCCCGCGCTCGTCGGGACCGCCGCGATAGGTGTTGGGGGATGCCATGTGCCGGAAGTGCCGCCTTTTGCCGTGCCGAGGCGCCCTTTTAGCGCAGAAACGCCGCGCCACTCAAATCCGCGCCGGCCCTGCGACAACCGGCAGCGATGCGCGCCCCGGCAAGTCCTGACCGGCATATCTTGCCTAGTGCGCCGAGGTCAGAAAGTTCGGAGACGGCGTGCGACATCGTTGGCGCCCTACCTCACCCTCCCGCTGCTTGCGCAGCGGGTCCCTCCCTCTCCGCCCCTTGGGGGCGGAGAGGGTTGGGGTGAGGTGGGGTGGATCACGGAAGCGCGCGATACTTGATGTTAGCGCCACCCGCCGCACAGCGGCTCCCACTGCGGCGCTGGCACGGGCGTTGCTTCACGCCGAGGCGAGAGGAGACGTGACGATGCGACGCCTTCGGAGATTCGGTTGGCTTGGCGCGGGGCTGCTGCTGGCGCTCGTTGTCCGGGCGCTGCCGGCGGAGGCGCAGTTCTACAGCCTCGATGGGCGGTTCCAGTGCCTCGATAATCCCCGGGCGGTGTGCTTCGACGCGACATCCGACGCGCCGCGCCCGGCGCCTGCTGCCCCTCGGCCGGCGCCGCAGCGCGCCGCGCCGGCACAGCAGGTCGCGGCGATCGCCAGGCCGCCGCGCGCGCCGGTCGATCTGCTGCAGGCGGTGATCGCACGCTTCGAGGCGCGCAAGCCCGGCCCAGGCGATATCGCGCTGCTGCGCCGGCGCGCGCATGACGGCGACAAGCGCGCTATCGAGCTGCTGGCCTGGGCCAATCTCAAAGGCATCGGCGTTCCGGCCGATCCGATGGAGGCCTATCTGCTCTATGGCTTCGGCGCCAGCCTCGGCGTCCCTCATGCCAAGCGCAACCAGGCCGTCGTCTACGAGACGATGATGACGCCCGAACAGCGACAGGAAGTGCTCACCATCGAGGACGAGACGCTGACGCCGCCGCCGCGCTAGAGTTCCTTCGCCCGCGCCAGAAACGCGGCGATCTTCTCGGCATCCTTGACGCCCGGTGCGCGCTCGACGCCGGACGAGACATCGACCGCGCTGGCATGGGTGATGCGCACGGCGTTGGCGAGGTTCTCCGGCGAGAGCCCGCCCGACAGCATCCACGGCACCGGCCAGCGCCGGCCGCCCAGCAGCTCCCAGTCGAAGACGAGGCCGTTGCCGCCGGGGGCGAGAGCGTCCTTGGGCGGCTTGGCGTCGAAGAGCAGGCGGTCGGCGACGCCGAAATAGCGCTCGGCGACGGCGAGGTCCGCCGGGGTGGCGATCGGAATCGATTTCATCACCGGCTTGCCGAAGCGGCGCTTCGCCCAGGCAACGCGCTCGGGTGTTTCGCGGCCATGGAACTGCAACAGATCGAGCGGCGTCCTGTCGAGCGTCTCGGTCAGGGTTTCGTCGTCGGCATCGACGAAGAGCCCGGCCTTGAGGATGCCCGGCGGCACCACGCCGGCCAGCGCTGCGGCGAGGCTCGGCGTCACATTGCGGCGGCTCGGCGGGTAGAAGACGAAGCCGACGAGCCGCGCGCCGTTGCGCGCCGCAGCGGCGATGCCGTCGGCAGTGGACAGGCCGCAGATCTTGACCTCGACGCTCATCGCGTCGCCGCCGCCAGCATCGCGCGCGCCGCCGCGGCCGGATCCGGCGCGCCGGTGATCGGCCGGCCGATCACGAGATAGTCGGCGCCCGCGGCCAAGGTCTCGCGCGGGCCCATGACGCGCTTCTGATCGCCGGCGGCGACGCCCATCAGGCGGATGCCGGGCACGACCAGCAGGAAGTCCTTGCCGCAGGTCTCGCGCAGCATCGCCACTTCGAGCGGCGAGCAGACGACGCCGTCGAGGCCGCAGGACTTGGCGAGCAGGGCGAGGCGCTTCACTTGCTCCGCGGCGGGACCGCGCTGGCCGATCGCGGTAAGGTCGTCGTCGTCGAGGCTGGTCAGCACGGTGACGCCGAGCAGCTTCATGCGCTGCCGCTCCGGCGCGGCTTTCGCCGCCGCTTCGACCGCCGCGCGCATCATCGCCGCGCCGCCGCCGCAATGGATCGTGAGCAGCATCGGCCGCAGCGCCGCCGCGGCGCGCACGGCGCCCGCCACCGTATTCGGGATGTCGTGCAGCTTGAGGTCGAGGAAGAGCGGCGCCTTGCCCGCGACCTCGCGCACGCCGGCGGGCCCATGGGCGACGAAGAATTCGAGGCCGAGCTTCAGGTTGACGGTGCTGCGCACCGCCTGGGCCAGCGCGCGCGCCGGAGCGAGCTCGGGCGTATCGATGGCGCAGAAGATGGGGGATTGCTGCATGCGTATCCTCAATCGTCCAGCGACGGGGCGGCGCGGCTCGTCGCCCCGTCAAATCGTCGAGTGCTCGCTCGAGTTCCGGAGGTGGTCGAGCGCCAGCCTCGCGCCGGCAAGGTCCTCGATCGCCGTACCCACCGATTTGAACAGCGTGATCTGGTCGTGATAGCGCCGCCCGGCGCGGCTGCCGCGTGTCAAATCGAAGAGATCGCCGGCGATGTCGTCCTCGCGCAGCACGCCCGCCCGCAGCGGCTGGATGATGTCGCCCGCCTCTTCGAGCGCGCCGGCGCGCGTATCGACGAAAACGCGCGCGCGCCGCAGGCAATCATCGTCCGCCTCGCGCATATCCGGGCGGTAGCCGCCGACGAGATCGAGATGAACGCCGAGCGGCAGCCAATATCCCTCGATCAGCGGCGCTTCGCTGAGCGTGGCGCAGCAGACGATATCGGCGCCGCGCACCGCATTGGCGAGGTCGGTGGTGTGGGCGACGCGCAGGCTGCGGCGATCGAGCCGATGCGCCAGCTTCGCCGCCTTTTCGGCATGGCGGCCCCAGACCAGCACATTGACGATCGGCCGGACGCTGGCATGCGCCTCGACGAGATGCGCCGCGAGCGCACCGGTGCCGACCATGAGCAGGCGGTGGCAATCGGGCCGCGCCAGATAGCTCGCCGCCAGCGCCGATGCTGCCGCGGTGCGCCTTAGGGTGAGCGCCGGTGCGTCGAGCAGGGCCAGCGGCTTGCCGGTCGCGCCGTCGAGCAGCAGATAGGCGCCGAGGCGCGCCGCCTCGCCGCGCGCGGGATTGTCCGGGAAGAGCGTCGCCACTTTGACGACGATATGGCGCCCCGCCTGCCAGGCCGGCGTCAGCTCGAGGCTGGCGTCGGCTCCGCCGGGCACCGGCAGGGTGTGGCGATGAGGGGCCGGCGCCGCGGCACCGGCGCGGAACACCTGCCGCAGCGCCTCGACCAGGGCCGGAAAATCGAGCGCGGCGACGACTTCGGAATAGCCGAGGATCCGCATGGGGCGGAGGTAGCTGCGGCGGGTGGGCAAGTCAATCGCGGCGCGGGCCGGCCGCCGGCAGGGCGCCCGCCTCGTGCCGCGGCAGCTGCGCCTGGGTCTGAGCCAGCTCGCGCTCCAGCGCCTCGATCCGCCGCTGCCGCCGCCGCGCCTCGCGCCGCCAGCGCCCGCCATTGAGCCAGGCGACGAGCTCGCCGGCGAGGAAGCCGAAGGCCAGCGTCGCCAGCACCAAGAGATAGAGCGGCATGATCAGCACGTCCGAAAAGGGCCACAGCCCGACCGGAACCTTGTCGTAATTGGAGACGGCGAAGACGATGGCGATCAGCGCTATCGGCAGCGTCACCAGCCAGCGGACGACCCTCACATCCCCTCGTTGAGCCGCTCGCGCAGCTGCTTCCCGGTCTTGAAGAAGGGAATATGCTTCTCCTCGACATGCACGCCCTCGCCCGTGCGCGGGTTACGGCCGAGCCGGGCTTCGCGCCGCTTGACCGAGAAGGCACCGAATCCCCGGAGCTCGACCCGGTCGCCGCGCGACAGCGCCGCCGCGATCTCGTCGAAGATGGCCGTGACGATGCGCTCGACATCCCGCTGGTAGAGGTGCGGGTTGCGTTCCGCCAGGCGCTGAATGAGCTCTGATTTGGTCATGGCCAGGCTCTCGTCCGCGGCTTCGCCAAGTCCGAAGCGTGCCAAACCCTTGAGCCAGCGTCAAGAATCAGCTGCGGGCCGCCGGCCGAAAGGCCGGCGGCCGAGTCGTCAGTCTTCAGTTGTCGGTCGTCAGTTCGACCGGCTCGCGGCGCACTGACAACTGATAACTGACAACTGAAAACTCACTTCTCTTCCTTCTCCTTCTCGCCGCGGCGGGAGAGCGCGGCGCCGAGGATGTCGCCGAGGCTTGCGCCGCTGTCGGAAGAGCCGTACTCGGCCATCGCCTTTTTCTCTTCCTCGACCTCGCGCGCCTTGATCGACAGGCTGAGCTTGCGCGTGGCGCGGTCGAGTGCGGTGACCTTGGCGTCGACCTTCTCGCCGACGGCGAAGCGGTCGGGGCGCTGCTCGGCACGGTCGCGCGACAGCTCGGCCTTGCGGATGAAGCCCGGCAGCCCGTCGCCGACCGTGACCTCGATGCCGCTATCGGTCACCGCGGTCACCGTGGTGGTGACGACGTCGCCCTTCTTCAGGCTGGCAAGGCTGGACTCGAAGGGATCGCTGGCGAGCTGCTTGATGCCGAGGCTGATGCGCTCTTTCTCGACATCGACGTCGAGCACGCGCACCTTCACCATATCGCCCTTGTTGTAGTCCTTGATCGCTTCCTCGCCGGCGCGATTCCAGTCGAGGTCGGAGAGATGCACCATGCCGTCGATGTCGCCGGGCAGGCCGACGAAGAGGCCGAACTCGGTGATGTTCTTGACCTCGCCCTCGAGCTCGGTGCCGACCGGGTACTTCTCGACGAAGCTCTCCCACGGATTGGCGAGGCATTGCTTCAAGCCCAAGGAGATGCGGCGCTTCTGCGGATCAACATCGAGCACCATCACCTCGACCTCCTGGCTGGTCGAGACGATCTTGCCGGGATGCACGTTCTTCTTGGTCCAGCTCATCTCCGAGACATGGACGAGGCCCTCGACGCCGGGCTCCAGCTCGACGAAGGCGCCGTAATCGGTGATGTTGGTGACGCGGCCCTTGAAGCGCGCACCGGAAGGATATTTGAGCTCGACGCCTTCCCAGGGATCGGCCTCGAGCTGCTTCATGCCGAGCGAGATGCGCTGCGTCTCGGGGTTGAAGCGGATGACCTGCACCTTGACGGTCTGGCCGATATGCAGCGCCTCGGAGGGATGGTTGATGCGCCGCCACGCGATGTCGGTGACATGCAGCAGACCGTCGACGCCGCCCAGATCGACGAAGGCGCCGTAATCGGTGATGTTCTTCACCACGCCGGTGAGGATCTGGCCTTCCTTGAGGCTCGCCACCAGCTCGGAGCGCGCTTCGGCGCGGCTCTCTTCGAGCACGGCGCGGCGCGAGACGACGATGTTGCCGCGCGAGCGGTCCATCTTGAGGATCTGGAAGGGCTGCGGGCTGCCCAGCAGCGGGGTGATGTCGCGCACCGGCCGGATATCGACCTGGCTGCCCGGCAGGAAGGCGACGGCGCCGTTGAGATCGACGGTGAAGCCGCCCTTGACGCGGCCGAAGATGACGCCGGTGACGCGCTCATTCGCCTGGAAGCTCCGCTCGAGCTGGGTCCAGGCCTCCTCGCGCCGCGCCTTCTCGCGCGACAGCTGCGCCTCGCCGTTCTTGTCTTCCATCCGCTCGAGATAGACCTCGACGGTATCGCCCGGCTTGATCTCGGCCGGCCGGCCCGGCGTGGCGAATTCCTTGAGCGGGACGCGGCCCTCGGATTTGAGCCCGACATCGATCAGCGCCGTGTCGTTCTCGATGGCCACCACGAGGCCCTTGATGACGGTGCCCTCGAGGCCCGAAGTGGCGCCCAGCGATTGGTCGAGCAGCGCGGCAAAACTCTCCTTGCCGGCGTCGGTTTTGGTTCTGGTAGCGACGGCCATTGCGTCTCCAACTGTTCCCTGGTTTCGCCGCCGCGCTGCCGGGAAGCGGGCGAAGCACGGCGGACCGCCGGCGAGATGGGGCGCGGCGGTATGGACCCCTGTCCTGCGTCGATCGCAAAGAAGCGCTGCTCTAGCCCTTGGCGGGCGCGGCGGCGAGCTTCCGGCCGATGAAATCGAGCGCCGCGGCAAAGGCGGCATCGGCATCGAGCGTGGTCGTGTCGAGAACGAACGCATCGTCGGCCGGCACCATAGGCGCCGCCCGACGCTGACCGTCGCGCGCGTCACGATCCTTCATGTCCTGCAGGACAGCCTCGTATATAGCGGCCTTGCCGCTGTCCCGCAACTCCTTGAAGCGGCGGGCCGCCCTGGCCTCGATTCTGGCCGTGATGAAGAGCTTGGCATCGGCATCGGGGCAGATCACCGTGCCGATGTCGCGGCCGTCGAGAACCGCGCCGGCGGCACCCCCGGGGGGATGCCGGGCGAAATCGCGCTGGAAGGCAAAGAGCGCTTGGCGGACGGCCGGGATCGCCGCCACCACCGAGGCGCCCCGGGCGACCGCCTCGTCGCCGAGGCGGGGATCGCCGAGATCGGCCGCGCGCACGGCTTTCGCCCCGGCTTCCGCCACCGCCGGATCGGCCGGGTCGCCGCCGTTTTCGAGGGCGTGCAGCGCCGCCGCGCGGTAGAGCTTCCCGGTGTCGAGATGGCCGAGGTTGAAATGCCGCGCCAGGCGGCGGGCGAGCGTGCCTTTGCCCGAGGCCGCGGGACCGTCGACGGCGATGATCATGGAGCGGGCGCGATGCTCGCGCCGAGGCCGTTCATCGCCTCGACGAAGCCGGGGAAGCTGGTGGCGATGGTGGCGCCGTCATCGATGCGCACCGGCCGGCGTGCCGCCAGGCCGAGCACGAGAAAGGCCATGGCGATGCGGTGGTCGAGCTTGGCGGCGATCTCGGCGCCGCCCGCGGGCGGCGCGCCCAGCCCGTCGACGGCGAGCGTATCCCCGTCCACGGCGACCGAGACGCCGCAGGCGGTGAGCCCCTGCACGATCGCGCTGAGCCGGTCGCTCTCCTTGACCCTGAGCTCGCCGAGCCCGTGCATGACCGTGCGGCCTTTGGCGAAGGCGGCGGCGACGGCGAGCACGGGATACTCGTCGATCATGCGCGGCGCGCGCTCGGCCGGCACCTCGACGCCGCGGAGGGCGCTGGTGCGAAGCCGCAGATCGGCGACGGGCTCGCCGCCTTCGATCCGCTCCTGGAGGAGGGAGAGCTCGGCCCCCATCTCTGTCAGCGTGTCGAAGAGCCCGGTGCGCAGCGGGTTGACGCCGACGCCCTCGATCACCACCTCGGAGCCCGGCACAAGGAGTGCGGCAATGGCGGGGAAAGCGGCCGAGGACGGATCGCCGGGAACAGCAAGATCGGCGGCTTTCAGCTCGGGCTGGCCCTTGAGCCTGATGCGCCGGCCCTCCGGCCCGTCGTCGACGGCGAGTGCCGCGCCGAAATGGCGCAGCATGCGCTCGCTGTGATCGCGCGTCGGCTGCGGCTCGATGACGATGGTCTCGCCGGGCGCGTTCAGCCCCGCCAGCAGCACGGCCGATTTCACTTGCGCCGAGGGGACAGGAAGGCGGTAAGTGATGGGGAGCGGCGAGGCGGCGCCAATGACCGCGAGCGGCAGGCGCCCGCCGTCACGCGCCAGGATACGCGCGCCCATGCGCTGCAGCGGCTCGGCGACGCGGGCCATCGGCCGCCGGCGCAGCGAGGCGTCGCCGGTGAAGAAGGTGGTGATCCCGTGGCTCGCGACGACGCCCATCAGGAGGCGCGCGCCGGTGCCGGAATTGCCGAGATCGAGCACGTCCTCGGCCTCGGCAAGCCCGCCAATGCCGACGCCGTCGATGAGCCACGCGCCGTCATTGCCGCGGCGAAGCGCGGCGCCGAGCGCACCCATGGCGGCGGCGGTGCGCATGACGTCCTCGCCTTCGAGCAGGCCGGTGACGCGGGTGCGCCCGACCGCGAGCGCGGCCAGGATCAGCGCGCGGTGCGACACCGACTTGTCGCCGGGCGCGCGCAATCGGCCGTTGAGCGCGGCGGCCGTGCCGGAGCTGAGGGGCGTCACGCGATTCTCGTCATCTGCGGGGCAGTTCCTAGCACAAAGGGGCGGCGCCAGAAATGGCGAGGCAAAGAGGGGTAGTCGATGATTTTGCTTTTGACAGCGGTGGCGCGATCGTGGCAATTGGCCGGCCACCGCGGGAGCACGGAGGCGGTCCATGGTTAAGCCGGAGTGGGGAATGAAGCGCATCTGCCCGAGTTGCGGCACGCGCTATTACGATATGCATCGCGACCCGATCACCTGTCCAAAATGCGGCGTCGCCTTTGATGTGGAGACCAATCAGAAGACGCGCCGCACCAAGGCGCCGGCAGCGCCCGAAGTGCCGATCGAGCCGATCGCCGAAGAGGAGTTGGAATCCGATCTCGCCACCGAGGAGAGCGAAGGCGAAGAGGAGGGCGAAGAGGTCGCGGTCGAAGGCGGCGAAGAGGGCGAGGGCGAAGAGGAAGAAGAGGAAGAGGTGATCGAGGACGCCTCGGAGCTCGGCGAGGACGAGGACGACATGGCCGAGGTGATCGAGAACGTCGAGGACGAAGAGGAGCGCTGAGGGCGGCGATTTTCCGCTTGCAGGTGAGCCCGGCCGATCGCTAACTTGCCGCTCCCGCGGCGGCCGGCTTGGCGTTAGACTGCCGCTCCGCGACCTTCTGGGGTCATAGCTCAGTTGGGAGAGCGCCGCAATGGCATTGCGGAGGTCGGGGGTTCGAATCCCCCTGGCTCCACCAGTTTCCCCAGCCTCGCTGGGAGGTCAGTAAAGGACTGATCGTTCTACGGCTTTCACTTCCTCCCGGTACGCCGGGAGGGGTGAAAGCCGGGCCGCGCGCATGCCAGGCGCGCCTGCCGCCGGCGACGGCGTCTCCCCGCATTGTCGTGTGACGAGACGCACAGCCAGGTCGGCGGTCGCGGCGCTAGGGAAACCTACCCGCGTCCAAGGCGGAGGGGGAGCACATGCAGAGGCTGCGATCATTCTTGCCGTGGTGCGTCGCCGCCGCTTTCCTGCTCTGGGCTGCGGGCGCCAGCGCCGCCGACGTGCTGATCGGTACCGTCGTCGGCGTGCGCGGCGCGGTCTTCCGCGAGAACGGCGGCGAGCGCCAGGCGCTGACGCCGCGCGAGCCGGTTCATCTCGGCGACACCATCATCGCCGAGGATGGCAAGGCTCAGATCCTGCTGAATGACGGCTCGATCGTTTCCATCGGCGAGAAGAGCCGCCTCGTCCTGTCGCAATACAAGAGCGTCAGCAACGGGCTGACGACCCGGTTCCGGCTGCTCCGCGGCGTGCTGCGGCTGTTCGTCAATCGCGCGACCTCGGGCGGCGAGTTCGAGATCGAGACCGAGACGGCGGTCGCCGCGGTGCGCGGCACGGACTGGCTGATGGAAGCGGTGCCGGGCCGCACCGGCGTTGCGATCCTCCACGGCGTCATCGCCGTATCCGGCGTCGGCGCGCAGCAAAACGCCGTTGTCCTTCTGGAAAGGCCCGGCGATGGCGTCGATGTCAAAATGGGCGAGGCGCCGGGCCCCGTCCATCCCTGGAGCCGTGATCGCCTTGCCGCGGTCTTGGCGCGCGCCAGCTTCCCCTGAGCGCACCGCGCGTCGGCGGCGCGACGCGGCGCTGTGCGGCGTGGCGCTGCTGGCGATGCTTGTCTTCGCCGCTCTTCATGTGATGGCGCCGGACCTGCCTTGGCTGCGCCGGCTCGAACTGTTCGCACTGGACACGCGCTTCCGTTTGCGCGGCCCGCTCGCGCCGGGGCCCGAGATCGTGCTCGTTCTCATCGATGACGACACCATCGCAAAGTTCGGCCGCTGGCCGCTGCCGCGGCAGCGCTTCGCCGATGCGGTGAATTTCCTCGGCGCCGCCGGCGCACGCGTGATCGGCATCGATCTGCTCTTCACCGAGCCCGATGAGGCCGGCGGAAGCGGCGATCGCGCGCTGGCCGACGCGATGCGGCGCGCCGGCACCGTCGTGCTGCCCTTTGCGTTTCGCTTCGACCGCGATGGCGCCGGTCCGGTGCCGGACGACATCGCCCGGTCCGCGTTTGCATCGCTGCGGCGCGGTGCGTTTTTCGAGCCTGCGCCGCTGCGTCCGACCGGGGTGCTGGCGCCGCTGGCACCGCTGGGCGAAGCCGCGGCGGCGCTGGGTCATGTCACCATCGCCTATGACGTCGATGGCGCGCCGCGCTACGAGTATCCCGTCCTCGGCCACGATCTCGATTATTACCCGTCGATGGCGCTGCGCGTGGTGCAGCTCTATCGCCGCCTCGCCTGGTCCGATGTCGCGGCGGATCTCGGACGCGGCGTGTGGCTCGGCGATCATCTGCTGGCGACCGATCCGTCGATGCGCCTGCTGGTGAATTATCTCGGGCCGCCCGGCCAGTTCGCGACCGTTTCCTTCGCCGATGTCGCGGCGGGCGCGGTGTCGCCGGCGATGTTCAAGGATCGCATCGTGCTCATCGGCACGCGGATCACCGGCGTTCCCGATGCCGTTCGCACGCCCTTCTCGGCCGTGCTCCCCGGCGTCGAGCGCCTCGCCACCGTGATCGATTCAATCCTCAGCGGGCGTTCGCTCCATCGCCCGGTCTACGCGCCCTGGCTCGAGGCCGCGTGGATGATCGGCTTCGCGCTCGCCGTTGCCTTGGCGCTGTCGCGCCTCTCCATCGCGCGCGCCGCGTTGCTCGCCGCCACGCTGCTGACGCTCTGGCTGGTGCTCGGCCAGTTCGCGCTGGTGCGATTCGGCATCTGGTCCGCCGCGGCGGTGCCGAGCCTGGCGAGCCTTCTGGTTTTCACGCTGCTCGCGACCTATCGCTACGGACTGCTCGACCGCGAGCATCGCCGCGTCCGCGCCGCCTTCCAGCGCTACCTCGCTCCCGGCATGGTCGAGCAGCT
>Ga0335081_10002741_pt1 | contig 27763 bp, 23 predicted proteins | sample Lox_Sample_35_FD_206713 | JGI IMG/M metagenome (GOLD analysis project Ga0335081, IMG submission 206713) | Soil microbial communities from Loxahatchee National Wildlife Refuge, Florida, United States - Lox_Sample_3.5 | ecosystem: Environmental > Terrestrial > Soil > Wetlands | place: USA...
TCAGCAGCCCGCGATGGAAGGGGAACGGCATGCCAGCAGCGGCCTGGCAGCCATCCCGGAGCAGCCGGTCGGCCCGCTTGAGGTCGCCGTTGGCCCTGGCCAGCGAACCGCCCAGCCAGGCCGCGTTAATAATCGCCAGGTGCTCGCCGCGGCTGGCCGCCCGGGACTCGAACGCTGTGAGGACCTCCTCGGCCTGGCCGAGGCGACCGGTGCGGATCAATGCCCAGATCTGTGTGGGGCGCCACCAGAAGGCGGCAGGGTCATCGTAGCAGTCGATCTCCGGCACGGCCAGCGCGATAGCCGCGCCGTGCAGTGCCTCGAAGGGATCGTCGCGGGCCAGGCCGAGGATGCCGCGAGCCGAGCCGGCGAAGATCGCGGCCATGCCGCCGAAGGTGCACGCCGCTTCCTCGGCGGCCCCGACATGGGCGGCGGCAACCGCCCAGTCGCCGCGGCAGGCGGGGACCCGGGCAGCCGCGCTGTGCACGAAGGTCAAGTCGTAGTCGCGGTCTGCGTCGTGAGCAAGGGAGACGGCCAGGTCGGCGTGACCTTGGCAGTCATCCCAGTGGCCATATCTGAACTCGGCTTCTGCCAGGTAAGCCAGTGGCTGGCCCGGGAACCGCACCTGGAGCCCGGCCGTGATCCGGTGCACCGCCAGGGTGAGGTCCTCGGCCGCTCCCGGCAGGTCGCCGGTCCACAGCCGGACCAGCCCGCGGTAGGTGAGGGAATCGGTTTTCGCGGCGGGCACCATGGCCGCCCGCTTGGGTAGGTCACAGAACAGGCTGAGGGCCTTGCCGGATTCGCCTGCGAGCGTGTATGACATGGCCCGCACACTGCGGGCGGCGTCGTACCACGGCTCGGTGCCGTCGGCGTTGCTCAGTGCCCGGTCCAGCCACATGGCTGACTCGGTAAATGACCCCGATATGCCGAGCAGCATGCCAAGCCCGAGTGCCGCCTCGGCCCCGGCAGCTGCCTCTGTCACCGGGTTGTGCGCCTCCCACGCGGCCCGCAGCAGCGTCTGCGCATCCAGCGGCCGGGCAGCCAGCAGTGCTAGCTGGCCGAGCGCCGCATCCCTGCGGGCGGCCGGGGCAAGCTGCTCGACCACCGGCCGGGCAGCCTCGGCCCCGGCCACGTCGGCGGCCCGCACCAGCAGCTCAAACGCTGACAGCGTCCGCTCGTCCCGCTCAGGCCCGTGGCCGGTCAGCGCTGCCGACTGCCGGAAGTACCGGGCGGCCAGGCGGAGCTGGCCGGCGTCCGCCGCCGCGTCGGCGGCTGCGTCAAGATCGGCTGCGAGCTCCGGGTCCGGGCCCGCGGCCGCGGCGACCCGGTGGGCGAGCGCCTCCCGGCCCCTAGTGACCGCCGCGGCACGCAGATGCAGCGTCCTGCGCTGTTCCGCCCCCAACTCGCCGTAGACCGCCTGGCGGACCAGCAGATGCGGGAAGGACACCGCCCAGCCCGACGGCGTATTCTGCTCCCGCAGCAAACCGGCCTGTTCCGCCTCGCCGAGCGCCGTTGCAGGCTCGGCCGCACCGGCCAGGCAGGCCGCGTCGGGAAGCGTGCAGTGATCCCCGAGAACCGCCGCCGCCACCACCAGGTCGCGGGCCTGCGGGGACAGGGCCGCCAGCCGCGGGCCGATCAGCCCGGCCAGCGACCGGGGGGCGCGGAAGGGCCCCTCGGTGGCTTCGAGCTCCTTGCCGGTCAGCTCGGTGAGCAGCGCGCGCGCAAGCAGGGGGTTGCCGCCAGTGTGATCGGCCAGCCGCCGCAGGGCCCGGCTGGATAGCCCCGCGCGGCCCAGTTCCTGGCACAGTACGCCGAGCTCATCGATGGTCATCCCGCCGAGCTGCAGGCGGGTCGCACGGCGGTCGCCGCTGATGAATCGGTCCCACCCCTCGCCGAGTGGTGACATCTCCCCAGGACGGCAGCTGAGGATCACCAGCACGTGATCGGCGGCCAGCCGACGGAAGGCGAACAGGAGCGCACGCGCGGACTGCAGGTCAGCCCACTGCAAGTCCTCGATCACTACCACCGCGGCCGCTTGCCGCCCCTGCAGGGAGGAGATCAGCGCCAGCACCTCCACGCCGACAGCGAGCGGATTCGCATTCGCCCGTGGGCCGTGGCAGAGCAACTCCAGTCCCGCCAGCGCGTGCGGTGAGAGCGCGGCCGCCTTGGCGGCGAGCTGCTGCACCAGGCCGTAGGGCAGGACCGCCTCGGCCTCATCGCCGCTGGCGGCGATGACCGGCACGGCCTCCTGGCCGCCGAGGAAGCCGGAGATGAGCGCGGACTTGCCAATCCCGGACTCACCCTCAACCAGCACAACCCCAGGCTCACCCAAACGCGCGGCGGCCAGCGCCGCCGCCAGCACACCGAGTTCCGGCTGACGGCCGACGAACACCCCCGCAGAAGCCGTGCTCCTGCTCCCCACATACACGCTGGAACCCCCCCGGGAACCCGCCCGAACGTCGCATGTTATGACGCGTCCGTCCCATAAATGTATTACAGCGGGCCAGCCGGGCTCCAGCGTCGGCAAGCACCGCTCATCGCTTCCGACGCGCTCACTACCGGCATTCAACATACGGTGGGCCGCGATTTCTGATTCCACAGAATGAGCTGGTTGACGTTGCCTTCGGTGGGGCCAGAACTGTAGGGCAGGCTTACTGTAGCCCGGCGGTGACCGCGGCCAGGTCATGGTGGATCCCGGCGGTGAAGGCATGGAGTTCGGGCTGGTCGTCGGCTTCGACGCGTTCCAGCCAGCCGGCTAGACACCCCACGGCTGGAAGGTGTCAAGCAGCGGCGGCTTACAGGTGTTGCCAGGCGGCGGCTTCGTCGTAGAGCTGGCCGCGCTGGAGACAAATGTGGAGGATGCCGACCCAGCGGTTGGCGAGCTGCCGCAGCGCCTGGCGGTGGGTCTTGCCGCGGCCGCGGAGCTGGCCGTAGTAGGCGCGGGCGCCAGGTGATTGGGTGAGGGAGCAGAATGCCCATTGCTCCAGGGCGTCGGCGAGGCGCCGGTTGCGGGCGTGGCGGGCCAGGACGACGTGGCTGCGGCCGGATGCCCGGGTGATGGGTGACGTGCCGGAGTAGTTCTTGCGAGACTTGGGGCTGGTAAACCGGGTCCGGTCATCACCGAACTCGCCGGGCACCCGGGCGCCGGGGACCGTCCCCAGTCCTGGCAGGGAGCGGACGATCTTGGCGTCTGGGTGCTGCTCAAAATGCTCCGCCAGCGCTTGCTCAAGCTCGGCGATCTCAGCGGTGTAGGCGGTGATCAGCCGGATTGCTGAGCGGGCCGCCGCGCCGTAGGCGCCAGTGATGGCGGGCGGGGCGTGCAGGCAGTCCGCGGGCAGCGCGGCCTGGATTTCGTCCGCCCGCTGGTCAATGTTGCGTACCCGGCTGGCGCGGCGCAGCGTGGAGGCGATCTTGCTGCGGACAGGGCCCGGCCGGCGCCGGGGGTGGGCGCGAGCGCCAGGACCGCGACAGCCCGCGGCGGGGCCCTTTCAGCACCACAAACACCCGCTCCGTGGGCGCCGTGGCGGGCCGTTCGGCATGCAGGCAGGCGCCCAGCGCCTCGAAGAACCAGTTTGCCGCCGGGACCACCCGATGGTGGCCGCCCTTGCCCTCCACCACGGCCAGCCGCCGGTCGGCGACCTGCACGTGCTCAAACCGCAGCCCCAGCACCTCACACCGGCGCAGCCCGGCCAGCAGCATGCCCAGCACCATCGCCCGGTCCCGGTGCGTGCGCAGCGCGCCGACCAGCCGGCCGGCTTCCTCCGGTGACAAGATCCGCGGCAGTGTGCGCGGCACCCGCACCAGCGGCGCGACACGCGAGCGTTTCGTGCCGCCCTGGCGCCGGGCCAGCAGGCCGCGCGACCAGGTACGCATACAGGCCCGACACCGACGACAGGCGGCGGGCGATCGTGCGCGCTGACAGCCCAGACTCCCGGTCCGCCAGCCGGATCACCCTGCGGTCCCCGCGCTGATGGGCCAGGAAATCGAACACGTCGACAGCAGTGACCTCGCATGGATCCTTGGTGACCACCATGAAGAAGGTCTTCAGATCGAAGGCCACCGCCCGCAGCGTGTCCGGCCGGCACCGTCCCGCCACGAACTCCAAATAACGATCCACCAGCCGGTGGCCCAGCGAATACCGCACCCGGCCAGACCCCGACACAGTGCGGACAAGACACGGGAAGCTGCTCATCGGAGCACCCTCCCACCCCTGGGACGAATGCACCCGTATGCGTCAGATATCACCCGTGTATTAAGCGATCTGGCGCAGCCGAGGGCTGGGCGCACAACTCTTGCTGATTACTTTAAGTAATCAGCAAGATTACGCATCCGGCGCCTGCGGCCGGGCAGGCGTAAGGCCGCCCGCGGGCAAGCCAGCCGCAACCCAGTCCGTTCTGGTGGGCCGATCCCGCCATCCACCGGCAGTGCCATCAGCTGGCCGCCGACCGCGGCGTCCTGGCCGGATTGGGCCAGCGCGCCGGACATGCGCCGATCGACGCGCCTCGCGGGCACCCGCGCCGCGCCGACGCGCGCCACGGCGCACAACAGGCCCTGCCCCGATGATGAACTGGCCGCCGCGCGAACGGGCGCCGGCACCCATCTCGCCCATGAGCACGGGCGCGCTGCCGACGACGATGGACGGGACCAGCCCCACTGACCGCCTGCATCAGCGGCAAAAGTCAGCCGTGAAACTGCAGATCTGGCACGCTGCACACAGGCGACAGGGCAAGTGGAACAGGACTGAAAGGAAGAGCATTCTTCCTGCTCAGCGACCCCGGAACTCCGCTCAGGACCGGGAATCGGGAGGCCCTGCCAGCGAGGGATAGGCCCGGTTCGAACGCGTGTGCGGCATCTGGTGCGATCCCCCGTTGCTGTACTTTGCTGCTGTACCCGTCCCTATACTTGGGGCCCAGGATTTCGAATTATGTCTCTGGCCTGGTGGAGCTAGGGGGACTCGAACCCCCGGCCCCCTGCTTGCAAACAACAGGCAGCCTGTCCATCAGCGTCCATCCCCGCAGCTCAGTGTCCCTGGACGTGCATCCAGATCCGTGCGGATCCGGGTCTGTTGCGGTACTTCCGTGCTGTACCCGGGCGCAGGATCAGGGGACGGTTCCCCTGGGCACCACCCAGGCCACCGGCTGCCCCGTGACGTGGGCGATGAGCTCGTAGTCGCTGTCGTAATGGAGCACCGTGACGCGTTCCCGTTCCGCGACAGCGGCGATCAGCAGATCCGGGAACCCAACCGCCCTGACCTGGCCACCGCGCCACAGCGCCGCCTGAACATCCAAGGCACGGCGCCAGTCCTCGTCATGGGTGGGCAGCCACTCGTAACCGGCGTCCCGGTCGGCACGCAACTCATCGAACTCCTTGCCGTTCCTGGTTGCCCAGCCCAGCTCGAATTCGATCACCCCGCAAGTAGCGACCAGCCCAGCCTCGGCCAGCGGTCCCAGCACGGCAGCCACCGGGTGGTGCCGCACCCGCGCCAGCACGCTGGTGTCCGCGAGATAGCGGGCTACTGCCGCCGCCATGCCCCGCGCATCACCTCCTCGTCCGCCAGGTCCGGCAGGCCGCCAGAGGCCAGCCGGACCAGATCGCGCCGCCGCGCCGCCAGCGCAGCCACCTCACGCAAGGCCGCGTTGACTGTGTCCTTCTTGGTCTCCGTCTGCAGCACCTCCTGAGCCGCTGCGAGATACTCCTCGTCCACGTCGATCAACGTCTTCGCCATCGCCACCTCCTCCACGCCGAGTATATCCAGAATGAAGCAAATTAGATATACGGCCAATCCCGGCTGCTCAGCCGGTCCCGCAGCCCCAGCGCCGGCTACTCCCCGCACCGGGGGCCACGGCATCACACCCATCCCGGAGGACACCCCGCTCACCTGCTGGCTCCCGGCCAGGCCCAGGCTGACCCCGCACGGCCTACGCCACGGCCACAAGACCTGGATAGCCGAGGATGGTACCCCCGAGATCCTCGCCGAACAGCGCCTCGGCCACGATGTCCCCGGCGTGCGCAGGCCTCTACGCGCACGCCTCCGACCGCATGCGCAATGACCTCAAGGCCGCTCTCCAGCAACGCTGGGAAGACTCCCTGCGCGACGGGCCGCCATCTACCCACACTCACCGATCCCGCTGCTGGACAGACTCCTCGCGCCATATCGCGGGGCAGTCACCCATGCCAGCAAAGCCGCAACACCACGCGCCACCCAGCGGGAGTAAGCAGGACCTGTGGACGGGGAGAAGATGATCTCCCAAATTTCTCCCAGGCACCGACCCCTGCCTGCAAACAGGTCGCAGCACGTCCCGTTGCGTCCATCGGCGCAGGTCACCGTCCTGGGACGTGCACCTGGGTCCCTTCAGATCCGTGTGCGTTGTTTTCCAGCTGTACTCACCAGCAGGTTCCGCATCTGCTGCCGCCGCTGGCGCAGGTCATTGCTATTCGGTTGTCCGGCGCCGGAAAAATCGTGACGCCAGCGGTGCCGCCACGGCGAGGATCAGCACCGACCAGCCCAGCGACGCCTCGATGGGGTGCTGCATCGGCCAGGCGCTGATCGACGCGGATGGGTTCGGGTTGTCCCAGAGCTGGCGCGCTCCGGCGGTCACCGCGCTGACCGGGTTCCAGTCCGCGACAGCCTGCAGCCAGCCGGGCATGTGCTGGGTCGGCACCATCGCGTTGGACACGAACGCGAGCGGGAACAGCACGATGAACCCGAACGAGGCGGCCGACTCCGGGCTCTTGCTGTTGAGCCCCACGCATGCTGCGACCCATGACAGCGAGTAGGCGAAGAACAGCACTAGGGCGAATCCCGCGATGATCGACAGCAGGCCCGCGCTGGTTCGCCAGCCGACCGCCAGCCCGGTGACGGCGACAACGAGCGCGCACAGGCAGGCCGTCAGCAGGTCGGCCAGGGACCGGCCGACCAGCACCGCGGGCCGCCACATCGGCAGCACCCGGAACCGGTCGATTATCCCCTCGTGCAGGTCGGTGGCCAAACCGACCGCGGTGCCCATGGTGGATGTGGTCAGGTTCAGTGCGAGCAGCCCGGCCAGGATGAAATCGGTGTAGCTGCCACCGGGGATCGGGATCGCGCCGCCGAACAGGTAGATGAACAGGACGGTGAACAGCACCGGCTGGATCGTGACGTCGGAGAGCTGCATCGGCTCGCGGGAGATGTGCACCAGGTTCCGGCGCGTCATCGAAACCACGTTCCTGACCCGCCCGGCCACGCCCTGGGTGATCCGCTGGGTCCCGGCCGCGTCGCGCGGCCGCTGCGCGATCGCCGTCATGCCCGCGCCCCTTCGCTCTCGCGCTCCGCGGCGCTCTCACCCGGCCCGGCCCGCTCGGCGCTCATCCCCTGCGAGCCTGATCCGCTGCTGTCACCGGGGATGCCCGCGCCCGTGAGCGCGAAGAAGACATCATCCAGCGAGGGCTGGCGGACCTCGATGTTGTCCACCAGCATTCCCGCCTGGTCCAGCGCCCGTACCAGGGCAGTCGCCAGGCCGCGTGCGCTGTCCACGGCAGCGCCGAGGCGCAACCCGTCGTCGCTGACAGATACCTGGCCGCCCACCAGGGACGCGATCACCGTGGCGGCTTGCGGCCCGGGCCCGGCCAGCGTCACCTCAACGTGCGCGGTGCGGCTGCGCTCCTTCAGCTCACGCGGCGTCCCGTCGGCGATCACCTGGCCGTGATTGACCACCACGATTTGGTCGGCCAGGGCGTCCGCTTCGTCCAGGTACTGGGTGGTCAGCAACAGCGTGACGCCTGAGCCGGTGAGCTCCCTGATCACTTCCCAGACCTGCTGCCTGCTCACCGGGTCCAGTCCCGTGGTCGGCTCGTCCAGGAACAGCACCGGGGGCCGCGTCAGCAGGCTGGCCGCCAGGTCTAGCCGACGCCGCATGCCCCCGGAGTAGCCCTTGACCACCCGGTCGGCGGCGCCGGCCAGGTCGAAGAGCTCGAGCAGCTCGGCGGCCCTCGCCCGGGCCTGGCCCGTTCCCATGCCGCTCAGCTCGCCGACCAGCACCAGGTTCTGCCGGCCGGTCAGCAGCCCGTCCAAAGTAGCGTCCTGGGCGGCCACGCCGATCTGCCTGCGCACCGCGGCCGGGCGGGCCAGGACGTCAATGTCGGCCACCCGGGCCTGGCCCGCGTCCGGCAGCGCCAGCGTGGTCAAGATCCGCACGGCTGTGGTCTTCCCGGCCCCGTTCGGGCCGAGCAGCCCCAGCACACTCCCGGCGGGCACCGAGAAACTGACCCCGGCCAACGCGCGCGTCTCGCCGTAACTCTTGAACAGGCCACTGGCCTCGATCATCGTGTCCGCCATCGCCAGTCATCCTCCGGGCAGCTCATTGACCTTCCCTACCTAACGGTCGGTAAGTACGAGGCCAGCATACACATCTAACCTACCGACCGTTAGGTAAGGACCCCTCCCGGCGCTAAAATGGGCAAGTGACACACACAGACGCAGCACTCGCGGCCGCGACCACGCCAGCCCGCGATGATCAGGCCAGCCGCAGCCAGCCCAGCGGGGACCAGGCCAGCGCATCCACGCGCGAAAAGATCCTCGACGTCGCCCTGGACTTGTTCACTGACCAGGGTTTCGACGGCACCTCCATGCGCGAGATCGCGGAACGGCTCCACATCAGCAAGCCGGCGATCTACCACCACTTCGCTTCCAAAGAAGAGATCCTCATGGCGCTGCACATGCGCCTGCACGAGTTCGGCAGGACTGCGCTCGCACGCCTGGCAGGCCACACCGTGACGCTCCAGACCTGGACCTCGCTGCTCAACGAACTGCTCGATCAGATGCTGGCCCAGCGCAAGATCTTCCTGATGCACGAGCGCAACCAGGCGGCCCTGGAAAAACTGCACCGCAAGGACCACGACGACGAACACGACGACATCCAGGAACGGCTCCGGCAAGCCCTCACCGATCCATCGGTGCCACTGCGCGACCGGGTCCGGATGGCCTGCTCACTGGGCGCAGTCTTCGGAGGGCTGCTCATGGCCGGGCACGCGTTCGACAACGTCCCCAACGCCGAACTCGGCTCCCAGATCCGGGACGCGATCCGCGACCTCGTGGCCGACCACAGCCCCTAACAGGGGCCCAAGATAACCGGCATCAGCACCCGGCTCCGGCACGGTCGAATGCGCCAGCACGTGGCATATCACACCCATCCAGGCACGCCATCGCCGCCGCTATGCGCGGCGATCTTGGTCGTTGCTCTGGCCCCCCCGCAGTTAGCAAGTAATCGATCGCGAGTTACGGGCTCCCAGAGTCTCCTCACGCTGTGTGACTGCGGCTGGGCCGGTGACCTGTGTCCTGGCTGACAGTGCCAGGGAGGGGTCAGCAGGCTGCATTACGGTGATACCGGAGGGCTGGCATGGATGTGCTGCGGAGCGTGCGTGCTCGCCGGACGTCCCCGCGCGGGGTGGCCGGGCCAGTTGCTGCCGGTGCGGCACTGAGCTGGATCGGGGACGAGCGCATCGCGATCAGCGGCGTGCCATCGGCCCGGGCGGTGGCACGCCTGGCTGAGCAGGGCGTGACGCACGTTGTCAACTGCCGGCCGCAGGCGCAGGTGCGGTGGTCCGGAGATCTGGCGGCCGAGCGGGCGGCCTTCGGCCCTGGGCGGGTCGCGCACGCGCCGATGCAGGATCACGGCCTGCGGCAGCGGCCCGCGGTGTGGGCCGCGGCGGCTTGCTTTGCCGCGCAGGTGCTGGATGAACAGCCGCAGGCGGGAGTGCTCATCCACTGCACCGCGGGCAGGCGCCGCTCGGTCATGCTCGCCTACGCCGTGCTGCGGCTGCGCGGACACGACCGCACCCGGGCGGCGGCGCTGGTGCTGACCTACCGGGCCCAGGCACAGCTGGTCCCGGCCTATGTGCGCAGTGTCGAACGGTGGCTCGCCGCGGCGCCCCAGTGACTTCAGGGACCGTGATGTCCCAGGGCAGGCCTCCAAACCGATCAGGCCTGCGACCCGAATCGGCGCGCGTAGCCGCCGTTATACGGGTGATCGTTGTCAAGGTTGGTCCTTGGCGACGACGGTGAAGAACATCGACGTGCACCGCAAGCGTTCCCAGGTGGCGGTGGTCGGCGACGACGGGCGGGTGCAACTGAACCGCAATGTGGTCAATGGCTCGGAGCCGATGCTGGGGCTGCTGGGTGGTTTGCCGCCGGGCACGCCGGTGGCGTTCGAGGCGGCGTTCGGCTGGGGGTGGCTGGCGGGGCTGCTGGAGGCAAGACATCCACAGCAGTATCTATGTGCAGGTCAGCGTCTCAGGGTGTGCGCAGCGGTCCTCCGGGATCCTGGCCGGTTGCTGTACTTTCCTGCTGTACTGTCCAGCCCCGGCCAGCGCGGCTTTGCGGCCAAGGAGCTCATCGATGCGTCGCATGACGCCGACCTGGTAGTGATCGGCTCGCGTGGCGGCGGCGGTTTCGGCCGGCTCATGATGGGCTCGGTGAGCAGCCAGGTCGTCAATCACGCGGCATGCCCAGTCGTTGTCGTCCCGCATGAGAGGTAGATGGTTACCGGTCACTGCGGCGATCGGATATGGCGGCAGCGCAGATTGCCGACTGCACGATCGGCCCGAGCCGCTTGCTGTGCGCGCCCCGCCAGTAGATGCGGCCGCAGGCCTCACAGCGTGAGAAGGTCTGATAGGTGCGCCGTGTGCTGGGCGGCAGCAGTTGCTCAACGTCGGCTTTGCGGACCGGTGACAGCAGCCCGTTGCACGCCGTGCACCGGGTCCATGGCGCCAGCGGCGGAGCGAACCTTTCCAGCACATCACTGAGCTGCTCATCGGGGCGCGCACCCCGCACATAGGCCCCCAGCCACAGCTTGCGGCGGCGCAACAGCCCGCGGTCTTGGGTCAGCAAAACCCGCTGCCCGGCGTTCGCCTGCTCGATCAGGGTGTCGTCGTCAAGGTCATTGGCCCAGGCGGCATCGAGACCAACCAGCCGCAGCCGGCGCGCCAGCGTCCCGAGGTGGACATCGAGCAGGAATCGCGCCCACGGCACCCGAGGCGGCTGGCAAGCTCCAGACATGCACGGACCCGAGCTGGAACCAGCGCGGGTCCGTGTCCATCTGCCCGATCGCTGGCAGGTATTGCCTTCTGAGCCGAGTCCGGGTCCCGCCGACTGGCCAGGCCTGCCTTTCCCGGCACCGGCTTATCTGTAACCTCCGGCACCTGCGTCGGCTGCCGCTGCGCCTACCGGGTATTCGCCGTGGTCTAGCACGAGCACGGGCTGCAGTTCGGCGGGCTGACCGCTGTGGCCAGTTGCGGGCTCGGGGCCCCAGTCCGAGTGGTTGAGGATCTTCCACATCGGGATCCCATACCAGGCCCCGAAGAAAGCCGCGGCCAGCGGGATATTCAGCCAGAACCAGAACATCTTGCCCCCCTCCCCGGGCACCGGGCGCCCTTCATCTAGTGGCAGCCGCGCCGGTAGCGCACCCAGGGAGACTGCTGCCAGCCGGTTCGCTGCCCCCCTGCATGCGCCCAAAGTGGCACGGCACAGCCGCGTGACTTCAGGGCAATGTGCCTCGATTAGCCCGAGGTTACGGGCTCGTCTGCGTACAGCAGATCTGGGATATCACTGGGTTTCTCCCCGGGGTGCTACCCCGGGTTCGTGACGGCCGCGGACATGTGGGCAGCGAGCTCATGGCGGGTCCGCACGCCCAGCTTGGTGAAGACGCTTGCCAGGTGGTACTCGACGGTCTTAGGGCTCAGGTACAGCTGGGCGGCAGCCTCACGGTTAGACAGCCCCGACGCCACCAGCCGCGCCACCCGCAGTTCCTGGGGAGTCAGTCCGGGCAGGCCCGGATCCCCGCCGTGGCGGGGATGGACGCCCAGTGCGGTGAGTTCCGCTTCGGTGGCCCGCGTGAAGGGGTGGGCCGCGAGGGCGGTGAAGACGCTGTGCGCGGCGCGGATCGCGGCGATGGCGGCCTTGCGCCGCGACAATTGGGACAGGCACCGGCCGTGCTCGAGATTCAGCAGCCCGCGATGGAAGGGGAACGGCATGCCAGCAGCGGCCTGGCAGCCATCCCGGAGCAGCCGGTCGGCCCGCTTGAGGTCGCCGTTGGCCCTGGCCAGCGAACCGCCCAGCCAGGCCGCGTTAATAATCGCCAGGTGCTCGCCGCGGCTGGCCGCCCGGGACTCGAACGCTGTGAGGACCTCCTCGGCCTGGCCGAGGCGACCGGTGCGGATCAATGCCCAGATCTGTGTGGGGCGCCACCAGAAGGCGGCAGGGTCATCGTAGCAGTCGATCTCCGGCACGGCCAGCGCGATAGCCGCGCCGTGCAGTGCCTCGAAGGGATCGTCGCGGGCCAGGCCGAGGATGCCGCGAGCCGAGCCGGCGAAGATCGCGGCCATGCCGCCGAAGGTGCACGCCGCTTCCTCGGCGGCCCCGACATGGGCGGCGGCAACCGCCCAGTCGCCGCGGCAGGCGGGGACCCGGGCAGCCGCGCTGTGCACGAAGGTCAAGTCGTAGTCGCGGTCTGCGTCGTGAGCAAGGGAGACGGCCAGGTCGGCGTGACCTTGGCAGTCATCCCAGTGGCCATATCTGAACTCGGCTTCTGCCAGGTAAGCCAGTGGCTGGCCCGGGAACCGCACCTGGAGCCCGGCCGTGATCCGGTGCACCGCCAGGGTGAGGTCCTCGGCCGCTCCCGGCAGGTCGCCGGTCCACAGCCGGACCAGCCCGCGGTAGGTGAGGGAATCGGTTTTCGCGGCGGGCACCATGGCCGCCCGCTTGGGTAGGTCACAGAACAGGCTGAGGGCCTTGCCGGATTCGCCTGCGAGCGTGTATGACATGGCCCGCACACTGCGGGCGGCGTCGTACCACGGCTCGGTGCCGTCGGCGTTGCTCAGTGCCCGGTCCAGCCACATGGCTGACTCGGTAAATGACCCCGATATGCCGAGCAGCATGCCAAGCCCGAGTGCCGCCTCGGCCCCGGCAGCTGCCTCTGTCACCGGGTTGTGCGCCTCCCACGCGGCCCGCAGCAGCGTCTGCGCATCCAGCGGCCGGGCAGCCAGCAGTGCTAGCTGGCCGAGCGCCGCATCCCTGCGGGCGGCCGGGGCAAGCTGCTCGACCACCGGCCGGGCAGCCTCGGCCCCGGCCACGTCGGCGGCCCGCACCAGCAGCTCAAACGCTGACAGCGTCCGCTCGTCCCGCTCAGGCCCGTGGCCGGTCAGCGCTGCCGACTGCCGGAAGTACCGGGCGGCCAGGCGGAGCTGGCCGGCGTCCGCCGCCGCGTCGGCGGCTGCGTCAAGATCGGCTGCGAGCTCCGGGTCCGGGCCCGCGGCCGCGGCGACCCGGTGGGCGAGCGCCTCCCGGCCCCTAGTGACCGCCGCGGCACGCAGATGCAGCGTCCTGCGCTGTTCCGCCCCCAACTCGCCGTAGACCGCCTGGCGGACCAGCAGATGCGGGAAGGACACCGCCCAGCCCGACGGCGTATTCTGCTCCCGCAGCAAACCGGCCTGTTCCGCCTCGCCGAGCGCCGTTGCAGGCTCGGCCGCACCGGCCAGGCAGGCCGCGTCGGGAAGCGTGCAGTGATCCCCGAGAACCGCCGCCGCCACCACCAGGTCGCGGGCCTGCGGGGACAGGGCCGCCAGCCGCGGGCCGATCAGCCCGGCCAGCGACCGGGGGGCGCGGAAGGGCCCCTCGGTGGCTTCGAGCTCCTTGCCGGTCAGCTCGGTGAGCAGCGCGCGCGCAAGCAGGGGGTTGCCGCCAGTGTGATCGGCCAGCCGCCGCAGGGCCCGGCTGGATAGCCCCGCGCGGCCCAGTTCCTGGCACAGTACGCCGAGCTCATCGATGGTCATCCCGCCGAGCTGCAGGCGGGTCGCACGGCGGTCGCCGCTGATGAATCGGTCCCACCCCTCGCCGAGTGGTGACATCTCCCCAGGACGGCAGCTGAGGATCACCAGCACGTGATCGGCGGCCAGCCGACGGAAGGCGAACAGGAGCGCACGCGCGGACTGCAGGTCAGCCCACTGCAAGTCCTCGATCACTACCACCGCGGCCGCTTGCCGCCCCTGCAGGGAGGAGATCAGCGCCAGCACCTCCACGCCGACAGCGAGCGGATTCGCATTCGCCCGTGGGCCGTGGCAGAGCAACTCCAGTCCCGCCAGCGCGTGCGGTGAGAGCGCGGCCGCCTTGGCGGCGAGCTGCTGCACCAGGCCGTAGGGCAGGACCGCCTCGGCCTCATCGCCGCTGGCGGCGATGACCGGCACGGCCTCCTGGCCGCCGAGGAAGCCGGAGATGAGCGCGGACTTGCCAATCCCGGACTCACCCTCAACCAGCACAACCCCAGGCTCACCCAAACGCGCGGCGGCCAGCGCCGCCGCCAGCACACCGAGTTCCGGCTGACGGCCGACGAACACCCCCGCAGAAGCCGTGCTCCTGCTCCCCACATACACGCTGGAACCCCCCCGGGAACCCGCCCGAACGTCGCATGTTATGACGCGTCCGTCCCATAAATGTATTACAGCGGGCCAGCCGGGCTCCAGCGTCGGCAAGCACCGCTCATCGCTTCCGACGCGCTCACTACCGGCATTCAACATACGGTGGGCCGCGATTTCTGATTCCACAGAATGAGCTGGTTGACGTTGCCTTCGGTGGGGCCAGAACTGTAGGGCAGGCTTACTGTAGCCCGGCGGTGACCGCGGCCAGGTCATGGTGGATCCCGGCGGTGAAGGCATGGAGTTCGGGCTGGTCGTCGGCTTCGACGCGTTCCAGCCAGCCGGCTAGACACCCCACGGCTGGAAGGTGTCAAGCAGCGGCGGCTTACAGGTGTTGCCAGGCGGCGGCTTCGTCGTAGAGCTGGCCGCGCTGGAGACAAATGTGGAGGATGCCGACCCAGCGGTTGGCGAGCTGCCGCAGCGCCTGGCGGTGGGTCTTGCCGCGGCCGCGGAGCTGGCCGTAGTAGGCGCGGGCGCCAGGTGATTGGGTGAGGGAGCAGAATGCCCATTGCTCCAGGGCGTCGGCGAGGCGCCGGTTGCGGGCGTGGCGGGCCAGGACGACGTGGCTGCGGCCGGATGCCCGGGTGATGGGTGACGTGCCGGAGTAGTTCTTGCGAGACTTGGGGCTGGTAAACCGGGTCCGGTCATCACCGAACTCGCCGGGCACCCGGGCGCCGGGGACCGTCCCCAGTCCTGGCAGGGAGCGGACGATCTTGGCGTCTGGGTGCTGCTCAAAATGCTCCGCCAGCGCTTGCTCAAGCTCGGCGATCTCAGCGGTGTAGGCGGTGATCAGCCGGATTGCTGAGCGGGCCGCCGCGCCGTAGGCGCCAGTGATGGCGGGCGGGGCGTGCAGGCAGTCCGCGGGCAGCGCGGCCTGGATTTCGTCCGCCCGCTGGTCAATGTTGCGTACCCGGCTGGCGCGGCGCAGCGTGGAGGCGATCTTGCTGCGGACAGGGCCCGGCCGGCGCCGGGGGTGGGCGCGAGCGCCAGGACCGCGACAGCCCGCGGCGGGGCCCTTTCAGCACCACAAACACCCGCTCCGTGGGCGCCGTGGCGGGCCGTTCGGCATGCAGGCAGGCGCCCAGCGCCTCGAAGAACCAGTTTGCCGCCGGGACCACCCGATGGTGGCCGCCCTTGCCCTCCACCACGGCCAGCCGCCGGTCGGCGACCTGCACGTGCTCAAACCGCAGCCCCAGCACCTCACACCGGCGCAGCCCGGCCAGCAGCATGCCCAGCACCATCGCCCGGTCCCGGTGCGTGCGCAGCGCGCCGACCAGCCGGCCGGCTTCCTCCGGTGACAAGATCCGCGGCAGTGTGCGCGGCACCCGCACCAGCGGCGCGACACGCGAGCGTTTCGTGCCGCCCTGGCGCCGGGCCAGCAGGCCGCGCGACCAGGTACGCATACAGGCCCGACACCGACGACAGGCGGCGGGCGATCGTGCGCGCTGACAGCCCAGACTCCCGGTCCGCCAGCCGGATCACCCTGCGGTCCCCGCGCTGATGGGCCAGGAAATCGAACACGTCGACAGCAGTGACCTCGCATGGATCCTTGGTGACCACCATGAAGAAGGTCTTCAGATCGAAGGCCACCGCCCGCAGCGTGTCCGGCCGGCACCGTCCCGCCACGAACTCCAAATAACGATCCACCAGCCGGTGGCCCAGCGAATACCGCACCCGGCCAGACCCCGACACAGTGCGGACAAGACACGGGAAGCTGCTCATCGGAGCACCCTCCCACCCCTGGGACGAATGCACCCGTATGCGTCAGATATCACCCGTGTATTAAGCGATCTGGCGCAGCCGAGGGCTGGGCGCACAACTCTTGCTGATTACTTTAAGTAATCAGCAAGATTACGCATCCGGCGCCTGCGGCCGGGCAGGCGTAAGGCCGCCCGCGGGCAAGCCAGCCGCAACCCAGTCCGTTCTGGTGGGCCGATCCCGCCATCCACCGGCAGTGCCATCAGCTGGCCGCCGACCGCGGCGTCCTGGCCGGATTGGGCCAGCGCGCCGGACATGCGCCGATCGACGCGCCTCGCGGGCACCCGCGCCGCGCCGACGCGCGCCACGGCGCACAACAGGCCCTGCCCCGATGATGAACTGGCCGCCGCGCGAACGGGCGCCGGCACCCATCTCGCCCATGAGCACGGGCGCGCTGCCGACGACGATGGACGGGACCAGCCCCACTGACCGCCTGCATCAGCGGCAAAAGTCAGCCGTGAAACTGCAGATCTGGCACGCTGCACACAGGCGACAGGGCAAGTGGAACAGGACTGAAAGGAAGAGCATTCTTCCTGCTCAGCGACCCCGGAACTCCGCTCAGGACCGGGAATCGGGAGGCCCTGCCAGCGAGGGATAGGCCCGGTTCGAACGCGTGTGCGGCATCTGGTGCGATCCCCCGTTGCTGTACTTTGCTGCTGTACCCGTCCCTATACTTGGGGCCCAGGATTTCGAATTATGTCTCTGGCCTGGTGGAGCTAGGGGGACTCGAACCCCCGGCCCCCTGCTTGCAAACAACAGGCAGCCTGTCCATCAGCGTCCATCCCCGCAGCTCAGTGTCCCTGGACGTGCATCCAGATCCGTGCGGATCCGGGTCTGTTGCGGTACTTCCGTGCTGTACCCGGGCGCAGGATCAGGGGACGGTTCCCCTGGGCACCACCCAGGCCACCGGCTGCCCCGTGACGTGGGCGATGAGCTCGTAGTCGCTGTCGTAATGGAGCACCGTGACGCGTTCCCGTTCCGCGACAGCGGCGATCAGCAGATCCGGGAACCCAACCGCCCTGACCTGGCCACCGCGCCACAGCGCCGCCTGAACATCCAAGGCACGGCGCCAGTCCTCGTCATGGGTGGGCAGCCACTCGTAACCGGCGTCCCGGTCGGCACGCAACTCATCGAACTCCTTGCCGTTCCTGGTTGCCCAGCCCAGCTCGAATTCGATCACCCCGCAAGTAGCGACCAGCCCAGCCTCGGCCAGCGGTCCCAGCACGGCAGCCACCGGGTGGTGCCGCACCCGCGCCAGCACGCTGGTGTCCGCGAGATAGCGGGCTACTGCCGCCGCCATGCCCCGCGCATCACCTCCTCGTCCGCCAGGTCCGGCAGGCCGCCAGAGGCCAGCGCGCCACGGGCACCCACGAGGTCGGAGGACGAGAAAGGTTCATTTGCGATGTTAAACACGACGCGCGTTCTTGAGCCCAGTGATGCGGCCATCGCGGTTTACCTTATTCGGGGAGCCGTCACCGACTGCGATCCCGGTCGCCCCCGGCGGCCCGTGGACGCGAGTCGCGCGCGCGATTGGCCATTTCTGCCCAGAATTTGGTGAGCTGCGCTGGTGGCATCTGCTGCCAGGGGGCCGTGCGAGGGCCCGGGGCACGCCTGGTCAGGAGGGTCTGCTGGCGGCGGCAGAACGCCTCAGACATCTCCACCCTGGGCTGCAGGCCCTTGGGCGGATAGGGGCAGAGTTCGAAGGCGCAACCGTCCACACAGGTGGTTCCCGGCGCCGACGAAGTAGCCGTTCCGACGGTCCGCCCTGGGTTGAGGGAAGCCCGGGAGCGGGTGATGCATGGCGGCAGGTCGGGGCGATTCGCGCGCTTGAGGCGCCGCTCGCGGTCGCGTGGCTGGTCGCCCCGCTCGGCGAGGTTGAGAAGCAGCAGAACGTCGGCGACAAGCCGCTGGGCACGCCCATTGAGCGCGGTCCAGCCGGCGGACGGCGGGATCCAGAGCCGACGGCTGCGCTGCCCCATGCTTGCGCCCGCATTGCGGGAGCCCACTTGAGCAACAACGCCGCTCTCGTCGATCCAGCAGTATCGCTGGGGATAGCCAGTCTTCAACGCCAGGACTGCGAGCTGGGATGCCTCGCGGACAAAGGGATGCGGCTCGGCGGGCACGCCAGCTCGCCGGCCATGGCCGACCCGTTCGCGGCCCGCGACGTCGAGCCAGTGCTGCACGATCGCCTCCGGTTTGGCGCCATATTTGTCGCTGGTTTGTCTCGGGCCATCGGACATGTTCAGCAGGCACAGCGCCTGGATGAGGGTCAGCTGAGAGAACCAGTAGCGGACACCCTTGAGCATCTCCAGTGACTGCTCGGCGAGGTACATGCGCGCTTCCCGGCCGTCATCGGCATGTGGGGAGCGGCGGTTGGCGGCGTACTTGAATCCCTGGGCGAGTGCAATCTCAAGCGAGATGGGCAGGTCCTCTTCTCCGGACCGTCGCGCGTCGTACCCGACGTGCCGCAGCCACTGGGCGAGATCTGCCCGCGCCTTCCCCTCGAGGTCTCGGTGCTCAGGCCCGCTAGCTGTCGCGTCGACCGGGGCGGCCAGCATCGGCGCCAGCCAGGCACTCATGATCCATGCCCGCCAGCTCTCATTGTCGCCCGCGGGCCCGGACGGATGCCCGCTGGCCTTGTTCGCATGCCCCCGGGCCCGCTCGCCTTCACAGATCTGGCACGGCGCGGTGAGCACCTGCAACAGTGCCTTGTATGCGGCGTCACCTCCAGCGCCGATCTCCTGCGCGGCCGCCAGTTGGACCGAGTAGGAGCGCTCCTGGCAGGCGATCCTGTAGAGCTGCCGGTAGGCCGGCTTGGCTGTGCAGCTGTGTGTCTGACGCCGCCGAGCATCGATAGTGCGCGCTGCCTCCCCGAAGCGGTGGACCAGGCCGAGCTTGCCCTCCTCGAGAGTTCTGGGGTCGTGTGCGTGAATCTGGGGCCACTTCGCCGCGATCTGCTTAGCGATGGTGACATGCCCGGGGTTGTCAGCGACGCAGTCGATCTCGAGCGCGGCCGCGTACATGTCCAAGACCTTGTTGTCGTCGCGCCCGGCAGCGGCCTGGGTGAGAAACTCAAGTGCGGCAGACCCGTTCTGCGCGCTGGACAGGTTAAGTCGACGGCCCCCCAGTTGGCCCGTGCGGCGCCGGTGGCCCGGATCTGGCCGCGCGGCGCTGGCTTGTCTGGCTTCCCGCGAATGCATGACGAGCGCGATGAGGAACTCCCGGCCAGGGCGCGGATGGTGCAGAGCCTGTTTGCGGTAATCGGGGTCCTTAAGGGCGGCGTCCAGCAGCCGTGATCCGAGGTATGCCTGCATGAGGCTGTGAGGGAACCGGACGCTGTCTCCGCGCAGTTCGACCAGCTCCAGCCCGGCGGCCCAGGCCGCAGCCAGCCGCACGTTGACCGTACCGACTCCGGTTGCCCGCCCCGCCTGCTCGTCGATCTTCGCGAGTCTCCGCTCCACCTCCGCGGAAATCTCATCGCCGACGCGGTCGTCCAGTCCGACGTCAAGCAGATCCTGCGAGAGGCCGACGCACGCGAGTGCCGACATGTGCTCGACCGCCGCCTGCCGCTCGGCCCGGTTCAGTGGGACGTCTTCGTAGAGGTGGCCGCGGGTAAGCGCCCTCTCCCAGGTCTGGAGCAATCCCAGCCGCAGTGTGGACCGGTCGGCACCACGAGTGTCAACCACGCCGTGCTGTCCCGCAGATGACGGCTCCAGCAAGGCCTTCTCCTGCAGCTCACGGGTGATCTGCAAGTAGAGCGGCGCTTCCACTACGTCGGCGGTCTCCACGATCCAGGCAAGCCTGCGGTCGTTCTCGCGGGTTCCGCCACTACCGATGTACGCCAGTGCCGCCTCATAGCTCAGCGGCTCCAGGACGAGGATCGTCGCCTCCGTGGCCCGGAGGGGATCATGCGGGCGGGACGCGATGATCAGCGGCAGGTGCTCGGCGTGCGCATTCCGGATGGCGGCGCGGATGATGTTGTCTCGCTCGCGGGTCTCGACCAGGGCCTCCTCCAGACCGTCCGCAAGCACGACGATCTTCCCGTCCTTGCGCAGCCGCCGCCAGATGGTCTCGCCTTCGGCCGAGTTGAGTACGTACTGATTCATCTCGTCCAGGAAGCGCTCCTGGGCGAGATCCTCGAAGTCCAACTCGTTACCGGCGTCCCGAAGCCGGATCGGTACCGGGACCGCGCCCTTGTCCGCCAGGAATTCTGTCAGCCTGACAAGCACCGCGGTCTTTCCGGTGCCCACGCCGCCGACAAGGATGTGCGGGCGGGCCCGGCGGTCGTGCAGGTCGACCATCAGCACCTTGCACAGTTCATCGCGGCCCACGACATCCTCGAGGATGGTCCCGGCCGTGGGTACCAGCTCGCGGGATTCTTCTCGCGCCTTGGCCTGGTAGCGCCCCACCAATCTATACAGCCGCCACAGCAAGAAGGCTGACGCGCTCGCGAGCAGCAGGACTGACGTCGCAATGCTGGAAAGAGCCCCGCAGGAGAAGCCGAGCCGCGCGCATCTGCGGTCGGGGTCGAAGCCGAAAGCCGACGGGTGCCCCAGGAAGAGCACGTAAAAGGACCAGGCGAGCCAAATGAGAAAGACGAGCGCCGCGAGGAGGGTGAGGGAGGTCGCTATCCAGATCAGCGGCCGCGCCCGCCATCTGCGGGGTTCGTCGACGCCGCTCCTGTCCCCACGTCGGGGACGGGTATCCGTCAGGACACGCGTTGATCCCGGTGCCACTGCGCGCTTCACCCGGGCGACCAGGCTGTTTCCCGCGTCGGCCATCGTCCCTCCCCTGCCGCCGCCTAGCCATTGTTATACTCCCTCACCTCTTCCGCCTTGGCGTGGAGCCACGGCAGCATTACAAGATCTTGACTTGGCGCTGTTGCGGAGGTGCCAGGTCGATTGGGCAGCCTTAAAGCCGAATCCACCGCCCGGGTTTGAGTGGTCGCCTTCTGTCAGCTGGTCTTGCTGATGTGAACGTGATGCTGGTGGGCGTGGGCTACGTACGAGTAGGCGATCACGCCGCCCGGCAACCATCCTCATTTGACCGCTTAGCGGCTCTCCTACGGTTTGGTTGTGGCGGCGATGAGGTGACCGCTGAAGCCGATGAGCGAGGGCTGGGTCTCGACCGAGCGTGCGGCGAACAGGATGTGCTCGCGCCGCCGCGGATCTGCCCACTGCTGGCGCAGTAGCCAGTGCGCTGGGCGACGGACCTGACCGGCTCGGTGGCGGCGCTCTTGCTGGCCTCGCTGATCGCTGCGGGTCAGCAGGTCGCATACGTGCCCGGGCCGATGGTGAACCGGATGGCGGGCATGTTCCGTGGCGAGGGTAAGACCGATGCTAAGGACGCCCGGCTGGTCGCCGGGACCGCCCGGATGTGCCCGGACCTGGCCATCGTCACCCCGGGCGAGGAGCTGACCGCCGAGCTGACCCGGCTCACTGCCCACCGCGCCGACCTGATGGCTGACTGAGTCCGCGGGGCAACCGGCTGCGTGACCTGCTCACCCCGGTGTTCCCAGCCCTGGAGCGGGCCTTCGACTACTCCACCCGCAACGCGCTGATCCTGGTCAGTGGCTACCCAGACCCCCGAGGCCATCCGCGAGGCCAACCCCGGCGAGCTGAGCAGGTTCCTGATCGAGAACGGGGCGCCGTCCCGGAAGGTGGCTGAGATAGCCGCCAGTGCGATGGCCGCGGCAGCCGCCCAGACGGTCCAGCTGCCAGGCGAGGCATCCGCTGCCGTGCTGGTTGCCGGGATGGCACGCCAGCTGCCTGCGCGGGCGGGCGACGGGTGGCCGGGCATCATGCAAGCGGGACCATGGTGTGGCAGGCCGGACCCGGCGCTCGCCTGGTGGGATGATCGCATCTGGGCGATCGGCCCGCTGTGCCGATAATGACGGATAATGAGAGCCGTGCCTGCTGACGAATCACCGCGAGCGACGTGCGTCTTCTGCCAGATCGTGGACGGCCGGGAACCGGCCAGCGTGGTCTACTTTGATGCCGGGATCATCGCCTTCATGGACCTGCGCCCGATCAACGCTGGCCACCTGCTGGTAGTGCCACGGGCCCACGCCGCACGCCTGGCCGACCTGGACGAGCGGCAAGGCGCGGCGATGTTCGCCGTGGGGCAGCGGCTGGCGGGAGCCATCCGACGCTCAGGTCTGCCGTGCGAGGGAGTCAACCTCTTCGTCCCCGACGGCGAGGTCGCCGGGCAGGAAGTTATGCATATCCACCTGCACGTGCTGCCGAGGACACCGGGCGACGGGTTCCGGATCGAGCGTGGGTCAGCCATCACCGGCCGGGCCGAGCTTGACCAGGCAGCTGCCCTAGTCCGGGGCGGCCTGGACCGGGCAGACTGACCGGGTGCAGGCCGTGCGTACTCCACGCACCCGATCAGCAGTGCCATCCATCCGGCCTGGACCAGAATCTCCCGGTGCTGCTTCAGCGTCAGCCGCTGCCCCTGGTACTGAGTGACCCGCCGCAGCCAGGCCCGTCCCTCGGTCAGCAGATCATCGGCTGGCCTGGAGGCATACTCCGAGCACAAGGTGTCGGCCATGACCCGCACCGCGTTCAGTGTGGCGTCGTCCAGGCCCGAACGCTGCAACCGCGCGACCAGTTCCAGCGTGTCCATCCCGCTCGCTGCAGCGATCTCCGCGTTGGTGTCGCGCTCGGGTGCCACCGGGAACATGGCGAAGGTGACAGTCCCAAACGTCTTGGCGATGATCGGCTGATAGAACTCGCTGGGCATCGTCTGGCCTGATTCCCAGCGCTTCCACTGCCGCAGCAGGCTGGTGTCCTCGAGAAGCTCGCCTGGCGCGTGCGCACGCATAGCCCTGACCGCATCGGCCTGACTTGATGATGCCCAAGACGAGGCCCAGGATTAATCCGTTGCTACAGACAATGGCTACAGTCGGACAGTTGGTGATCTTCGAAGAGGATGTTTCCCTAGGTGGAGCTAGGGGGACTCGAACCCCCGACCCCCTGCTTGCAAAGCAGGTGCTCTTCCAGCTGAGCTATAGCCCCGAGTTACGGCGCTCTAAGGGTACCTGCGGCCCAGGAGCGGCGGTGGACGCGGCGGACGCCGGAGCGGACGGGGCGGGAGCGGAGGGCATGGCGGACGCGCCGGACGAGGCCACACCTGGAGAACCGGCCGCGGGCTCGGCCGACTGGGCTGTGCCGCTCCCGAGCAGCAGGGCTGGGAACTGGGCTATCCCGTCGATCAGGTGCGTGGCACCAGCGCTGCGCAGCCGTTCGCCGGTGTGCCCGCCAGTGTGCCCGCCGGTGAGCACTCCGGTGACGATGCCAGCCCCGGCCCGCCTGGCGCACTGGATCTCGCTGGCGGTGCTGCCCGCGAACGCGGCTGCCCGCACATCCTCGACGCCCAGCCGCAGCATCGCGGTGAGCATCAGGTCGGGCCAGGGACAGCCTCGGGGCACATCCTCCGGGCAGAGCGTCAGGTCGACCAGCCGCCACCATCCGAGGGTGTCCAGCACCAGGCCGAGCAGGCGGCGGGACAGGCTGGTGATCAGGCAGACCCGCATGCCGGACTCGGACAGGTGGCCGATCGCTTCCGCGGCGCCGGGCACCGGCGAGATCCCGGTGCGGTCCACGGCAGCGCGGAACGAGCGCTCGAACGAGAGCGCCGCCGCCTCCGCCCGGCCATCCCCCTCGGGGAACAGGCCGCGGAACACGTCCACGGCGGACTGTCCCTGGGCCTGATGCACGCCGACCATGAAATGGGCGTAGGCGGCGGTGCCGGGGACGATGCCCTGCGTCGCGCATGCCTCAGCGAACGCCCGCTCCAGCATGCCGTGGTCATCAGCCGTGGTACCGAGCAAGCCGCAGCAAACCAGCGTGACTGGGAGCGTGCTGCTCACCCGACCACCCCGTAACCCTCCAATAACGATGGCTCCGGCGTCAGTCGTCGCTCGTCGTGGCTTCCGTCCACAGGTCGAGTTCGGCGCGATCGGCCTGGACCTTCCGCCAAACGGCGAAGACGCCGAGGCCGACCAGGACGAGCAGTAGCAGCTTCTTCACGGGGCGCACCCTTTACCTTGCCTGGGCGAGCCTGTATCAGGCTCTGTGAACTCCATGAAGCCTAGCAAGGGGTCTGTCACCGGGGCCGGGCAACGCGGGTCTCGTCCCACACCGGGCCGTCCGGCTCGTAGACGTTCCCGTCCGCGCCGAAGACGAGGAACCGGTCGAACGACCGGGCGAACCAGCGGTCGTGCGTCACCGCCAGCACCGTGCCCTGGAACGACTCCAGGCCCGCCTGCAGTGCCTCCGCGCTGGCCAGGTCGAGGTTGTCGGTCGGCTCGTCGAGCAGCAGCAGCGTCGATCCGGCCAGCTCCAGCAGCAGGATCTGCAGCCGCGCCTGCTGTCCCCCGGACAGGGTGCCGAACGGCTGGCGCGCGCAGTGCTGCAGTTCGTACCGGGCAAGCGCTGCCATCGCCTCGTTGCGCAGCATCGCGTGCTCGGTCATGAGGATCTCTTCCGGCCAGCGGCCGGCCAGGTCGGGCCGGGCGTGGGTCTGCGCGAACAGCCCCGGGACGACCCTGGCGCCCAGCCGGGCCCTGCCCTCGTGCGGCACGTCGTCCCCGGCCAGCAGGCGCAGGAAGAACGACTTGCCGGAACCGTTCGAGCCGAGCACCGCGATCCGCTCGTCGTACCAGACCTCCAGGCTGAAGGGCCGCATGAGGCCGGTCAGCTCCAGGTTCTCGCAGATCACCGCGCGCTTGCCGGTCCTGCCGCCGCGCAGCCGCATCCGCACGTTCTGGTCGCGTGGCGGCAGCTCGGGCGGGCCGGCCTCCTCGAACTTGCGCAGCCGCGTCTCGGCGGCATGCAGCCGCGACGCCATGGCGTCGTTGTAGGACGCCTTCAGCCGGTACATCCGGACAAGCTGCTTGAGCTTCTCGTGCTCCTCGTCCCACCGGCGGCGCAGCTCGTCCAGCCGGTCGATGCGGTCCCGGCGTGCCTGGGCGTAGGTCGCGAACCCGCCCCCGTGCACCCATACGCTGCCGTCCTCGACGGTGACGATGCGCTCGGCGCAGTTGGCGAGCAGCTCCCGGTCGTGGCTGACCAGCAGCACCGTCTTGGGTGTGGACGCGAGCTGCTGTTCCAGCCAGCGCTTGCCGGGCACGTCCAGGTAGTTGTCGGGCTCGTCGAGCAGCAGGACCTCGGCCGGGCCGCGCAGCAGGGCCTCGAGCACCAGCCGTTTCTGCTCGCCCCCGGACAGGGTGCCGACCTCGCGCCAGCGGCAGCGCTCGTAGCTGATCCCGAGCGCGGCTATGCAGCAGGTGTCCCAGCTGACCTCGGCGTCGTAGCCGCCCGCGTCGCCCCATTCGGCCAGCGCCGCCGCGTACCGCATCTGGGTGGGCTCGTCGTCGCGCTCCATCATCGCCAGCTCGGCGGCGTCCAGCCGGGCGGCCGCGGCCTGCACCCGTGGCGGCGCGACCGAGATCAGCAGGTCGCGCAGGGGGGAGTCGCCGCTGATGCGGCCGGTGTCGGGCTGGCCGGGCGCTGGCCCGGCGGGATCCGCCGCCGGGAGCCCGTCAGCCGCGGCAGCGCCCGTTCCCTGGGCTGCGGCCTCCCTGCCGTCCAGGCCGCCCGGGGAGCCAGCACCCCCGGCGCCCCCAGTACCCCCGACGCCCCCAGCACCCTCAGCGCTCCCGGTACCCCCGGCAGCCTGCACGCCCGCAGCGGACTCCCCCCGGATCCCCCCGACGAACTGCCTCATCACGCCGAGGCCGCCGCTGACGGCGACCGTGCCCGATTGCGGGGGCAGGTCCCCGGCGATGAGCCGGATCAGGGTGGTCTTGCCCGCGCCGTTCGGGCCGACCAGGGCCGCGGTCGCCCCTTCTCCAACCCTGAACGACACGTCATCGAGCAGCACCCTGCCAGTGGGCAGGGTATGGCTCAGGTGCGTCACGTCGACGTGACCCATACCGGCCCCCTTCCCTGTTTGCGCTGGCTGGCTGCCCGGCAGACAGTAACCCGGCCCCCGCCGTAACCGGTAATGAATTTCCGGCCAGGAGACCCGGCGCCCATGCGGTTCCGGTCAGGAGGCCCGGCGCCGCGCGGGGTGCGCCAGGGCGGCGGTGAGGTCGTCCAGCGCGTGCAGGGTGTGGGCGCTCACCACCGCGTCGCAGTAGGGCCAGGCCGCCGCCATCCCGCCGGCCAGCGGGCGGTACTCGGGGCTCTGCGTGCGCGGGTTCACCCAGACGATCCGGTGTGCCACCCGTGACAGCCGCTCCATCTCCCGGCCCAGCACTTCCGGGTCGCCGGTGTCCCAGCCGTCGGAGATGATGACGACGACCGCGCCGCGTGCCATGCCACGGCGGCCGTAGCTGTTGTTGAACTCCTTGATCGACTCCCCGATCTTGGTCCCGCCCAGCCAGTCGGGCGCAGCCTGGCCCGCCTGCTGGAGCGCGAGGGAGGGCCGGGCATGGGCCAGGGTGCCGGTGATCCGGGTGAGCCTGGTGGCGAAGGTGAACACCTCGGCCTCCGCCCCGCCCGCCGCGCAGTACAGCAGCTGCAGCATGGCCCGCGCGTAGGGCTCCATCGACCCGGAGATGTCGCACAGCACGACGAGCCGGCGCGGCTCCATCAGCGGTGCCCGCCGCGCCAGCCTGACCGGATGGCCGCCCGTGCGCCTGGCATGGCGCAGCGTGGCCCGCAGGTCCGTGCGCCCGCCGTGCGCGGTGGGCCGGGGGCGGCGCGACCGGCGCATCGGAACCGCCAGGGTGAGCTTGCGCATGAGCCCGGACAGCATCAGCAGCTCGGCCGGGGAGAGCTCGGCGAAGTCCTTGCCCGCCAGCCGTTCCGTCGCGCTGGCGATGACCGCCCGGGTGGCCTGGGCCTCCTCCTCCGGGCCGGGTCCGGCGTCTTCGTCCTCACCCTCGGCCAGCACCAGCCCGTCCGCGGAGTGCTCCGGCTGCCCGGGCGGGCCTTCCTGGGCGGAGTGCGTCCGGGCGGCGAGCGCCGCCTGGGTCAGGATGTCGCCCGGCGACGAGCCGCCGGAAGGCTGGGCACCCTGGCCCGGCCCATCACGGCCCGGCGGCGCTGCCGCGTCGCCGACGCCACCGAACATCGCGCCAAACACCGCGTCCAGGATCTCGATCTGCGCCTGGGTGGAGACCAGGGTGGCAAGGGCGCAGAGGTAGAGCGCGCGGCCGGTGGTGGGGCGGGCCACGGTGACGGCACGGGCGAAACGCTCACACCGGCCGGGATCGGCCGGCACCCCGGCGGCGCGCAGCGCCGTACCGAACCGGGCGGCGGTCAGGGCCAGGTCGTCACTCATCACCGTCAGCCAGTCCACCGAAACCGGCGGCACGGGCGGTCTGCAGGTCTTCGGAGTACTTCAGCACCGCCCCCGCGGTCCGGTCCGCCGACCCGCTGTCCAGGCCGTCGGTGCCCAGCACCTGCAGGGCCTGAGCCCAGCTGATGGCCTCGGCCACGCCGGGCGGCTTGGCGAGGTCCAGGCCGCGCAGGCGGGCCACCCCGCGGGCCACCTGGCCCGCGAGCGCCTCACCGGTGGCGGGCACCCGCCGCCTGATGATCGCGGCCACCCG
>Ga0335081_10002742_pt1 | contig 27760 bp, 27 predicted proteins | sample Lox_Sample_35_FD_206713 | JGI IMG/M metagenome (GOLD analysis project Ga0335081, IMG submission 206713) | Soil microbial communities from Loxahatchee National Wildlife Refuge, Florida, United States - Lox_Sample_3.5 | ecosystem: Environmental > Terrestrial > Soil > Wetlands | place: USA...
GGCCAGCCGCGGGTTGACCGGCGCGGATTTGAAGGCTGTGGTAGAGGACGGCAAACTGGAGTTCGCACACGACACAGCCTGCGGAAAGCCTGTCCGCGCGGCGGCGGAGTATTTTCTCGATGCCATCAAGAGCGTGCGCGCCAATCGCCGGAACTACGCCCGGAAGCCGAAGCAGATCATAGAAGGCGTCAAGCTAGGCTTCTACCCGGAGTGAGTTGCCGGACCATGCGGCAAGCGCCTCGCGCACGCGGCCCAATATCGCGTGCGCATCCGGATGGTCCACGCGAATGACGCGGCAGTGCTCTCCCGCAGGCCGCCAGCGCGCGAACATGCGCGGCGCGGGGAAGCCCGCGAAGATACTGATGAGCGGCACGCCGCAAGCCGCCGCCACGTGCTGTCCGGCGGAATCGTAACCCACGTACAAGCGGCTGGAGGCGATGATCCCGGCGAAGCCCGCGAATGAGCCATCCCAAACGGAAGCCTTTACGCCGGAGGCGGCGATGGCCCGCTCCACACGCTCGGCTTCGACGCCGCCTGCTCCTTTGTCGATCGCCAAAGTGAGGCCGGTCGCACCCAGCATGCGCAGCAATTCGGCTTCGAAGGGATCGGGGATGCGCTTGGCCGGATTCTCTCCCACGCCCAAGCTGATGGCGATGGTCTGTGCCTTACCGGGTACCCGCGCCAACGAGATGTAGGGCTTCGGATCGCGGATAGAGAAGGTTTCGCCAGCCCAATCCGCGGCAAGCTCCGGCAAACTGCGGTCGCTGGACCCGCCGTACGCGCGGCTTTCGAAGAAATAGTAGTTCTCGTCCGGGCATACGGGAAACAGGCCCAGCTGCGTAAAGCGCGAATCGGGATCGATGACCAGGGAGCCCGCCTCGGCGACGAGCCGCTTCAATTCGTTGGCAGCGGCCAGGCGATCCGCGAGGCTGCCCCGCCGGTATTCGAGACGAGCATGCCGGAGCTGCAGGTCGCCCGCGAACAGCTCCTGGTTCTTCTCGGGGCCCACGAACACAATCTCGGCGCCCGGAAAGCGGAGCTTGGCGGCGGCCAGCAGCACGCTGGTGACGGCCACATCGGCGCCCAACGTGACACGGGATAGCACGAACACGCGGTGCGGCTGGCCACTCACGGGGCGAGGCTGTCGTACACGCTCGTAGCGCGCGACCAACGACATGGGGTCCAGACTCGCGTCCGCATGGCAGAGCGCCTGTGAGAAAAGCCGCGCGTAGGCATCGCAGAGCGCGGGCTCGAAGCGGTCCGCAAGGCCTTCCACCAGGATTCCGAAGAGCGCCTGCGCGCACGGCTCTTCCAGCAACGAGCTGGGAAGCTTTTTCGGCGGGTCGCCGGCCACGCACTGGGCCAACACTTCTCCGGCAACCTGCTTACACGAAGTACTTGTCAATCAGGATCCCCAACCTGCGGCGCGTGTCCGCGGGCACCAGCGTGCGGTCTGTAATGATGGCGTGGGAAAGCGCCGAGCCGCACGCGCAGGTACGCTCGGTGGGCATCTTGGTCACGGCGTGCGCAACTACGGCGCATGCATTTTCGGCGTTCTTCGAAAGCGTGGCAATGATCTGGTTCACGGTGACGGCATCGTGATCCGGGTGCCAGCAATCGTAATCCGTGACCATGGCGATAGTGGCATAACAGATCTCCGCTTCGCGCGCCAGCTTGGCTTCGGTAAGATTCGTCATGCCGATTACGTCCATGCCCCAGCTGCGATAGAGGTTCGATTCCGCGCGCGTCGAGAATGCAGGACCTTCCATGCACAGATAGGTGCCGCCTTGGGTGGCGTGCACACCGGCATCGGCGCAGGCGTTGGCTACCACCCAAGCCAGTTCGGGGCAGATGGGATGGGCGAAGCTGATGTGCGCCACCAGGCCATCGCCGAAGAAAGTGGAGACGCGGCCGCGGGTCCGGTCGAAGAACTGATCGGGGATGACGAAATCGAGCGGGCGGTGCTCCTCTTTGAGCGAGCCGACAGCACTCAGGGAAATGATGCGCTCGACGCCCAACGCTTTCATGCCGTAAATGTTGGCGCGGTAATTCAGCTCCGAGGGAGAGAGGCGGTGCCCGCGCCCATGCCGCGCGAGAAACGCCACTCGCCGGCCGGCCAGTTCGCCCAGTATGTAGTTGTCGGACGGCGGGCCGAAGGGGGTCTCGTTGTGAACTTCCTCCTCGGCTTTGAATCCGGGCATGTGGTAAAGGCCGCTGCCGCCGATGATTCCAATTTCCGCTTTCACGATGCGCTCTCCTCGATGAGTTCCAATAGTAAGCCTGCGGCGCGCAGGGTCTGGACGGCGGCTGTGGGGTCGGTGACGCGGAGGGTGAGTACGGCTCCCGTGGCCGCGGTGGGGTCTGGGGTTTCGGCTTGCCGCCGGGCTTCCGTCACGTGCGCCGCGCCGAAGCGCGGCGGCAGCCCCGAAGGGCTGGCCCCACTAGCAGCGGAGTCGATTGCAGCTAATAGTTCCTCTACACCCGTTCCGTCCTTGGCTATCGTACGAATGATGGGCGGCCGCGGTCCTTCCACGAGGCTCAGCATCGCCTGCACCTCGCGCTCCACGATGTCGGCGCCGGGCAGGTCGGATTTGTTGATCACGAAAATGTCCGCAATCTCCATGATGCCGGCCTTGATCGTTTGCACGTCGTCGCCCATGCCGGGAACGAGCACGACCACGGTTACCTGCGCCAGGCCGGCGATGGCGATTTCATCCTGGCCAACGCCGACCGTCTCGATGAGAACGTAGTCTTTGCCGGAAGCGCTCATGAGGCGCGCGACGTCGGCGGTAGCGCTGGCGATGCCGCCGGTTTCGCCACGGGTTGCCATGGATCGGATGAAGATGCCGGGATCGGCATGATGCTGCTGCATGCGAATACGGTCGCCGAGGAGGGCGCCGCCGGTGCGCCTGCTGCTTGGGTCGATTGCCAGGATGGCGATGGTCTTGCCCTGGCGGCGCAACTCACCAGCGAGGGCGTCCACGAGCGTGCTCTTGCCTGCGCCGGGTGGTCCGGTAATGCCGACCACGCGGGCGTGTCCCGGTTCGAGCATGTCGAGCATCGAAAGAGCTTTCGGCTCGCGGTTTTCGATGGCCGTGGTCATCTGGGCCAGGATACGCGCTTCGAAAGCCATCAGCTTTTGAGCAGTTGCCGCGCAATCACCAGGCGCTGGATTTCGCTGGTGCCTTCGCCGATGGTGCACAGCTTCACGTCGCGGTAAAACTTCTCGACCGGGTAATCTTTGATGAAGCCGTAGCCTCCGTGGATCTGCACGGCCTCATTGGCAATGCGCACCGCCGCTTCGGAGGCGAACAGCTTGGCCATGGACGATTCGCGCGTGACGCGCATGCCGCGGTCCATCATAGTTGCCGCGCGATAGTTCAGGAGGCGCGCGGCGTCGAGATCGACCGCCATATCCACCAGCTTGTACTGGACGGCCTGGAATTCGGAGATGGGCCGGCTGAACTGCTTGCGCAGCTTGGAATAGCGCAGAGCCGCGTCGTAAGCGCCCTGGGCCATGCCGATCGCCAGGGCCGCGATCGAAATTCGGCCGCCATCGAGCACTTTCAGGCTATCGACGAAGCCTTCGTTCTGCTTGCCGAGGAGTTGTGCGCGGCAGTTCTCGAAGATCACTTCGCCGGTGGCGCTGGCGCGCAGGCCGAGCTTGTTCTCCTTCTTGCCAGTGCGGAAACCGGGCGTTCCCTTGCGAATGAGAAACGCCGAGATGCCGTGCTGGGCGGCGGCGCGATCGGTCACCGCCATGGCTACGCAAACATCGGCATAGTGCGCGTTGGTGGTGAACGTCTTCGCGCCATTCAAAACCCAACAGCCATCGTCGGCTTTCACGGCGGTGGAGCGGGTGCCGGCGGCGTCGGAACCCGCCTCCGGTTCGGTGAGCGACCAGCAGCCAATCCATTCACCGGAGGCAAGCTTGGGAATGTAGCACCGCCGCTGCTCTTCATTCGCCATTTTGAAAATATGGTTCGAGCAAAGCGAGGTGTGGGCCGCCACGATGATGCCCACCGACCCATCGACCCGCGAGAGCTCTTCGATGATGATGGAGTATTCGACGTAGCCGAGGCCCGCGCCGCCGAGCTCCTCGGGAAAGATGGCTCCCATGTAGCCGAGCTGGCCTAGTTTGCGGATGACCTCGAGGGGGAACGTTTGCGCCTCGTCCCACTCCATGACGTGAGGACCGATTTCGGCTTCGGCAAATTCGCGCACCGACTTGCGCAACTGAATTTGTTCCGGGGTGTACTCGAAATCCACGGGGCGGGCGCCTTAAACGATCTCTTCGCGAACCGAATCCCACAGGACGGTGCGCTGCGCGAAGTAGCTTTCCACCGCCATACGGCAGGCAATCGAAACGCGGAAGCCGACTTCAAACGGACAATTCGGCTCCTCCAGGCCGCGGACGGCGTCGAGGAAATTCTGCATGTGGGCGCGCGGCTCCGTGCGGGCCGTGCCCATCATCTCGTTCGCGCCGGGGCGGTTCACTTTCTGCGGCGTGTACCGGATCTGCTGGCTCCGCGAAATCGAGCCGTTGGTGCCGAGGACTTCTTCCGCGATTCCGAGCTGGTTGTTGCCGAAACCGGAGTCCCACCCGAAGAGCATCTCCTCGTGGTGTTCCATCGACACGTGAATCGTGTCGGGCACTTCGCGGCCATCCTTCCACAAGTAGAGGCCGCCGGTCATGGTGACGGCGCCGGGTATCTGGAGGCCCAGCAGCTTATACCAAAAGGCTAGTTGCGGGCTGAGGTTTTCGGTGACGCTGCCGCCGGAGTAGTCCCAGTACAGGCGCCAATTCTGAAAACGGTTCGCGTCGAAATCGTGTTTGGGCGCGCTGCCGAGAAACGCATCCCACGCGATGTGGTCGCGCGTCATATCCGGATAGACGGGCCGCGCCCACTGCGGTTTGCCGTGCGGCGTGTTGCGGTAGAAGTGCGCCCGAATGCCGGTGATCTTGCCCATCAGCTCCGGCTGCAGGAAGTTTGTGGCGTCGTCCGCCTGCCCGGATGAGCAGCTCTGATGGCCGACCTGGACGGCGCGGTTCGCAGCACGCTGATGGGCGGCCCGCATGCGCTTGGCGTCTTCCAGCGTGAAGGCCATGGTGCGTTCCTGGTACACGTGCTTGCCGGCTTCGAGCGAAGCGATGAACTGCTCGGCGTGCAGATGCGGCGGGGTGGCAATCAGAACGGCGTCGAGGCTGCGATCGTCGAGGAGGCGGCGGTAATCCTGATAAGCCGTAGCGCCGGGCACGATGGCCTGGGCTTCCTCCCGGCGCTTCGCGTAGACATCGGCGAAACCGGCGCACTCGGTATTCGGGCAGGCCAGCGCCTCGCGCAGCAGTTCCGTGCCGCGCGCGCCAGCGCCAATGACGCCGAACCGCACGCGTTCGCCGGCGCCCAAAACGTTGGACGCGGCCAGCGTGCCGGCCAGACCGGTAGCTACTTTGCCGATGAAATTCCGGCGTGATTGCATCTCTATTAGCGTAGCATCTGCGGCATTTCGAAGAATTGATCACCGCAGAGACGCCGAGACGCAGAGAAAACTAAGGCTGGCGCGGGCGCGTGACGTTTGTGGATTTGGGGGTGTTCCATGAGGTTGGCCCGCAGAGGGGGCGGAGGGAACAAGTGCTGGAACCGGTTTTCGAAACAGGTTCAGATCGCGGTCCGTTAAGAAATGTCGTAGGGCGCGACGTGGCGCAGACCGTCACCTTTCCGCGGTCTGCGAAATCGTCAGACGACATAAACCGATCGTCTGCCCTACCTGTTGTTCCCTCTGCTCTCTCGGCGCGGTGAACGCACTCCTAATTCTCCGGCGGCGTCTGCAGCGCCGAGGCCTGCTGCACGCCCATGGCGAGCTCCGGCAAAATGCCGAGCTGGCGGTAAATGGGGCGAACCAGTTCGCGGATCGCGGGCAAGCGGCGTGCGAACCAAATGCTTCCGATGACGCAGAAGATGCCGCCGGAAGCGAGTGTCGCGGGGGCGCCGAATCGGGCCGCCAGCGCGCCCGCTACCAGACTGCCGAATGGCGCCATGCCCAGCAAAGACACGGAGTAGAAGGCCATCACACGGCCGCGTTTTTCGTCGTGCACAATGGTTTGCAGGATCGTATTGCTGGCGGCCATCTGCTGCATCATGCCGAAACCGGTGAGCGGCATCAGGAGCAGCGAGAGCCACAACCAGCGCGAGAGCGCCAGGCCTGCCAGCGAAACGCCGAACAGCGCGGAAGAGACGGCGATCATTTTGCCCAGGCCGAGCACGGTTTTGCGCATCACCAGGGAGATGGCGCTCGCCAGCGCGCCGACTCCCGAAGCCGCCATCAGGAATCCCAAGGTATGCGCGCCGCCGTGCAGGATGTCGGATGCGACGATGGGCATCAGCACGGTGTACGGCATCCCTACCAGGCTCATCAAGGCGAGCATCGAGAGAATTGAGCGGATGGGTACGGAATCGACTACGTAGCGCCAGCCTTCGTGGAGCTCCTGCCACACGCGAGGTCCCCGCGGCGCGCGCGCCTGGGCTACCGTAATGTGCATCAGCAGCAACGAAACAATCACGGCGATGTAGCTGATGCCGTCGACCAGAAAACAGTAGCCCTCCCCGGCATACGCGATGACGCCGCCGGCGATGGCCGGACCGATCAGACGGGAGGCATTGACCATCGACGAGTTGAGCGCGATGGCGTTGCCCAGATCTTCGCGTTTTCCCACCATCTGGATCACGAACGCCTGGCGGGCGGGCATGTCGAAGGTATTGATGAGGCCTTGCGCCAGCGCCAGCAGAATGATTTCCCAGATGGTGATGATGTGGGCGAGCGCTAGCGCGGCCAGCGCAAACGACTGCAGCATGGAAAGCACCTGCGTGCATACCAGCACGCGGTGACGGTCCCAACGGTCGACCCAGACCCCAGCGATCGGGCCCAGAAAAAACGCCGGTACCTGTCCCGTGAAGCTGACAATGCCGAGTAGGACGGGCGAATCGGTGAGCCGGTACACAAGCCAGCTGGTAGCGATGCGCGTCATCCACGTACCGATGAGGGAAATGCTCTGCCCACCGAAAAAGAGACGGTAATTGCGCGACCGCAGCGCGCGCACCGCGAAGCCCCACTCTCCCACGGTTCTATTGTCGGCGAAAGGGGGGTGCCGGATCGGTTTGTATCGTCGCGTCCAGTTCGCTGCGCTATTCCCAGCCGCTGAGAGTGCCGTACGGAAGCGAGGTGCCCATGGCTTCGATCTCGTGAATCTTGCCGCCGCGGATCTTAAAGATCTCGCCGGCCTGCAGGTTCGAGGTGCCGCCGCCCATGGGAATCGTGTCCACGCCGGGGACGCCCAGAATCCTGATCGTGCGCACGCCACCGTGGTGCTGGAACATGGGGAAGGCGAACACCAGCCCCTTCTGCTCGTCGACAATGGCGAGACGGCGCGGCCAGAGGCGCGTGATGAAGCTAAGCACCTGGCTGTCGATTTGGGCGGTGCAGCTCAAGGTTCCGAGAATCGCCATGGCGCGATTGGCCTCGGGGAGCCGAGATCTACCGGCCAGGGCACGGGCGTTTTGTTGTAAGTGGTCTGGCCGCCGTTTTCTTGCCGTTCGCAATCGTCGGCGAAGGGCGCCACGGAACCGCGGCGCTGCTCGATGGCCTCGAAGTAGGAATCGGCGGCATTGAGCATGTCCTCGCGCGAGGTGCGTTCGGCGGCGGGGACGTCCGCCAGCAGACCGGGTCGCGGCGTGATCAGGTTCTGCATGCGGTCGGGCCGCATGTTGCGCGCCAGCACGTGCTCGATTTCGGTGATGCGGCCGTTGGCGACTCTCAGGCGCAGGGCGATGATCAGCGGTTTGTCCCACCCCTTCATCACGCCGTAGAAGCCGATCTGCTGCGTGGCGGGGTCGAACGCGTAGATCTTGAAGGTTGTGGGAGCTTCCGAAGCGCCTACCCACAAGCCGTCGCCGGGGTGGATGGTCGCGGTGTTCTCCGTGAACCGCACACCTTTGTCGAGCGGCAGCCCGGCGGGATCGTGCTTGACCAGTGCTGCCAGGTACTGATCGACGAGCGCCGTCATGCAGGCGCGGTCGCAGCGATTGGCGGCGAGGGAGGGTGTTTCGGCGTTACCCTGCGCGGCCACGCCGAGTGCGAATATGGGCGCGATCATCCAGGCTTTTCGCATAATCCGGGAATTATACATCGGCGGTGGCGCGGGCCATCGCTTTTCAGTGGCCTGCGAGCCTGACAGACGACACAAACCGATCCCGGAACGGGCCGTGACCGGCGTCTGTCCCGTAGGATGCTACATTCGAAGTTGTGTTTCGGCGCGTGATCTGGATTGTGCTTGATAGCGTGGGCATCGGCGAAATGCCGGATGCCGCGGCGTATGGCGATGCAGGCAGCGACACACTGGGCAACATCGCCCGCCTGCGCGGGTTGAAGGTGCCGAACATGGCGCGCCTGGGCTTGGGAAATATTAAACCGCTTGCGGGCATCGCTCCGGCTGCCGAGCCGGAAGGCGCGTATGGGCGCTGTACGCTGGCTTCTCCCGGCAAAGACACTACCACCGGGCATTGGGAAATGGTGGGCATCCACCTCAACAAGCCATTCCCGATTTATCCGAAAGGCTTCCCGGCCGAGATCATGCGTGAGTTTGAGCGGCGCATCGGGCGCTGCACGCTCGGCAACAAGGCGGCCTCGGGAACCGAGATCATCCAAGAGTTGGGCGACGAGCACATGCGCACCGGATGGCCGATCGTCTACACGTCGGCCGACAGCGTGTTCCAGGTGGCCGCGCATGAAGAGGTCATCCCGTTGGACGAGTTGTACCGGATTTGCGAAACGGCGCGCGAGATGCTGCGCGCGCCGAACGAGGTGGGGCGGGTAATTGCGCGGCCGTTTGTGGGCACTCCGGGCAAGTTCACGCGCACGCCCAACCGGCACGACTACGCAGTGCCTCCGCCCCAGGGCATGCTCCTCGACCAGCTTGCCGGCCGCGGCATCGACGTGCATGGGATCGGAAAAATTTCGGACGTTTTTTTGGGGCGCGGCGTTCGCGAGTCTGATAAGACCAAGAACAATGCCGACGGCATGGCGAAGACGCTGGACGCGATGAAGACCACGCGGGAAGGGCTGATTTTTGTGAACCTCGTGGATTTCGACCAGCAGTACGGCCACCGGAATGATGTTGAGGGTTATGGCGCGGCGCTCGAACAGTTCGATGCGTGGGTGCCGGGATTTGAGGGCGCGCTCGATGCGGACGACCTGGCGATCTTCACTGCCGACCACGGCTGCGATCCCACCACGCCTTCCACCGATCACAGCCGGGAGTACGTTCCGCTGCTGGTCTCAGGGCGGAAGGTGCGGGCCGGCGTGAACCTGGGGCTGCGCGCGACGCTCTCGGATATTGGCCAAAGCGTGGCTGCCAATTTTGGCACGGCCATCCTCAAAGGGACCAGTTTTCTACCGCAAATCGTATGAGAAAACCAGTGATGGCGGGCAATTGGAAGATGTACAAGACGCCCGCGGAAACCACGGCCTTCCTGGAAAAGTTTCGGCCGATGGTGGCGCAATCGCAGCATTGCGAGATTGTGATTTGTCCTCCGTTCACCAACCTTGCGGCTGCGGTTGCAGCCGCGCAGGGGACGCGGATCGCTATCGGCGCGCAGAACATTGGATGGGCGAAGGAAGGCGCGTTCACCGGCGAGGTGGCGGGGCCGATGATCCGCGCTACCGGCGCGACTCACGTGATCGTCGGTCACAGCGAGCGTCGCCAATACTACGGCGAAACGGATGAGACGGTCCTCAAGCGAACGCAGGCCGCGCTCGAATTCAGCCTGACGCCAATCGTCTGCGTGGGGGAACGGCTGGAGGAGCGCGAGGCAGGACGCACCGAAGAGGTCCTGGTCAGCCAATTTCAAAAAGGGATCGCGGGGCTTACGGCTGACCAGTTCGCTCGCATCGTAATCGCCTATGAACCGGTGTGGGCCATTGGCACTGGCAAGACCGCGACGCCGGAAATTGCGGCTGATGCCCACCGCACGATTCGGGCGCAGGTGCGGGCAAAATTCGGCGGCCCGGCGGGCGACGCAATCCGAATCCTATACGGCGGCAGTGTGAAGCCCGACAATGTCAAGTCACTGATGGCGCAGCCGGAGATCGACGGGTCGCTGGTGGGCGGGGCGAGTCTGGAACCGGGGGCGTTCGCGTCGATTGTGAATTTCTGAGCTGAGCCGATTAAGCAGCCTGATGGTCGGGCTCATGGTGCAGGCGCATCAGTTGCCCATCGCGGAGTGGCAGCAACGCGTATGTCTGGCCAAGGTGGTCGACAAACTCGACCTCGTATATCCCCGGTGCCAGATCGGCCACCACGGTACCAACTTGTCCCCGTCGCAGCCTCTTATCGGGCAGATCTTCCAACAGGGCAACGACCGATAGGACCTCAATCTCCGGCATAGGAGCACCTAATCCAATAGTACATAACAAGTCGTTAGCCGCCGCAGTTCCTCATCGCGACGAATGATCCAGGCGCTCCGAATCGTTGCTTGTTGTTCGCCACGCGTGAGCTTAAAGTCGATGATATAAGCCGTACTCATCCACATCACCGTCCATTGCCTCCTCCGCCCGTGCCGCGCGAAGCAACTCCTGTAGGAGGAATTCGGCATCATCCGCTGTCAGCCCCAAGGCCGACTTGAAAACGCGGGCTTTGTACCGCCCGCGGGTGAGTCGGGCTGAGGCAATAGTCACGGAGCTTGGCGATTTCGACGATGGCCTGCTCGTCGGCGGGTAGTTTCATCTTCGCGTTTATTGCGCCCGCGATGTGCTGCGGCTCTGGCCGATCCGTCGCTCGATGGTCGTCAGGAATTCTCTCTCGCGGTCGATGGTCAGCGTCACGTCCAACCAGTACAGCGGCAGAGGGGACACCAGGTCAGCGCTCGCTTCGCAAAGGTTCACCGCATCCTTTTGCGTGGTGATCAGGGCGTCGGCGCCCTTTGACTGCGCTTGCCAGCTGATGTAGCGCACTTCGCGCGGGCCGTAGCGGTGGTGGTCGCTGAACTCCAACCAGTCGGCCAGGCTCGTGCCGAGTTGTTCGAGGGTTCGGCGGAAGGATTCGGGGTTTCCCAGACCACAGAATGCCGCGGGGCGTTGGAAGGGTGGCGCATCGATGGGAAAGCGGTCTCCGCTGCGAAGTTCAACCCATTGTTGCGGGGAAACCCGGGCGCCGAATATGGGCGCGTTCCCATTCCATCGCCGAATCTGGCGCTCAACCGTCACGGCAAGATCGTTGCAGTCACTGCGTGTGATCAGGATCACGTCGGCGCGAGCCAATCCCGCAAGTGGCTCGCGAAGGCGTCCTCTCGGAAAAACAGAACCGCTGTCAAAAGGATTGAGCGCATCGATGAGAACGATATCCACGGTGCGCGCCAGCTGCACGTGCTGGAAACCGTCGTCGAGAATCACGACGTCTACGCCGAACCGTTTGATCAGAGCCATGCCCGTCTCGTAACGATCGGCCCCGATCCCGACCGGCGCTAAACCGGATTGGATGAACAGTTGTGGCTCGTCGCCGGTCAGATCGGCGCGGATGGCCGACGCGGGCGGCACGATGAGATGCCGGTCCGGCGAGAGGCGCCCGTGGCCTCTGGTGAGAATGCCTGGATGGTGACCGCTCCGGGTCAACTCGCGAGTCAGCTCCAACACACAAGGCGTTTTTCCAGTGCCACCCATCACCAGGTTGCCAACGCTGATGACCGGCACATCCAGCTCGCGGCGCCGGGCCATGCCGCGCGCTTGCCGCCTTCGCCCGCCCCAGACCCAAAGTTGGGAAAGACAGGAGGCGATGAAGGACCAGGGCAGGGCGGGACGGTATGAGGGCAGGTGGGCCGCATATAGATCTCGCACCGCGGCCAGTGCCCGATCGGAGGCGCCACGGCGAGCTTCCGCACAGGCCAGCGCCCGGCGGCCGATTTCCTCGCAGAGGCTCGGAGACGCAAGAAGCCGGTCGACGGCGTTCCCCAGTTCTCCGGCGAAGCGGATCTCGACCGAGGCGTCGGCCGGGCGAAACTCTTCCGCGATGGACTGAAAATTCTCCATGTGCGGGCCCACGATGACGGGCCGGGAGAAAAACGCAGGCTCGAGAATGTTGTGCCCGCCGCGGCGATTGAGCGTTCCGCCCATGAACACGACGTCGGCCGCGCCGAACAACCCGCCCAGTTCGCCGATGGAGTCGAGCAGGAGAACTCCGGGCAGCGGCACCGTAGAGGCTGGGGTGAGCTCCGAACGGCGCAGGAAGTGAATGCCGGATGCTTCGAGCTTCTCAGCAACCGCGTCGAAGCGCTCGGGCTTGCGCGGCGCCAGGATCAGTAAGAGTCGTGGGTGTTTGGCTCCAAGTTCTCGAAATGCCTCCAGGACGGCGTTGTCTTCATCCACGTCATCCGGCGCGGCGGGCGGCATCGTGCTCGAGGCGATCCACACTTTTTCGGGCCGTAAGCGGGCAACTAGTGCGAGTACGGGCGAGTCGAATGGTGCTGGGCGGGCCTCGAAGTCATATTTGAAATTGCCGCCGGTGCTGGTTCGCTGTGGAAGCGCACCCAAGGCGAGAAAGCGCTGGCAACTCGTCTCGTCCTGAACCAGAACGCAATCGGCCGCCGGCAGCACCTGGCGAAAGAACCACGCGCTCTGGCGATAGCGGGGAAACGCGCGGTCGGAGATGCGTCCGTTCACAATGGCGAGGCCCGCGCCGATGCGCCTGGTTTCCCGAAACAGGTTGGGCCAGATCTCCGTCTCCGCAATCAGAACCAGCGACGGCTTGAGCGTGCGTAAGACGCGCCGCACCGCCCACACGTAATCGACGGGCGCGTAAAAGGTTCCATCCGCGAGGCCGGTTAGTCTCCCGGCGGCAATCGCGCGTCCCGCGAGCGTCGACGTCGATACGAACAGCCGCGTTCGCGGAAACTCCAGCCGCAGGCGCTTGAGGAATTCGACGGAAGAAAGAATCTCGCCGACCGAAACTGCGTGCAACCAGATTGCGCCGGGACCGGTCTGTCTAAAGGAGCCTGGGAGGAATCCCAAGCGCTGCGGGAGCGAACTCCAGTAGGCGCGGTTCCGCAGGCCGCGGTATAGGAAATACAATAACAGCACGGGCGAGCCAAACGCCTGAAGTACGCGGTAGAGGAAATAAATGCATTTTGTTTTCAAACGCTTGGTTCTTTACTTGAGTATATCCGTGGCGTTCGCAGCGGACAAGGAATCGACACAGTTCCGGCCCCCGGCGGCGGACACTTTCGAACATCGGCAGACGAATTCCAAGGTGACGATCGGCGCGGATCCTTACACCACGCCGGAGAAGGAGAGAGCGGCGTTCGGCAAACTGGATTTGTACAGCTTTGGAGTGTTGCCGGTGCTGGTACTGATCCAAAACAACAGCGACAAGGCTATCCGTCTGGATGGCATCAAAGCCGTATACGCCGGCCCTAACCGCAACCGCGTGGACGCCACGCCGGCCAAGGATGTCCGGTACATCAACGGGCCCAACCAACCGAACGTACCAACTTCTCCCCTTCCCACGCGGAAAAAGAAAAATCCCCTGGATGCGTGGGAAGTGGAAGGGCGTGCGTTCGTCGCCAAGACGCTGCCGCCCGGTGAATCGGCCAGCGGATTCTTCTATTTTCAGGCAGGGCTACAGCCTGGAGCTACGATCTACCTGAATGGCCTGACTGTGCCGGCTACGGGCGAGGAATTGTTTTACTTCGAAATCCCGCTGAACTAGGCCACCAAAGGCGGCGCGACCGGGAAGCAGTCACGGCTACCTGCAAATTTCGTAACTGTGCGTTTACTCTGAGGCTTAGCACGCGGAGACAGCTGCGAGAACGCCGGTCCGCCGGCCCCGCCCACTACACTGTAGTCGGCAGGAGGCCGCCTTTCTTCAATGACGTTTTCCCGTTTGGCCCTGGCGACGCTATTGCTGGTATCGGCCGCCGCTGCACAACCGCCGATTACCACCATCCAAGACGTGCTGTACAAAGCAGATGGCACGCCCTTCAACGGGATCGTGACCATTAGCTGGCCAAGCTTCGAGGCTTCCGATCTATCGGAGATCGCCGGCCAAACCATCACGGTCCAGATCGAGAACGGCATTTTCCGCGTGCAACTGGTGCCGAATGCGACCACCAATCCGCTGGTGTTTTACAGCGCCGTCTACAACAGCGATGGCCGCATACAATTCAGCGAATCCTGGTCGGTGCCGGCCAGCGTTTCTTCGCTGCGCATACGGGATGTACGCGCGGTGCTACCGATCATCTCGTCATCATCAAACGACACCACTGCCTCGGGGCCGGTAAATGAGTCGGACGTAATTGGGCTGGTGGCTGACCTGGGCTCGCGTCCGATCAAGGGACCGGCCTATTCGGCCGGGCGTGTGGCGCTGGTTAATTCGCTCGGATCGATCGATTCAGTTGCTGGTAACTCCAGCGATTGCGTTCACGTGGATGGTTCGACCGGATCATGCGGCGGCGGAGCGTCCCCCGCGTATTCCGATGGCGAGGCGCCGTCTGGCACGATCAATGGCGTGAACGCGACCTTCACGCTGGCGAACATTCCCAATCCGGCGGCGAGCCTCGCGTTGTACCGCAATGGTCTGCTCATGCAGGCGGGCGTCGACTATACGCTGAGCGGCCAGCTGATCCAGTTCCAGTCGGCCAGCATTCCGGTTTCCGGCGACACACTGCTCGCCACGTACCGTTTGGCCGGTTCCGCGTCGGCATCCTCGCTCTTGCTCCAAGGTCCGCAAGTTCTCTGCAGCAGCGCGGGCACCTCGGTGAACGGAACCAGCTTCGCGAGCATGGGCACCTGCACCATCCCACCCGCGACACTGCAAAGCGGGGACCGCGTCGCCGTCCGGTTCGATCTGCAGCACCAAGGCACCGTGTCTGGTTACACGTTCCAAGTGACATGGGGCAGCACAACGGTTTTGCAGCGGGCCGGGACACCGAATGATGCGCAGGTGACGGGCCGCGTGGATGCGGGCCTGGACTTGTCCGGCGCTCAAGTGAGCTCCGAATCCTGGGGCACCACGCTGCCTCTCAGCGCGACCATCGGCAATGCTACGGATGCTTACGCCACCGGGCTTGTCGTCGATTTCGAAGGCCAGCTGGCAGTGCCGGGCGACACGCTGACCCTGCGGAATTATTCGTTGGTGCGAGTGCCGTAAGCCAGGCGTGGCGCTCGTCTCAAAGATCTGCACGCCGTGCGTCTTTTGACGTCTTCAGTTCAGAGGGGGTACACACGCCTGCGGTTGTTCCCGATATTAATTGCGCTTTCCGCCGCTGCTCAGCAAAGCCCATCGCGGTTCCAGGCAGTAGTTGAGCCGGTTCCCACGGAGAATCTGGCCGGGCCCTGTCACTTCGAGATGTCGATTCCCGTGTCGCAGCGGACCGTGCGTGCCGTCTGGCTCACATATGACCGCGGTTATGACATTACCCGCTATTACCACGATGCCGAAGCAATTGCTTTTGCGCAAAAGCACGCGATTGCGCTGGTTTTGGCGCGCCAATGTCCGGCGAAGAATCCGCCGACTTTGGGAACGTGGCGAAATGGACATGGATCCTTCACGTGGCGCCGGTCGATCGATTTTCACTGCGTTAGATAACTTCGCACGGCAAAGCGGGCACGCGGAAATCTCCTCCGCAAAATTGATCCTGCTCGGCTTCTCGGGAATCGGAGCGCTCTTTGCTCAGTTTGTAGGGTACGCTCCCGATCGTGTTCTAGCCGCCATTCTCGCGAATCCTGGACAATCCGATCCCTATGGCATGGACTTGATCGACCTTTCTTCGGCAGCGCTAACAGTTCCGCAATTTATCATTGCGGGCGGGATTGATGACCGTGGAGGAACCGAGAGGCCGTATGGTTATTTTCGACGTCATCGGATGAAAGGGGCTCCTTGGGTCTTTCTCGTTCAGAACGGAATCCCGCACTGTTGCGTGATCAACGCCAAGCCGCTGATTCTTGAGTGGCTTGATGAGATCGAGAAACGGCGTCTGCAAGATCCGTCCAAGCCACTGCGCAGGATAGATGATCGCGAGGGATGGAGCGGTCTCATCCGGCCCTGTTCCACGACCCGACGAGATCATTGGGGAGAACGTGTGCGATGCGTTAATTCACGAGTCCGGCAACGCTGGTGACGGTGAAGGAATAGCCGGTGGCTGGTTTCCTACGCACCAACTCGCATTGCGCTGGTTGGGTTTCATTCGGCAGGCAGAACATCCGGCCGATTCTTTCCCAGATGGGCTCGACGCCTCACACTCTCGGTTCGCAATCTCAAAATGAATCTGTGGCGTGGCGCGGCCAGGGTTGTGGTGGGCAGCCATGGCCGCCCACGAAGGCTTACTTCGGTAGCTCCGCCGGCGGGCCGGCGTTTTGCCAGCCTTCTCCGCTCAACGCCTTCAGAAACGCCACCAGATCCTTCTTATCCTGGTCCGTCAAGTTGAGCTTCTTGATATTGGGGTCAAGGTTCTTGTTGGGAGTGCAGCCCTTGTCGTAGAAGTCCACCACCTCTTCAAGTGTCTTCAAGCTTCCATCGTGCATGTAAGGCGCGGTGTGCTCGATTTCGCGGAGCGTGGGAATCTTGAATACGCCCCAGTCGCGCGGGTCGTTGGTGATGGCGAAACGGCCGACGTCGGGTTCGGGTTTGTCTGTTCCAATCCCCAGGTTGGCGTACGCGTTCAGAGTGAAATTGGAATTCTCGTGGCATCGGTCGCACTTGGCCTTGTCAAAGAAGACGGACAGGCCGCGAATCTGCTCGGCCGACATGGCCTTCTTGTCGCCCTTTTTGTAGCGATCGTAAGGAGCATTGCCGGAAAGAATGGTGCGCTCGAAGGTGGCGATGGCCATGGCGGCGCGATCGATGTTGATGTCGCCCGAGCCGAAAGCTGCCGCAAACAACGGCCGATAACCCGGAATTCCCTTCAGCGACGAGACTACCATTTCGTGGCTATTGCCCATCTCGATGGGGTTGGCCATGGGGCCCTTGACCTGCTCTTCCAGGCTATTGGCGCGGCCATCCCAGAATTGCGCCAGCGAAAAGGCACGGTTGATCACGGTGGGTGCGCTGCGTTTTCCTTTTTGTCCGTTGATTCCGGTGGAGACGGCCTCGCCATCGCCGAAGGCAAACTTAAGCTCGTGGCAGGTGGCGCACGAAATGGTTTCGTCCGCCGAGATCCGCTTGTCGTAATAAAGAGACCGGCCCAACTCGGCCTTCGCTGCAGAATAGCGATTATCTTTTGGCCACTCGATGGGCGGAAGCCCCAGCGGCTCCCGCGGTGGTTTGTTGTCTCCGGCCCAGGCCACCAGCCAAGCGGCGGACAATAACATGGCCACCGCCTTCCAACTTTGCCCAAAGCGCATCTACTTCTTGTTGAGTCCTTGAATGAAGATCGCGTTGTAGCCGTTTACGGAAGCTTCCGTTCCATTGACCTCGATGATGTGCCCCATGTGATCGGATGCTACGCTCTTGAGGTCAACTCCTCCGTCGCGGCGCGGATCGTGCTCTTCCGGCATCAGCATGTAGAGCGCGCCGTCCTTCGTGAGCAGGCCAACCGGGTTGCCGTTCGTCACGCACTTCTGTCCGCAGGAGCGATGCTTTTCGCCGTGTTTACCCTCCTGGATGTAACAGGAGAAGTCCACAATCTCGCCCACCATCGTGATCGGTTTGCCGGGCTCCGGTTTGTTATCGACACCGGCGGCGATTGAGGTGCCGGACCAGGGCTGATCCGGCTTGGCGCCGATTGTCGCCATGGGCTTGTCGTAGGTTCCGTTTTCGGCCTTCATTTCGGGATGCAGGATGCCGGCGTTTTTGGCGCCCCACGCTGCCGTCCACAACCCGGCTGCCGCAATCAGTACGATCCAGCTCTTACGTCTCACGTTGGGTCCCTCCTTTGCTCTTGAAAAGCGTAACACAACCGGTGAAGCGGACCGTTAGTCTGATTCGACGGGTCGAACAGGCTGCTGAAAAAGCCAAAGAACCGCTTGCTCACGCGTTAGTGGTCTGCGTCACAAATAACGAGGCGTATTTCGCTGTCTTCCGTGGGGCAGACGGTCGTTTTTCGCGGTCTGCCACGGTGTGCGAAGCGCGCCTTTGCGCCACTGTGCGGCGCCGGCAGACGACGGAAACCGATCGTCTGCCCCACAGAGTTACACTGCATTCTGCATGGCGTACTACACTAGGCTCGGAAACGCGGCATCGAATTCACAGGCAGTTACCGAGCGGAGGTTTGGCGGGCTTTTTCAGCAGCCTGCTAATGCATGCCCACGCTGCCGCCGCCGGGCTTGGGCCTTCGCATGATCAGCACCAATGGCAATACCAGCAGAAATACGAAGCCCATGGCGCGAAACGTGTCGACGAACGAAATCATCGAGGCTTGCCGCAGCACCATGCCCCAGAGGGCGCCGTATGCCTGGTGCGCGGCGGCATGCGAGTTGGCGCCGCGCGCTACGAGCGTCGACTGCAATCCCTGGAGCATCATCTGTGTCTGCGGGCTCAGTGAGTTCACGTGCGCGCCCAGGATGTTGGTATGAAACTGCTGGCGGCGGAAGAGATAGGTGGTTGCCGAGGCGATCCCGATGCTACCGCCGATGTTGCGCATCAGATTGAACATGCTGGTGGCATTGCCCATTTCCTCGCGCGCAATCGTACCCATGGTGGCGGTGGTCAGCGGTACGAACACCATGGCGATGCACGCGCCCTGGATGAATTGCGGCCAGAAGATATCCCAATAACCCGCGTCCAGATTCAGCTTGGAAAGAGCGTACAACGACCAGGACGATCCAATCAGGCCCGCGGCCAGCACTTTGCGTGGATCGAAACGGGTCAGTACCGTGCCCACCACAGGCATGATGAGAAACGATCCCAAACCGCGCGGCGCCATCGCCACTCCAGCTTCGAGGGCGGAATAACCGAGCAGGGTCTGCAGCCAAACGGGGAGCAGGAGCATGGCCCCGTAGAGTACAAACCCCAGCATGGTCATCAGGGCGACGCCGGCGCTGTAGGTTTGCGACTTGAATACGCTCAGGTGCACCACCGGATCGCGCGAGCGCAACTCGTGATAGATGAAGATGCCGATGCCTGCCACGGAGACGATGGCCAGTAGGGTAATCCAATGTGAGGAAAACCAGTCTGCCTCCTGCCCCTTGTCGAGGACGACCTGCAGCGCGCCCACGCCGACTGTCAGCAGGCCAATCCCCCAAAAATCGATCCCGCGGCTGATGCGGCGCAAATAAGGCGGGTCGAAGATGAACAGCCGCGTCATGATCACCGAGGCGAGACCGACGGGGATGTTGATGTAGAAGACCCAGCGCCAACTGTAGTTATCGGTGAGCCAGCCTCCCAGCACCGGGCCCAGCATGGGCGCGACCACGATTCCCAGGCCCCAGAAAGCCATGGCCTTGCCCCGATCCTGGGGCGGAAACGCCTCCAGCATGACGGCTTGCGAAAGCGGCTGCAGACAGCCGCCGGTGGCGCCCTGGATGATCCTGCACACAATCAGGAATTTCAGGCTGGGCGCCAGGCCGCAGAGGAACGAAGCACCAGTGAAGCCAAAAACGGCGGTGAGCAGTGTGCGCTTCCTGCCGAAGAAGCTCGCCAGCCAGCCGGTCATCGGCAGGATGACGGCGTTGGCCACCAGATAGGACGTCAGGGCCCACGCGGCTTCGTCTACGCTGGCGGACAAACTGCCGGCGATGTGCGGCAGCGACACATTCACCACAGTGGTGTCGAGCACTTCCATGAACGTGGCAAACATGACCGCAATAGCCACGACCCAGGGGTTGATCTGTTTATGTGTTTCGGATGCCGTCACGCGCCCTAGATTCTATGATGCGATGAATGGGGAGGAGTTGCAGCGTCAGCCCCAAATTTCGCGAGCGCAAATGCTACGATCGTGTCGCCACTCGCGCCGGTGGTTGCTGACAATTGGTGTAGCAACCCCTCTTCCAACGCGAAATCGACTTCCACCGAACAAGCCTCGATTTCCTCTTCCGATGCCCCCCGGAAGCATAATGCGCACAAAGCCAGCGATGGCTCACCGGGGAGACGGACGGGCGGTCCGAAAGTCCGGCACGTAAGCGGGCGGGCAGCGTACAGGTCGCAGGCGCCGGTTTGGGGGTCGAGCGCCGGACACGGTTCCTCCGCGGCCGCTTCATCGATCGTGAGCACGGACTCGATCGGATTCTGCGGAAATTCCGCCGCGATTCGTTCCACGGACGCACGGGCGCGGCCCAGAACCCGTGCGGCCCGTTCCGGTTCGCGTTTTTCGAGCTCGGCGAGCCCCTCGCGCAAGCGCAACGCATCCAGCTGTGTAATCGGAAACGGGCCGATACAGCATTCGGTGCAGCCGATCCGGCAGGCGAGCCACGGACCGCTCTTGCGAACGGCTTCCGCCATCGCGCGATCGACGATTTGGACGAGCTGGTCTGCGCCTTGCATGCGTCGGGTAAGGTTGACTGGCCCTTTCGCAGAGTGCTAACCTAACTCTCTTAAAGACATTTCACGTACGTCGCCATCTCTCCTCTTTATATAAGACATGGATGCAATATTGCGAGACCTGGGCGGGATTCTGCTACGAGCCGTGCCCACGTTTTTGCTGGTCATTTTCCTGCATTTCTACCTGAAGAGAGTATTCTTCGGACCCATTCGGGAAGTGCTCCATCGGCGGTACGAAGCGACCATCGGGGCGCGGAAACTCGCCGATCGGGCTTTGGGGCAGGCGTCACAGAAAACCGCCGAATTTGAAGCTGCCATGCGCGCCGCCAAAGCGCAAATCTACCACCGGCAGGAGCAGCTTCACAAGCAATTGCAAGAGCAGCAGGCAAACCAACTTTTGGCGGCAAAGAAGCAGGCTGATGACCTGGTGGCGCGGGCGCGCGCCGAGTTGGCGAAGGACATCGATGCTGCCAAGGCAGGCTTGGGGCGTGAAAGCGAGATGCTCGCCAATCAGATTGCCGACTCGATCCTGCGGCGGAGCGCGGCATGAGGCGCGGACTCCGCTTCGCGCTTCTTGTAACCGTCACTGTTTGTTTTGGTGTCGCATTTGCGCAAGAAGGCGAGGCAGGCAAGAAACCCGAGAGCTTCGCCGAACGGCACGAACTGGCGCTCAAGTGGGCAAACTTTCTGCTTCTGGCCGGCGGCCTGGCGTATCTAATTAAGAAGAACGGAGGCCCGTTTTTGGCTGAGCGTTCGCGCAAAATCCAGGAAGACATCCGCGAGGCCGATGCGGTGCGGCAAGACGCCGAGCGCCGGGCGGCCGAAGTGGACCGGCGTCTGGCCACACTGGAAACGGAGATCGCGGGCCTGCGGGCAGAATCGGAAAACGAAGCAGCGGCCGAAACGGAGCGGATGCGCCGGCAGACGGCCGCGGAGATCGCCAAGGTACAGGCTCACGCCGAACAAGAGATTGTCGCGGCGGGCAAAACTGCGCGCGCGGAGCTGAAGCAATATGCCGCGGAACTGGCCATCGGGCTGGCGGAGAAGAAGCTCGAAGCCCGCATGACCGCCGACACCCAGGATGCGCTGGTGCGCGGCTTTGTGCGGGATGTCGATAGCCTTTCCTCGACGAACGGATCGGCGCAACACTGATGACCATTTCGGCTGTCATATCGCGGTATGTCGAAGCGCTTGCGGATGTGGTAACCGGCATCCGTTCCACGGTTCGGCCCGCGGATGCCATCGAGCAATTGCGCGCATTCGATGCGGTGTTCGGCTCGTCGGCGGAGCTGCGGAACGCACTGACTTCGCCGTCTGTACCGGCGGCGCGGAAACGGGCCGTGGTGGGCCGCCTTGCCGGGGACCTGGGGCTGTCCGGGATCATCCGGAATTTCCTGTTTGTGCTGATCGATCACCGGCGCATTGCGGAGCTGCCGCAGATTGTGCCGGCGTTTGATTTGGTTTTGGACCAGCGTTTAGGCTTTGAGCGTGCCGAGGTCTCGTCGGCGCGCGAGTTGAATGAGACCCAGCGTTCGGCGCTCAATGGGGAACTGGAGCGGTTGACGGGCAAGCGCCTTCGCATGCGCTTCACGGTGGATGAATCGCTCATCGGCGGGGTAGTGGCGCGGCTGGGCTCGACAGTATACGACGGCTCCTTGCGCAGCCGCCTCCACGGGCTGGAGCGCCGTCTGGCCGCGGAAGACTAATCGTAACGGAAGGGATTTATGGCTTCGATTCGAGCGGATGAAATCACCAGCATCCTCCGCCAGGAGATTGAGAACTACGAACGGGCGATCGACGTCTCAGAAGTAGGCGCCGTCATCTCGGTGGGCGACGGGATTGCCCGTATTCATGGCCTGGAAAAGGTGATGGCGGGAGAGCTGATCGAGTTCCCGCACGATGTTGCCGGGATCGCGATGAACCTGGAAGAAGACCAGGTGGGCGCAGTGCTGCTGGGCGACTACACCGAAATCAAAGAAGGCGATGAGGTCAAACGGACGCGCCGCATCATGTCCGTGCCTGTGGGCGACGCTCTGATCGGGCGCGTGGTGAACGCGCTCGGCGAGCCGCTGGACGGCAAAGGGCCGATTCAAGCCGCCGAGTACAATCCCGTGGAACGGTTGGCGCCCGGGGTGGTGGATCGGCAGGGCGTCAAGGAACCGGTGCAGACCGGCATCAAAGCCATTGATGCCATGATTCCCATCGGGCGCGGCCAGCGCGAGCTGATTATCGGCGACCGGCAGACCGGCAAAACCGCTATTGCGCTCGACACCATCATCAATCAGAAGGGCGGCGACATGATCTGTATCTATGTCGCCATCGGACAGAAGCAATCCACGGTTGCGCAAGTAGTCAGAACGCTGGAAGAGCACGGCGCCATGGACTACACGTTTGTGGTCTCGGCATCAGCGTCCGACCCGGCGCCGATGCAATACCTCGCACCGTTCTCGGGCTGCGCGATGGGCGAATATTTCCGCGACCGCGGCAAACACGTGCTGTGCATCTACGACGATCTTTCGAAGCACGCCGCGGCGTATCGCGAGATCTCGCTGCTGCTGCGGCGTCCGCCGGGCCGCGAAGCCTATCCGGGAGATGTCTTTTACTTGCACAGCCGGTTGCTGGAGCGCGCCGCCAAACTCAACAACGAGAAAGGCGCAGGCTCCCTAACCGCGCTGCCGTTCATCGAAACACAAGCGGGCGACGTTTCGGCATATATTCCCACCAACGTCATTTCCATCACCGACGGACAGATCTTCCTGGAAGCCGACCTGTTCAACTCGGGCGTACGTCCGGCCATCAACGTCGGCATTTCTGTCAGCCGCGTGGGCGGCAACGCGCAGACCAAGGCCATGAAGTCGATTGCGGGAACGCTGCGCCTGGGTATGGCGCAATACCGCGCCTTGGCCGCATTCGCTCAATTCGGATCGGATCTGGATAAGGCATCCACCGACCAGCTCAACCGCGGAAAGCACCTGGTGGAGGTTTTGAAACAGGGTCAATACCAGCCGCTGCCGCTCGAAAAGCAAGTGGTGATCATTTTCGCCGGTACGCAAGGATTCATGGACGATCTGCCGGTGGAGCAGTGCCGGAAGTTCGAAGACGAGTTGTATCGCTTCATCGATAACGCCCACCGCAACATTTTCAATGAGATTCGCGAGAAGAAGGCGCTCGACGATGTCCTGCGCAACAAGATGAAGGACGCGATCCAGGAGTTCAAGACGCGCTTCGTGGCCGAGCAGCCCGGCGGCAAAAGCTAATGGTCTGCGTCACAAATCACGAGGCGTATTTCGCCGCCCTCCGTGGGGCAGACCGTCGTCTTTCGCGGTCTGCCAGGGTATGCGAAGTGCGGTGCCGGCAGACGACGGAAACCGATCGTCTGCCCCACAGAGTTAAACTGCATTCTGTATGACACACTACACAAATGCCTAGTTTGATCGACATCCGGCGGCGCATCCGCTCGGTCAAGAACACGCAGCAGATCACCAAAGCCATGAAGATGGTTTCGGCGGCAAAGTTGCGCCGGGCGCAAGATCGCGTAATTGCCGCACGTCCGTACGCTACGCTGCTCGGAAAGGTTCTGGCCAACGTGGCTGCCGCTGCCGCGGTGGATCCCGATGCCGGTGCGAACCCGCTGGTGGCACAGAGGCCGCAGCACCACATCCTGCTCGTCGTTGTCACCGGCGACAAGGGTTTGGCTGGGGCGTTCAACAGCAACACGATCAAAGGGGCGCAACGCTTCATCGCCGAGCATCCGGATGCCGAGGTGACGATGGAGCTGATCGGCCGCAAGGGCCGCGACTTCTTTCGCAAACGCCGGGCCCGCATCTCCGGCGATCATATCAACCTGGCGGCCAAGCCCGCGTATGAGCAGACCGCCGAGATCGCGCAAAAAGCCATGGAACTCTACCGCAACGCGGAAACCGATGCGGTCTACCTGATCTACAACGAGTTTAAGAGCGTGGTCTCACAGAAGTTGACCTTGACGCGCGTGCTGCCGGTGGAGGTTCCGGAACGCGCAGCACCGGTGGATTACATCTTTGAACAGCCGCCGGCCCAGATGCTGGACGCTCTGCTGCCGCGGTACGTAGAGATCGCGTTCTTCCGCGCGCTGCTGGAATCCGCCGCAGCCGAGCACGCTGCGCGCATGACGGCTATGGAAGCCGCCACGTCGAATGCCGAGGACATGATCGAGAGGCTCACTCTCTATATGAATCGCGTGCGCCAGGCCAGCATTACCAAGGAGATCATCGAGGTGGTCAGCGGCGCCGCCGCCGCGAGTTAAGGAAATTTATGGCAACAACGAATGGAGTGGTAGTCGGAAAAGTGGTTCAGGTGGCCGGACCGGCGGTGGACTGCCAGTTTGAAGAGGGGCAGATCCCCCTGGTTTACACCGCCATCCGGATTACCAGTGAAGGGTTTGACGTCCCGGAGCCGATCGACATTATCTGTGAAGCCCAGCAGCACATCGGCGAGGGCCGCGTGCGGACCATCGCTCTGCAGCCCACCGAGGGCCTGGTGCGCGGCATGCATGCCATCAGCCTGGGGCACCCGGTGGAGGTTCCGGTCGGCCAGGAAACACTGGGCCGCGTGCTCAACGTGATCGGCCAGCCGGTGGACAACATGGGACCGGTCAACGCCAAGAAACACTATTCGATTCACCGGCACGCACCCTCGTTCGAAGACCAGTCCACGCGCCTGGAGATGTTCGAAACCGGCATCAAGGTTATCGATCTGCTGGAGCCGTATCTGCGCGGTGGAAAGATCGGCCTGTTCGGCGGAGCAGGCGTGGGCAAGACCGTCATCATCATGGAATTGATCAACAACATTGCCATGAAGCATGGCGGCGTGTCGGTGTTCGCCGGCGTGGGCGAGCGCACCCGCGAGGGCAACGACCTGTGGACCGAAATGCAGGAATCCGGCGTGATCGACCCGCACGATTTTCACAAGTCCAAGTGCGCACTGATCTATGGTCAGATGACCGAGCCGCCTGGCGCTCGTTTGCGCGTGGGACTGACCGGCTTGACCGTTGCGGAATATTTCCGCGATGAAGAAAGCCAGGACGTGCTGCTGTTCATCGACAATATTTTCCGGTTCACGCAGGCCGGCTCGGAAGTATCGGCGCTGCTCGGACGCATGCCTTCCGCCGTAGGTTACCAGCCGAACCTGGCCACCGAGATGGGCGAGTTGCAGGAACGCATCACGTCCACCAAAAAGGGCTCGATCACTTCGGTACAGGCGATCTACGTGCCGGCAGACGATTATACCGACCCCGCACCGGCAACAGCGTTCGCGCACTTGGACGCCACCACCAACCTCTCGCGCGAGATTGCCGCGCTAGGGCTATATCCGGCCGTGGACCCGCTGGCTTCCACATCGCGCATTCTCGACCCGAACGTAATCGGCGCGGATCACTACGATACGGCGCAGTTGGTGAAAGGGACTCTGCAACGCTACAAGGATTTGCAGGACATCATCGCGATCCTCGGCATCGACGAGCTTTCTGACGAGGACAAACTGACCGTGGCGCGGGCGCGCAAGATCCAGCGTTTTCTGTCGCAGCCGATGCACGTGGCCGAACAGTTCACTGGCCTCGCGGGCAAGTACGTGAAATTGGCCGACACGATCAAGGGGTTTCGCGAAATCGCGGAAGGCAAGCACGACGAGATTCCCGAGCAGGCGTTCTACATGCAGGGGACGATCGAAGAAGTGCTCGAGCGCAACGAAGAGCTGAAGAGGGCTTGACGCGAGGCAAATGATGGCGGACACACTGGACTTGGAAGTGGTCACTCCCGAACGCCCGCGCGTGCACGAGCAAGTGAGCGAGGTGCAGATTCCCGGCAAGGATGGCTTCATGGGCATTCTGCCAGGCCATGCACCTCTATTGGGGCAATTGGGCAGCGGCTTCCTGGCTTACGTGGTGCGCGGCGAACGGCGCTACCTGGCGGTGCACGGCGGTTTCCTCGAGGTGCTGGAAGACCATGTGCGCGTGTTGGCGGACGCCGCGGAGCGCGCGGAGGAGATCGACGTGGAACGGGCCCGGACGGCGCTGCGGCGCGCCACCGAGCAGGTGCTCAATCCAGGCTTTGACCCGGCCGTAGCGCTGGCTGCTCTAGAGCGTGCGCAGACCCGCATAGCGATGGCGGAACAGCAGCTGCCGGCGTAAGGAGCGGCCGATTGCCGCATCTGCCAAATCCGATCCTGAGCGCGCTACGTATTCTTCAATGAACCGCCCCTGAGCGGGATGCGCCGGGCGGAATCCAAAATCCAGAAAAGGAACCGTATGCGTAGCTATGCTCTTCGTGTGTTTTGCGCCGGGTTGTTGGCCTTGGGGGCGGCTTCTGCCCTATCCGCCGGCGGCAAAGACGCACTTTACAAAAGCCTCGGAGGTAAGAAGGCCATCGTCGCAGTGGTGGATGAATTTGTGGGCCGGGTGGCGGGTGACAGCCGGATTAACGGATATTTCAAAGACACCGCTTCCGATCCCAAGCGGCTGGCGGCGTTCAAGATGAAACTGGTCGACCAGATCTGCGAGGCCAGCGGCGGGCCCTGCAAGTACACCGGCAAAAGCATGAAGGAAGCCCACGCCGAGATGGGAATCACGAGCGGCGATTTCAATGCGCTGGTGGAAGACCTGGTGGGCGCGCTGGACAAGTTCCATGTGAAAGAGACGGACAAGAACGCGCTGCTGGGAGTACTGGGTCCAATGAAGTCGGACATCGTGGAAAAGTAGACGAACTCGCCGTAATGTATCGAACATAACGGGGCGCGGGGTCACAGGGCACGGCTTGGAAAGCCGCTTGCACGGTCCCCCGCGCCACCTATGTCTCGAAGCATTTTGCCCGGTAAGCCTTACCCGCAAGGCGCCACGTGGGACGGAACGGGAGTTAACTTCTCCCTCTATTCCGAGCGGGCGACTAGCGTGGAACTGTGTTTGTTTGAGGACGTGGATTCCGCAGACGGTGAGGTCGTGTGTCTCAAGGAATGCACGGGTTTCGTCTGGCATGGTTATCTGCCGGGCGTCAAACTGGGTCAATTGTACGGGTACCGTGTGCACGGTCCGTATGAGCCGGACCGCGGAGACCGGTTCAATTCGACAAAGCTCCTGATCGATCCCTACGCGCGGGCGTTGGCGGGCTCGCTGAACTGGGATGCGGGGGTCTTCGGATACAAACTCGACGATCCCGCCCAGGATCTGTCCCGGGACGAACACGACGACGCCTGGGGGATTCCCAAAGGCGTAGTTTCCACCGGGCACTTCGACTGGGAAAACGATCGCCCTCCACTGCGCCCGCTGCACGACTC
>Ga0335081_10002744_pt1 | contig 27756 bp, 24 predicted proteins | sample Lox_Sample_35_FD_206713 | JGI IMG/M metagenome (GOLD analysis project Ga0335081, IMG submission 206713) | Soil microbial communities from Loxahatchee National Wildlife Refuge, Florida, United States - Lox_Sample_3.5 | ecosystem: Environmental > Terrestrial > Soil > Wetlands | place: USA...
CTGCTTTGGGTTGGCCTGCCCTATGCCGATTTTCAAAACATCGAATAAGATTAAAGAGTTACTACCTGGGCAGGTGCTCGAGATTCAGTCAGACGACGGCGGCATTGAAAAGGACATGCCCGCGTGGTGCAAGATGACGGGCAACGAATATCTCGGTCTCACCAAGGAGAACGGCGAATACCGGGTTTTCGTGAAAAAGAAGTAGCCGATTTTTTCCGTATAGAGTGTTTTCCAGTCGAGTCCGGATGGCAGCCGTCGCGTTGACGATGCGGGTAGTCTCTCCGGGGAAGATGCTTGACTGTAGCGGCACCAGATGTTCACGATCGATCCTTCTCGCCAGCTGACAATCTGCCAGTGGGAATGCCTGTTTGTCCGTTGTGAAGACAGATTCTGCTTTTTCTCTTTTTAACTTAAACCACACGATTGACTTCCGAGCCTGTTCCGCACGTTGTTGGGGATGAGGCCAAACCTTGGAAGAACGGAAATAAACAGCAATCTATTTATCCGTATCTCTGCTCCCTTCCGCTTTTGCGTTTGACAAGGCTGGAACGATAGTTTATTATCACTGCACGAAATCAACGTCCCTGCAGTCTAAGCGTGTCGGCATGATGATTAACTGTTTTACCCCGGCAATACTTCGATTGTCTTCGTTGTAACTTTCACCCATTGAGGTGGGAAACTTTTTTTCAAAAGGAGCATGATGCAGACCATAGCGTCACTCAAAGAAGGCGATTGGGTCGAGGAAATATACCTCGTCACATCAAAACAAGTGTCAACAGCCAAAAACGGCGTCACGTATCTGTCGATCAAGCTCTCGGACAAAACCGGTGAGATCGACGGCAGATTGTGGGATAATGCCGACGAAGTGGCCGGGAGATTCGAAAGAGAAGATTTCGTGCGCATCAGGGGGATGGCATCGAACTACCAGGGATCGATGCAGATTAAAATGAAGACGCTCGAAAAAGTTGATGACTCCCGGGTGGAGATCGCCAACTTTATCGAAGCATCGCCGCGGAACATCGAGGAGATGGTGAAGGAGCTTCGCTCGGTTTCATCCACAGTGAACAACAGCCACCTTCGGCAGCTCATGAACTCCTTTCTAAATGACACGTCGTTTATGGAGTCATTTAAGCGTGTGCCTGCTGCCAAGACACTCCATCATAATTACATCGGTGGACTTTTGGAGCATGTCTTGGAACTCATCAGCCTTGCCCGGGACGTGGCGAAACACTTTCCCTCGATCGACCTCGACCTGCTGACTGTCGGCTCTTTTCTCCACGACATCGGCAAGGTGCGCGAGCTGGCTGTGAGAAAATCAATCGGCTATACGACGGAAGGCCGGTTGCTCGGTCATATCTCGCTGGGCTATGAGATGATTGCCGGCAAAATCAACGCCATTCCAGGATTCCCTTCGGAGTTGACGATGCTGCTCAAGCATATCATGCTGTCCCATCATGGCGAGTATGAATTCGGTTCTCCCAAGCGGCCCAAGATCCAGGAAGCCATCGTCATCAATTACTTGGACGATCTATCGGCGAAAATCAACAATTTCCAGAATACATTGAAAAAAGAAAACGTGGCTGCCGGCGAGTGGACTGCGTTCAATAAAATGCATGACCGGTATCTATACCGTCAACTGGCCTATACCGAGCCAGCAGGAGATACCGACGAGACCGAGGAAAAAAGAGCGGCCGGCGGCATTAGGACCAGGAAGAGCCAGGGCGACACAGGGTCCGATTCTTCGGGCAAGCTGCCGCTTGATATTTGATGGAATGTTAAGGATCATCCGCAAATAGAAGCGCTTCGGGCTTACCGAATTGACGTTATAAAACCCTGGGTGTGACTGCAGTTGATAATGATGAGACGCAATTTCAAGAAAAGGGGTCTTTATGTTCGGCGTTCTTCGCAGCCTGAATGACGGGCTTGCAAAAACAAGAAAAAATCTGACCGATAAAATCGGCAAGCTGATACTCGGAGAGAAAATTGATGAAGCATTTCTCGACGAATTGGAGGAGGCGCTGATCTCCGCCGATGTAGGCGTCGAGACTTCATCACAGGTGCTCAGGGACCTGAGGGAGCGCTTCAAACGCAATGAGCTAATCTTTCCACAGCAGGTAAAGGATCGGCTAAAGCAAATCCTGGTCGAAATCCTGTCTGCGCATCCTTCGACCTTTTCCCTAAGTGCCGCTCCCACTGTCGTACTCGTTGTTGGCGTGAACGGAACGGGGAAAACAACCACGATCGGAAAGCTGGCCTACCGGCTTCGGGCTGACGGGAAAAAAGTCTTGCTCGCGGCGGGAGACACATTCCGTGCCGCAGCGTCTGAACAGCTTTCAATCTGGGGTGATCGCGCTGGCATCCCGGTGATCAAACACAAGGAGGGAGCCGACCCTAGTGCCGTTGTGTTCGATGCTATTTTGGCCGCGAAGGCCCGTGATGTCGATGTGCTCATTGTGGATACCGCCGGAAGACTGCATACGAAGTCGAACCTCATGGAGGAGCTCAAAAAACTGAATCGTATTCTGTCGCGCGAGTTGCCGGGCTCCCCCCACGAGACCCTCCTTATCCTTGACGGTAATACGGGCCAGAACGCACTGGTTCAGGCGAAAATGTTCAATGAAGCGGTTGGCATTACCGGCATCGTACTCACGAAGCTCGACGGCACGTCCAAAGGCGGCATCGTGTTCGCCATCAACAAAGAGCTCGGGATCCCGGTAAAGTTTGTGGGAATCGGCGAGGCGATCGAGGATCTGAAGAGTTTTGATCCGGAAGAGTTTGTCAACGCGCTACTGTGAGCCAGGTAAAAAAAGATCGTGAGGGCCTCTCTTCGTGCCCTCTGCATGCAACGGAGAAACGATGGAACGGGTTCAGGTCGAGATCTACGGCCAAATATACAGCATAAAAGGCACGGAAGATCCTGCCCGCATACGTGAGCTTGCCGCGTACGTCGATGCAAAAATGAAGGAAATCGAAAAGGGGACCGGTACCGTCGATTCCCTCAGAGTCGCTATCCTAACTGCGCTCACAGTTACCGACGAGCTTTATCGTTTGCGAGAGCAATACAGCGAACTCGGGATGATTGCTGATAATGCGGTGCATCGCCTCCTCGGCATTACGGCGGATATCGGGGAGGCTTGTCAGTGAGCACTGCTTCTGTTTAACCGGGTGCTGCAGTTGTAAAGTATGTAATGTATGCAACTCGCTGTTCACTTTTTTTAGCTGTTCCTGCCTGCTGGCCTCCACTTTTATTCTTGCCATTTGTTGTTGATTCTGGTATATATACATCAAGAATAAAAAAGAGTCCCCTGCTTTGCGCGTGATGGATATAACTTGTTCCTCGTGAAAAAAATTTAACGGGAGCTATCTTCTGGAAAGGGTGTGCATGCCCAGGCAAGACTGGGAAGCCTGAACTTTTCATCATGGCGCCCACCTGGTATAGACCAGGAATCAAGTCTATCTACACGGCAAAAGTGGGGGATTTTTTTATAAAGAGTTTTTCATTATGGTCAGAAGCGATAAAATCCTTCAAGCCATTTAGAAAACCTTAAATAACGAACAATAGCGCATGCTTGAAAGGGGCGAATGTAAGGAAGGCTCCGGCGCTTGTGATAGCTATGTAACAGCGGTTTCTTGGTATTGTAGAGAGTTGGCGTATTAATTTGTTCCGGTCCTCAATACCCCTATACCGCGCGAAAATTGTTTTACCGGCAGGGAAACATATAAAAGATCATGGGGAAATTCTCAGAAACTGCATATGGCCATCGAGGGGGGATATCGGGGTGTAGATTCCGGGTAGCTGTTCATAGTGCTGATGTTGTCAGCAGAGGAAGTCGTACGGTTAAATTCCCTGGAAAGTCAACCGGTTCCCCGTATCTATTGTTTCCCTAGGCCTCATGATATCCTGATTCGGTTTAACGCAATCGTTTTCGTCCGCTATCGCGTGCTCACCCAAGCCTTCCCGAAGTAATCCCATTGGGCCTCAAGAACCCTAAAAAAAACGTTTCTCCGGAGACGACATTCCCAGAACCATCAGAGCAGCCGCTTGCATGGAAAATGCGTCCCCGCGACCTGAGCGAGTTCGTAGGGCAGGAGCATATCCTCGGTGCAGGCAAACTTTTGCGCAGGGCCATTGAAGCCGACCGGATCATGTCTCTTATTCTTTATGGCCCCCCGGGGGCGGGTAAGACGGCACTGGCTCACCTGATTGCGGAGAAAAGTCGTGCTCATTTCGTGTCGCTCAACGCCGTTACCGCCGGAGTTGCCGATATCCGTAAGGTAACACAAGAGGCGGCCGAAGAGCGTGGTAGGAGTGGCAAAAAAACCATTCTTTTTATCGATGAGATTCATCGTTTTACGCGCGTGCAGCAGGACGCGCTTCTGCCCGATGTGGAACGTGGGAGCATCACCCTCATCGGCGCGTCAACGTCGAATCCCTTTTTCGCGATTATTCCCGCGCTTTCATCCCGCTCTCAGATTTTCGAATTCAAGCCACTCAGGGACGAAGACGTCAAGACGCTGATTCTCCGGGCACAGTCAGACAAGGAGCGCGGACTCGGGAAACTTCAGCTGCTGCTTACTCCTGACGCACTCGATTTTCTGGTCGCCCGATCGAACGGCGATGCGCGGCGCGCGCTGAATGCGCTTGAGATCGGTGCGCTGTCTACCGCGCCCGGACCCGACAGCGTCGTACACTACGATCTTCATATTGCCGAGGAGTCGATCCAGAAAAAGGCGCTGGTTTACGATGAAGATGAGCATTACGACACGATTTCCGCCTTTATCAAAAGCATGCGGGGGAGCGATCCCGACGCAACGCTTTACTGGATGGCGAAAATGATCTTTGCCGGCGAGGACCCCCTGTTTATCGCTCGCAGAATAGTGATAGCGGCGAGCGAAGATGTGGGGAACGCAGACCCCCGTGCGATCATGATCGCAACTGCCGCGTACCAGGCTGTAGAACGCATCGGCATGCCTGAGGGCGCTCTTCCGCTGGCGCAGGCTGCGACTTACATCGCGTCGGCGCCCAAAAGCAACGCATCGTACCTCGGCATAAAGCAGGCATTGCAGGACATTGAAGAAGGCACGCTCCTGCCGGTTCCGGATCATCTGAAGGACGCCCATTATAAAGGCGCCGCCCGGCTTGGCAGAGGCAGGGGATATAAATATCCGCATGATTTTCCGGGCCACTATGTGGCCCAGGACTACCTCCCGCAGAAGCGGGAGTATTACCGGCCCACGGAGCAAGGTGAAGAAAAGAGGATCAAGGAACGCCTTGCCGGGCTGAGAGGGAAACACCAGGAGGGAATAAGATGATTGGATATATTGTACTACTGTTGGCAGGATTGGCTGGAGGATTCGGTCTGGGGCTGCTAATCAAGAGAAAGGCAGCAGCGGGCAAGATCCGCGACGCCGAGGGAGAGGCCGCGAGGATCCTTGCAAATGCTGAACGCGAGGCCGAAACAAAGCGCAAAGAGGCGATGCTCGAAGCCAAAGACAAGCTCTATCAGTCACGGGCAGATTTTGAAAAAGAAAACCGTGAAAAGCGTCAGGAGATCCAGAACCAGGAACGTCGGCTCACGCAGAAGGAAGAAAATCTTGAAAAGAAAGTGGACCTTGTTGAAAAAAGGGAGTCCGATGTCATCCGCCGTGAACGGGAACTGGCGGTGCGGGAAAAGGTTGCGGCCGAGAAAGAAGAGCGGTTTGAGAAGGGTCTTCGCGAGCAGCGTCTCATGCTCGAGAAGATCGCGAACATGACTGCGGAGGAGGCCAAACGCCAACTCATGATGTCCATGGAGGATGAAGCGAAGTTCGAGGCAGCCAAGACCATCAAGCGTATCGAGGATGAGGCCAAGGACGAGGCCGACAAAAAGTCGAAGAATATCATCAGCCTCGCGATCCAGCGCTATGCGAGCGACTATGTCGCCGAGGCCACCGTATCGGTTGTCAACCTGCCGAATGACGAAATGAAGGGCAGGATTATCGGCAGGGAGGGAAGAAACATCAGGGCCATCGAGGCGGCGACGGGAATTGACCTGATCATTGATGATACTCCGGAGGCGGTCATACTCTCATGCTACGATCCGCTTCGCCGGGAAATCGCTCGGCTGACCATCGAGCGGCTGATTCAGGATGGCAGGATCCATCCTGCCCGGATCGAAGAGATTGCCGAAAAGGTCAAGAAGGATCTCGATGTCACCATGAAAGAAGAGGGCGAGAAGGCGGCTTTTGATCTTGGAATTCACAACATGCATCCCGAGATTGTCAAGCTTGTCGGCAGGCTCAAATACCGTACGAGCTACGGCCAAAACGTGCTCATGCACTCCCGCGAGGTTGCCTACTTCGCCGGCATCATGGCGGCCGAGTGCGGCGTGGATCAGAAGCTGGCGCGGCGGGCGGGCCTGCTGCATGATTTGGGCAAGGCCATCGACCACGAGGTGGAGGGTACCCATCCCCAGATCGGCGGCGACCTTGCGAAAAAATACGGCGAGTCTGCCAAGGTGATCAATGCCATTATGACCCACCATGGCGACGGCGAACCGAACTGCGTCGAGTCCGTTCTTGTAGCGGCTGCAGATGCGCTTTCAGCGGGAAGGCCGGGTGTACGCCGTGAGACTCTCGAGAGCTACCTTAAACGGCTGGAGCAGCTCGAGGCGGCGGCAAACTCATTCAAGGGCGTCGATAAGTCCTATGCCATTCAGGCAGGCCGCGAGATCAGGATTATTGTAAAGCCTGAGGATCTTTCGGACGCGCATTCAGCCCAGCTTTCACGGGACATCGCCAAAAAGATCGAGCAGGAACTATCCTATCCCGGCCAGATCAGGGTGACGGTTGTCCGGGAGAGTAGATATGTGGAGTATGCGAAGTAATAAGAAACAGAAGGTAAACGTGAGAAAGCAGGTAGCAGACGGAGGAAGGACTGGCGGTTTTGCCGCGGTCTTCCCACTGTTGTCTGATTTCAAGAGGGTTCATTGAAGGTTCTCTTCATTGGCGATATAATTGGCGAGCCGGGCAGGAAGATGGTTCGGGCGAAGATGCGGGATCTCATGGAAGCGCATCGCCCCGATCTCGTGATCGCCAACGGCGAGAATTCCGCGGGAGGGTTCGGGATAACGTCGGAGATCGCAGAAGAATTGTTCTCCCTGGGGATTCATGTACTCACGTCGGGCAATCATGTGTGGGACAAAAAAGAGATCGAGCCTTATCTCACGAAGCAAGATCGGCTTATCAGGCCTGCTAATTATCCGTCGGGGAACACGGGTTACGGAAGCGTGGTCATATCCACGAGCTCTGGCAAGGCGGCCGTTTTGAACCTCGAAGGCAGGGTATTCATGTCGAACCTGGAAGATCCCTTTCGTGTTGCCGAGCGCGAGATCGCGAAACTCAAAAAGGAAACGCCCGTGGTGGTCATCGATTTCCACGCGGAAGCGACATCGGAAAAAATCGCACTTGCCTGGCACGTTGACGGTCAGGCGAGCGCCGTTATTGGCACTCATACTCATGTACAGACTGCCGACGAGCGCATTCTGTCGGGGGGAACAGCGTTTATCACCGATGCGGGCATGACGGGACCGACGGACTCCGTCATCGGGGTGAAGAAGGAACAAGCCATAGCGCGTTTTTTATTCCAGACTCCGCATCGATTCGAGATCCCGAAAGGCCCTGTTCATCTGAATGCCGTTATCATCGAGGTTGACGGCGCAACGGGAAGGGCAAATTCGATTGAAAGAATCCACCTGAAATCGTAGGTTCACCAGCTATGGGTCAAGGGACAGGCAAGACTCACATCGTAACAGTTACTCAGCTCACTCACCAGATCAAGACCCTCCTCGAGAGCACGTTCCCGGACATCTGGGTCGAAGGGGAAATTTCGAACCTCAGCATTCCCCAATCCGGACATGCCTACTTTACGCTAAAAGACGAGCACAGCCAGATCCGGGCGGTGATGTTTCGATCGGCTCAGCGATTTCTCAAGTTCACCCTCCAGCACGGGATCCAGGTGATTTGCCGCGGCAGAATAAGTGTCTATGAGCAGCGTGGAGAGTACCAGCTTATCATAGACTATGTCGAGCCGAAAGGAGTGGGCGCGCTCCAACTGGCCTTTGAGCAGCTCAAGACGAGGCTTGAGAAGGAAGGGCTTTTCGATCTCGATCACAAAAAAGCACTGCCAATCCTTCCTCGGCGCATCGGTATCGTCACATCTCCGACTGGCGCCGCCATCCGTGACATGCTACGTGTGATTAAGCGGCGCCACCCGAAGATGCACATCCTCATTTATCCTGTTCCTGTACAGGGAACTGACGCCGCGCCAGCCATTGTCGGAGCATTAAGCCATTTTAACAGCGAAGGGAATGTGGATGTCATCATTGTAGGGCGTGGTGGCGGATCCCTGGAAGATCTGTGGGCTTTCAATGAGGAACCCGTAGCTCGCAGCATTTATGCGTCAGCCATCCCCGTCATATCCGCAGTAGGACACGAGACCGATTATACAATAGCGGATTTCGTGGCTGATTTGCGAGCACCGACTCCTTCTGCGGCGGCCGAGATGGTCGTGAAAAGCGAAGCGGCGTTCCTGGAGAACCTCTCTATGTTGGAAGCCAGCCTGCGAAGAAGCATCAGGCAGACGCTGGAGCGTGGGCGTGCGTTGCTTAGCGAGCAAATGCGGCTTCTCGGCGATCCGCGCAGACAGTTAAATCAGTTCAGCCAGCGCGTCGACGATTTACTGCACCGCATCACGCTGGAGCTTCAGCACCATCTGCGCCGAGAGCGCGCCCGATTAAGCACTGTGAGCGAGGGATTGGACCACCTGAACCCCCTGAGTATTCTTTCGAGGGGGTACAGCATAACAAAAACTTATCCGGCAGGGGTCGTCATAAAAGATGCCGACAGGGTACAGACTGGCGACATGATCAGCACGAGATTGCACAAGGGAGAAGTCCTGTCGAGAGTGGAACGGACGGATACTGAGATCCGCAATTAAGAAAATCGAAGACGATTAACGGTCTCTTGTGTCGAGGCCATACTCTCTGCAAATGGGTAGTTTCAGCCTTGCATAAATGCGATATCGTGTTGTCGCAAGGGGGGGGAATTGATATTTTTTATCGGCGTTATGTGCTGGTGTTTTTTGACACCATCGCATAATTGTGCTACCTTATAACCTATGCCGGAAGAGCTCAGACAAGCCGAAGCGCTTTCTCCCGAAATCCAGGATGTCATGCGGAACCTCGTTTCTGCAATCCGCGCTGTTAAGCTCTACCCTCCCAATAATCCCGTTTATGCTCAATCGGTAAAAAAATCCTATGAAGCACTTTCCCGTTTTTTGGCGGAAGCCCCGGAATACAATGTTGGGGTTCAAAAAATAAACTTCACCTACCGTCATACCCCAATCGGTAAGGACGCTCAACTGAACAAGGCCATTGCTCAGGACCTCTATGCAAAAGGGATTCGGGAAATTATATTCAGCGCCGGTTTGACGGAACAGGAACTGATGGATTTTTGCCGGGCACTTGCTCTCTCGGCTGAAGAGCTCGCGATAAAAAGTGGCATTTCATCCATCCTCTGGGAAAAAACGGCGTCCCATATCAAAGTGACCGAATCGGGACTTGACGAAATCATTACGACCATGGCTGACAGCAGGTGGGAGTCCACGGCCCCAGCCACATCCTCCGGCGGCGCCCAACCGGACAAGGAGAAGGAGAAAAAAAAGGCTGAGATGCCGAGCAAAACGCTTGTATTGGGAGATCTCTTAAGCGATCCTTCAGGGTTCGGTTCCAGCATGCTCGAACTCGCAAAAGAGACCAAAGCCGACCATGAAAGCGTGGAGGACCGCCTCTTCACCCTGTATCAGGAAGCGGGGCACAAGATCCGGCAAGAGCAGCCGAGCCAGATCGAGGCCCTTTTTGAAGGCCTGGCTAAATCCGCTATGTCACTTGAAAAACCTTACCGCGAGGGGCTCATCGGAGGCAAGCTGTACGGTGACATGGATGCCGATTTGGCCAAAGAGGAGGAGCCCGAACTCGGAAATCAGCTTCCCAATGTGCTCCAGGAGATTCAGACGGGGCGTTTTTCCAATACTTGGACCGTGCAGCAGGTAGCGTCGCTCCTGAAAAAATCATCGTCAAAAAAAATCGAGCCATCAATGCCGCCAGTTTCTGCAGCCTCGCTCGTGGCGGTGCCGATACCTGTCGAGCTGAATGATATGGCACGTCAATTGTCGGAGTACAGCCCGGAAGAAATGGTGGAACTCAAGGCTTTGGGCGACGCGGGTATGGAGAAGGACATCGTCGACGGGGCAATACGGACGCTCATTAACCTGATTCCGATCGTAAAAAACCCGCAGCACGCGGAACCTTCAGAGCAGGAAATCAATTTCTTTTCCGGAATTGTTCACCAGCTTGAGGATTTGCTCAGTTATCTCCTGAGCAAAAAAGAATATGAGCAAGCTGCAAAAATCATCCGTGCTTTTCAAATTCCCGTTGCCCCCGCGTTCAAGCCGAGAATGGCGGAGGCCCTTAAGAAGACAGGATCAAAAACTACCATTGCAGCTGCGATCGGAGAGCTGCGGAAGAACTCAAAGAATTCTTTGGCATATGAAAATGCATATGCGTATGTGTCCATTCTCGAACGGGAAACAACCGAAGTTCTCTTGGAGCTTATGGCCGAGGAGAACGACCGATCGGCAAGAATTTTTTATCTTGATCTGGTCAAGGATTTGGGAAAAAATCAAATAACACTGCTCGGCGAGCGTCTCTCCGACGGACGCTGGTACTTTGTGCGTAATATCGTGAGCATCTTGGCTGATAGTAAAACGGAACAGGCAGTTGCGCTTCTCCGGAGGGCTGCGGACCATGCGAACGTCAAGATACGTCAGGAGGTCATCAAGGCTCTTTTCTCAATCGGCGGGAAGAAAGCGGCCAGCGTCCTGGCGAAATTCCTGCGGGATCGAGACGAGGACGTTCAGATAACGGCCATTCGGGCCTATGCGGACTTTCCCGGTATCGGCGCGGAGGAGTCAGCCCCTTTGGTGGCCTATCTGGATGGCCGTGAGCTTAAAAAAAAGGAACAGGAACTCACGCTCGAGGCCATAAAGGCCCTGGGGAAAATCGGCGGTCGGGATGCCATGGAATTCCTGAAATCATATACGAGGGTTCGGTGGTGGAAACCGAGAAAACTACAGCGGGAGCTTCGCGACGCCGCAAATAAGTCTATGGAAGAAATTTCGAGGAGACAGGGCAATGGCGGAAAGCCATAACGATAGCAGCCGCGGAGATGCGAGGCAGTCTTTCTATGCCAGGCAGCAGCTGATCGACTCGGCCAGATCGGCATTTCAACTCCTCTCGGCGGTCATTAAGAACGCAGCGCTCTATCCCGAGGCGCATCCCTTCCTGCTGACTTCCGCGGACAAGTTCCGCGGCAAGATCGAGCAGTTGATGGTGAGCCGGAAGGATGTCGCCTTCTTTTTGGTTGGAGGAGAACTATTTTTCGAGACTTTTTCCATCCCGATCGATCAGGGGCTGTCGCTGCTGATGGAGCAATTCACCAGCAGGGATATTGGCGGTTTGGCTTTCAAGCCTGGGCTTACGTCCCCGGAACTCGTTCGGTTAGCTGCGCTTATGAACAAGGAACCCGAGGTCCTCTCCGGTCAGGGAGACGGCAATGATGTGATTGCAAAGCAGGGAATCACGCATATCGAGCTTCACAGGGTTCTGCTAGTTGACAAAGATACGGGAAACGCGATTAAGGAAGGTAAGAAAAAAGCGTCTGAAATGTACAAGGAGGCCATGGACGCCGTCAAGGAAATGGTTCAGGCGGTGCAGCAGGAAAAGGTATCCAGCCTGCGTAAGATGAACACGATGGTCCAGAGCATGGTTGATTATGTTCTGGACAATCGAGATGCCCTCATGGGTCTGTCCTGCATAAAAATGTACGACGAGTATACTTTCGTCCATTCGGTAAATACCTCGATTCTCGCTGTTTCGCTCGGCTCCTTTCTCTCCTTTGAAAAGCAGCAGATTGCAGCGCTTGGCGTCGCGGCGCTCATGCATGATATCGGGAAAGTGGACATTCCTCATGAGATTATCAACAAACCAGGCAAACTGACCTTCGAAGAGTGGGAGCAGGTTAAACGCCATCCCGTTGAGGGGGCGCTGCTTCTCGCTGATGTCCCGGGAGTATCCAAGCTGGCAATGGTGGCTGCTTTCGAACACCACCAGCACGGTAGCCAGGGCTATCCGAAGGTGGACGGCGACTTTCAACAGCATCCGTTTTCACAGATCGTATCCCTTGCCGATGCCTATGAAGCGCTGACGGCCGCCCGGGTTTACTATAGCGCCCAGATGCCGGCAGACCAGGCTATCAAAATTCTTTTGGCGAAGCGCGGCTCCGTTTTTAATTCCATCCTGGTCAAGGCATTTGTCAATATGATAGGTCTCTTCCCGATCGGCACCATCCTCAAGCTGGACACTGGGGAATTCGGGCTGGTTCGACATCAGACGCGCGATCTCATGAGGCCACGCATACTGCTGCTTACCAAATTCGATGGATCGGAAAAGGAAACAGGCACGGAAACCAGCCTTCTGGAAACAGTGGGTGGCAAGTACAAGCGTTCAATAGTCGGCACTATCAATCCCCACGATATGAAGATCAACTTAAAGAAATATCTGGGCTAGTCTTTCCGGGCGAAGTTCCTCACCAGCCGGTAGGGGAGGCCCTAACGTTTTTCCCGTGCAAAGGAGCATCTATGAAAATCCTTCTCGTTTACCCCAAGTATCCCGAGACTTTCTGGAGTTTTAAATACGCGCTGAAGTTCATATCTAAGAAAGCGAGTCTTCCTCCGCTCGGACTTTTGACTGTTGCGGCCATGCTGCCGGTAGAATGGGAGCTCCGGCTTATCGATAAAAACGTCAAGGCACTTACCGACGCTGATTTATACTGGGCCGATTACGTATTTTTGAGCGCAATGTCCATTCAGCGGGAGTCGGTCGTGTCAATCATCAGGCGATGCAAGGCGCGGGGGATAAAAATGATCGCTGGCGGCCCCCTCTTTACGTCGATGCCCGAGGAGTTCCCGGATGTCGATCATCTCGTCCTGAACGAGGCCGAGATAACGCTGCCGTTGTTCCTCGAGGACCTGAAGCAGGGAAAGCCCCAGCGGATCTACGCATCTCCACTGTGGGCGGACATCACGACCACTCCCATACCCCGCTTCGATCTACTGGACAAGCGAAAATACGCCTCCATGAATATCCAATATTCCCGAGGTTGTCCCTTTGAATGCGATTTTTGCAATATCACGGTACTCTACGGCCGCAAACCGAGAACTAAGGACGCAGTCCAGGTCTTGGCGGAGCTGGAAGCGCTTTATTTCCAGGGATGGCGGGCCGGTGTGTTTATCGTTGACGATAATTTTATCGGAAACAAGGGCAAACTGAAAAAGGAGGTTCTCCCCGCCATTATCGAATGGATGGAAAAACGAAAGTATCCCTTTACGCTTTACACCGAGGTATCGATCAATCTGTCGGATGACCCGGAACTGATGAGACTCATGGCAAGGGCCGGGTTTGACCAGGTGTTCGTGGGCATTGAATCACCGAACGAAGAAAGCCTTGTCGAGTGCAGCAAGCTTCAGAACCGGAACCGCGATCTTATTGCCTGCGTCCGGAAGATCCAGCAGGCGGGTCTCGAAGTGCAGGCAGGTTTCATCGTGGGGTTCGACAAGGACCCCGCAACGATCTTCGACCGTCTTATCAGTTTCATCCAGGAGAGTGGGATCGTCACGGCCATGGTGGGTCTTCTGAACGCTCCTCATGGCACCAAGTTGTACCACCGGATGAAAGAGGAGGGAAGGCTCACGAAGTCGGCAACGGGTGATAATACGGATTTCTCAATCAACTTCATACCCAAGATGAGCACTGAAACCCTGCTGAACGGCTACCGCATGATTTTGAAGACCATCTATTCTCCTAATCACTACTATGCACGCGTGAAAAAGTTTCTCGAGGAATACCGCCCCGCGAGGCATCGCAAGCTCCATTTCCCGTTTACCCATTTCATGGCTGTTTTGAAGTCTATGATTCGGCTGGGTATCGTGGGGAGGGAGCGTTATCATTACTGGAAGCTGTTCTTCTGGTCACTTTTCAGGCGGCCTCGGCTATTGCCGCTTGCAATCACCCTCTCGATCTACGGGTTCCATTTCCGGAAAGTTTTCAGACACCACGAAAAGCTGCGCTCATAGGGAATCTAGGCCTTATGTTTCCTGCCCGGATATTTGCCGACAGAGAAAATATAAAAAAGTTTCCCCTCGATCGTGATTAGATCGAAAACGGAACGTTCTTGTAGGCGCCTGTAGCCTCTGCGAAAATCGGTGGCCAACCGCTGTTTTGCGGTTGAGGTATTTCAAACAATCTCCGCACCCCTATGACCTCCTACCCCATAGACGATATTCTTCCCGCCCTGAAAGACGCGGTCCGAAACAACCCCTCCGTCATTCTGCAGGCGCCGCCCGGAGCAGGGAAAACCACCCGCGTGCCACTCGCACTGCTTGAGGTGATCACGCGCAGTCGAGGCCGGCTCGTCATGCTCGAACCGCGCAGGATCGCCGCGGTGTCTGCGGCGCGATGGATGGCAGCAACGCTTGATGAGCAACCAGGGGAAACGATCGGCTATGCAATCCGCTTTGACGCGAAAATATCCGAAAAGACCCGTGTCGAGGTCGTTACCGAAGGCGTCCTGACACGCCGGATCCAGTCAGACCCCGGGCTTGAGAATACGGCGATGGTTATCTTCGATGAATTCCACGAGCGCAGTATTCACGCCGACTTGGCGCTGGCGCTCTGTCTCGACATCCGCAGGCAATTGCGGCCCGATCTGAAAATCCTCGTCATGTCGGCCACACTGGACTATGGCCCCCTCGCGGGAATGCTCGGTGCCGCGCCCGTTATCACCTCCTCTGGAAAGGCATTCCCCGTTGCCGAGCGGTATCTCGCAGAAAAGGCCGGGCCCCTGACGGAGCGGATCACGTGGGCTGTCAGAACCGCATTGAAAGAGACGGAGGGAGACATCCTCGTGTTTCTTCCCGGATCGGGCGAGATACGGGCCTGCATGAAGGAACTGCGCGAGACTCCCGATATTTTTGAGAACCGTGTTTCGATCCATGCGCTTTACGGAGATCTTGCATTCGAGGAGCAGGAACGAGCAATCATGCCTTCACGGGATCACCGAAAAATCGTTCTTGCTACGAATATCGCCGAAACGAGCCTGACCATTCAGGGCGTGCGGACCGTGGTCGACAGCGGCCTCACGCGCATGCTTCGGTATGATCCCACAACGGGAATGAACCGCCTCGTCACCGTGACCCTTTCGCAAGCATCAGCGGAACAGCGAAAAGGAAGGGCGGGAAGGCTCGGACCAGGGGTATGCTATCGTTTGTATGCTCCGCAGGAGTTACGCAGCATGTTGGCCTTTACCCAACCGGAGATACTGGTGTCCGATCTCGCGCCCCTGGCGCTTGAACTTGCAGCCTGGGGTGTGAAGGACACGCGGATGCTTTCCTGGATCGATATGCCGCCTGCGGCTTCCTGGGATACTGGGCTGCAGCTGCTAAAAGACCTTGGAGCAGTCGATTCTTCAGGCTCGATAACGCTCACCGGCCGTGAGATGGCGCGGCTTCCCCTTCATCCCAGGCTTTCCCGTCTCATGACAAGGGCGAAGGAGCTGGGTTGTGTTCGTCTGGGAGCGGATCTGGCCGCCATTCTTACGGAGCGGGACCTCTTTAGGCAGCGGATATCGTACGGCAAATACAGCGAACCCGATATTTCGGAAAGGGTCGAAGCATTATGGAAATGGAGATCGGGAGAGGAACCGCGGGAAGGTGTTGATCCCACAGCACTTCGATCCGTAGAAAGGACTTCAAAACAGCTTCTCCGTCTGATGGAAAATAGGTCAGACGCATCTGTTCAAGACAGGGTGGATCACGAGATGTTATCGCGGCTTCTGCTCTGCGCTTTCCCAGACCGGATCTGCAAACGGCGCGAGGAAGGAGGCGGCCGTTTTGTCCACATCCGGGGGCGGGGTGTGCGCCTCTCCCGGGACAGCCACTTGGGCAGCAGCCCCTACATCATCGCAGTGACCGTCGATGCCGGAGAAAAAACAGAAGGCTTTGTCCATATCGCCGCACCGGTTACGGAAGATATTATCAGGTCTGAATGCGCGAAGCGCATTGAAACCGTAAGAAGAGTGGAATGGGACAGGAAGGAGAACAGGATAACGGCCGCTCGAGAAGATCGGCTGGAAACTCTGATCCTATCGAAAAAACCGTTCACACCGAGCGACGGGGAAACCGCTCCCATTGTGTGCGATGTGATCCGAGCGAATGTTGAATTACTTCACTTCAGCAGGGAATCTAGGCAATTTCTGGCACGCGTAAGACTGATAGGCAATGCATATCCTGAAGAGGACTGGCCCGACCTGACTGAGGAAAAGCTTTTCCAAAGGCTTGAGGAATGGCTGCTACCCTGGCTTGGGGGGGCGCGTAACGCCCATGATATAGCAGGTTTGGACATTCTCCCTGCGCTTAGAGCCCGGATTTCGTGGGAACAGGCGCGGCTCCTGGACGAGCGTGCGCCCCTGACTATTGGTGTTCCGAGTGGAAACCGGGTGACACTGGACTACTCACTAGGGCAGCAGCCCGTTCTTGCCGTAAAGATTCAGGAGATGTTTGGACTTTCTGACACCCCCTCCATAGCGGGGGGGAGGGTAAAAGTTCTCCTGCATTTATTGTCCCCCGCGCGCAGACCTGTACAGATCACACAAGATCTCAAGGGCTTCTGGAATATCTCCTACCAGGAGGTAAAAAAAGACATGAAGGGGCGCTACCCGAAACATCCCTGGCCCGAAGATCCGTGGAATGCGGTTCCCACGCGGAAAACTAAACCGCGAGGGGCATGAAGGGCTTGTTGGGACGAGGAAAGAAAATTCGATAAAAGAGGGGCGTCACTGACGAACGGATTATGTTGTATGTTATCATGGATATTAGTAGTCCTCAGTATTTTGGACAAAACCGCGATATTCGGCATTGCACATATCACATATTATTGAAGAGAAGGCACCTGCCAGGGATATTTTAATTCGACAGCTTGATCACATCTGGAGCTATCAGACGTTCAGTGTGTGACAATGCATCAATTCGTAAAACCCAGCAAGACCAATCAATTCTGACTGACCACTCGGTTTTTTCGTCTGGGCGATGCTCAGATACTGCTCTGTATCTGCAGCATTCTGTTAAGATCTTCCGGTTCCAAAGCGCCGATTCGGACCAAGATTTTCCCCAGAAGTTGTCTGCTGAACTTTTGATGATCAAGAGCGAATTCGAGATCTTGGGGCAGGATCAGCTTGTGAGCAACTAGCAAGGATCCCAACTGAACTTTTACCTTCCTATTTTTTACAACCATTTCCTCTACACAATTCATCGAACGTTCCTCCTTTTCTTCCGGGCCGACAACCCGGTAACTATTAATTGTTGCTATAGCATAATATTAATGTTTTTTAGGACATTTGTCAAGTATTAATTGTAAAAAACATTAAAAAAGTTTATGTGTAGGCAGAATTGTATAATGGTTTCAACTTATTGATTAAAAAAGATAAAAATATAATTAGTGATAAGGTGAAGGCCTTAGGAAGGCGCATTGGATGCAATCCGGAAAGTAGCAAGATTTCACCTTGCTCTATGGTGAGATGTTTGTGAAAGCCGGCAAGGAATTTCCTTGCTGATTTTTCTACTTCGTAAGTTTGGCGACTTCAACTGGTTCTTTCTCGACGTTCTCTTCATTCTGCATCAGCTCTTCATATTTATCAGCGAGCTGCCATGCCTTGCGATAGACGTGTCCTGGTTGTTTGAGGACTACGCGAAACTGGCCATCATTGAACGAAACGGGCATGAATACTCCAGCTTCCCTAGCCAAGATATCCGCCTGTATAATCGCCCATTCGCATCCGGTAGCAAATCCGCTGCTCTGCCCGACTGGGAAACCGGCTGCAAAGCCAACCATCAGTAATGCAATTGCAAATGCCGTTACAGTAAGCATACGCAAGAATGTTTTCATAGCCCATCCCCCTTCCTCTCAACAACTCGAATGACAACTGTGAAGAATGATTACATGCTTAAGATGGGGAACCATATTTTATTTGTATTTACTTTATTTAAAAGCAAAAGCAATGCCAATGAATAACTAGTTGTAAAAATGACTTTTTTAAAATATTTGCTTTAAGAAATATGAGAAACAGTTCGAAATGAACGGGTTATTTTGAACTATCAATGCGATTTGATATAGAGCAAATCCCTGGAGATCCAGCGATCTTACCAAAAAATGGTCTCGTCACGTACTTACCGGCTCCATGGCTGGCTTTGATAAATTTTGATCGTGATACATCGGGTGTTGTTTCCATAATAGCCTTAGGGGACTCAGGGACACCAGAGAGAGCAAAGACAGGGGAGGTCATGGGAAGAGTGGCTCAATAGCCATTGGAGCGGATTATCAAAATGCTCACGTTTAGGGATAGACATAAATTAATAAGCGTTGTGAAGTTAGAGGAAAACTACGCGATCCAGACCTGCTTGCTGACAATCGAAATCTTAACGTCCGTTAGATAAAGCCCCTGCCGGCGCCGGATGGATTATGCTAGCGAGTGCCATAGCAACGACATGAAGTCGAAATCCCATTATTCATAAAGGCTCCCTCTCTTCTGCATTCTTACCTCCTTTTGTTAACACTACCGGGCAGAGTCATGCGTTAATCTCAATTGCAAAATTCCGGAGATTCGAGTATTGTTTCATCAAATATCCCAATCAACATGAAGCCCCGCATCCTTTTTATAAATCCCTGGATCCACGATTTTGCCGCCTTTAACCTCTGGGCGCGGCCACTCGGCCTACTCAAGGCTGTTGAGTATTTAAGCGCCTTTGACGCGGAGGTGCTTTTTATCGACTGCGCGGATTTATCCCATCCCGATCAATACGGATCCGGCAAATACCGATCCGAGATCATCCAAAAGCCTGAGATGCTAAAAAGCGTACCACGTTATTTCAAGCGATACGGCGTGAGCGTTGAGGAGTTCGCAGCCAGGCTCAAATCGGTAATGCCTTTTGATATTGTACTCATGACCTCGATCATGAGTTACTGGTATCCCGGCACGCAGGAGACAATCAAGCTCGTCAGGGAGGCCGCGGGAGATGTTCCAATCATCCTCGGCGGTATTTACCCCACGCTCTACGCTGACCATGCATCCCGACATTCGGGAGCGGACTCCATCTACATTGGATCTCTAAACGACCGCCTCTTGTCCCTAATGCAGAGCTTCGGGATAACGCTCAGCCCCGTGCGCAAACAGATCCCGCATTACACCTTGAACCTCCACGCGCAGCATTTTTTCGCACCGCTGCTCACCTCAACAGGTTGTCCTTTTTATTGTTCCTACTGCGCATCGAGACTGCTTGCTCCGCGATACGAACAAAAGCTGCTCGACTGTATTGCAGGAGAAATTTTGGAACTCCGAGCCCGTGGCGTCCGGAACTTTGTTTTTTATGATGACGCGCTTCTTTACAACGCGGAGCACCACATTAAGCCATTATTGGAGTTGCTACTACATAAGAGACTCGATGTGCGGCTTCATGCGCCGAATGGACTGCATGCACGCTTTATTGATGATGAACTGGCACGATTGATGAAAAGTGCAGGTTTTACGACGATCCGACTGAGTCTCGAGACCATTGAGGGCGAAAGACAGCAAGCCACCGGCGGCAAAGTAACGAACGATGATTTCGAGAGGTCAGTCAGATCCCTGCAAAGGGCGGGTTTTACCAAGGCACAGATGGGCGCCTACCTCTTATACGGTTTGCCCGGCCAGAGTCTCACTGAAGTGGAAATGGGGATCGCGTTCTTAAAAAAACTCGATGTCCGCATTTATCTTGCCGAATTTTCGCCGATTAGGGGCACTGGGTGCTGGGATGATCTCGTGAAGGACGAAATTATTCCCCGAGACTTGGATCCTCTTCTTACGAACAACACTGTTTTTTCCTATCTCTATGCAGGATATGACCCCGTTGAAGTGAACAGGATTAAAATCGACGTGAAGGAATATAATCGTACCTAGACCGGGTGTCCGGAGGAAAGAATCTATGCAACCGATAGTGGATATATGGGGATCTGGCCATCACTTTCAGCATTAAGCAAACCGCAAAAAAATATTTAGCCCGTTCCGCTTTTATGTTAGAATCAGCAATAACAAAAACGAAAAGAAAGCAACCAGCCATTGTTAGTCTGTTTGCAAATAAAACTTCCGGGCAAGGGGATTCTCGTGATAATTACGGACCTTGATCACATCGACCGCCAAATTGCCATGACATCGATTTTGCAGAAAGTGCTGTCTTTTTTGCGGCGGCCTGATATTCAGTATCTTGACGATGGCAAAATAGAGATAGACGGGGACTGCGTATTTGCAATCGTGCAGAGGTATGAGACGATAAAAATGGAGACGCCGAGATTTGAGCACCATCGCAAATATCTCGACATACAATTCATCCTGTCCGGCGAGGAGATCATTGGCTGGACACCCGTGGATCGAATGATTATCACTGAACCCTATGATGCGGGCAGGGACGTCTGCTTCGGGACGGTTGCTCTAGGAAAGTGGTCGCCCATGTATCTGCAGTCAGGCCAGCTAGCAATGCTTTGGCCTGAAGATGGTCATGCACCAAAGCTATCGGCAGGAGTTCCCACCCCGGTGATGAAGATCGTCGTGAAAGTGGCATTATAACAATTAAAAGAGAATAGTCAATTTTGATACATGATTATTATTGCGGATGATCATCAATATACGCATGCTATTTATCGATAAGGGGATAACAGGACAATGAGAAAAAAAGACGCTCAAGAGATCATGAAGGAATTTGAAGTGCGCAAGGCTAGGCAGATTAATGCAATAGCACTAACGTTGTTTTTTGTTTTGTTGTGCGCTATACTCCATAGGTGGCCCATACTCTATGCAAATTTTTCGAAGGGAGCGCTTTTCGGAGCACAGATCGCGGCTATTGCGTCATTTTTTGGATTTTCGGCCCTTAACTGGAGATGTCCTTCCTGCGGGAAATCCTTGGGCGGAGACATCGTCAAGAAGATGTGCAAAAAGTGCGGGGTGAGGCTGCAATGAAGGGAAATAGAGCAGAAAATCTGAAAAAAACTGAAATCTGGGAAAACAGGGCTTGGAGACTGCTCTCCTCAACACCTGATTTGCCATGCCCTACCTGATTAAAAACTGAAACAATTGAAGGCCAACGTTTCCCGCAACCCCCCATCCATCCCTGCGCACTTCCGCCTTGCTCAGAACGTTATCATCTTAGACTCTTAAACGGATAGACTTCCACAAGTAACCTCTCAATTGTTAATTACTATAGCGTCCGGCTATCAAAAGGCGTGACAGAGGTCTGACTTTGAAAATTGTTCGCTCAATAAATATATAACTGGAATAGTTGATATGGAAATGTCTTTCAACGTTCCTGTGAAGATATGATCGATTGACTTCAGCGGAACATACCCCCCCCTCGGAGATAGGGGGCTTGCAAAATCAATGGGCTTGTCAACCAGATCACAACGGTGGAGGTTATACCTTTTCCAAGGCCTGCTTCAAGTCCTCGATTAAATCGTCAACGTCTTCGAGGCCGAGCGCAAGTCTTACCAGGTTGTCTGCCATGCCGATTTTTTTTCGGTAGTCCTCGGGATAATCGAAAAACGACATCATCCACATCTGGGTCACGAGGCTTTCGCTGCCGCCGAGGCTGGGTGTAATCAGGAAGAGCTCGAGGGAATCAATAAATTTCCGGGTAATGGTGTCGTCACCCTTCACCAGGAAGGTGACCACGCTGCCGAAACCCTTCATCTGCTCCTTCGCGATGTTCCGGTCTGGATGCGAATCGAGTCCGGGGTACCATACTTTTTCAATCTTCGGATGGGCTTCCAGCATGCGCGCGATGGCCAGACCCGCCTCGTTGTGGTGTTTCATCCGGAGGCCAAAGGTCTTGAGGCCGCGCTCGAGCAGGAAGCAGGTAAGGGGGCCGGGCGTGGCACCAATCATGCGCTGCATGCGATAAATATCGTTCATGAGTTTATCGGAACCGAGCGCAACGCCGGCAAGCAGGTCGTTGTGACCGCCCAAATATTTGGTAGCCGAGTGAACGACAACGTCTACACCCATTTCTAGGGGCTTAATGTTGTAAGGTGTAGCCAGAGTGGCGTCGATAATAGTCATGACCTTGTGCTGCTTCGCAACCTTCACCACCGATACAAGGTCCAGGCAGCGGAGGTAGGGGTTAGTCGGCGATTCTGTGAAGATGATGTTGGTGTTCGGCCGGATCGCTTTTTCGATGGCTTCGGCTGTAGGGTCAACCAGCGAAACTTGAATGCCGAACTCAGCCAGGAGGTTCGCGGCGAAATCGCGCGTCTGGCGGTAGCAGTCGCTCGTGAAAATGATGTGGCCGTCGCGTCGCATGAATGTCATAAGCGTCAGGATCACGGCAGACATGCCCGTGGAGAACAACACCGCGCGCTCGGCGCCCTCGACAGCCGCAAGCTTGCGCTCGCACTCCTGTTGCGTTGGGTTGCCATAGCGACCATACTCGTGCTCGCGGATCGTTTTGCCCTCGCTTTTGGCTTTCATGAAGTCGTAGACTTCCTGCGTGTTGTTGAAGTAGTAATTCGACGTGTGCGCGATAGGCGTGGATACCGCGAAATGAGCGTGGTGCACGCGGTCCAGACCATGGATGCCGAGCGTGGCGGGGTTCCATTTTTTGGGATTGGAAGGCTTGTTGTCAGACATTCGATGTTCTCCTATTCTTTAACGCCTGCTCCAGGGCTTTCTTGACAGCATCTACTGTCGGCGACAACTCAATGGGCTTGTTGGCATAGGTGCACGGGAAATCAAGATTTCTCTCATGATACTTTACCTTGAAATCGGTGAACTTAAGGCCATGGGCAGTTGAAATGACCACGACCTTCTCGCTTCTATCAATCTTTCCGGTTTTCAAGAGCTTAAACAGAGCGGCGAGAGCCACTCCTGTATGGGGGCAATTGAACATGCCCGTGGTGTCGCCCAAGGCGGCGGCATCGGCCAGTTCCTGCTCTGTGGCGTCCATCACAATGCCATCGAACTGCTTCAACGTTCTGATTGCCTTCTCGATGCTCACAGGGTTGCCAATCTGGATCGCGCTGGCCAGGGTCTTCTGTGCCTGAATGGGCTCGAAACTTGCGAAATTTTTGAGGTACGAACGGTAGAGGGGATTGGCCCGCTCAGCCTGGGCTACGACGATCCTAGGCAGTTTGTCAATGAGCTCCAAGTCGCGCATCATGAGCAGTCCTGAACCGAGGGCCGAGACATTTCCAAGGTTTCCTCCGGGTATGATGATCACGTCAGGCACTTCCCAGTCGAACTGCTGCACGATCTCGATGCCTACGGTTTTTTGGCCTTCGATCCGCAGCGAATTCATTGAGTTTGCCAGGTAAATGGTGTTGTCCTTTGTGATCTCCTGAACAATGCGCATGCAGCCGTCGAAGTCCGTGTCGAGCGACAGAACCAAGGCGCCGTTAGCGATCGGCTGGACGAGCTGGGCTACCGATATTTTCCCCTTGGGCAGAAGTACGATAGATTGGATTCCGGCGGCCGCGCAATAGGTTGCCAGGGCGGCCGAGGTGTCGCCAGTGGACGCGCAGGCAACAGCCTGGATCGGGACTCCTTCGCTGATCATCTGCTTTACCTGGGACACGAGCACTGTCATGCCCAAGTCCTTGAAGGAACCACTGTGAGAATTGCCGCAGAGTTTGATCCAGAGGTTGTCGAGGCCGATCATCTTGCCGAATCGCTCGGCCCAGAACAAGTTCGTCGCTCCTTCATACACGGATACGACATTATCGTCATGGATGTTCGGCAGGATCCATTCCTTCTTGCCCCAGACGCCGGAGCCGTAGGGCCACTGGGTGGACTTGTAGCGGTCCTCGAACAGCTTCATCCACGCCTGGGCGCTCCGGTGTGCCAGAGCCTGCATGTCGTGCTGCACGCCCAGAAGCGATCCGCAGGCTTGGCAGCGATAAATAATCTTGTTCAGGGGATATTGTGCTTTGCACTGTTCATTGATACATTGAAACCATGCTCGATATAACATAGGATTTATCCTCTTTGTTCAAATTCACGGAAACAGCCGGAACGATGATTCTATGACGTACGTTCTTCATATCGCCGTGGCTCTCCGGGCATCAGAAACTATAGCATACTGCCCCGTAGAGAATCAATGCAAAATTAACAGGCGGAGGATAGAGTTCACATTCAGATTTTGGCGGGCAGACGGCAGAGGCCCGGGGGCTGGGATTTAATACTGGTGATACCTGAAGGCAAAAGATTCTCGGGATGACAACGAAAATCACATGAACGAAGGAAATTTGGTTTTAATATACATGTCATGACTGTTATACAAAATAAAACCAGAACTAGACAAGATTATTTCGTTGCATTGCAGCGCCTGTGAATCATCCCTTCTTCTTTTCTGCATTTGTGTTACAATAAATACATGCAAAACATGGAAACGAACAACAATTATGACGATGCAGGAAGCTTGGCCAGCCCGGATGCCCGGCCTGCAAAGCCCTCTGATTACTTGAGGGCGGTGAAGGCCAATCTGAGGAACGGCAAACAGAAGGACGCCTTCATTCTGTTGCAGCAAGCCGCGGTGCGGTTTCCCGATGAGCCTCTTATCCTTTCCTATTATGGCTGTTTTCAGGCCCTGGTAGACAAAAAGTACCGGAGTGGCGTGGAAACCTGCAAAAAGGCGATTACCATGCTCAGGCAAAAAGGGGTTTTTGAAGAAGATCTGCTTTATCCCGTGTTTTATCTCAATCTCGGCAGGGCTTATCTGTCCGCGGGAAAGAAGCTTGACGCTATCGAGGCATATACAAGAGGGCTGAAGTACGACAACAGCAACACCGAGCTTCGGAGGGAATTGCGGGGTTTGGGACTAAGAAAAGCGCCTCCTGTTCCCTTTCTCGACCGCTCCAACCCGATCAATAAATATATTGGCCTAATTCTTCGGACGGTGACGAAAAATCCCGGGAACCCAAGCAGGCAACGAGCATCAAGATAGCGAATCGTGAGACGCTGTTTAGATGTCGCGCCTGCAGAGTAATTGCCCTGGTTGTTTCTTTTCTCGTACTGAATTCCTGTCGCATACATATGCTTATATCTAAAATAGAGTGTTTTCAGGGACGGTTGAATTTGAAGTACCAGTATTACGCGAGTGCTCTGAGGCTACTCTGATTCTGGCCATGCTGCTGTGCGTTTCCCTGCTCCGGCATAATATCAGACAAATCACTATCTGCATCATGATAATTTAGCAGAGGACCGGTAGCCATGCTGTCCACATCCATGGAACTTTGTCCTGCATCCCGTCGGCGGTGCGAGTAGACCCATCGTAAGCCTTGAGACAATGCCACCATCCGGAGGATCTTGGGCCGGCCACGAGAGTCATGCTGGAGACCATTTTCCCCCGCTTCATACTTTCCCGAAGCCGGGAAATTGTAGTGCAGGGCTTGACTTTGCAGCCGCGGACATACTGTAGTACCAGATAGTCGGGATGCTGGAGTCGTTTATTTCCAACAGGCAGAACGATTTTGTCACAGTAGTAATAAAATCCCGCCTGAAGGAAGATCCATCCCGGCATGCTCACTGAAAAGTCGCGTACGATCATCGGCCATGAACATATCGTCCTCTTCGGGAAGATCGGGTCTGATATTGAATCCACGGTCCTCTTCCCATCCAAAACACGGTGCCTATGCTCTCTTCGTTCAGGTGAGTTACGAAGGAAGGTATATCTTTTTGGAAATGGGCGTACAATAACGGGAACGGCTCTTCAATCTGCTTCAAGCGGACAGGAGTATAGACATGGAGACACGAAGACTGGGTAATTCAGATATCGCAATTACAGCCATCGGCTATGGGGCCTGGGCTATTGGCGGGCCGGGATGGGAATATGCCTGGGGTTCCCAGAACGATGATGATTCAATCGCTGCGATAAGGAGGGCCCTTGAACTGGGCGTCAACTGGATCGATACTGCGGCAGTATACGGTCTGGGACATTCCGAGGAAATTGTGGCGCGCGCCCTAGCCGGCTGGAATGGCGCACGGCCTTACGTTTTTACGAAGTGCGGTTTGTGCTGGGACAAGCAAGGGAATATATCTCGGTCACTCAAGGGCCATTCAGTTCGACGGGAATGCGAAGAGAGCCTGCGTCGGCTCCGCGTTGAGGTGATCGATCTGTATCAGATTCACTGGCCCCCGGAAGACAACGGGGCGGAGCTGGAAGAGGGGTGGGCCGCTCTCACGATACTCAAGCGTGAAGGAAAAGTCCGCTGGATTGGTCTTTCGAACTTCAATGTTGAGCAGCTAAAACGCGCCAAGGCAATCGAGCCGGTTACGTCTCTGCAGCCGCCTTATTCACTCGTAAGGCGAGATATTGAAAAAGATATTCTGCCCTTCTGCAGGGAGGAGGGTATTGGCGTGATCGTTTATGCACCCATGGCATCAGGCTTGCTCACCGGAGCCATGACGAGGGAGAGAGCTGGCAGTCTCTCAACCGGTGACTGGCGACGCCGAAGTCCGGAGTTCAATGAGCCGAATCTTTCACGGAATCTCCTCCTGGTGGAACGGCTCCGCGCAATAGCAAAGCGTCATGGCCGCTCACCCGGCGAGGTGGCAATTGCGTGGACGCTCAGGAATCCAGCGGTAACAGGCGCAATCGTCGGTGCGCGCAACGCCGTGCAGGCTGAAGGGGTGATGCGCGCCGCGGAGTTTCAACTGAGCGATGACGAGATTTCTGAGATAGAAAACTCCGATGGATTATAAAGAAGACCAGCGCCTGTTGCTGTCGCCGGTTGTCGATCTCACAGACTTACGGTAATCGGTCGGTTACCCACCGATATAGCCGCCGGAAAACTCGCTTTTTGCTATTTCGTCGCTGGACGCCACCGATGCAATGCGATCAAACTCCCGGTCTGTTCCTTTCCATTCGAAAGGACAGGCCTTCATCAAAAGTTGGAGCTTCCAGTCGACTATATCAGCCAGCTCACAAAGGTGCCGTCCGTAGATTTTTGAGCGCTCGCTACCCTCGCCGTACACTTTTTTCGCATCCTCCTGGAGCAGGTGAATACTCTCTTTTATACTCGTGAGCTTCTCACTCACTTCATCACAATAGCCGTTGATTTTTATGTCTTTTACGTTTGCCATTGATACCTCCTTACTTATTCCGGACTAAGGTGTACATGTCACTTTCTCCATTTACCCGGTTCCTCCTGCCTTTTCTAGCAGGCAGGTACAACATTCATCTGATAATAGAAGTATAACACCGGCGGAGCCTGGATACGCAATGAACAGTGTAGCATCGTATTTTTTATACTACGGCAGCCCTTTCGGTGGCTTTTCTCTCAGTGAAGGGCTGTCAGTGGACTACCCAGTTGTATTGGGATCTTCATCGGGATTTGACGAAGCATCTTTTCAAGACATAGCGCTGAAAAGCGTCGAATAACAGGCAGGACAGGAATGGGCAAGCATGAATACTCAGGCCATCAGTTCCTTGATATGCTTGATCACGTCGGATACAACCTGCTGTGCGCTTCCATAGAGCATGCGCGTATTGTCGGCAAAGAAAAGGGCGTTTTCTGTGCCAGAATAACCCGT